>Ga0078972_1001796_pt1 | contig 77044 bp, 72 predicted proteins | sample YelNatPaOPGAMG01_FD_67568 | JGI IMG/M metagenome (GOLD analysis project Ga0078972, IMG submission 67568) | Hot spring thermophilic microbial communities from Obsidian Pool, Yellowstone National Park, USA - OP-RAMG-01 (SPADES assembly) (version 2) | ecosystem: Environmental > Aquatic > Thermal... | reverse complement strand
GCTGGATCCGACGGCGGCGCCCCGCTGCGCCCGGCTGCGCCGCGCTTGCGATCGCCGCTGAGTCTGATGGCGGCGACCCGCTGCGCCCGGCTGCGCCGCGCTTGCGATCGCCGCTGGATCCGACGGCGGCGACCCGCTGCGCCCGGCTGCGCCGCTTACCGGCGGCGCACCGTGCGCTGCACACCGCGCATCTTGCCGGAGTTGGGCAGCGGGCCCTTGGGCATGACCCCGGCGCCGGCCCGCGATCCGAGCGCGGCCATCCGCGACTCCAGGGTGTCCATCTGCTTGACGGTGATGTTGGCCGGCAGCCGGGTCAGGTGGCGCTCCAGCTTGGCCAGGGGCACTTCGCCCTCCCCGTTGCCGACGACGATGTCGTAGATCGGCACGTCGCCGACCAGCCTCGCGTGCCGCTTCTTCTCCTGGGCCAGCAGCGGTTTGACCCTGGCCGCAGATCCCTCGCCGACCAGGATGACACCGGGCCGGCCGAGCACCCGGTGCACCGCGTCGAAGTGGCCCGTAGCGGCGACGCCGGGGGTCACCCGCCACTTGCCGCGCAGGTTGTCCAGCACCCACGCCGCGGCACCCGCCTGGCCCTCGGCTTTGCTGTACACCGATCTCTGCGCCCGGCGGCTGAAGATGATGAACGTGGCCAACCCGCCGAGCAGCACACCCAGCGGGATCAGGGTGAGCATGGTGAGCCCACCGGCCCAGAGGCCGACGGCCACCGCGGCGCCCACGATCAGCGCGAAGGCGCCGATCATGTACGGCAGCAGCCGCTTGTCCTCCTGGCGCTGAATGTTGAACGCCTGCCATAGCTGGGCGCGGCGCTCCTTGGCGGCGGCCTTGCGGGCGGCCTGCGCCTGGGCCCTGGCGGCCTTGTTCTCGGCGGCACTGCGGGATTTAGCCATAATCACCAAGGATATGCGGTGCCGGTCAGGGTGCCGAGGCGCGGCCGCGGGCGGCCTGCTCATAGAGGCGTCCCGCCCGGTAGGACGAGCGCACCAGCGGCCCGGCCAGCACCCCGGAGAAGCCCAATTCCTCGGCGTGACGGGCGAATTCGGTGAACTCCTCGGGCCGCACCCAGCGGTCGACGGGGTGGTGGCGCGCCGACGGCCGCAGGTACTGGGTGATCGTGACGATGTCGCAGCCGGCGTCATGCAGGTCGGCCAGGGCGGTGCGCACCTCGTCGGGGGTCTCGCCCAGGCCGAGGATGAGGTTGCTCTTGGTGACCAGGCCGGCCGAGCGCGCCGCGGTCAGCACGTCCAGGCTGCGCCGGTAGGTGAACGCCGGCCGGACCCGCTTGAAGACCCGGGGCACCGTTTCGACGTTGTGGGCCAGCACCTCCGGGTGGGACTCGAAGACCTGCGCCAGTCGCGCGGGGTCGCCGTTGAAGTCGGGGATCAACAGCTCGACCCCGGTCGACGGGTTGGAATCCTTGATGGCACGCACCGTGGCGGCGTACAGCCAGGCCCCGCCGTCGGGCAGGTCGTCGCGGGCGACGCCGGTGACGGTGGCGTAGCGCAGGCCCATCGTCCGCACGCTGTCGGCGACCCGGCGGGGCTCGTCGCGGTCCAGTTCGGCCGGTCGGCCGGTGTCGATCTGGCAGAAGTCGCAGCGCCGCGTGCACTGGTCACCGCCGATCAGGAAGGTGGCTTCCCGGTCCTCCCAGCATTCGAAGATGTTGGGGCAGCCGGCCTCCTCGCAGACCGTGTGCAGACCCTCCCGCCGAACCAGGGCCTTGAGCTGGGTGTACTCGGGTCCCATCCGGGCGCGGACCCTGATCCACGGCGGCTTGCGCTCGATCGGGGTCTCGGCATTGCGTACCTCGAGCCGCAGCAGTTTGCGGCCTTCGGGTGCGACAGTCACATCACCGATGCTACGCGGGCGACCGGATGGTCCCGCACCGGCAGGACACCGTCCAGGGCGTCGCACACGGCGACGGCCACCGCCGCGCTCACGTCGTCGACGCCCACCGTACGTCCCAGTTCGGCCGACAACGACGTCACCCCGGCGTCGCTGATGCCGCACGGCACGATCGCGCCGAACGCGCCCAGGTCGCAGTCACAGTTGAGCGCGAACCCGTGCAGCGTTGTCGCGCGGGACACCCGCACGCCGACGGCGGCGATCTTGCGCGCGGGACGTGCGGCGTCGCCGGGCACCCACACGCCCGAGCGGCCCTGGACGCGGACGGTTTCCAGGCCGACGTCTGAGCACACCTTGATCAGGGATTCCTCGAGCCGCCGAACGTAATTGACGACGTCGAGCGGTTCGGCCAGCCCAACGATCGGGTAGCCGACCAGCTGGCCCGGGCCATGCCAGGTGATCTTGCCGCCGCGGTCGGTGTCTATGACCTCGGCGACGCCCGCGCCGCTCACCGGCCGCTCGTGCGGCTCGGTGCGCCGCCCCGCGGTGTACACCGGTGGGTGCTCCAGCAGCAGCAGTGCGTCGCGGCCGCCGGCGACCCGGGCGTCGGCCAGGTCGCGCTGCAGCTGCCAGGCGGTGCGGTAGTCCACCGTGCCCAGCCGGCGGACGTCGATGGGGGTCGGCTCGGCCCTGATGGATGACCTGAGGGGTGCGGTCACGGTGGCGACGGTACACCCCCGGTGCCGCCGCGAATCTAGTCGCGTTCCCGCCGGGCGGTGGCGTAGTCGAGCGCCTCGCCGATCGTGTTGTGGTGGAACTGGAAACCGGCCTGCTCGAGCGCGCCGGGGATGGCGCGTTGACCGATGAGCAGCGCCTCGTCGGCGAACTCGCCGAGCGCGGCGCGCACCGCCACACCGGGCAGCACCAGCGGGGTGGGACGGTTGACCGCACGGCCGAACGCGGTGGTGAACTCGGCGTTGGTCACCGGCGCCGGCCCGGTCATGTTCACCGGGCCGGACAGCGCGCGCTGCGAGATCGCGAACAGCAGGGCGCGGACCTCGTCCTCGAGGCTGATCCACGACATGTACTGACGGCCGCTGCCCAGGCGGGCGCCCAGGCCGAACGAGAACAGCGGCCGCATCCTGCGCAGCGCCTGGCTCGCCGCACCCAGCACCACCCCGGTGCGGGCCAGCACGACACGGACCCCGCCGTACTGGGCCGGCAGCGTGGCGGCCTCCCAGTCCTGGCACAGCTGGGCCAGGAATCCGCTTCCCGCCCGGGCGTTCTCGTCGACCACCCGGTCCCGGGTGTCCCCGTAATACCCCACCGCGCTGGCATTGACCAGCGTTTCGACGCCGGCGTCGGCGGCGGCCTTGGCCAGCACCTCGGTCGGAGTGATGCGGCTGTCCCGCAGGCTTTGCTTGAACGCCCCCGACCAGCGCCGTCGGTCGATGCTCACACCGCACAGGTTGACCAGGGCGTCGACCTCGCTCAGCGCGTCGGGATCGAACTCGCCGCTGTTCGGATTCCAGTGCAGCTCTTCGGAATTCGCCGGTGCGCGGCGCACGATGCGCAACACCCGGTGGTCGGCGGCGCGCAGCGCGGCGGCCAGCGCGGAGCCGATCAGGCCGGACGAACCCGCGATCGCGACAACGCCCTTGTCGCCAGCCCGTGCCACGCTCTCACAGCCCCAGGTCGGCCTCGAACGCTCCCTCTTCGAGCCGGTTCTTGATCGTGGTGAGGAAACGTCCGGCGTCGGCCCCGTCGATGAGCCGGTGGTCGTAGGTCAGCGGCAGATAGCAGACCGAGCGGACTCCGATCGACTCGTTGCCGAATTCGTCGACGATCACCCGGGGCCGCTTGACGATGGCCCCGGTGCCCAGCATCGCGGCCTGGGGCGGAACCAGGATCGGGGTGTCGAACAACGCGCCCTGGCTGCCGATGTTGGTGATCGTGAAGGTGCCGCCGGACAACTCGTCGGGTTTGAGATCGCCCGAACGGGCGCGCGCGGCGATGTCGGCGATCGCGCGGGCCAGTCCGGCCAGGGACAGGTCGCCGGCGTTGTGGATCACGGGGGAGAGCAGGCCCTGCTCGGTGTCGACGGCGAAGCCCAGGTGCTCGGCGTCGTAGTAGGTGATCTCCTTGGTGTCCTCGTTGTAGCTGGCGTTGATGTTGGGGTGAGTCTTCAGCGCGTCGATCACCGCGCGGGCGATGAACGGCAGGTAGGTCAGGTTCACCCCTTCGCGCTCGGCGAACGCCGCCTTGGCCCGCGACCGCAGCCCGACGATCCTGGTCATGTCGACCTCGTGGGTCTGGGTGAGCTGGGCCGTGGCCTGCAGGGATTCCCGGGTCTTGGCGGCGGTGAGCTGCCGGATGCGGCCGGCCTTCTGCGTGGTGCCGCGCAGGTGCGCCAGCGCGGGCGCCGGGGTGGGTGCGGCCCGTCCGAAGTCCACGGCCGCTTTTTGCGCGCCGGCGGGAGGGGCGGCCGGGGGCGCTTCCGTGGCCGGCTCGGCGGCCTGCTGCTTGCGCTCCGCGGCGGCCAGCACGTCCTGCTTGCGGATCCGGCCGCCCACGCCGGTCCCGGTGACCGCGGTCAGGTCGATGTCGTTCTCGTGGGCCAGCTTCCGCACCAACGGGGTGACGTACGGCGTCGCCTCGCCCTGCGACTCCGCGGCGGGCCGGGCCGGTGCCGGTTCGGCTTTGGGCGCCGGTTCCGGTTCCGGCTTGGGCTCGGGCTTCGGCTGCGCCTTGGGCTCCGGCTTCGGCTCGGCTTGGGGCTGGGGCGTGGGTTCGGGTGTGGGCTCGGGCCGCGCCGGCGTGCTGGGTGCGGCCGTGGCGCCGGTCCCCGAGCCGATCCGGGCCAACTCGCCGCCGACCGGAACCGTGGCGTCCTCCTGGGCGGTGATGCTGACCAGGACCCCGGCGACCGGTGACGGGATCTCGGTGTCGACCTTGTCGGTGGACACCTCCACCAGCGGCTCGTCGACCTCCACCGAATCGCCGACCTTCTTCAGCCAGCGGGTGACCATGCCTTCGGCAACCGACTCGCCGAGCTCGGGCATCAGCACCGGGGTGGCGTCGCCGGACGCCTGCGCGGGTTGCGCGGCCTGCGGTTGCGCAGGTGCCGCGGGTTCGGGTTCGGGTTCGGGTTGCACCTCGGGCTCCGGCCGGCTGGGCGCCCGCGCGCCCGCCCCGGCGTCGTCGGAGGCGTCGCCGATGACGGCCAGCTCGGCGCCCACCTCGACGGTGTCGTCTTCGTGGGCGACGATCTTCGTGAGCACCCCGGCCGCCGGGGAAGGGATTTCGGTGTCGACCTTGTCGGTGGACACCTCGACGAGGGGCTCGTCGACTTCGACCGTGTCGCCTTCCTGTTTGAGCCAGCGCGTGACCGTCCCCTCGGTGACGCTCTCACCGAGTGCCGGCATCTGGACGGAGAAGGCCATCTCTTCTGACTCCTCGAATCGCTCGTGGGTCGGCGCAGGTCGACGTCCGACTCACCGCGCGGTGGTGTACCGCCGGGGAAACCAGGTCGTCGGGACTGTCCAGTCGCTATCTTGTCATCGCCCCGGGACCGGCACACACCCAGGGCGGCCGCGCGTCGATGCCGGGGCGACCGTCGACCCGCTTGCTACGGTGTGGCCACTGCTGGTCGCGGTGCCAGGCAGGGGCAGTCGGAGCTCATCGGGGTGGCGGAGGTCAGATGGCGTCAACACAGCAGGTAGTCCGACATTTCGTCGACAGCGGGGACGGGGTGCGCATCGCGGCCTACGACGGGGGCAACCGCGAGGGCCCGACCGTCGTCCTGGTGCACGGCTTTCCCGACTCGCACGTGTTGTGGGACGGTGTCGTGCCGCTGCTGGCCGAGCGGTTCCGCGTCATCCGGTACGACAACCGGGGGGTGGGCGCCTCGTCGGCGCCCAAGGCGGCCTCCGAGTACACCATGGAGCGCTTCGCCGACGACTTCGCCGCGGTCACCGGCGCGCTGTGCCCCGGACGGCCCGTGCACGTCCTGGCCCACGACTGGGGCTCGGTGGGCGTGTGGGAGTACCTGAGCCGCCCGGGTGCGGGCGACCGGGTCGCCTCGTTCACGTCGGTGTCGGGCCCCAGCCAGGATCAGCTCGCCGCGTATATCTTCGGGGGCCTGCGGCGGCCGTGGCGCCCGCGGGCTTTCGCGCGCGCGCTCAGCCAGGCGCTGCGGCTGACCTATATGGCGTTCTTCTCCGTACCGCTGCTGGCGCCGCTGGTGCTGCGGCTGGCGCTGACGAGCAGGGCGGTCCGGCGCCACCTGGTCGACGGCATCCCCGACGACAAGATCCACCACTCCGCGAAGCTGGCCGCCGACGCCGCCCGCTCGGTGAAGACCTACCGCGCCAACTATTTCCGGTCGTTCACCCGCAAGCGGCCGATCCCGGTGGTCGACGTGCCGGTGCAGCTCATCGTCAACACCAAAGACCGCTACGTGCGGCCCTACGGCTACGACGACGCCGTGCGCTGGGTGCCGCGGCTGTGGCGCCGTGACATCCGGGCCGGCCACTTCTCCCCGATGTCGCACCCGCAGGTGATGGCGGCGGCGGTGCACGACTTCGCCGACCTGGCCGAAGGTCGGCAGCCCGGACGGGCCCTGCTGCGCGCGCAGGTCGGCCGCCCCCGCGGCGACTTCGGCGACACCCTGGTCGCGGTCAGCGGAGCCGGCAGCGGGATCGGCAGGGAGACCGCGTTCGCCTTCGCCGCCCACGGCGCCGAGCTCGTCATCAGCGACATCGACGAGGCGTCCGTCAAGGACACCGCGGCGGAGATCGCCGCGCGCGGCGGCGTCGCGCACAGCTATGTGCTCGACGTGTCCGACGGCGACGCGGTCGAGGCGTTCGCCGAGCGGGTCACCGCCGAACACGGCGTCCCCGACATCGTCGTCAACAACGCCGGCATCGGGCACGCGGGCGGCTTCCTGGACACCCCCGCCGAGGAGTTCGACCGCGTGATGGACGTCAACTTCGGCGGCGTGGTCAACGGCTGCCGGTCCTTCGCGCGGCGGTTGGTCGAACGCGGCACCGGCGGGCACATCGTCAACGTGGCGTCGATGGCCTCCTACTCCCCGTTGCAGTCGCTGAGCGCCTACTGCAGCTCCAAGGCGGCGGCCTTCATGTTCTCCGACTGCCTGCGGGCCGAACTCGACGCCGCCGGCGTCGGGTTGACCACGATCTGCCCCGGGGTCATCAACACCAACATCATCAAGACCACCCGCATCGACGCGCCCACGGGCAAGGGGGAGCAGGTCGACGGTCGGCGCGGACAACTGGGGATGCTGTTCGCGCTCCGGCACTACGGACCCGAGAACGTCGCCAACGCGATCCTGTCGTCGACCAGGAAGAACAAGCCGATCCGCCCGGTCGCGCCGGAAGCCTATGCGTTCTACGCGATCTCCCGGTTCGCGCCGCAGGCGCTGCGCAGCACCGCACGGCTGCGGGTGATCTGAGGACGTCCTAGACGGACGGGGCCGCGCCCTCGGACCGCCGCATCAGCAGCGCGCCGGCGACGGCCAGGACACCGACCACGGTCAGCGGTATCGTCCACGCGCGCCGGCTGCCCACCGACGACTGGCACTGGGCGACGTAGTCGGGCGAATGCTGCGCGAACTGACCGACCACCGGGAGGTTCGCCCCCGTCTGGTTGTTGGTGGCCTGGGTCGCGTTGCGGGCGCTCTGCGTGTTTGCTGCCAGAGCGTTTCCGCACCCGATGGAGTTGCCGTTCGTGTCGGAGATGGTGACCGGCACCAGCAAACCGATCACTCCGGCCAGCAGCAGCACGGCGCCTGCTCCGATGATCAACCGTCGCACCGTCACGATCTCGCCTCTCGTCGTCAGCGGATGAAATCGCTACGTGGTTAGCCGTTGTAGGCCGCCGGTAAACCCGGAGTTGGCCCCCGGAAGTCGCCGGATGGGCGGCGTGACTCCCGCCGGCGCGGGTCCCGTCGGCGAGAACCGGGCAGCGAAAGGATGTGCCGTGATCATCCGGGCAGCACGGGCTGCGCTGGTCGCGCACGCCGACGGTGGTGGTACACGCCCGCGGCGGGGGTGACGACGACCCGCCGATCATCGTCCGCGACCCCGCCCGCACCGCGACCGAACTGGCGCGCCGCGACTACGCCGACGGCGAAAACTGTTGGCGCGCGGTTGAATTCTGGCAACCGATCAAGTCGCCGCCGCTGGGCGCGATGTTGGCATTTCCCCCGGGTGCGCCCGATGGTGCGGCCGCCGCGCACACTTGGCACCGCCGAGGCGGTGCGACTGGCCAATCTGTTGGCCCGGCCCGCCGCGGCGCACGATGAGCCGCGCGGTGATCTCGCTGCTGACGCGGTGACCGGCGCAGCTAGCCCTTGTCGCAGATGTCCTCGAGCACCGCGCACAGCGTGCGGGTCGGCACGCCCGTGGCGCCCTTGGGGCTGTACCCCCACGGGCTGCCGGTGTTGTAGGCCGGACCGGCCACGTCGATGTGCGCCCACGCCACCCCGTCGGCGACGAACTCGCGCAGGAACACCCCGGCCACCAGCATGCCGGCGAACCGCTGGCCGCTGACGTTGGCCAGGTCGGCCACCGTGGACTTCAGCTCCTCCTTGAGCTCGTCGGGCAGCGGCATCGGCCAGCCGTTCTCCCCGACCCGCTGCGAGATACCCGCGACGCGGTCACGGAACTCGTCGCTGCCCATCACCCCGGGGATACGCGAGCCCAGCGCCACCGTCTGCGCGCCGGTCAGCGTGGACGTCTCGATCAGGTAGTCGGGCTTGTCCTCGCAGGCCCGCACGATCGCGTCGGCCAGGATGAGCCGGCCCTCCGCGTCGGTGTTGAGCACCTCTACGGTCGTCCCGCCGTACTGCGTCAGCACGTCGCCCGGGCGCTGCGCGGTGGCCGACGGCATGTTCTCGGCCATCGGCACGGTCGCGATCACGTCGATGGGCAGTTGCAGCTGCGCGGCCAGGGCCACGGTCGCCACGACGGCGGCGGCCCCGCCCATGTCCGAGGTCATGTAGTGCATCGACGCCGCCGGCTTGATCGAGATGCCGCCGGTGTCGAAGGTGACGCCCTTGCCGACCAACGCCACCCGCTTGGCCTGCTGTGGTTTCTTGGCCAGCCGCGACCCCCGGTGGACCAGCCGCACCAGCCGCGGCGGGCGCGACGAGCCCTGGCCGACACCGATGATCCCACCGTAACCGGCCTTGTGCAGGGCCTTTTCGTCGAGCACCTCCACGTCCAGGCCGACGGCTTCCCCCAAAGCCTTTGCCCGCTTGGCGAATTCGGCAGGGTATAGGTGGCTCGGCGGGGTGTTGACGAGGTCGCGTGCCGTGGCGACGGCGGTCGCCACGGCCGCGCCGTGCGCACTCTGCTTCTTGGCGTCCTTCGAACCGGACAGCACGGTGATCTTGCGCAGCCCTTTGTCTTTCGGCGCCGTCTTGGCGCTGCGGAACTCGGTGAACCGGTAGCCGCCCAGGATCAGCCCCTCGACCGCGGCCGAGCAGACGCCGTCGCCGGGCAGCTCTGCCAGGGTGGTGAGCACGGTCTCGGCTCTGCCCAGGGAGCGTGCCGCCACACCCGCGGCGCGGCGTACGCTGTCGGCCGGCCACTCCGATCGCGGTTTGCCCAGTCCGACCGTCAGCACGCTGGCCACCGGCAGCGAACCCACCACCAGCCGGTGCACCTGTTCGGCGCCGCCGGTGGCGTCCAGGGCCCGCAGCCCGGCTTCGATCTCGGCGACCGCCTCGGCGGGCAGGAACGGCTCGGCCGCCGCCACGACCGCCCCCGGCTTGTCCTCCTCGCCGGTCGAGACGACCGGCACGAGCAGCACGGTGGAACCCGCGCCGCGTTTCGGCAGCGAGGTGGCGACGTTGACGGCGGGGCACTGGTAGCCCGGTTCGGTGGTCACGGGCAATCACCCTAGTCACCTGAGGTGGGGCTCAGCCCGGCAGCCTCACGGCGCCGATTAGGGTGTGATGGCGTGAGCGACGGGTCAGAGCTGCTGCACGGACCACTGGAAGACCGCCATCGGGAGCTGGGCGCCAGCCTCGGCGAATTCGGCGGCTGGCTGATGCCGGTGTCCTACGCCGGCACCGTCAGCGAACACAACGCCACCCGCAACGCCGTCGGCCTGTTCGACGTCAGCCACCTCGGCAAGGCGCTGGTCCGCGGTCCGGGCGCCGCGGAGTTCGTCAACGCCGCGCTCACCAACGACCTGGGCCGCATCGGGCCGGGGAAAGCGCAATACACGTTGTGCTGCAGCGAATCCGGGGGGGTCATCGACGACCTGATCGCTTACTACGTCGCCGACGACGAGATATTCCTGGTACCCAACGCCGCCAACACCGCCGCCGTCGTGGCGGCGCTGCGGGCGGCGGCTGAGGCCGGTTCGGGGGCCGGCCTGACGATCACCGACCAGCACCGCGCCTACGCGGTGCTGGCCGTGCAGGGGCCCGCGTCGGCGGGCGTGCTGGGCGAGTTGGGCCTGCCCGCCGACATGGAGTACATGGCCTACGCCGATGCCTTTTTCGCGGGGGTGCCGGTGCGGGTCTGCCGCAGCGGCTACACCGGCGAGCACGGCTACGAGTTGCTGCCGCCCTGGGATTCGGCGGGGGTGGTGTTCGACGCGCTGCTCGCGGCGGTCACGGCCGCCGGCGGCCAGCCCGCCGGCCTGGGCGCACGCGACACCCTGCGCACCGAGATGGGCTATCCGCTGCACGGGCACGAACTTTCGCTCGACATCTCGCCGCTGCAGGCGCGGTGCGGCTGGGCGGTCGGCTGGCAGAAGTCCGCCTTCTTCGGCCGCGACGCGCTGCTGACCGAGAAGGCGGCCGGGCCGCGGCGGCTGCTGCGGGGGCTGCGCATGGTCGGCCGCGGGGTGTTGCGTCCGGGGCTCACGGTGCTGGACGGGGACGCCCCCGTCGGGATCACCACCTCGGGCACGTTCTCGCCCACCCTGCAGGCCGGCATCGGGCTGGCGCTGATCGACACCGGCGCCGGGATCGAGGACGGTCGGCGCGTCACCGTCGACCTCCGTGGCCGCCCCGCCGAATGCGAGGTCGTGCGAACGCCTTTCGTCGCGGCGAAAACCCATTAACCGCGGTCGCGTTCACGGCGGCCGAAGCCCCATCGCATCCGGAGATACAATCGGCGCCATGACGAGCGGTTTCCCTGAATTCACGGTTTCACGCTCGCCGCATCCGGCGACCGACCGGGAACGCGAATCCATCCTGGCCGACCCGGGTTTCGGCAAATACCACACCGACCACATGGTGTCGATCGACTACACCGACGGCCGGGGCTGGCACGACGCGCGGCTCATCCCGTACGGGCCGATCGAGCTGGACCCGTCGGCGATCGTGCTGCACTACGCGCAGGAGGTGTTCGAAGGCCTCAAGGCGTATCGGTGGGCCGACGACTCGATCGTGTCGTTCCGTGCCGAGGCCAACGCCGCCAGGTTGCGCTCGTCGGCCCGGCGCCTGGCGATGCCCGAACTGCCCGATGAGCTGTTCATGGGTTCGCTGTGTCAGCTCATCGGCGTCGACAAGGCCTGGGTGCCCGCGGCCGGCGGGGAAGGGGCGTTGTACCTGCGGCCGTTCATCATCGCCACCGAGCCGGGACTGGGGGTGCGGCCGGCCAAGCAGTTCCGCTACCTGTTGATCGCCTCCCCGGCCGGCGCCTACTTCAAGCGCGGCATCAGCCCGGTCAGCGTCTGGGTGTCGTCGGAGTACGTCCGGGCGTGCCCGGGCGGCACCGGCGCGGCCAAGTTCGGCGGCAACTACGCCGCCTCGCTGCTGGCCCAGGTGGAAGCCGCCGACAACGGCTGCGACCAGGTGGTGTGGCTGGACGCCGTCGAGCGACGCTTCGTCGAGGAGATGGGCGGGATGAACATCTTCTTCGTCTTCGGCAGCGGCGGCTCCGCGCGGCTGGTCACCCCGGAGCTGTCCGGTTCGCTGTTGCCCGGTATCACGCGGGATTCGTTGCTGCAGCTGGCAATCGACGCCGGCTTCAGCGTCGAGGAGCGCAAGGTCGACATCGACGAGTGGCAGAAGAAGGCGGCCGCCGGCGAGATCACCGAGGTCTTCGCCTGCGGCACCGCCGCCGTCATCACGCCGGTGTCGCGGGTCAAGTACGGCGACGGCGAGTTCACCATCGCCGACGGCGAGCCCGGCGAGGTGACGATGGCGCTGCGCGACACGCTCACCGGAATCCAGCGCGGCACCTTCGTCGACACCCACGGCTGGATGGCCCGCCTGGGCTGAGCCCATGGCCGCCGAACGTGACCGCGTCGTCACGCTGGGGCGGCGCTCAGCCCGTCAGGCCGGCCAGCGTCACGGCGCCGACCGTCGTCGTCAACTCGATCGCGGCGCCCAGCACGTCACCGGTGATGCCGCCGAACCGCCGCACGCACTGCGCGGCCAGGACCGCCCCGCAGCCGACCGCCAGCAGCACCGCCACCGGGCCCTGCCACGGCCGCGGCCCGGCCAGCACGGAGGCGGCGAGCAACACCGCGACCCACGCCGCCACCACCGGCGCGGGCTGGCTGCCGGCGACGCGGACGCCCAGCACGCTGCCGTCGGCCGCCGGAACCGAGCGGCGACAGGCCAGCACCGCGGTGACCCGGCCGGCGAAGACCGCCACGACGATCCCCGCCGGCGGCAGGGCCGAGAACGCGAAGCCCTGCAGCGTGATCGCAAGCACGACGGCGGCCACACCGAACGCCCCGGTGGATCCCTGGCGCATCACCGCCAGCGCGCGCTGCGGCGGCCCATAGCAGCCCAGCCCGTCGGCCGTGTCGGCGACACCGTCGAGATGCAGGCCGCGGGTCGCGAGCAGCAGCGCCGCCACGGCGAGCAGCCCGGGCAACGGGCTGGCCGGCCCGAACGCCGCCGCACCGCCCCACGCGACGGCCGCGGCCAGCGCCCCCAGGGCGGCGCCGACCACCGGCAGCGCGGACATGGCGCCGCGGCCCATCGGCCCGGCCCGGGGCACGGGCAGCACGGTCCCGAACGCGAAAGCCGTTGCCAGCGAACGTATCACGAGGATAATCGGTCGGAGACACCGGCCTCGCCGAACGTCGCCATGGACCCCAGCGTGGCCACCGCGGCGCGCAGCACCGGCAGCGCCGTCGCCGCGCCGCTGCCCTCGCCCAGCCGCATCCCCAGGTCCAAAATCGGCTCCAGCGCAAGGGCCCCCAGAGCCAGCGCGTGGCCTGGCTCGGTGGAGCGGTGACCGGCTTGCCACCACTGCCGGGCACCCGGGGCCAGGCGCTCGGCGACCAGCGCCGCGGCCGTCACCGCCGTGCCGTCGAGCAGCAGCGGCGTGCGCCGCACCGCCGCCTGCGCGCAGAAACCCGCCAGGGCGGCCAGGTCCGCACCGCCGCAGCAGCGCAGCAGCCCCACCGGGTCGGGCAACACCAGCCGCGTCCGGAACAGGGCGTCGCGCACCGCGGCCGTCTTGCGCGCCCATGCGGCATCGTCGATTCCGGTGCCGAACCCGACCGCCGCGACGGGCTCGGTGTTGGTCAACGCCGCCACCAACACCGTCGCCGGGGTGGTGTTGCCGATCCCCATGTCGCCGGCGATGAGCAGGTCGGCGCCGGCGTCGACCTCTTCGTCGGCGATGCGCCGGCCCGCGGCGATCGCGGCGACGGTCTCCTCGTGGGTCAACGCGTCCTGCACGCTGATGTCGCCGCTGCCGCGCCGCACCTTGTGCGCGCCGATCCGCTCGGAGGCGGCGTCGGCGTCGACGGCCAGGTCCGCGACCCGCACCGTCGCGCCGGCGATCTCGGCCACCACGTTGATCCCCGCCCCGCCGGACGCGATGTTCGCGACCATCTGGGCGGTCACCTCGGGCGGATAGGCCGACACGCCGGAGCGGGCGACGCCGTGGTCGCCCGCGAACACCACCACCCGGGCGCGTCCGAACTGCCTCGGCGGGCACTGCCCCTGACACGACGCGACCCAGACCGACAGGTCCTCGAGGCGGCCGAGGGCGCCACGCGGCTTGGCCAGCATGTCCTGGCGGGCGCGGGCGGCCGCGGCGGCGGTCGCATCCGGCGGCGAGATCGGCGGGAATTCCATCAGATTCCCGACGGCTTGATCGGCACCGCCTGCCCGGCCACCACCAGGACCACCCGCTCGCACACCGCGGCGACGCGCTGGTTGAGGCCGCCCAGTTCGTCGGCGAACCGGCGGCCCGCCGCGGTGGCCGGCACCACGGTCAGCCCGACCTCGGGGCTGACCAGCATCAGCGGGGCGGCGAAGGCGGTGACGGCGGCCAGCATGTCGTCGATCGTCTCGTGGACCGGGACCGCCGGCGAACCGTTTCCCCACGCGTTGTTGCGGTCCAGTACGGCGGTCAGCCAGGCGCCGAGATCGTCGACCAGCGCCGGCGTGTCCGGCGACTGCCGCAGCTGGGCCGCGACCTCCGCGGTTTCCACCGTCGCCCAGTGCGCGGGCCGCCGGCCGCGGTGCCGCGCGACCCGCTCCGCCCAGGCCGCGTCGGCGTCGTCGACCCGGCCCGGGGCCAGGTAGCGGACGGGCCGGCCGGCCGGCAGCGCCCCGGCGATGGCTTCCTCGGCCCAGCGCGACTTGCCCGACCTGATCCCGCCGAGCACCAGCGTGCGCATGGGGGTCAGGCGGCTTTCCGGCGATGCTCAGCCGACACTGCGGCCGCGCTCGACCTGGGGCTTGGGCGCCCGCATCCTGCGCATCTGGGAAGCCCGACTGGCAGCGTAAAGGCCGAGCTTCCAACGGCTTTCGGTGTTGTTCGGGAATTTCGCGTCGACCATTCCGACGACCTTGCGGCCCAGGATGAGCGCGTCGACAGCCATCACCGCCATGAGCACCAGCATCGCCGGGGACATGTAGAGCTGCACCTGCGGGACCGCGAACATCACGAACAGCAGGAACAGCGTCGCCGGCATGAACAGCCCGAGCAGGTTGCGCCGGGCGTCCACCACGTCGCGCACGTACCGGCGCACCGGCCCCTGGTCGCGCGGCAGCAGGTAGCCCTCTTCGCCGGCCATCATGCGTTCGCGGCGCTCCGTCATCCGGGCCCGGCCGGCGGCCTTGTCGGCCCTGCGCTCCTCGCGGCTGAGCTTGGGCTTGGCGAGCGACTTGCGCCGGGCCCGCGCCTCCGAGGCGGTCATGGGTGCCGGCGCGACCGGCCCCTTCTTGGCGCTGCGCCGGGCGTGGTCGCGCTTGGGGGTGGGCCGGCCCTTGGGTGCGGTACGGCGCGACTCGGCGGGGGCCGCGTCGCCGGAACCGGAAGCCGGCTCCGGTGTGCCTTCCCCGAGGTCGTCGTCGTGGCCCTTCCTGCGGCCCAGTAGCTTCACAGCCGCCAGGTTACTTCGCGCCGGGCCCGGCGCGGAATCGCCCCGGAAAGCATTGCTATTAGCCATGCGCCAGTGACGAGGATGGCCCTACTCTTAGCGCTGTGCTGAACGGCTGCCTGTGATGGACGACGGCTCGATGCCCTCCGATGGTGCCGCCGCCGGCCTCGGGCCAGGTCGTCTCCAGCTACCGGCCATGCTGGTCCTGGTGGCCCCGGACTGCTACGGCGACAGCCTGTCGGCCGTGCAGGCCGCCGCCTCCATCGCGACGGGCTGGACGCGGTCCCGCCCGGGCGACCGGTTCATCGTGGCCCCGCAGTCCGACGGCGGCCCGGGCTTCGTCGAGGTCCTGGCCAACCGGCTGGGGCAGAAGCGGCGCCTGAAGGTGTCCGGGCCGCTGGACACCATCGTCCGCGCCGACTGGGTGCTGGACGCCGCTTCCTCGACGGCGTACCTGGAATGCGCCCAGGCGTGTGGTCTGGCTCTGCTGGGCGGACCGCCGACCCCGGAGACCGCGCTGGCGGCCCACAGCAGGGGAGTCGGGCAGCTCATCGACGAGGCGCTGCGCTACGGGGCCAGGCGGATCGTGGTCGGGCTCGGCGGCAGCGCCTGCGTCGACGGCGGCCGGGGCATGATCGCCGAACTCGGCGGGCTGGACGCCGCCCGCCGGAAACTGGCCGGTGTCGAGGTGATCATCGCCTCGGACACCGAATACCCCCTGACGGGGCCCTGGGGGGCCGCCCGGGTGTTCGGGCCGCAGAAGGGTGCCGACACGGCCGCCGTCGCGGCCCTGGAGGTGCGCCTCGAGGCGTGGGCGGTCGAACTGGAAGCCGCGGCCGGACGTGACGTGAGCTCCGAGCCCGGCGCGGGCGCCGCCGGCGGCATCGGCGCGGCCCTGCTGGCGCTCGGCGGCCGGTGCGAATCGGGAGCCGAGATCATCGCCGAGCACACCCACCTGGCCGACGACCTCGAGATCGCGGAGCTGATCCTGACCGGGGAAGGGCGGTTCGACGAGCAGTCCCTGCACGGCAAGGTGGTGGGGTGCCTCGCCGACCGGGCCCGCCCGCGGGGCATCCCGGTGATCGTGCTGGCCGGACAGGTCGAGCTGGACAACTCGGCGGTGCGCACGGCGGGCATCATGTCGGCCCTGTCGATCGCCGACTACGCCGGATCGGCGCGGCTCGCGCAGGCCGACGCGGCCAACCAGCTGATGGGACTGGCCTCGCAGGTGGCGGCACGACTCGGGAATAGCGGTCCTGCGAGGTATCGTTGACCGTATGGGTTTTCCGGGGCCGATCGGGCCCTGCTGAAACCGACCCACCCAACCGATGAGCATGCGTGCGCATGCGGTACCGATGAGGCATCTAGGAGAAGCGATGACGGTGCAAAACGAGTCGGACGCCAAGACTCACGGCGCGATCCTGACCGAGGCCGCTGCCGCCAAGGCGAAGTCCCTGCTCGACCAGGAGGGCCGTGACGACCTGGCGCTGCGCATCGCGGTTCAGCCGGGGGGATGCGCCGGCCTGCGCTACAACCTGTTTTTCGACGATCGGGCGCTGGACGGCGACCTGACCGCGGAGTTCGGCGGCGTCACCCTGACGGTGGACCGGATGAGCGCGCCCTACGTCGAGGGCGCCTCGATCGACTTCGTCGACACCATCGAGAAGCAGGGCTTCACCATCGACAACCCCAACGCCACCGGTTCCTGCGCCTGCGGCGACTCCTTCAACTGACCCATCGATTCACCTGGCCCATCGACGGGTTCCCCGGTGCGCGGGCTCTAGTAGGAGCCGCCGGTGCGCAACACGTACGAGCACACCATGATCCGGCCGCGCTGGAACAGCAGCTGAGCGATGCCCTGCACCTGTCCGCGCATCGGGCCACCGAACGCGGGTGAGACGCGCATCGTGAACAACGCCTGGGCCTGATACTGCGACAGGTACACGATCTTGTCGATCGAGGTCACCTCGACCTGGGAGAACTGCTTGCGGAAGGCGTCGCTGGCCAGCCGGGCCAGCGCCAGGTCGGACCGCTTGTCGCGCACCCCGTCGTACATGCCGCACAGCGCGTTGTGGACGACGACGTCGAGATCGCGGTGGTCCAGCGCGTCCAGGTAGTCCTGAATCGCCGTCTTGGCCGCTCCGTCGGAGAACGTCGCGCCGGTGTTGGCCCCGTTGGTGCGGATCCCGTACACGATCGCCACGGTCGTCGCGGCCGCCAGGGCGATGACCAACAGGACGCTGACCAGCAAACGCCGGTTGGACCGTCGCCGCGGGTAGCCGACCGGCGCCGGCGGCGGACCTGCATAATTGGGCGGCGGGGGTCCCGCGGGACCCCCGGGCGCGGGACCGAAGGCCGGGTCGCCGGTGGCGTGCTCGTTGGGGTATTCGAGCGGCCGGGACTGCGCGTGCGGCCCCGGACGGTCGTTGCCGACGGTGTGGTTCGGCGGGTGCGGACCGGCCATCGTGGGTCTCCTACGGTGGTAGTTGGGGCGCCCGGTAAGGGTCGGGGACGGCAACCGCCCGCGCTCGGGTCTCGGCGACCGGTCAGGTTTGTAGGCAGGCTAGCGCACCGGCTCCCGCAGACCGCGGACGCAACGACGGTCGGTGCACGCGGGTAAGCTAGATAACCTTACTAACTGAGGATGGAGATTTCGTGACGATCGCGGTGACCGGTTCGATAGCGACCGACAATCTGATGCGGTTCCCCGGCCGCTTTTCCGAACAGCTGCTGGCCGATCATCTGCAGAAGGTCTCGCTCAGCTTTCTGGTGGACGACCTGGTGATCCACCGCGGCGGCGTGGCCGGCAACATCGCGTTCGCCATCGGGGTGCTCGGCGGTGAGGTGGCCCTCGTCGGTGCCGCCGGCGACGACTTCGCCGACTACCGCGAATGGCTGCTGGCCCACAACGTCAACTGCGAGCACGTCCTGATCTCCGACAGCGCGCACACGGCGCGCTTCACCTGCACCACCGACGTCGACATGGCCCAGATCGCGTCGTTCTACCCCGGCGCCATGTCGGAGGCCCGCAACATCAAGCTCGCCGACGTGATCTCGGGTATCGGCAAGCCGGAGCTGGTGATCATCGGCGCCAACGACCCCGAGGCGATGGTCGTGCACACCGACGAATGCCGCAAACTGGGGCTCCCGTTCGCCGCCGACCCGTCCCAGCAGCTGGCCCGGCTGTCCGGAGACGAGATCCGCAAGCTCATCGACGGCGCCGAGTACCTGTTCACCAACGACTACGAATGGGACCTGATGCTGTCCAAGACCGGCTGGACCGAAGCCGACGTCATGGCGCAAATCGGTCTGCGGGTCACCACGCTGGGCCCCAAGGGGGTGGACGTGGTGCAGCCCGACGGCACCAGCATCCACGTCGACGTGGTGCCCGAGACCAGTCAGGTCGACCCCACCGGCGTCGGCGACGCGTTCCGCGCCGGCTTCCTCACCGGGCGCAGCGCCGATCTGAGCCTGGAGCGCTCGGCGCAGCTGGGCTCGCTGGTGGCCGTGCTGGTGCTGGAGTCCACGGGCACCCAGGAGTGGACGTGGGACCACGAGGTCGCCAAGACCCGGCTGGCCGGCGCCTACGGCGACGAGGCGGCCGCCGAGATCACCGCGGTACTCACCTAGTTCCCGCGAGCAGACGCAAAATCGCCCTGAACGTGGTGTTTCAGGGCGATTTTGCGTCTGCTCGCCGTCACAGCTGCACGGGGTAGACCGGCTCGCTGATCTGCGGTATCACGCTGTGCTCGACGAAGATGGCGTGCCACAGCATGAAGATCAGCACCGTCCACAGCCGGCGGCTGTGATCTCCGACGCCGTTGCGGTGCTCGTCGAGCATCCGGCGGACGGCGGGCACGTCGACCAGGTGGCCGGCCTGCGACGAGTCGGCCATCGCATAGGCCCACTCCAGCAGCTCGCCGGCGCGCAGCCAATGCCGGATCGGCACCGGGAAGCCCAGCTTGGGCCGGTTCAGCACGTGCGCCGGCACGACGGGCGCCAGCGCGCGCCGCAGCGCGTACTTGGTGGTCGTCCTGGTGATCTTCGCCTCCACCGGCAGCCGCGACGCGACGGCGAACACCTCCGGGTCCAGGAAGGGCACCCGCAGCTCCAGCGAGTTGGCCATCGTCATCTTGTCGGCCTTGACCAGGATGTCGCCGCGCAGCCAGGTGAACAGGTCGAGGTGCTGCATGCGGGCCACCGGGTCCCAGCCGGCCGATTGGGCGTACACCGCCGCCGTCACGTCGGTGTGCGTCCAGTCCTCGCGGAATCGCGGCAGCACGGCGCGCAACTGCGCGTCGGAGAAGCTCCGCGCGTTGCCGTAGTAGCGCTCCTGCAGCGTCAGCGACCCGCGGTGCAGCAGGCTCTTGCCGCGCATGCCCTCGGGCAGCGGCCGCGACACCTTGCCCATCGACCGCCGCAGCGGCCCCGGCAGGTGGTCGAAGGGCTTCAGCGACAGCGGTTCCCGGTAAATCGTATAGCCCCCGAACAGCTCGTCGGCGCCCTCACCGGACAGCACCACCTTGACGTGCTTGCGCGCCTCGCGCGCGACGAAGAACAGCGGGACCAGCGCGGGGTCGGCGACCGGCTCGTCGAGGTACCAGACGATCTCGGGCAGTGCCGCGACGAACTCGTCCGGGCTGACCACCTTGGTGATGTGGCGGGCACCGATCGCCTCCGCGGAGGCCACCGCGACGTCGATCTCGGAGAAGCCCTCCCGCTCGAATCCGGTGGTGAACGTGATCAGCCTCGGGTTGTGCCGGATGGCCAGCGCCGCGATGGCGGTGGAGTCGATCCCCCCGGACAGGAAAGCGCCCACCGTGACGTCGGCGCGCATGTGCTTGGCCACCGAGTCCTGCAGCACCGCGGTGATCTCGTCGTAGCGGGCCTGCTCGGTGTCGCGGGTGAACGGCGTGGCGGCAAAGCGCGGCACGAAGTACCGGGTGACCTCGGGCTGCCGGCCGGGACCGATGCGGGCGTAGCAGCCCGATTCCAGCCGGCGCACCCCGCGGTGCAGCGTCTCGGGCTCCGGCACGTATTGCAGGACCGTGTAGTGCTGCACCGCCCGCTCGTCGATCCCGGTGTCGAAGTCGAGCAGGTCCGCGATGTCGAGCAGGCACTTCTTCTCGCTGGCCACCGCGGTGCCGCCGGTCCCGGTGGCCATGAACAGCGGCTTGATGCCGAACGGATCACGGGCGCAGAACAATTCACGGGTTTCGGTGTCCCACAGCGCGAACGCGAACATGCCCCGCAGGCGGCCCAGCACCTCGGTGCCCCAGTGGTGGTATCCGGCCACGATGGCCTCGCCGTCTCCGTCGGTGGCGAACGCGGCGCCGTGCCGGGCGGCCAGTTCGTCGCGCAGCTCGAGGTAGTTGTAGATCTCGCCGTTGAACACCAGCACGTAGCGGTCGGGAGCCTCGGGCGGCCCCCAGCGCAGCGGCTGGTGCGAATGGGCGATGTCGATGATCGACAGCCGGTTGAAACCGAACACCACGGCGCCGTCGGCGTCCGGATCGGTCCAGGTGCCCGGCTCGTCGGGCCCGCGGTGACGCATCAGGCGTAACGCATGGGCGACGGCGTCGTCGGCCCGCGCCGCCGCGGGGGCACCGTCGGCGGCCGCCGGCGCCGCGACGAAAGCCAGCAGTCCACACACGGCGCCCCAGTATGCCGCACTTGGGCGCCGCGCGTGACATGCCGCGACGGGCCCGTGACGTGCCGCACCGCTTAACCGGCCGGGGTTTCGTCGCCGGTGTCAGCGCCGTGGTCTACGCTGCGTAGTATTCGATATCCGAGCATGGAGGCGCCAACGTGACACCTCGCGATCAGGTCCGTTCGCACCGTTTGTCGCAAGGCAGGTTTCGACGGCTTTCGGGCGGCCTTCCCGTCAGCGTGCGGGGTCTGTCCCGTCGTCTCCGGCCACTGGCACTGGCCGGGATGCTGGGACTGCTTGCGGTCAGCTTGAGTGGCTGCAGCTGGTCGGAAGTGCTGGGGATGGGCTGGCCGGAAGGCATCACCCCGGAGGCGCACCTGAACCGGCAGCTGTGGATCGGCGCCGTCATCGCATCCCTGATCGTCGGCGGCATCGTGTGGGGGCTCATCTTCTGGTCGTCGGCCTTCCACCGCAAGAAGGCAACCGACACCGAGCTGCCCCGCCAGTTCGGCTACAACATGCCCCTGGAGCTGGTGCTCACCGTGATGCCGTTCCTGATCATCTCGGTGCTGTTCTACTTCACCGTCGTGGTTCAGGAAAAGGTGCTGCACATCGCCAAGGACCCCGAAGTGGTGATCGACGTCACGGCCTTCCAGTGGAACTGGAAGTTCGGTTACCAGCGCGTCGATTTCAAGGACGGCACCTTCACCTACGACGGCGCCGACCCCGCCCGCAAGAAGGCCGTGGCGCCCACGCCGGTGGGCATCGACAGGCACGGCGATGAGCTCGTCGGGCCGATCCACGGGCTCCACGGTGAGGATCTCAGCTACCTGAACTTCGACAAGGTCGAAACCCTGGGCACCACCACCGAGATCCCGGTGCTCGTGGTGCCCGAGGGCAAGCGCATCGAGTTCCAGTTGGCATCCGCCGACGTGGTGCACTCGTTCTGGGTGCCCGAATTCCTGTTCAAACGCGACGTGATGCCCAATCCGAAGGCCAACAACTCGGTCAACGTCTTCCAGGTGGAGCAGATCGACAGGACGGGCGCGTTCGTCGGTCACTGCGCCGAGATGTGCGGCACCTACCACTCGATGATGAACTTCGAGGTCCGGGTGGTGTCGGCCAACGACTTCAAGGCCTACCTGCACCAACGTATGGACGGCAAGACCAACGCCCAGGCGCTGCAGGCGATCAACCAGTCCCCGGTGGCGGTGACCACCCATCCGTTCGACACCCGCCGCGGTGAACTGATCAAAAGCCAGTAGGTGAGGACGCGCAATGCATATCGAAGCGAGGCTGTTCGAGTTCGTCGCCGGGTTCTTTGTCATCGTGGCGGTGCTCTACGGGGTGTTGACTTCGCTGTACGCCACCGGTGGGGTGGAGTGGGCGGGCACGGCCGCGCTGGCGCTGACCGGCGGCATGGCGCTGATCGTGGCCACCTACTTCCGGTTCGTGGCGCGCCGGCTCGACACCCGGCCCGAGGACTATGAAGGCGCCGAGATCAGTGACGGCGCAGGCGAATTGGGGTTCTTCAGCCCGCACAGCTGGTGGCCGATCATGGTCGCGCTGTCCGCCTCGGTGACGGCGGTCGGCATCGCGCTGTGGCTGCCGTGGCTGCTTGCCGCGGGGGTGGTTTTCATCCTCGCGTCGGTGGGCGGGTTGGTCTTCGAGTACTACGTCGGGCCCGAGAAGCACTGATTGCGGGACCCGAAGGTCACAATCGGATCACGTGACCGGTGGCCCGTTCGCCGGGACGTTCTTGCCGCTTTCGGTTCGGTAGGGTTTGTCCAGGCAGGATGAGAACTTGTGAAGTGCGCGCGCAACGATCTGACCGCGGAGCCCCGCGCGCTTGTGACGCAGTTGGACAGGGCAGGCAAAGATGAGCGGGCCGAACCCCCCGGGATGGGAACCTGAAGAACCCGATTCCGTCAGCAAGCTCAGTCCCGAACCGCATTCCGACAGCGGACCCGGCGGCGACCCGGAACCCGGCGACCAAGCCGGGCAGGCGGAGGAACTCGAACCCTTCGACGACGCCGAGATCGCGGCCGCGGAGCGGGGCGGTCGGACGGACGCGTACTCCCGGGCCTATTCGGCGCCGGAGTCCGAGCATTTCACCGGTGGCCCCTACATGCCGGCCGATCTTCGGCTCTACGACTACGACGACTACGACGAGGCGTCCGAACCGGACGACGAACACCACGCTCCGCGCTGGCCGTGGGTGGTCGGTGTCGCCGCTATCGTGGCGGCGATCGCGCTCGTGGTGTCGGTGTCGCTGCTCGTCGCGCGCACCGACACCAGCAAGCTCGCCAACCCTGCCACCACCACCCCGGCCATCCCGCCGATCCAGGACCAGATCACCACGACGAAACCGCCGCCCCCACCCCCGCCGCCCCCGCCGCCTCCGCCATCGACCGCCACGGAGACCCAGACAGTGACGGTGACCCCGCCGCCGGCCACCTCGGCGCCGTCGCCGGCGACCACCTCGGCGGCGCCGCCGGCCACCTCGACCGCCGCGGCACCCCCGCCGACGACCACCACCCCCACCGGTCCGCGCCAGGTCACCTATTCGGTGACCGGCACCAAGGCGCCGGGGGACATCATCTCGGTGACCTACGTCGACGCATCCGGCCGGCGGCGCACGCAGCACAACGTGTACATTCCCTGGTCGATGACCGTCACGCCGATCTCGCAGTCCGACGTGGGCTCGGTCGAGGCGTCCAGCCTGTTCCGGCTCAGCCGGCTCAACTGCTCGATCACCACGAGCGACGGAACGGTGCTGTCCTCGAACTCCAACGACGCGCCACAGACGAGTTGCTGATGGTCAGCAAATATTCCTATCGGCGCGGCTCGGACACCATTCCGCCGGACGTGATCGATCGCCTCCTGATCGGGGCGTGCGCGGCGATCTGGCTGGTGGTGCTCGGCGTGAGCGTCGCGGCCGCCGTCGCGCTGGTGGACCTGGGCCGCGGCTTCCACAGGATGTCCGCCAGCGGCACGCACACCACCTGGGTGTTGTACGCGGTCATCGTCGTCTCCGCGCTGATCATCGCCGGGGCGATCCCGGTGCTGTTACGGGCTCGCCGCGCGGCCCAGGAGGAAACCCCGCCCCGGCCGGCGGCCGGGGCGGCGGGCGCCCCGCCGCGGACCGGTTTCCCGGCCACCACGCGCACGCTGGGGGAGCGGTCGCCCCGGCCCGGGGTGCAGGCGGCTGATCCGGCCCCCGAGTGGTCCGGTGAGGCGGTGGATCGCGTGTGGCTGCGCGGCACCGTTCTGCTGGCGGGCACGATGGGCACCGCGCTGGTCGCGGTCGCGGCGGCGACCTACCTGATGGCCGTCGGCCACGACGGCCCGTCCTGGGTCGGCTACGGGCTTGCCGGGGCCGTCACCGCGGCGATGCCGGTGGTCGAGTTCCTGCACGTTCGGCAGCTGCGCCGCCTGGCGGCCGGTTCCCAGTAGCCGGCGGCGCCGCGCAGCAGAGCCGGTCGGCGGGTCCCGGCCCGGCCGGCTCGCGGCGGGAAGTCCGACCACCATGATGGCCGGCCCGAATGGGCACTCCGGCCCCCGGTCCCACGACAGTCGGCGACCGGAAGACGCGTCCCGGGGTGGCGGCCCCGAAAACGCGATTGGCCCCCACCGGAGCGGGGGCCAACCGTGACTGTCGCCGAGCTTAGTGCTCGTGCTCGCCGTTGGAGGAACCGACGACGGTGTCCTGGTGCTCGCGCAGGGCGGTCAGGGCGCGGTGCTCGGCGGCGTGCGCCGCCTCGCGCAGCGCCGTGTCCTCGGACGCCGGATCGGCGTACAACAGGCTGCCGCTGCCCGGCGACCCCGCCGAACCCAGTTTGTTCATCCGCTTGGGCAGCGGTGCGCCCTGGTACTCCAGCGGTAGCGGATGCCCGTGCCCGTCGACCGGACCGAGCGGCTGGTGCAGCTCGATGTAGGCGCCGTGCGGCAACCGCTTGATGATGCCCGTTTCGATGCCGTGCTCGAGCACGTCCCGGTCGCTGCGCTGCAGGGCGATGCACCACCGGTAGGCGACGAAGTACACGATCGGCGGCAGCACCACCATGCCGATACGCCCGATCCAGGTCATCGCGTTCAGCGAGATGTCGAACTTCAGCGCGATGATGTCGTTCATGGCGCTCAGCGTCAGCACCATGTAGAAGGCGATCGCCATCGCACCCATCGACGTGCGCACCGGGGCGTCCCGCGGACGCTGCAACAGGTTGTGGTGAGCGTGGTCACCGCTGAACCGCTTCTCCAGGAAGGGGTAGATGATCAGCAGGATGAAGACCAGGCCCATCAGCAGTGCCACCCACACCGGGGCCGGGATGGTGTGGTGCCAGAAGTAGAACTCCCACGGCGGCCAGATACGGGCCAGACCCTCGGTCCACATCATGTAGAAGTCGGGCTGCGAGCCGGCCGAGACGTGAGAAGGCTTGTAGGGGCCCAGGTTCCAGATCGGGTTGATCTGCAGCAGGCCACCCATCAGGCCCAGCACGCCGACGATCGCCGCGAAGAAGGCGCCGGACTTGACCGCGAAGATCGGCATCACCCGGACGCCGACGACGTTGTGCTCGGTGCGGCCGGGCCCCGGGAACTGCGTGTGCTTCTGGAACCACACCATGGCCAGGTGCGCGCCGATGAGCGCCAGGATGATGCCGGGTAGCAGCAGGATGTGCAGGGAGTACATGCGCGGGACGATGTAGCCCGCTTCGGCGCAGTGGTATCCCACGCCGCCGCACGGGAAGTCGCCGCCGAACAGCGCCCAGTGCAGCCAGGTGCCGATCACCGGCATGCCCAGCGTGATCGACGACAACGACGCCCGGATTCCGATGCCCGAGAGCAGGTCGTCGGGCAGCGAGTAGCCGAAGAAACCCTCGAACATCGCCAGGATCAGCAGCAGGGAACCGATCACCCAGTTGGCCTCGCGGGGCCGCCGGAACGCGCCCGTGAAGAAAATGCGCGCCAGGTGCACCATGATCGCGGCGGCGAACATCAGCGCGGCCCAGTGGTGCACCTGCCGGACGAACAGGCCGCCGCGCACCTCGAACGAGATGTCCAGGGTGGAGGCGAAGGCCTTCGACATGTCCACGCCGCGCAGCGGCTGGTAGGCGCCGTTGTAGGTGACCTCACCCATGGTGGGGTCGAAGAACAGCGACAGGTACACACCGGTGAGCAGCAGCACGATGAAGCTGTACATCGCGACCTCACCGAGCAGGAACGACCAGTGGGTCGGGAACACCTTGTTGAGCTGCCGGCGCACCGCCGCCGACGGGTGGTACCGGGTGTCGATGTCCTCGCCCTGGCGGGCCAGGACGTCACCGATCTTCGGAGGACTGAGTTTCGGACTCATGTGGTGCGCTCCCAGAATGCCGGTCCGACGGGTTCGACGAAGTTGCCGTTGGCAACCAGATACCCGTTCGAGTCGATGGTGATGGGCAGCTGCGCCAACGCGCGCGCCGCGGGCCCGAATATCGGCTTGGCGTAATGCATGGCGTCGAACTGCGACTGGTGACAAGGGCACAGGATCCGGTAGGACTGCTCCTCGTACAGCGACGCCGGGCAGCCCAGGTGCGAGCACACCTTCGTGTAGGCGAACAGCTCACCGAAGTTGAAGCTCTCCTGGCCCTGCCGCTTGACGATGCGGGGCATGTCGGTGGGCCGGATGCGGATGAGCATGACCGGGTTGCGGACGCCCATCTGGATGCCGCGCAGCTTCTCGCGCGACTCGGGCGTCGTGCCGTCGCCGTCGGACTCCCGCCAGGGGAACACGGTCTCCATGCCGCCGGCATCGATGTCCTCCGGACGCATCTTGATGAACGGTGCGCCCTCGGTGGTGCCGGTGGCTCTCGCCAGGAAGATGGTCTCGCCGCGGTAACGCGGGGTCCAGCCCGTCGTCCAGAGCACGGCCTCCAGGCCGTTTTCGGTGGGCACCACCGGCTTCCACGGGTTTTTGATCAGACCCCCGACGAACGCCACCAGGGTGCTCAGGCCGAACGCGCCCAGGCCCATGCCCAGCGACAGCCCGACCAGCTTGCGGCGCCCGATCGTCGACGTCTGGTAGGCGTCGGTCAGGTTGGCCACCACGGTCTTGCGGTCGATCTCGCGGGAGGCGCCGTCGTGACGCTGCTGGATCGAGATCTCCTCGGGGATGAACCGTTTCTGGTAGAGGATCGCGCCGACCGCGATCGCCAGGATGGACATCCCGAACGTCAGCCCGTACAGCGGTGTGGTCAACGTGTACAGGATGCTGCCCGGGGCGTCCTTGGGCTTGTACTCCCACGGCCAGAACACGAAGATCAGCAGTAGCGCGAGCCCGAAGCCGCCGCCCGCCAGGAGCCACAGGGCCACGCCGCGCTCGGCGCGCTTCTCGGCCTTGGTGCCCTCGACCGGCCAGCGTGGTTCCTTGTAGACGGTCTCGACGCCGTCGAGCTTGCCACCCAGTTCGAGCAGCTGCTGCTGCGACATCCCGGCCAGCGCGGCGTCGTCGGGCTCGTGCTCGCCGACGCCCTTGGACGTCCCGCCGGTGTCGGAGCCGCCGTGATCGATGTCGCTCATGCCCGCGCCCCAATCCACAGTGCCAGCCCGATGGCGGCGACCATCCCGATGATCCACATCGCCATGCCCTCGGGTGCGGGTCCCAGGCCCCCGAGGCCGTAGCCGCCCGGCTGGCGCTCCTCGGAGACCGACTTGACGTAGGCGATGATGTCCTTCTTGTTGTCGAAGGACAGCTGGCGGTCGGAGAACTTGGGCATGTTCTGCGGACCGGTGCGCATCGCGGCGAGGATCTGCTGCTCGTTGGCCGGTCCCAGGGGGGGCGCGTACTTGCCCGACGACAATGCCCCGCCCTTGCCGGTGAAGTTGTGGCACGACGAGCAGTTGAGCCGGAAGAGGTCGCCGCCGCGGCCCACGTCGTTACCGCGCAGCGAACCCATGGCCAGGCTGCCGTCGGGGTTGCGGACCAAGGTCGGGCCACCGCCGTTGGCCTGCACGAAGGCGCCGATCGCCTCGACCTGGGACTCGTCGAAGATCGGCTCCTTGCGCGGCGCCTGGGCCTCGCCGCGCATGGCGGGCATCCGGCCGGTGGACACCTGGAAATACACGGCCTCCTCGCCGACCCCGATCAGGCTCGGCCCGCGTTGGTTCACGCCCTGCAGGTTGGCGCCGTGGCACGACACGCAGGAGGTGTCGAACAACTGCTTGCCGGTGCGCAGCAGCGCCGAGGACGACTCGTCGGCGACGGCGACCTGCGGCGTGGGCGTCAGCACGGCGGCCAGGCCGCCGGCGATCGTCAGCGCTATCAGCAGCAGCAGGCCGCCCGAAAGGCGGCGGCGCAGCCGCCGCCGGGCGCGATCACGCTGCCCCGGCCGCGACTGAACCCGCCGCTTGGCGGCGGCGGATCGGCTAGACCCCAGCTTTTTCAACCGAGCACTCCTCTTCGTCCGGCGCAGGTTCATCGAATGCAGGTTCATCGAATGCAGGATCATCGAATGAAGTAGATGACGGTGAACAGTGCGATCCACACGATGTCGACGAAATGCCAGTAGTAGGAGACGACGATGCTCGCCGTCGCCTGCGCGGGCGTGAACTTGCTCAGCGTCGTGCGGACCAGCAGAAAGATGAAGGCGATCAGACCGCCGATGACGTGCAGCCCGTGGAAGCCGGTGCACAGATAGAACACGGTGCCGTAGGCGCTTCCCTGGATGGTCGTGCCGTGTTCCACCAGGTGGAAGTACTCGTAGCCCTGCCCGAGGACGAAGAACAGCCCCATCAGGAACGTGATCACATACCAGCGGCGCAGCCCGAAGACGTCGCCGCGTTCGGCCGCGAACACGCCCATCTGGCAGGTGAACGACGAGGCGATCAGCACCAGGGTCACCGGGACGGCCTGATACAGGTTCAGCTCGGTCGGCGGCGGCGGCCACTTCCCGCCGGCCTGCGAGCGCGCTGTGAAATACATCGCAAACAGGCCAGCAAAGAACATCAACTCGCTGGAAAGCCACACTATGGTGCCAACACTGACCATGTTCGGTCGGTTCAGCGAATGCACGCGCGACGTGATGGCAGTACCTGAGGTTCCGGCAACGCTGGTCACATCCGCAAGTATGACGCTTTGTAGTTGTCGAACTCCACCCGGGGCGGCAATTCGGTGCCGCGCGTCGCGTCGCCGACGTTTCCGGTCCTGTTGGGGCCCGGTGGGGCGGGGCCGCCGGCCGTGGGACCATCGGCGCGTGGCTGTGTCACCCGAGTCGTCCGAGACGTCCGCCGGGCCGGCGGCGTCGTGGCGGCACGTGCTGGCCCGGTTGACGGGCGGGCAGTCTTTGGCGCGCGGCCAGGCGGCCTGGGCCATGGGCCAGATCATGGCCGGCGGCGCGACGCCCGCCCAGATCGCCGCCTTCGCGGTGGCGATGACGATGAAGGTGCCCACCGCGGCGGAAGTCGGCGAGTTGGCCGGGGTGATGCTGAGCCACGCGCGCCGGATGCCCGACGGAATGGTTCCCGGCGACGCCGTCGACATCGTGGGCACCGGCGGCGACGGCGTGAACACCGTCAACCTGTCGACCATGGCCGCGATCGTGGTCGCGGCCGCCGGCGTGCCGGTGGTCAAGCACGGCAACCGGGCGTCGTCGTCGCTCTCCGGCGGGGCCGACACCCTCGAGGCGCTCGGGGTGCGCATCGATCTCGAACCCGAGCAGGTGGCGCGCAGCCTCGCCGACGTCGGGATCGGGTTCTGCTTCGCCCCGGTCTTTCACCCGTCGTACCGGCACGCCGCGTCCGTGCGGCGCGAGATCGGCGTGCCGACCGTCTTCAATCTGCTTGGGCCGCTGACGAACCCGGCGTCGCCCCGGGCCGGCCTGATCGGCTGCGCATTCGCCGATCTCGCCGAGGTGATGGCGGGGGTGTTCGCCGCGCGCCGGTCCAGCGTGCTGGTCGTGCACGGCGACGACGGGCTCGACGAGCTGACCACCACGACCACCAGCACGATCTGGCGGGTGCAGGCCGGGACGGTGGACAAGCTCACGTTCGACCCCGCCGGTTTCGGGTTCGCCCGCGCCGATCTCGAGGAGTTGTTGGGCGGCGATGCCCGGGCCAACGCGGCGGAGGTCCGGGCGGTGCTGGCCGGCGCCGGGGGACCGGTGCGCGACGCGGTCGTGCTCAACGCCGCCGGGGCGATCGTCGCGCATGCCGGGCTATCCAGCCGCGCCGAATGGCTGCCGGCGTGGGAGGACGGGCTGCGGCGGGCCGCCGCGGCCATCGACTCCGGCGCGGCCGAACAACTGCTCGCGCGATGGGTGCGGTTCGGCCGGCAACTCTGAGCGCACTTCGGGTCCCTCGGCCAGCCGCGCCGAGCGCGCCGTCGCCGCCCACCCCGCCCACGCGCCGGCCGACCCCATCGGGGAGGCCCAGCCGTCGGCGCCGGGGCTCGCGACCCGCACGATGCGCACGCCGGAGCCGGCCAGCCACCGCGCGATCAGAGCGGTCTCCTCGACGAGCGCGCCGCCCAGCGGGGCCGGCATCGGCAGGATCGCTTGGGCCGCAGCGCAAATGGACTCGACCACGGGCAGCGGTGGCACCCCCCGCGCGGCGCTGCCCGCCGCGGCGAGTTGGCCGTGCCGGATGACGGCCAGGTGGTAGCCGCCGGCGCCGTCGGGCGCGGCCGCGATCAGCTCGGGCAGGGCGGCCAGGGCGCGCAGCCGCTGGCCGCGCCACAGCGTCTCGATGGCGGTCGCGGTGCGGTCGCGCAACCGCGCCGCGCTCTCGTAGTGGCAGCTCTCGGCCAGCGCGGTGACCCGGCTGACCGCCGCGGCCAGCGCGCTGTTGTCCCGGCCGTCGATCAGGGCCGCGACGCGCGCAACCGCCGCCGCGTACCGGGTGGCCGTGACGTCGCGCGCGGCGGGGCACGGCGACACCTCGGCCTCGGCGCAGGCCGGCCCGTGCAACGCGGAGCGTCCCAGCCGGGTGGTGCAGGTGCGCAGCCCGGTGAACCGGGCGAGCAGCTCACCGGTGTCGGCGGCGTCGGCGCGCGAGCGGAACGGCCCGACGGCGCGGTCATGCCGCGGTGCGCGCACCACCGCCAGCCGCGGGAACGCCTCGTCGGTCAGCGCCAGCCACCACCAGCGCTGCGGGTACCGCGACCGGCGGTTGTAGGGCGGTGCGTGGGCGGCCAGCATGCGCAGTTCCCGCACACCGGCCTCGAGCGCGTGCGCGCACTCGACGTGGTCGACCGCGGCGGCCAGCGCGACCATCTCCTTCATCCGGCCGCGGGGGTCGGCGCCGGTGAAGTACTGACGCACCCGGCGCCGCAGGTCGACGGCGGTGCCGACGTAGAGCACCTCGCCCGACGGCCCGCGGAACAGGTAGATCCCGGGCCGCGGCGGCAGGCCGTCCGCGAGCACCCGCTTGCGGCGCTGCGCCGGCGTCACGCCGGGCAGATACGAGCACAGCTCGGCGTAGGTGTGCACACCCTGGTTGCCGACCCGTTCGATCAGCGCGTGCAGCACCTCCACGGTGGCGCGGGCGTCGTCGAGGGCGCGGTGGGTGGGCTGGCAGGCGACGGCGAACAGCCGCGCCAGGGCCCCCAGCCGCACGCTGGGCGCCTCCTCGCGACTGAGCACCCGGCGGGCCAGTCGCACGGTGCACAGCACCCGGGGCCGGGGCCAGACGATGCCGCAGCGCTCGGCCGCCGCGCGCAGGAACCCGATGTCGAATCCGGCGTTGTGGGCGACGAACACCGCGCTCCCCGCGAACTCGAGGAACATCGGCAGCACGGCGTCGATCGTCGGGGCGTCGCCGACCATCGCCGTGGTGATGCCGGTGAGTCGCACGATCTGCGGCGGAATGCTGCGCTGCGGGTCGACCAGGGTGGCGAACTCGCCGAGCACGACACCGCCGCGGACCTTGACCGCCCCGATCTCGGTGATGGCGTCGGGCGGCGTGCCGTCGGCGGCTTTGGCGCGGCCGCCGGTTGTTTCGAGGTCCACCACGACGAAAGCCGTTTCGCGCAGCGGGATCTCGTCGGCCGCGCCCGGCGATCCCAAGTCGGCGAAACGCAGCTGAGTCGCACCACCTGCACCCATGGCTGGCCACGTTAGGCATGCCCACCGACACCGGCGGCCTCGCCACGCCGCGGGCCGGCCGGGATGCGGCGGCGCGGCGATGTCGGTGCCCGCGGTTAGCGTGCGGGCAGCCCGGACACGGGGTTCAGGACAGCCCAACCCGAGAGGATCGACCCGATGGCACGAATCAGCGCACCCGACAGCCCAGGCGCGGCGGGGGGCGAACCGGCCGAACCGGTGGTGATCGACTGCGACCACTGCGCGGTCCGCGGACCCGGTTGCCGCGACTGCGTGGTGAGCGTGCTGCTGGGCGTGCCGGAGACCCTGCTGCAGGACGAGCGCGCCGCGCTGGAGGTTCTCGCCGACGTCGGGCTGGCGCCGCGGCTGCGTCTGGTGCCGATCCGACGCGCCCGCGGGTCCGGTGTGGCTTAACCGCCCTGCGCCGCATACACTTCGGGGCGCGGCGAACCCGCCGTCACTCACAGAGAAATGACAGAAATCTATCCAATTTCTTAATCAACCGCTTTGGACAAACGCCTTTATCGTTTCGTAACCTGTTTGAGACCTAAACCAGCTCGGCGGCCGTCGGTCCGCCGACGGCCGTTCGAGGATGCACAATCTTGAGCTTTGACGTGAGGTACCCGATTGCGCGTGGTTTAACACGTTCCCTGGTCGGTACGTTAGCGGGCTTCATGGTGTTTTCCGGCGTTTTCGCCGCCACTGTGGCGGCCGACCCCGCCCAGGATGCGCTGGCCAAACTCAACGAGCTGTCGCGGCGGGCCGAGCAGACCACCGAGGCGATGCACAGTGCGCAGCTCGACCTCAACGACAAGCTGGCGGCCGAGCGGGCGGCGGAGCAGAAGCACGCGGGCGACCAGGCCGCCGTCGACGCGGCGAAAGCCCGTCTGGCCGGGTTCCAGAAGGCGGTCGACAAGTTGGCGGCCGCGACGTATATGGGCGGCCGCGTCGACGGCATGGAAGCCATGCTGACCGCGGGATCGCCCCAGGGGCTGATCGACAAGCTGAGCATGCAGCGCGTGATGGCGACCCAGATGACCAACCAGATGGCCAGCTACCGCTTCGCCGGCCAGCAGACCGCCAAGGCGGAGCAGGAGTCGGCCAAGTCCGCCGCGGAAGCCAAGAGCGCGGCCGAACAGGCCGCGGCGGTCCGGGCCGGCCTGCAGTCCAAGCAGAGCCAGCTGCAGGTGCAGATCGCTGTCGTCAAGTCGCAGTATCTGGCCCTGACGGCCGACCAGCGCACCGCGCTGGCCGACCCCGGGCCCGTCCCGGAAGGCGCCCCGGCCCCGGGCGCTCCGGCGCCGGAAGCGGCACCGCCCGGCGCGCCCCCGGGCGACGGGCAGGCGCCCGGTGCGGCCCCGGCCCCCTTCGGCTGGGCGGCTGCTGCTCCCGGCGGCGGCGGTGACCGCGCCAGCGTGGTGCAGGCGGCGTTGACGCAGGTCGGCTCGCCGTACGTGTGGGGAGGCGCCGGGCCCGGCGGGTTCGACTGCTCCGGGCTGGTGATGTGGGCCTTCCAGCAGGCCGGTATCTCGCTACCGCACTCCAGCCAGGCGCAGGCCCACGGCGGCCAACCGGTGGCGGTGTCGGACCTGCAGCCCGGCGACGTGGTCACCTTTTATTCCGACGCGTCGCATAGCGGCATCTACGTCGGTGACGGGATGGTGATCCATTCCTCCACTTACGGCCAACCGGTGCGCGTGGTTCCGATGAATGCCGCGGGCCCGATCCACGACGCCCGTCGCTACTAGGCGCCCCGGCGCGCACCCCGACACCGCGCGGCGTCGGCGGCTGTCGACGCCGCTGGCGTGGCTGTTCGTCGCCGAGGTGGTCGTGGCCGCCGCCGTGCCGCCGTGCCCGTCTCCCGCCGTGCCGGCCCGGCCCGCCGGGCACCCGGTCGCCGACGCGCCCGCCGCGGTTGTCGAGGGCCACACGGTGCGGCTGATCGGGCGCGGCGGCCCGTCCGGCGACCGCCTGCTGGCCGGGATCGCCGCGGACGCCGCCGCCGCGGTACGGCGAGTAAACGCCTTCTGGGGCGCCGACTGGCCGCGCGACGTCGCGGTGGTGGCCGCCGGCTCCGACGCGGAGTTCCGTGCCGCCGCCGGCGGGGGACCGGCGGCGCAGTGGGCCGACATCGCGGCCGTGACGGTTGCCGACCGCGTCGATCCCGCCCACCGGGTGGCGGTCGGCCAGCGCATCGTGTTCGCCCCGGGCGCGGCCGCAATGAGCGCATCCGCACTGCGAATCGTGTTGGCGCACGAGCTCTTTCATTACGCGGCGCGCCCCGACACCGCGCTGGACGCGCCCCGGTGGCTGACCGAGGGCGTCGCCGACTTCGTCGCCCGGCCGGCCACCCCGGTGCCCGCCGACGGCGCGGCCGGGCCGTCGGCGCTGCCGTCGGACGCCGATCTGGACGCGGCGGGGCCGCAGCGCTCGGCGGCGTATGACCGCGCGTGGTGGTTCGCCCGGTTCGTCGCCGACGCCTACGGTGGCGCGGCGACGCTGCGCGCGTTCTACGTGGCCACGTGCGGCGCCGGGCACACCGACCTGCCCACCGCCGTGCGCGACGTCCTGGGCACCGACCGGCCGGGTCTGCTCGCCCGGTGGCAGCGGTGGCTGGCGGCACCCGCCGCGAGCGGACGCTCGCGCACGCCGGGGCGACCGGCAGGCTAGCCTGTCGCACGTGAGCCGGGTCCTGCTGGTGACCAACGACTTTCCGCCGCGGCCGGGTGGCATCCAGTCGTATCTGGTCGAGTTCGTCGGTCGGCTGGCCGGTGCGGAGTCGCACTCCGTGACGGTCTACGCACCGCGCTGGAAGGGCGCCGAGCGCTTCGACGCGGCGGCCGCGGCGGTCGGCTACCGCGTGGTGCGTCACCCCGGCACGCTGATGCTGCCCGGCCCCGCGGTCGATGCCCGGATGCGCCGGCTGATCGCCGACGACGGCATCGACACCGTCTGGTTCGGGGCGGCCGCCCCGTTGGCCCTGCTGGCGTCGCGGGCCCGCGACGCCGGGGCGACCCGCGTGCTGGCCAGCACGCACGGCCACGAAGTGGGCTGGTCGATGCTGCCGGTGGCCCGCTCGGTGCTGCGCCGCATCGGCGACGACACCGACGTCGTGACGTTCGTCAGCCGCTACACCCGCTCCCGGTTCGCGCCGGCCTTCGGGTCCGCGGCCTCGCTCGAATACCTGCCGCCCGGGGTGGACACCGACCGGTTCCGGCCCGACCCCGCCGCCCGTGCCGAACTGCGGAACCGCTACCGGCTGGGCGGACGGCCGACCGTGGTGTGCCTGTCGCGTCTGGTGCCGCGCAAGGGCCAGGACACGTTGATCAGGGCGCTGCCGTCGATCCGGCGACGCGTCGACGGGGCCGCGCTGGTCATCGTGGGCGGCGGCCCGCACGCCGACGCGCTGCGCAAGCTGGCCCGCGGCTGCGGGGTCGCCGAGCACGTGACGTTCACCGGCGGCGTGCCTGCCGCCGAACTGGCCGCGCACCACGCCCTGGCCGACGTGTTCGCGATGCCGTGCCGCACCCGCGGCGCCGGCATGGACGTGGAGGGGCTGGGCATCGTGTTCCTGGAAGCGTCGGCGACCGGCGTGCCGGTCATCGCCGGCGAGTCGGGCGGGGCCCCGGAAGCCGTGCGGCACAACGAGACCGGGCTTGTGGTCGACGGCCGCTCGGTGGCCAAGATCGCTACCGCCGTCACCGAGTTGCTGACCGATCGCGATCGGGCCGCGGCCATGGGCGCGGCCGGCCGCGAGTGGGTGACGGCGCAGTGGCGCTGGGACACGCTGGCCGCGCGCCTGGCCGGCCTGCTCCGCGGCTGACTAGTCCTTCGCGTAGATCGCGGCGATGTCCGACGCGAACTTCTCGGCCACCACTTTGCGCTTGACCTTCATCGTGGGCGTCAGCTCCCCGGTGTCCTCGGTGAAGTCGACCGGAAGGATGCGGAACTTGCGGATCGACTCGGCGTTCGACACCGAGAGGTTGGCCTGCTTGACGGCGGCGTTCACCTCGGCGATCAGGTCGGGATCGGTGGCCAGGTCGCCCACCGACGCGCCGGCCGCCTTGCTGTTGCGCTGCTTCCAGACGTCGAACGCCTCGGGGTCGATCGTGATCAGCGCGCCGATGAAGGGCTTGTTGTCCCCGACGACCATCGCCTGGCTGATCAGCGGGTGCCCCCGCAGTTGGTCCTCGAGCAGCGCGGGTGCGACGTTCTTGCCGCCCGCGGTGACGATGATCTCCTTCTTGCGCCCGGTGATCGTCAGGAAGCCGTCCTCGTCGACGGAGCCCAGGTCGCCTGTCTTGAACCAGCCGTCGGTGAACGCCTCGGCGGTGGCCTGCTCGTTGGCCCAGTAGCCGCTGAACACCACCCCGCCGCGCACCAGCAGCTCCCCGTCCTCGCCGATGCGTAAGCTGTTGCCGGGCACCAACGTTCCGACTGTCCCGATCTTGACGTTGCCGACCTGGTTGACCGTGATCGCCGCACTGGTCTCGGTCAGGCCGTAGCCCTCATGGATGGTGAGGCCCACACCGCGGAAGAAGTGGCCCAGCCGGGCGCCCAGCGGTGCGCCGCCCGACACCGCGGCGCGACAATCGCCGCCCAGCGCGGCGCGCAGCTTGTGATAGACCAGCCGATCGAACAGCGCATGTTTGGCGCGCAGCCGCAGCCCGGGGCCCCCGCGGTCGCGGGCCTGGCTCCACTCGACCGCGGTCTGGGCGGCGAGCGCGAAGATCCGCCCCTTGCCGTCGTTGGCGGCGTTCTGCTCGGCGGTGTTGTACACCTTCTCGAACACCCGCGGCACCGACACCACCACCGTCGGCGTGAACTCCGCCAGCAGCGGCACCAGGTTCTTGATGTCGCTGGTGAAGCCGACGGTCACCTTGTTGGCGAACGCGCCCAGCGTGAGCGCCCGGGCCAGGACGTGGGCCAGCGGCAGGAACACCAGCAGCCGCTGCCCGTTGGCCAGCAGCGTCGGGAGGCACTCCTTGGTTCCCCGCATCTCGTAGAGCAGGTTGGAATGGGTGAGCTGGCAGCCCTTGGGCCGGCCGGTGGTGCCCGAGGTGTAGATCAGCGTCGCCGGGTCCTCGGCCCGGAGCGCCCCGAGCCGCGCCGTCAGCTCGGCCGGGTCGACCGGCGCGCCGGCCTCGGCCAACTGGTCGAGCGCCTTGGGACCCGACCCGTCGATGTGCAACACCCGGCGCAGGGCGGGCAGTTCGCCGGTGAGCTCGGTGACCATCGCGGCGTGGGCGTCGGTTTCGGCGAACGCCAGCACCGCCGCCGAGTCCTGCAGCACCCAGTGCACCTGCTCGGCCGACGACGTCTCGTAGATCGGCACGGTGACCGCGCCCACCGACAGGATCGCCAGGTCGAGGATCGCCCACTCGTACCGGGTCGCCGAGAAGATCGACACCCGGTCACCTGCCTGCACCCCCAACGCGATCAAACCCAGTGCCGCGGAACGGACCTGATCGGCCGCCTCGGCGCACGTGACGTCGGTCCAGACGCCGTCGACCCGGCGCTGGTAGATCGCGAAGCCGGGGTCCTGTCGCTCGTGTTCGAAGACCATGGCCGCGATGTTGTCGTGCTCCCCGACGCAGAAGCGGGCGGGAACGCTGTACTCACGCACTGTGTTGACCTCGATTCGGCTAGTGATGCCGGCTCCGGCTTGCCGTGTCCAGCCTAATGCGGGCGTTTAGCAGCCCAACCCGGCCCAACCCGGCCCGGCCGCCGCGGGTGTGTGAAGCTGGGGCGGTGAACAGCATCCAGATCGCCGACGAGACGTACGTCGCCGCCGACGGCGCGCGGGTCGGCGCCGCGGTCGCCGACCCGTCGAACTGGCGGCGGTGGTGGCCCGACCTGCGGTTGCAGGTCGTCGAGGATCGGGCCGACAAGGGCATCCGGTGGACGGTGACCGGCGCGTTGACCGGCACCATGGAGATCTGGTTGGAACCCATGCGGGACGGGTTGGACGGCGTGGTGCTGCACTACTTCCTGCATGCCGAACCGACCGGCGTGGCGGCCTGGCAGCTGGCCAGGCTCAACCTGGCGAAGGCGATCCACCGGCGCCGGGTCGCGGGTAAGAACATGGCTTTCGAACTCAAGGTGACGCTGGAACGGTCACGCCCGGCCGGGATTTCTCCGGCAGTTTGACGCTCAACCTCGGGCATGGGGAGTACCGTTTCGGGCCGGAGACCGGGTTAGTCCCGCGGCGGGCCGACTCGCTCGTGGGAGAGAGGCAGCAGCCAGGTGGCGGAGAAGACGACGCAGACCATTCACATCGACGCTGATCCCGACACGATATTGAAGGTGATCGCCGACATCGACGCCTACCCGGATTGGATCTCGGAGTACAAGCAAGCAGAGGTGCAGGAAAGGGGCGCCGACGGCTACCCCAAGGTGGTGCGCTTCGTGATGGACGCCGGGATCATCAAAGACACCCTGGTCATGTCCTACCAGTGGCCCAAAGATCGCCGATCGCTGAGCTGGACCCTGGTCTCCAGCTCGCTGCTGCGTTCGCTCGAAGGCTCGTATCGCCTGGCGCCCAAGGGTTCTGGCACCGACGTCACCTACGAGCTGTCGGTGGACCTTGCCCTGCCGATGATCGGGATGCTCAAACGCAAGGCCGAGCGCAGGCTGACCGACACCGCGTTGAAGGATCTGAAGAAACGAGTCGAGGCTGAGTGAGTCCGTTACGCCGACCCCGTCCCGGGTCAGTCTGTTCGTCGGCAAGGGTGGGGTAGGGAAATCCACTCTGGCCTCGGCCACCGCGGTCGCCGCCGCGAACCGGGGTCAGCGCGTGCTGGTGGTGTCCACCGACCAGGCGCATTCGCTGGGCGACGTGCTGGGCGTCCCGGTCCCGCCGAGCGGTCCCGACGAGCCCGTTCGGGTGCTCGCCGACCTCCGAACCGAGTGGGCCGAGGCGGGCGGCGGTTTCCTCGACGCGCTGGCCCTGGACACCCTGGCCCTGCTCGAGGCCCGCTGGCAGCACGTGGTCGGCGCCGTGGATCGGAGTTTTCCCGACTCCGAGTTGGGCACCATTGCCCCCGAAGAACTTTCGGCCCTGCCGGGCGTCCAGGAAGTTCTCGGGCTGCACGCCGTCGGTGAGCTGGCCGCCTCCGGGCACTGGGATCTGGTCGTCGTCGACTGCGCCTCGACGGCCGACGCGTTGCGGATGCTGACCCTGCCCGCCACGTTCGGGCTCTACGTCGAGCGTGCGTGGCCGCGCCACCGCAGGTTGTCGATCGCCGCCGATGACAGCCGGTCGGCGGCGGTGGTGGAGTTGCTGGAGCGCATCAGCACGGGCGTCGATGCGCTCGGCGCACTGTTGACCGACGGCGAGCGGGTCGGTGCGCATCTGGTGCTGACTCCCGAGCGGGTGGTGGTGGCCGAGGGCCTCCGGACCCTGGGCTCGCTGGCGTTGATGGGGGTGCGCGTCGAGGAGCTGATCGTCAACCAGGTGCTCGTGCAGGACGAGTCCTACGAGTACCACAACCTGCCGTCCCACCCGGCGTTCTCCTGGTACGCCGAGCGCATCTGCGAACAACGCGTCGTTCTCGAGGAACTCGGCGCCGCCGTGGGCGACATCGCGCTGGTGGTGACCCCGCACCTGTCCGGCGAGCCGATCGGTCCCAAGGCGCTGGGCGCACTGCTCGACAACGCCCGCCGCCAGGGCACCATGGCGCCACCGGGTCCGCTGCGGCCCGTGGTGGACCTCGAATCCGGATCGGGACTTGGGTCGGTGTACCGGATGCGACTAGCGTTGCCCCAACTCGATTCCGGCGCCCTGACCCTCGGCCGGGTCGACGACGACCTGATCATCGGCGTCGGCGGGTTGCGGCGCAGGGTTAGGTTGGCGTCCGTGCTGCGGCGCTGCACGGTGTCGGACGCACGTCTGCGGGGTAGTGAGCTGACGGTTCGTTTCCGACCAGACCCGGAGGTGTGGCCTAGATGAGTGGGGCTCATCCCGACGTCGGTCCCGAGCTGCGCAGGCTGGCCCAGGCGATCCTGGACGGAATCGACCCGGCGGTGCGGCTGGCGGCCGCGATGACGGCCGGCAACGGGCCGGGAACCGCGAAATGCCGGCAGGTGTGGTGCCCGGTGTGTGCGCTGGCCGCGCTGGCCACCGGTGAGCAGCACCCGTTGCTCACCCTGATCGCCGACCACAGCATCGCTCTGTTGGAGGTGATCCGCGGCATCGTCGGTGACGCAGCTGAGGCCGACCGGTCACCGCAGCCGCCCCCGGACCGGCCGCCCGGCGGGGGTGTGCCACCGCCGGGCGATGCGGCGCGCGCCGGCCGGGACGCCGGGGAAGGCACCGCCAAGACCCGGTATCAGTCCATCCCGGTCACCGTCGAGGAGTGAGCCGCCCGCGTCGAAGGTGGTCGCCCGCCGCGCGGATGGGTACAGTTGGCGCAGGACACGACCGGCGGGGAGAGGGAGGGCCATGTGGTACTGGCTATTCAAGTACGTTCTTCTCGGCCCGTTGCTCTCTCTGCTCGGCCGACCCAAAGTTGAAGGCCTGGAACACCTTCCGCGCTCCGGACCGGCGATCCTGGCCAGTAACCACCTGGCCGTCATGGACAGCTTCTACCTGCCACTGGTCGTGCGCCGCCGGATCACCTTCCTGGCCAAGGCCGAATACTTCACGGGCGCCGGGCTCAAGGGCTGGTTCCAGCGCTGGTTCTTCACCGCCGTCGGTCAGGTGCCGATCGACCGCACCGATGCCGACGCCGCGCAGGCGGCGCTGGACACCGCCGAACGGCTGCTCGGTCAGGGCAAGCTGCTCGGCATGTATCCCGAAGGCACTCGTTCGCCGGACGGCCGGCTCTACAAGGGCAAGACGGGGCTGGCCCGGCTGGCGTTGCACACCGGGGTCCCGGTGATCCCGGTGGCGATGATCGGCACCGACGTGGTCAACCCCCCCGGGACGAACATGCTGCGGTTCGGCCGGGTCACCGTCCGCTTCGGCAAGCCGATGGATTTTTCCCGCTTCGAGGGGATGGCCGGCAACCGGTTCATCGAGCGGGCCGTCGCCGACGAGGTGATCTACGAGTTGATGGGACTCTCCGGCCAGGAATACGTCGACATCTATGCCGCCAGCCTCAAGGAGGGCGGCAACGGCGAATCCGGCGGCGCCTCCGCCGCTGACGCCGCGCGCATACCCGAGACCGCCGCGGGCTAGCCGACCGCCGACACCGGCGTCAGCGCGGGCGTTGCCGCGTCCCGCGAACCGACGCGGGCGCCGACGGTGAATCCCGCCGCGGCGATGACCGCCAGCGCCCACCATACGTAGGACATGCCGGCCAGTTGGCGCCACCACACCGCGGTCGTCTCGTGATGCTTGGGGAGCAGGTTGATCGGGGTCCAGGCCATCAGCGCCACCCCGGCGGCGCTGATGACCGCCAGCGCCGGGCTGCGCCGCCGCCAGGCCGCAGTCCCGGTCACCAGCACCGCCGGCAGCATCCACACCCAGTGGTGCGACCACGACACCGGCGACACGACCAGCCCGAACAGGGCGACACAGATGATCGCCGCCGTCGGCTCGCCGGCGCGCAGCACCCGTCGCATCGCCCACACGGTCAGCGCCAGCACCAGCAGGCTCGCGGCCACCCACAGCACGAAGCGCTCGTGCTCGCCGAGGCCCAACCGGGCCAGTCCGCCCGCGATGTTCTGGTCGGTGTTCAGCGCAGCGGCCCCGATCCGGTCGGTGTGGTGCACCGTGCGGGTCCAGTACTCCCACGAATCGTCCCACGCCAGCGCGAAACCCACGGCCGTGGCGGCCGCGAAGGACGCCAGCGCGATGAGCGCAGCACGGTTGTCGCGGCGCAGCACGAGATAGAGCAGGAACACCGCGGGAGTGAGCTTGAGCGCGATCCCGAGCCCGAGCAGCACGCCGCGCGGCCACGGCGTGCGGCGCGGAAAGCAATCGGCGATCACCAGCGTCATCAGCACGGCGTTGATCTGGCCGAACGCGAAGTTCGAATTGATCGGTTCCAGCCAGATCGCCGCGGGTGCCACGATCAGCACGGTCAGCCACAGCCGGCGTAGCCACGCCGGGCCCGCCAATACCGTCGAGGTGTCCCAGACGTCCAGCCGGGTGAGCACGACCACCGTCGACACCATCAGCAGCGCCAGCGTCAGCAACGTGATCGCGACGCTGGCGGCCGGCATGTGCAACCAGGCGAACGGGCTGAACACGATGGCCGCCAGCGGGGGATAGGTGAACGGCAGGTTCAGCCCGATGGGGGTGTGGAACAACACCTCGCCGCGGTACAGCGGATGCCCGTCCAACCAGGCCTGACCGCCCATCTGATAGATGTCGATGTCGATGCGGTACGGCGTGTGCCCGAAGAGGCCCCAGGCCGCGTAGGCCAGCGCGGCGGCCGCCGCCAACCAGAGCAGTCCCCACGTCAGCACCCGCCCGGGACCACTTCTGGCAGCGAAGCCCGCGCCGGGCGCCTGCGATCTACTCATATCGGCAACAGCGTAATCGGTGCCCGGGCCCGGCAGGTGGCGCAGCGCGGCTCCTGCCTGGTGCGGGCAGGCAGGCGTAGGTTTCAAGTGTGCTGCAGTGGTTCGTGTCCAGGGTCGCCGAGTGGTTCTCCCATGACATCCACGACGGCGGCCGGCTGCCGCTGCTGTGCTGTCTGGTGGCCTTCATCCTGACCTTTTTCGTCACGCGAACGTTCGTCCGGTTCATCCGCCACCGCGCCGCGACCGGCCGCCCGCCCAAATGGTGGCAGCCGCGCAACGTCCACGTCGGGGGAGTGCACATCCACCACGTGACGTTCGGGGTGGTGCTGGTGCTGATGTCCGGACTGACGCTGGTCACCTTGTCCCTCGACGGGAACGAACCCGAATTCACCTTTGCCGCGATATTTTTCGGTGTCGGGGCCGCGCTGGTGCTCGATGAGTACGCGTTGATCCTGCACCTGTCCGATGTGTACTGGTCGGAAGACGGGCGCACGTCGGTGGACGCGGTGTTCGCCGCGGTGGCCGTGGCCGGCCTGCTGATCATGGGCCTGCATCCGTTGATGTTCTTCCTGCCGGTGTGGCGGGGCGCCGATTCGACGGCGCTGCGGTTCGCGGTCGGCGGTGCCATGGCGCTGACGCTGCCGCTGGCCGTGATCGTGGTGCTCAAGGGCAAGGTGTGGACCGGCCTGCTCGGGATGTTCATCGTCGTGCTGCTCGTCGTCGGGGCGGTCCGGTTGTCGCGCCCCCACGCCCCGTGGGCCCGGTGGCGCTACACCACCCAGCCGGACAAGATGCGCCGGGCGCTGCAGCGGGAACGGACGCTGCGACGTCCCGTCGTGCGGGCCAAGCTGGCGTTGCAGTGCGCGATCGCCGGCACCCCGCGCCTGCCCGACGAGCGCACGGTCGACGCCAGGCTCGACAACGAGGTGCGGCCCGCGCCGCCGCCCGAGAAGACCGAGCCCATCCTGATCGGCAGGTAGGTCGCCGCGCCGCCGCCCCTCGGCCGCACGCCTAGGCTTTCTGCGGTGCGCTACTTCTACGACACCGAGTTCATCGAGGACGGCCGCAGCATCGAGCTGATCTCGATCGGCGTGGTCGCCGAAGACGGTCGCGAGTACTACGCGGTGTCCACCGAATTCGATCCGGAACGCGCCGGTAGCTGGGTGCGCGCGCACGTGCTGCCCAAGCTGCCGCCACCGTCCTCGCAGGTTTGGCGCTCGCGGAGGCGGATCCGGGAGGACCTGGAGGAGTTCTTCGGCGTCTCGGGCGTCTCGGGCGCCGACCCGATCGAGCTGTGGGCCTGGGTCGGGGCCTACGACCACGTGGCCCTGTGCCAGTTGTGGGGCACGATGCCGGAGCTGCCGCGGGCGCTGCCCCGCTTCACCCGCGAACTGCGGCAGCTCTGGGAGGACCGCGGATCCCCCCGGCTGCCGCCGCGCTCGCGCGACGCGCACGACGCGCTGGTCGACGCCCGCGATCAATTGCGCCGCTTCCGGCTGATCACGTCGGCCGACGAGCCGCCGGTCGGACGGCGTTCGTCCTGATCAGCCCCGAACTGCCCAGGCCGGGTGCCGGTTACCATGGACCGATGAACTGGACCGTCGACATCCCGATCGACCAGCTGCCTTCGCTGCCGCCGCTGCCGACCGAGCTGCGCGCCCGCCTCGACGCCGCGTTGGCCAAGCCCGCCGCCCAGCAGCCCGGCTGGCCGGCCGACCAGGCCACCGCGATGCGCACGGTCCTGGAGAGCGTGCCGCCGGTGACGGTGCCGTCCGAGATCGTGCGCCTGCAGGAACAACTGGCCGCGGTCGCCAAGGGGGAGGCGTTCCTGCTGCAGGGCGGCGACTGCGCGGAGACGTTCACCGACAACACCGAACCTCACATCCGGGGCAACATCCGGGCGCTGCTGCAGATGGCCGTGGTGCTGACCTACGGCGCCAGCATGCCGGTGGTCAAAGTGGCCCGCATCGCGGGCCAGTACGCCAAGCCGCGCTCGTCCGACATCGACGCGCTGGGCCTGAAGTCCTACCGCGGCGACATGGTCAACGGCTTCGCCCCGGATGCCGCCGCGCGCGACCACGACCCGTCACGGCTGGTGCGGGCCTATGCCAACGCCAGCGCGGCGATGAACCTGGTGCGGGCCCTGACCTCGTCGGGACTGGCCTCGCTGCACGGGGTACACGACTGGAACCGCGAGTTCGTCGCGACCTCGCCGGCCGGGGCGCGATACGAGGCGCTGGCCACCGAGATCGACCGTGCGCTGCGCTTCATGAGTGCGTGCGGGGTGGCCGACCGTAACCTGCAGACCGCCGAAATCTTCGCCAGCCACGAGGCTTTGGTGCTCGACTACGAGCGGGCGATGCTGCGCCTGTCCGAGGGCGAAGACGGCGAGCCCCGGCTCTACGACCTGTCGGCGCACACCGTGTGGATCGGCGAGCGCACCCGCCAGCTCGACGGTGCGCACGTCGCGTTCGCCGAGGTGATCGCCAACCCGATCGGCGTCAAGATCGGCCCGACGATGACCCCCGAACTCGCCGTCGAATACGTCGAGCGGCTCGACCCGCGCAGCCAGCCCGGCCGGCTGACGCTGGTCAGCAGGCTGGGGAACAGCAAGGTCCGCGACCTGCTGCCGCCGATCGTCGAGAAGGTGCAGGCCACCGGTCACCAGGTGATCTGGCAGTGTGACCCGATGCACGGCAACACCCACGAGTCGTCCAACGGGTACAAGACCCGCCACTTCGACCGCATCGTCGACGAGGTGCAGGGATTCTTCGAGGTGCACCGGGCGCTGGGCACCCATCCGGGTGGCATCCACGTCGAGATCACCGGCGAGAACGTCACCGAATGTCTCGGTGGCGCGCAGGACATCTCGGACACCGACCTGGTGGGGCGCTACGAGACGGCGTGTGACCCGCGGCTGAACACCCAGCAGTCGCTGGAGCTGGCGTTCCTGGTCGCCGAGATGCTGCGCGACTAGCCAGGACCTGCACTCCCCGCAAGCGTGGGTGTCTGTACGAGGACACGCCGGCGTATGCGTGCATGTGCGCACGCTCGCGGGCTCACAGCAGGCCGCTCAGGTTGCTGCCGATCGTCCATCCCACGGTCGCCACGAGCCCGGTGAGGGCGAGCAGGACCGCCACCCAGATCAGCACCATGCGCCGGCCACGCTGACGGGCCCACACGAACTCGCTCATCGCGATCCCGGCGAATTCCCCTGTCGCGGGCCCGTATTCGTATTCGTCCGGCTCGACCCGGGGTTGCGCCGCGGGCCAGTCCCCGGGCCCGCGGGTGAGCTGGCGGGTGGGCTGGTGAACCGGCGCGGTCCTGCGCTCCGCCATCCGGCTGTGCTGCAGTGCGGCCGAGCGGTGCTGGGCGGAATTGCTCGGGGCGGGCACCCGGAAGCCCGGCAAACCGAGTTCGTCGGCGATCGCCTCCAGCTCGGCGGCCATCTCGACCGCGTCGGCGTATCGGTCGGCGGGGTTGCGGGCGGTCGCGCGCCGCACCAACTCGTCGAATTGCGGGGGCACGCCGTCGATCGCCGCGCCGGCCGGGGGCACATCGCTGTCCAGGCGCTGGTAGGCGATCGACAGTGCCGAGTCACCGGTGAACGGCGTGCGCCCGGTCAGCAGCTCGTAGGTGAGGATCCCGGTGGAGTAGACGTCGCTGCGGGGGCTGGCTTGATTGGGTGGGCAGTCGCGGACCTGCTCGGGGGACAGGTAGGCCGCCGTTCCCAGCATGACGCTGGCGGAGGTGATCCCGGCCGCGGCCACGGCGCGAACAAGCCCGAAATCGGCGATCTTCACGTCGCCTTCGTCGGAGATCAGCACGTTCTCCGGCTTGACGTCGCGGTGCACCAGGCCGGCGCCGTGCGCGGCGGCCAGCCCGCCCAGCACCGGGCGCAGCACCGCCGCGACGGCGTGGGGCGGCATCGGGCCGCGCTCGGCCAGCAACTCGCGCAGCGTGCCGCCCTCGACGAGCTCCATGACCAGAAACGGGTGCCGGGCGTCCAGCCCCTGGTCGTAGACGGCGACCAGCCCCGGGTCCTTCAAGCGCGCCACCGAGCGGGCCTCGAGCCGGAAGCGGGTCAGGAACTGCTCGTCGCCGGCGTAGCGGGCGTCCATGACCTTCACCGCGACGGGGCGGTCGAGCCGGATGTCCAGGCCGCGGTACACCGTCGAGGTACCCCCGCTGGCGATTCTGGACTCCACGAGGTAGCGGCCGTCCAGCAGCGTGCCGTCCAGCTCACCGATCCCTGCGCCTGCCACGGGGCCATCGTAGGTGCGCCGCGGCGCCCGGTTGAAAGCTTCATGCTCAACACGCCGAGCAGGGCATACACTTGCGCGGTGGGCAGCATCCCGGCCGGCGACGACGTCATAGATCCCGACGAGCCAACGTACGACCTGCCCCGGGTCGCCGAGTTGCTCGGCGTGCCGGTCGGCAAGGTGCACCAGCAGTTACGGGAGGGCCACCTGGTCGCGCTGCGCCGCAACGGCGGCGTCGTGATCCCCCAGGTGTTCTTCACCGGCACCGGCGAGGTGGTCAAGAGCCTGCCGGGGCTGTTGACCATCCTGCGCGACGGTGGTTACCGCGAGACCGAGATCCTGCGGTGGCTGTTCACCCCCGACTCGTCGCTGACCGTCACCCGCGACGGCAGCCGGGACACCGTCAGCAACGCCCGTCCCGTCGACGCCCTGCACGCGCACCAGGCGCGGGAGATCGTGCGCCGGGCCCAGGCTATGGCTTATTGAGGCTGATCGAGGCTCACGGCGGCCTGTTCACTCGCACCCGCCGGTGCCCGGTTCAGCGCGCACCAGGCGATCACTGCGCAGGCGGTGGCCAGCCAGAAGTGCAGCCACGAGTACATGCCGTGCGAGCCGTCGGGTTTGAAGATGACCATCACCCACGTCGAGGACGCCGCGATGACGGCGACCGCACGCCGCGACTGGGCCAGCGGCGCGGCGACCGCCAGCGGCCAGGAGTAGTACCACGGCAGCGCGGCCGGCACGAACAACACGACGATCAGCATCGACCACGCGATGCCGGTCAGTGCGGCGCGGTCGTCGCGGCGGTACCGCCACCACAGCAGCGGCAGCGACACCGCGATCACCCCGATCCCGATCATCCGGGTGACGCGCAGCAGGGGATAGAAGTCGAAGGTGAAGAAGTTGCTGCCCCAGGCGTGGATCAGGTTCGCCGCCCCGGTCGGCACGGTCAGCCAGTTGATGATCTTCACCGATCCGGCCAGCGCGGTCAGCCAGCCCAGGCCGACGCCGGCCGCGGCGGACAGTATCTCGAACACCACGGCGAAGACGAGCATGGATAGCGCCATGGCCGCCAGGAACGCCCGCGCCGGGGGGTATCCCCGGCGGTCGCGCAGATGCCGCATCCACACCCAGACCAGAAACGGCAACGAGATCGCCGCGGTGGCCTTGACCGCGCTCGCCACGGTGATCAGGGCGACGCCCGGCAGGTGGCGGCCGCCGAAAGTCAGGGCGATGCCGGCGGCCATGAGCCCGACCATCAGCATCTCGTTGTGCACCCCGCCCATCAGGTGGATGAGCACCAGCGGGTTGAGGACGCAGATCCACAACGCGATGGAGCCGTCGGTGCCCAGGTGATGCGCCAGTCGGGGAGTGGCCCAGATGAGCAGCGCCAGCCCGGGCAGCATGCACAGGCGCAGCAACATGGTCCCGGCCACCACGTTGTTGCCGACGATGACCGTGACGAACTTCGCGACCAGGATGAACGCCGGGCCGTACGGCGCGGTGGTGATCGTCCAGATAGGACTTACGTTGTCCAGCAACGAGTTCGGGTTCGCCACGGGGCCCACCGCATAAGGGTCCAGGCCGTCGCGCAGCAGCGCCCCCTGGGCCAGATAGGAATACGTGTCCCGGCTGAACACGGGCACGGAGACCAGCAGCGGCGCCAGCCAGAACCCGGTGGTGGCCTTCATCACGTATTCGGTCGCGTCGCCGGCCAGCACGCGCCGGCCCAGTGCCAGCCACGCGATCAGCATCAGACCCACGCCGGCCCACAGCACGATCGACGACAGCACCAGCCCATGCCCGAAGCGCAGCCACGACATGTGGATCGACTCCAGCAGCGGGTCGTGCTGGCGGGTGCTGCCCGCGCCCAGCCCGCCCATGGTGATCAGCGCCGAGCCGACGAACCCCAGCTTCGCCGGTCGCGATTCCGGTCCCGCGACGAATACCAGCAGCCGTGAGAACCGTTGGACGTAGCGGTGTTTCGCCGTGGACGAGCCGGCGGCCGGGGTCTGCGTCGGACTCGACGGGGTTTCCATCGGCTCAGGCGGACCGGTTCGTGGCCATCCTGGCCAGTGCGGACAGCCCCGCTTTGGCCGCCGCGTTGACGGGGGCCGACGCCAGCGTGGCCAGCGCCCGCTGCGTCAGCGCGGCGATGCGCTGCTCGACCGCCTGCAGCGCGCCCACCGCCTTGATGACGTCGCGCAGCTCGTTCACCTGCGCGTCGGTCAGCTCCGCGCCGATCGCGCCGCGCAACAGCCGGGCCGCCGCCGGATCCGACTTGTCCGCGAGTTCGACCGCCTCGGCCAGCAGCACCGTCCGCTTTCCCGACCGCAGGTCGTCGCCGGACGGCTTGCCGGTGACCGACGGGTCCCCGAACACGCCCAGCACGTCGTCGCGCAGCTGGAACGCCACGCCGAGGTCCACCCCGAACTGCTTGAAGGTGTCCTGGACGTCGGGTCTGTCCGCGGCGGCGGCCACCCCGAGCTGCAGGGGCCGTGCCACCGTGTAGCTGGCGGTCTTGAAGGTGTCGACGTTCATCGCCGAGGCGATCGACTCGGCGGCGCTCGCCTCGGCGACGATGTCGAGGTACTGCCCGCCGAGCACCTCGGTGCGGATGTCGGCCCATACGCGCAGGACCCGCCGCTGGGTGTCGGGTGCCAGGTCCGCGCCGAACACGACGTCGTCGGCCCAGGCCAGCGCCAGGTCGCCGAGCAGGATCGCCGCCGACATTCCGAACCTGTCCGGGGAGCCACGCCACCGCCGGTTGCGGTGCAATTCGGCGAAGTGCACGTGGGCGGTCGGCTTGCCGCGGCGGGTCGCGGAGTCGTCGATGACGTCGTCGTGCAGCAGCGCGCAGGCGTGCAGCAACTCCAGCGCGGAGAACAGCAGCAGCACTTCGGGATCGGGATCTTCGTCGGCCACCGCGCGCCAGCCCCAGTAGGCGAAGGCCGGCCGCAGCCGTTTGCCGCCGCCGAGCACGAAATCCTCGAGCGCGGCGATGAAGGCGCCGTACTCGCCACCGATGTAGGCGGTTTCGGTGCGCCGGTCGTGCAGGTAGCGCCGAAGTCGGTCGATGATGGCGTCGGTCACCTCGGCCGTTGCCGTTGCTGCTGGGGCTTTCGGGCTCAGCGCGGCGCCCCTTTCTGCTCGGCTCGACGCGGTGTTTGTTCTAGGCCCGACAGTGTATGTCCCGTCGGCGCCCGGAGTTGCCCGGGCTGGCGCACTGTCCCCGGGCGAGATTCCCCCGCGAGTCGGCGCTGCCCCCATGCCTATGCTGGCGGGGGCCCGGGCTTCGGTCCGCGCTGTCCGGCCCGAAAATGCCGGAGCAGCCTTCGTCTGATGCAGAGGAGCCGCGTGACCCTCAACACCATCGCCCTCGAACTGGTGCCGCCCAACGTGGAAGACGGTCGGGAACGGGCGCTGGAAGATGCGCGAAAAGTGGTGCAGTGCTCGGCCGAGAGCGGCCTAAAGGGCCGGATTCGGCACGTGATGATCCCCGGGATGATCGCCGAGGACGACGACCGTCCCGTGCCGATGAAGCCGAAGCTTGACGTGCTGGACTTCTGGTCGATCATCAAGCCGGAGTTGCCGGGGTTGCGCGGCCTGTGCACGCAGGTGACCGCCTTCATGGACGAGTCGGCGCTGCAGCGGCGGCTCACCGATCTGTGTGCCGCCGGCATGGAGGGCGTGGTGTTCGTCGGCGTGCCGCGCACGATGAGCGACGGGGAAGGGTCCGGCGTCGCGCCGACCGACGCGCTGTCCATCTACCGGGAGCTGGTGAGCAACCGCGGGGTGATCCTGATCCCCACCCGCGAGGGCGAACAGGGCCGCTTCAACTTCAAGTGCGATCGGGGCGCGACCTACGGCATGACCCAGCTGTTGTATTCGGACGCGATCGTGGGGTTTTTGAAGGAGTTCGCCCACAGCAGCGACCACCGGCCGGAGGTTATGTTGTCGTTCGGCTTCGTGCCGAAGGTGGAGAGCCGCATCGGGCTGATCAACTGGCTGATCCAGGACCCGGGTAACGCGGCGGTGGCCGCCGAGCAGGAGTTCGTGAAGGAACTGGCCGGTTGCGAGCCGGCACGGAAGCGCCGGCTCATGGTCGACCTGTACAAGCGCGTCATCGACGGCGTCGCCGACCTCGGCTTCCCGCTCAGCATCCATTTCGAGGCGACGTACGGGGTGTCGGCACCGGCGTTCCAGGCGTTCGCCGAGATGCTCGCCTACTGGTCGCCGCTCGCGGCGGCCTAGCCCGGCGGTGGGTCGCGCGGGCCGCTGAACCGCGGTGAGCGGTCGCGGCTGAACCAGGCCAGCGCCGCCACCGCGCCGGCGGCCGCGAAGGACGCGATGGCCAGCCAGATGCCGGCCCCGGTGAACGACCGCGTGTTGGGATCGGTGTAGCGCGCCTGGGCGGTCATGGTGCTCACCACACCCGGTTTGAGCTTCCACGAGACGACGTCGGGCTCGGCGCGGTCGCCGTTGGTGGAGGTGACCACCCCCGGGAAGGCGACGGTCAGCTCCACTTCGGCGTCGGGATCCGTGAGCGAGGTCAGATCGGCCCGGCCCTCCAGGATCACCAGGTTGCCGTTGCGGCGCAGCGACAGGTTGACGCCGGCGGCGTTGGAGTTCATGTCCGCCAGCTGCGGCACCTCGGCGAACGTCAGGTCGGAGAACACCGCCTGCGACCCCACATAGCCGTCGCTGTCGTAATTGGACACCGCGACCTTCTGGGCAAACGGTAGGTTGTTCTCCAGCTGCGGGCCGGTGTCCTTGGGCGTCTTGGGTTTGGCGGCGGCGATGATCTCCCCGGAGACCAGATCGTCGGGCGAGATGGTGATCGATGCCCTGACCCGCAGGCACCCGGTGGCCAGCGGGACCAGCAGGAGCAGCATGGCCCCGGCCAGCACCCGGCGCCGCCGAGCGGTGAATCCTCGGGCATGAATCGGGGGAGAGCCGGCGCGCACCAGGTCATCGTGCCAGACGCGGCGTGGCGGGTCGGCGGGTCGTCGCGGGTGCGCGGTGGCGCGTCGGCCCGGGGGACCGATCACTGCAGGGGCAACGCCCGGCCCAGGACCGCGAACGCGCGTGGGTCGCCGGCGAAGTGGTAGCCGCGAATGACGTCGGTGAAGCCCAGTCGCCGGTACAACCGCCACGCACGGTTGGCCTCGCCGTTGGTTTCCGGGGTCGACAGCAGCACGTTCTTCTCGCCTCGACCGGCGAGCAGCCGCCGGGCCAATGCCTCGCCGAGGCCCCGCCCCTGGGCGCGGGGATGGATGTGCAGCTCGGTCAGCTCGAAATAGCTGCTCATCAGCCGCGCGATCACCTCGGGTGGCGAGCCGCCGCGCTGCAGACCCATCACGACCTGCTGCTGCCACCACTGCCCGGCTGCCCCGGGGTAGCCGTAGGCCACGCCGACCAGCGGCGCATCGCTCAGCGGGGCGCCCGAGGCGACCCCGTCCCCTGCCGCGGCCTCGTCGGTCTCCACCGCGGCGACCCCTTGCCAGCCCCGCCGCCGCAGGTGCTCGAGCCACATCGCGGCACGTTGCTTCTCGGTGCCCCGTGGGTATCGCATCGCCTCGACGTACACCCCCAGGGCGTCGCCGAGGCGGCGCTCCATATCGGCGGGCGGCAGATCGATGAGGAAGATCGGCAACTCGCGGTGTCCTCCTGATCCATCGCCCTGCAGCGGCATAGCTTTCCAGCGCTTTCCAGCCCATTCCAGTCCATCTCAGGGCCCGCCGCACCGCCATTATCGGACCCCCGCGGCCCCGGTCGCTGAGCGGTCACGGCTAACAAGCGGTGAAGTCCCCGCCCCGACGGGGCGGTTCTGGCGCACCGGCGTTGCCGTCCGGCCGGGTCTGCCGGCCGGGCCGCGATAGAATCGCCGTCGAACCAGTGGTACGGCGCAGATTGACCTCGTATCATCTGAGTTAGTTGCCCGCAAATCGGGCATCCGCGTGCTATCGATAGTGACGTGCCAAGCTGTCGGCAAGGAGGGACGAATGCCACTCTCCGATCATGAGCAACGGATGCTCGATCAGATCGAGAGCGCTCTCTACGCCGAGGACCCCAAGTTCGCTTCGAGCGTTCGGGGCGCAGGATTCCGCGCGCCCACCGCGCGGCGGCGCCTGCAGGGCGCGGCGCTGTTCGTCATCGGTCTGGCGATGCTGGTATCCGGCGTTGCGTTCAAGGCCACGATGATCGGGAACTTCCCGATCCTGAGCGTCGTCGGTTTCGTCGTGATGTTCGCCGGCGTGGTGTACGCGATCACCGGGCCCCGGTTGGGGGGCCGGCCGGAGCACCCCGGATCCGGACCCGCGTCGCTGCGTCCGCGCCGTACCAGGCGCGGCGGCGGCTCGTTCACCAGCCGCATGGAGGACCGGTTCCGCCGTCGCTTCGACCAGTAGCCGAACCGACGCCGGCGCGGCGGTGCCGGCTCCGTACGGCGTCATGAAGGGGTAGCCCGCGGGCTACCCCTTCATTCTTGCGGCAGTTCTTGCGGGCATGCCCGGTTCGAGGCCGAACCGCGTCCGAACTGAGCCCCACCGGACTGCTCCGCATCCCCCCACTTTGCCCCACTCGCCGTATCGTGCCTTTGAAATGCGGTTTTCCGGAGTTGCCACCGGGTTCCACGGTGCCCTCCCGGCACGCCCGGTCGGCCCACGGTGGCAAATGTCCCGGGAAACGCGCCGACGACGCCCTGTTAATGGGGTGAAGTGGGGGATTGTGGGGTATGGTGACAGCAGTGTTCGGGCGAGGCCGAACCGCTCCGGGCGGGAGGTGGGCAGGTGTTTCTCGGCACCTACACGCCCCGGCTCGACGACAAGGGGCGGCTGACGTTGCCCGCCAAATTTCGCGACGCGCTGGCAGGGGGGTTGATGGTCACCAAGAGCCAAGATCACAGCCTGGCCGTCTACCCGCGCGCGGAGTTCGAACAGCTTGCCCGCCGCGCCAGCAAGACGTCGCGCAGCAACCCGGAAGCCCGGGCGTTCCTGCGCAACCTCGCCGCCGGCACCGACGAGCAGCATCCCGACGCGCAGGGCCGCATCACGTTGTCGGCCGACCACCGTCGTTACGCCAACCTGTCCAAGGACTGTGTGGTGATCGGGGCGGTCGACTACCTCGAGATCTGGGACGCCCAGGCCTGGCACGACTACCAGCAGACACACGAAGAGAACTTCTCCGCGGCCAGCGATGAAGCACTCGGCGACATCATCTGAGGCGCATGCCCGTGCATCGTGGCCTCTGCCCGAACCGACCCTGGCGTACTTCCCCAACGCCAGGTTCGTGCCTTCGGACAGGGACCTCGGTGCAGGGGCGCTCTCGGATCCGGTCCGTGCGGTCGACGGCCGCCGCCAAACCCGGGGAGGCGTTGCGGTGGCTGATGATTCGGGTGACCACGGACACGTTCCCGTCCTGCTGCACCGCTGTGTCGAGCTGCTGACCCCGGCGCTGACCCGCCGTGCCGCGGACGGGTCGGGAGCGCTGCTCGTCGACGCGACGCTCGGCGCGGGCGGCCACGCCGAGCGGTTCCTCATCGACCTGCCGGGACTGCGGCTGATCGGGCTCGACCGCGATCCCGGCGCCCTGGACATCGCCCGTGCCCGGCTGGCCAGATTCGCCGACCGGGTCACGCTCGTCCACACCCGTTACGACGGCCTGGCCGCGGCGCTGGCCGAATCCGGTTGTCCGGAGCGGGGATCGGTAGACGGCGTGCTCTTCGATCTGGGTGTGTCGTCGATGCAGCTCGACCGCGCCGAGCGCGGTTTCGCCTACGCGCGCGACGCCCCGCTGGACATGCGGATGGATCCCGGCTCGCCGCTGACCGCGGCCGACATCGTCAATAGCTACGACCAGGCGGCGCTGGCCGACATCCTGCACCGCTACGGCGAGGAGCGGTTCGCGCGCCGCATCGCCGCGCAGATCGTGCGCCGGCGCGCTCGCGCTCCGTTCACCTCCACCGCGGAGCTGGTCGAGCTGCTCTACCAAGCGATTCCGGCCCCGGCGCGGCGCACCGGGGGGCATCCGGCCAAGCGCACGTTCCAGGCGCTGCGCATCGCGGTCAACGACGAGCTGGACTCGCTGCGCCGCGCGCTGCCGGCCGCGCTGGACGCCCTCGCCGGCGCCGGACGCATCGTGGTGCTGTCGTATCAGTCCCTGGAGGACCGGATCGTCAAGCGTGCCTTCGCCGCGGCCGTCGCCACGCGCACGCCGATCGACCTGCCGGTCGAACTGCCCGGCCACGGGCCTCGGTTCCGGTCGTTGACGCGCGGCGCCGAACGCGCGGATACCGCTGAGATGGAACGCAATCCGCGCAGCGCCGCGGTGCGATTGCGGGCCCTGCAACGGGTGGAGGACGGGGTGGAAGCAGCACGGCACGCAACGGGGAAGGGCGACTCATGAGGACCAAGCGCGAGACGCCGAAACGCCGCGGCGGCAGCGATCGCCGGGGCGGGGGCCCCGGCTCCGGCGGTTCCGCCCGCAAGGGCAGGCGCACCGCGGCCGAGCCGGTGCACAGCACCCGGCCGGGTAAGGCCCCGGCGCCCGTCCGAGAGGGCCGGACACCGGGATCGGGGCCGCAGACCAGCCCCATCCCGCGGCCGGTGGACCGGCCGGTGCGGGCCAAGAGCGCCGGTCAGGCCAAGGCCCGGGCCAAGGCGCGGAAAGCCAAGGCGCCCAAGGTTGTCCGGCCCCGCTTGACGGAGCGGCTGGCGGCGCGGCTGGCCGCGGTCGACCTGCGGCCCCGGACCCTGCTCGGCAAGGTCCCGTTCGTCGTGCTGGTCATCGGTGCGCTCGGTCTCGGGCTGGGGCTGACGCTGTGGTTGTCGACCGCCTCGGCCGAGCGGTCGTACCAGCTGAGCCACGCGCGCGCGAAGAACCGCGTGTTGCAGCAGCAGAAGGACGCGCTGGAACGCGATGTGCGCGAGGCGGAGTCCGCGCCGGCGCTGGCGGAGGCGGCCCGCAAGCAGGGCATGATCCCGACGCGCGACACCGCCCACCTGGTCCAGGACCCCGCCGGCAACTGGGTGGTCGTGGGCACACCCAAACCCGCCGACGGCGTTCCGCCGCCGCCGCTGAACGCCAAGCTGCCCGACGAGGGTCCCCCGCCGCCGCGGCCGGAGCAGTCCCCCGAGGTCCCGGTCCGCATCGAGCCGGCCCCCGGCGGCCCGGTGGCGCCGGCCCGGCCCGGACCCGAGATGCTGCTGCGCGCCCCGGACGGCTCCTCGACCGTGGGCGGCCAGCACCTGCCCGCCCAGGCGGCGCCGCTGCCCGGCATGCCGGGCGCCCCGGTCACCGGGCAGCCGCCGGGCGCGGTCCTCCCGGTGCCCGGGCAGCTGCCGGGTGCGGGCCCGACACCGGGGTTGCCGGCCCCGGGTATGCCGCTGCCCGTTCCGGTGCCCGGCCAGTTCCCGGCCCCGGGGCCCGCCGAGGTGCCGGTTCCGCTGCAACTGGGCACGGCGCCCGAAGCCCCCCAGGCCGCGGTTCCCGTCGTGCCCGGCGCCGTGGCGCCGCAGCCGGCCACCGCCGGACGGTTCGCGCCGCCCGCCGTGGCGACGCCGGGTGTGGCCGGATGAGCGGCGGGGAGCCCAGGCGGACCCGCCGCTCGCAGTCGGCGCGACCGGGCCGCGGTCCCCGCAAATCCGAGGCAGAGGCTCGGCAGCCCGGGCGGGCCCGGGCGGCGGGCAAAGCCGGCCAGGCCCCCGACACGCGAGAACCCGGGCGATTCCGCAAGACCAGGGGAGCTCGTCGGGCCGGGGTGGCCCCCCGGCCCGACGAGCTCCCGGCCGGCCACTCGGCTCGCGCGCGGCGCACCCGCCAGCTCGTCGAGGTAGGGACGCGCGGCGCGTCGTTCGTCGCCCGGCTCCGGGCCGGCAACGCGGTCATCCTGGCGATGACGCTGATCGCCGCGGCGCAGCTGTTCGTGCTGCAGGTGACCGATGCCCCGGCGCTGCGCGCGCAGGCGGCCGGACAGCTCAAGGTCACCGACGTCGAGAAGGCGGTGCGCGGCAGCATCGTCGACCGCCACAATGATCAGCTCGCGTTCACCACCGAGTCGCGCGCGTTGACCTTCCAGCCGAAGCGGATTCGCAAACAGCTGGAGGAGGCCAAGGCCAAGAACTCGTCGGCCCCCGACCCGCAGCAGCGGTTGCGCGACATCGCCACGGAGGTCTCGGCCCGCCTGAACAACAAGCCGGACCAGCAGACCGTGCTCAAGAAGCTGCACAGCGACGAGACGTTCGTCTATCTGGCCCGCGCCGTCGACCCCGCCGTCGCCGGTGCGATCTCCGACAAGTACCCCGAGGTGGGTTCCGAACGACAGGACCTGCGCCAGTACCCGGGCGGATCGCTGGCGGCCAACATCGTCGGCGGGATCGACTGGGACGGCCACGGGCTGCTGGGGCTGGAGGAGTCCATGGACGCCGAGCTCTCCGGAACCGACGGCTCGGTCACCTACGACCGCGGATCCGACGGCGTCGTCATCCCCGGCAGCTACCGCAACCGGCACCGCGCGGTCAACGGCTCCACCGTGCAGCTGACCCTCGACGACGACATCCAGTTCTACGTGCAGCAGCAGGTCCAGCAGGCCAAGAACGTGTCCGGGGCGCACAACGTCTCGGCCGTCGTCCTGGATGCCAAGACCGGCGAGGTGCTGGCCATGGCCAACGACAACACCTTCGACCCCTCCCAGGACATCGGGCGCCAAGGCGACCGGCAGCTGGGCAACCCGTCGGTGTCCTCGCCCTTCGAGCCCGGCTCGGTGAACAAGGTGATCACCGCCTCGTCGGTCATCGAGTACGGGCTGTCCAACCCCGACGAGGTGCTGCAGGTGCCCGGCTCGATCAACATGGGCGGGGTCAACGTGCACGATGCCTGGGACCACGGCGTGATGCCCTACACCACCACCGGCGTCTTCGGGAAGTCGTCCAACGTCGGCACCCTGATGCTGGCCCAGCGCGTGGGCCCGGAGCGCTACTACGACATGGTCGAGAAGTTCGGGCTGGGACGGCGCACCAACGTCGGGCTGCCCGGCGAGAGCGCCGGGCTGGTCCCGCCGATCGACCAGTGGTCGGGCAGCACCTTCTCCAACCTGCCCATCGGCCAGGGCCTTTCGATGACCCTGCTGCAGATGACCGGCATGTACCAGGCGATCGCCAACGACGGGGTGCGGATACCGCCGCGCATCGTCAAGGCCACGATCGCGCCCGACGGCACCCGCACCGAGGAGCCGCGCCCGGAGGGCGTCCGGGTGGTGTCGGCGCAGACGGCCCAGACGGTGCGCAACATGCTGCGCGCCGTGGTGCAACACGACCCGATGGGCTACCAGCAGGGCACCGGGCCGGCGGCGGCGGTGCCCGGCTACCAGATGGCCGGTAAGACCGGCACCGCCCAGCAGATCAACCCGGGCTGCGGCTGCTACTTCGACGACGTCTACTGGATCACCTTCGCCGGCATGGCGACCGTCGACAATCCGCGCTATGTCATCGGCATCATGATGGACAACCCGAACCGCAACCCCGACGGCACGCCGGGGCACTCGGCGGCCCCGCTGTTCCACAACATCGCGGGCTGGCTGATGCAGCGCGAGAACGTGCCGCTGTCGCCCGACCCGGGGCCGCCGCTGGTGCTGCAGGCCACCTGAGGACGCCGCACCGCCGGCCGTCACACGCCCGAGGGCAGACCCGGGCGGGTTTCGGGTAGGTAGGGTGTCAGGGCCGATCATGGGGATCGGGCGGCGGGAAAGGGAGGTCCGGAAATTGTCGTCGGCGCCTCTGGGACCCGGTTCCCGCCCCCGCACCACCGCGGGCGCGCTGCTGTCGACGCTGGCGGCCCGGGTCGGCGCCGTCCCGGCCGGCCGCACTACCGCCCCCGATGTGCCGGTCACCGGTGTGACGCTGCGCGGCCAGGATGTGCGTCCCGGTGACCTGTTCGCCGCCCTGCCCGGCACCACCACGCACGGGGGGCGGTATGCCGCGGACGCGGTCCAACGGGGAGCCGTCGCGATCCTCACCGACGCCGCCGGGGTTGCTGAGATGGTCAACCTGGCCAAGGCGGTCCCCGTCCTCGTGCACCCCGATCCCCGCCGCGTGCTCGGTGACCTGGCCGCCACCGTGTACGGCCACCCGTCCGAGCGGTTGACGGTGATCGGGATCACCGGCACCTCGGGCAAGACCACCACGACGTATCTGGTGGAGTCCGGTCTGCGTGCGGCCGGGCGGGTGGCCGGGCTGATCGGCACCGTGGGCATCCGGGTCGACGGCGCCGACGTCCCCAGCGCGCTGACCACCCCGGAAGCCCCCGCGCTGCAGGCCATGCTCGCCGTGATGGCCGAACGTGGCGTGGACACGGTGGTCATGGAGGTGTCCAGCCACGCGCTCACACTGGGCCGGGTGGACGGCACCGGGTTCGCGGCCGCCGGGTTCACCAACCTGTCCCGCGACCACCTCGACTTCCACCCCACCATGGCCGACTACTTCCAAGCCAAGGCGCTGCTGTTCGACCCGAACTCGCCGCTGCGTGCGCGCCGCGTCGTGGTGTGCGTCGACGACGACGCCGGGCGTGCGATGGCCGGGTTGGCCGCGGACGCGATCACCGTCAGTGCCGAAGGCCGACCCGCGCACTGGCGCGCGATCGACGTGATCCTGGCGGGCGCCGGGGGACAAGAGTTCACCGCTGTGGACCCCGCCGGCGTGCACCACCGGGTCGGCATCAACCTGCCGGGTCGCTACAACGTTGCGAATTGCCTTGTGGCGCTGGCCCTGCTGGAGGCGGCCGGCGTGTCCCCGGAGCAGGCGGCGCCGGGTCTGCTGGAGACCCGGGTGCCGGGGCGCATGGAACAGGTCGACCGCGGCCAGGACTTCCTGGCGCTGGTCGACTACGCGCACAAGCCAGGGGCGTTGCGGGCGGTGCTGTCGACCCTCAAACGCCCCGGCGGCCGGCTGGCGGTGGTCTTCGGCGCCGGCGGCGAGCGCGACCCGGGCAAGCGGGCGCCGATGGGTGAGATCGCCGCCGAACTGGCCGACCTCGTCGTCGTCACCGACGACAACCCGCGCGGTGAGGAGCCCGCGGCGATCCGCCGCGAGATCCTGGCCGGCGCGGCTCGCGGTCCCGCCGAGGTCGTCGAGATCGCCGACCGGCGGGCGGCGATCCACCACGCCGTCGCGTGGGCGCGCACCGGCGACGTCGTGCTGATCGCCGGCAAGGGGCACGAGACCGGGCAGCGCGGCGCCGGGCGGACCCGCCCGTTCGACGACCGGGTGGAGCTGGCCGACGCCCTGGCGGCACGGCGATGATCGACCTGACCGTCGCCCGGATCGCCGAGATCGTCGGCGGCACGCTGGCCGACATCTCGCCACAGGACGCCGCGGCGCTGCGGGTCACCGGCACCGTGGAGTTCGACTCGCGCGCGGTCGGCCCCGGCGGGCTGTTCCTGGCGTTGCCCGGCGCGCGCTCCGACGGGCATGACCACGCGGCCGCGGCGGCGGCCGCGGGCGCGGTCGCGGTGCTGGCGGCCCGCCCGGTCGGCGTCCCCGCCATCGTGGTTGCCCCCGAAGGCGCTTCGGCTTCGCGGGCCGGGGTGCTCGAGCACGACCCCGACGGCTCGGGTGCCGCCGTGCTCGCCGCGCTGGCCCAGCTGGCCCGGGCGGTGGCCGACGAGCTGGTGGCCGGCGGGCTGACGATCATCGGGATCACCGGGTCGTCGGGAAAGACCTCGACCAAGGACCTGGTGGCCGCCGTGCTGGCGCCGCTGGGCGAGGTGGTCGCCCCGCCGGGGTCGTTCAACAACGAGCTGGGTCACCCGTGGACGGTGCTGCGCGCCACCCGCCGCACCGACTTCCTGGTGCTCGAGATGTCGGCGCGCCACCCCGGCAACATCGCCGCGCTGGCGCAGATCGCCCCGCCGGCGATCGGCGTGGTCCTCAACGTGGGCACCGCGCACCTGGGCGAGTTCGGCTCCCGGGACGCCATCGCCAGAACGAAATCTGAACTGCCGCAATCTGTTCCGTCGTCAGGGGTGGTCGTCCTCAACGCCGACGACCCGGCGGTGGCGGCGATGGCGGGGGTGACCGCGGCCCGGGTGGTGCGGGTCGGGCGGGCCGGCCCGGCAACCCCGGACGTGTGGGCGGACGACGTCTCGCTCGACGAGCTGGCCCGGCCGCGCTTCACCCTGCACGCGCGCGGCGCCGCGACCGAGGTCCGGCTGGGCGTCCACGGCGACCACCAGGTCACCAACGCGCTGTGCGCCGCCGCGGTCGCGCTGGAGTGCGGCGCCGGGCCCGAACAGGTGGCCGACGCGCTGGCCGGCGTCGGTCCCGTGTCGCGGCACCGGATGCAGGTCACCACCCGCGCCGACGGGGTCACCGTGATCGACGACGCCTACAACGCCAACCCCGACTCGATGCGGGCCGGGCTGCAGGCGCTGGCTCAGATCGCCCACGGCGGCGGGGCCCGCGCGGGCGCAAAGCGCACCAGCTGGGCGGTGCTGGGGGAGATGGCCGAGCTCGGTGAGGACGCGATAACCGAGCATGAGCGCATCGGCAGGCTGGCCGTGCGCTTAGATGTGTCTCGACTGGTCGTCGTGGGAAATGGGAGGTCGATGAGCGCCATGCACCACGGAGCGGTCCTGGAAGGCGGATGGGGCGCCGGAGCCGTGAGTGTGGCCGACCCCGACGCGGCCCTGGCCCTGGTGCGCGCCGAGGTGCGGCCCGGCGACGTGGTCCTGGTCAAGGCGTCCAACGCGGCCGGGCTGGGCGCGCTGGCCGACGCCCTGGCCCGGGACGCGCCGGGCGGCGAGCCCGCCGACGAGGCCCCCCGGTGAGACAGATCCTCGTCGCCGTCGCAATCGCGCTGACGGTGTCCATCCTGTTGACCCCGGCGCTGATCCGGCTGTTCACCAAGCAGGGATTCGGGCACCAGGCCCGCGAGGACGGCCCGCCCAGCCACCACACCAAGAGCGGCACGCCGTCGATGGGCGGGGTGGCGATCGTCGCCGGCATCTGGGCGGGCTACCTGGGCACGCACCTCGCCGGCCTCGCCTTCGACGGCGAAGGGGTGTCCGCGTCGGGCCTGCTGGTGCTCGGCCTGGCCACCGCGCTGGGCGGCGTCGGGTTCCTCGACGACCTGATCAAGATCCGCAGGTCGCGCAACCTCGGGCTGAACAAGACGGCCAAGATGCTCGGGCAGGTCGCCGCCGCGGTGCTGTTCGGGGTGCTGGTGCTGCAGTTCCACAACGCCAACGGCCTGTCCCCGGCCAGCCCGAACCTGTCCTACGTCCGGGAGATCGCCACCGTTACGCTGGCGCCGGCGTTGTTTGTGCTGTTCTGCGTGATCGTGGTCAGCGCCTGGTCCAACGCGGTCAACTTCACCGACGGCCTGGACGGGTTGGCGGCCGGCAGCATGGCGATGGTCACCGCCGCCTACGTACTGATCACCTTCTGGCAGTACCGCAACGCCTGCGTCACCGCGCCCGGCCTGGCCTGCTACAACGTGCGCGATCCGCTGGACCTGGCGATCGTGGCCGCCGCCACCGCCGGCGCGTGCATCGGCTTCCTGTGGTGGAACGCCGCGCCCGCCAAGATCTTCATGGGCGACACCGGGTCCCTGGCGCTGGGTGGCATCATCGCGGGACTGTCGGTCACCAGTCGCACCGAGGTCCTCGCCGTCGTGCTGGGTGCGCTGTTCGTCGCCGAGGTCAGCTCCGTCGTGGTGCAGATCCTGGCCTTCCGCACCACCGGGCGCCGGGTGTTCCGGATGGCGCCCTTCCACCACCATTTCGAATTGGCCGGCTGGGCCGAGACGACGGTGATCATCCGCTTCTGGTTGCTGACCGCGATCACCTGCGGCCTGGGCGTGGCCCTGTTCTACGGTGAGTGGCTGGCCGCGGTCGGTGCGTGATGAGCGGCTTCGACAAGGCGATGGTTCCCTTGGTGCCGGGCGCGCCCGTCCTGGTGGCCGGCGGCGGTGTGACGGGCCGGGCGGCACTGGCGGCCCTGTCCCGCTTCGGCGCCGCGGTGACCCTGTGCGACGACGACCCGGCCACGCTGCGCGGGTACGCCGAGCGGGGCGTGGCGACCGAGTCGACGTCGGCGGCTGCGCAACGCATCTCGGCGTACGCGCTGGTGGTGACCAGCCCCGGCTTCGCGCCGGGCACGGCGGTGCCGGCCGCCGCGGCGACGGCGGGGGTGCCGATCTGGGGTGACGTCGAGCTGGCCTGGCGGCTCGACGCCGCGGGCCACTACGGCCCGCCGCGCCGCTGGCTCGCGGTGACCGGCACCAACGGCAAGACGACGACGACGTCGATGCTGCACGCCATGCTGATCGCCGGGGGCCGCCGCGCGCTGTTGTGCGGCAACATCGGCAGTCCGGTGCTGGACGTCCTCGACGAGCCCGCCGACCTGCTGGCCGTCGAGCTGTCCAGCTTCCAGCTGCACTGGGCGCCGTCGTTGCGGCCCGAGGCCGGCGTCGTGCTCAACATCGCCGAGGACCACCTGGACTGGCACGCGTCGATGGCCGAGTACACCGCCGACAAGGCCCGGGTGCTCGACGGCCGGGTGGCCGTGGTCGGACTGGACGACGCGCGAGCCGCCGCGTTGCTGGAGACCGCGGCGGCGCCGGTACGGGCCGGCTTCCGGCTGGGCGAACCGGCCCCCGGCGAGCTCGGCGTGCGCGACGGCCGGCTCGTCGACCGGGCCTTTGCCGAGGACCTGGCGCTGGCAGGCGTCGACTCGATCCCGGTGCCGGGCCCCGTCGGGGTGCTCGACGCCCTGGCCGCGGCCGCGCTGGCCCGGTCCGTCGGGGTGCCCGCCGGGGCCATCGCCGCGGCGATCGGGTCGTTCCGGCTGGGCCGGCACCGGGCCGAGGTCGTCGCCGTCGCCGACGGCATCACCTACGTCGACGACTCGAAGGCCACCAACCCGCACGCCGCCGAGGCGTCCGTGCTGGCCTACCCCCGGGTGGTCTGGGTGGCGGGCGGTTTGCTGAAGGGCGCGTCGGTCGACGAGGAGGTCGCCAGGATCGCGTCCCGGCTGGTCGGAGCGGTGCTCATCGGTCGCGACCGGCAGAAGGTTGCAGAGGCGTTATCGCGACACGCGCCGGATGTCCCCGTCGTCCAGGTTGTGACAGGCGAGGATGCTGGTATGGATGCGACTGCTGTGATTTCTGAGATAGATGTGACAGAAGTGAAGCCCACGGGCGGGGATCTCGGTGTTCGCGTCATGACGGCCGCAGTGGCCGCGGCACGCAACCTTGCCAAGCCGGGAGACACGGTGCTGCTGGCGCCCGCCGGCGCCTCGTTCGACCAGTTCGGCGGCTACGCCGAGCGGGGCGACGCCTTCGCGGCCGCCGTGCGCGCGGCCCTCCGGTAGGCGGGTGTGGACAACGCGCTGACCCGGCTGCTGGCCCGGGGCAAGAAAGCCGGCGCGGCCGAAACCGGCGCGCAGGGCGACCCGCCCGCGCCGGACACCACCGACACCGACCCGGCGAAGCGCACGAGCAAGGCGAAGGCCGAGAAGACCGGGCCGCGCCACCGCTTCGGCGCCTGGCTGAACCGGCCGATGACGTCGTTCCACCTGATCATCGCCGTGGCCGGGCTGCTGACGACGCTGGGCCTCATCATGGTGCTGTCGGCCTCGGGTGTGCGGTCCTACGACTCCGACGGATCGGCGTGGGTCATCTTCGGCAAGCAGGTCCTGTGGACGGTCATCGGGCTGGGCGGGTTCTACGTGGCGCTGCGGATGTCGGTGCGGTTCCTGCGCCGCGTCGCGTTCACCGGCTACGTGGTCACCGTCATCCTGCTGGTGCTGGTTCTGGTGCCCGGAATCGGCAACCTGGCCAACGGATCCCGCAAATGGTTCGTCGTCGGCGGGCTGTCGATGCAGCCCTCCGAGCTGGCGAAGATCGCGCTGGCCATCTGGGGCGCGCACCTGCTGGCGGCCCGGCGGCTGGAGCGGGCCTCGCTGCGGGAGATGCTGATCCCGCTGGTGCCCGCCGCCGTCATCTCGCTGGCGCTGATCGTGGCCCAGCCCGACCTGGGGCAGACGGTGTCGCTGGGTATCATCCTGCTGGCCCTGCTGTGGTACGGCGGCCTGCCGCTTCGCGTCTTCGGCACCTCGCTGCTGGCGGTGTTCGCCGCGGGCGCGGTCCTGGCCATGTCCGCCGGCTACCGTTCGGAGCGGGTGCGGTCCTGGATCAACCCGGAGAACGACCCGCAGGACACCGGTTATCAGGCCCGGCAGGCGAAGTTCGCGCTGGCTCACGGCGGCATCTTCGGCGACGGCCTGGGCCAGGGCGTGGCCAAGTGGAACTATCTGCCCAACGCGCACAACGACTTCATCTTCGCGATCATCGGCGAGGAGCTCGGGTTCATCGGCGCGTTCGGGCTGCTGGCGCTGTTCGGGCTGTTCGCCTACACCGGGATGCGGATCGCGCGTCGGTCGGCCGACCCGTTCCTGCGGCTGTTGACCGCCGCCACGACCATGTGGGTGTTGGGCCAGGCGTTCATCAACATCGGCTACGTGATCGGCATCCTGCCGGTCACCGGCATCCAGCTGCCACTGATTTCAGCCGGTGGGACATCAACAGCGGCAACGCTTTTCATGATCGGTATCATGGCCAACGCGGCCCGTCACGAGCCGGAGGCGGTGGCCGCGCTGCGCGCCGGGCGCGACGACAAGGTCAACCGGTTGCTGCGGCTGCCGCTGCCGCAGCCGTACGTGCCGACCCGCCTGGAGTCGTTCCGGGATCGCAAGGGCGTCCGCTCGCAGGCGGCCAGGGCGCCCGCCCGCAACTCCGAGGCGCCGCTGCGCCCGGCCGCCCGGCCGGCCCGGCAGTCTGGGGGGACCGCCCGCGTGCGGGCCAGGCATCATGGGTCTGGCCAGCGTTACGCCGGTCAGCGCCAAACGCGGCGCGCTCGCGCACTGGAAGGTCAGCGTTACGGGTGAACGACACCGTCGAGAAGTCCGCCGGCGGGCTGGGGGCAAGCCCCTCGCCCGCCGGTGCCTTGTCGGTCGTGCTCGCCGGCGGCGGGACTGCCGGGCACGTGGAGCCCGCGATGGCCGTGGCCGACGCGCTGGCCGCGCTGGATCCGCAGGTCCGGATCACCGCGTTGGGCACCGCGCGCGGCCTCGAGACCAGGCTGGTGCCCGAGCGCGGCTATCATCTCGAACTGATCACGCCGGTGCCGCTGCCGCGGAAACCCGGCGGTGACCTCGCGCGGCTGCCGCCGCGGGTGTGGCGTGCCGTCCGGGAGACCCGCGCGGTGCTCGACGTCGTGGACGCCGACGTGGTCGTCGGGTTCGGCGGGTACGTCGCGCTGCCGGCCTACCTGGCCGCCCGCGGCGTGCCGCGGTTGCGCCGCCGCATCCCGGTGCTGATCCACGAAGCCAACGCGCGCGCCGGGCTGGCGAACCGCGTCGGCGCCCGCACCGCCGACCGGGTGCTCGCCGCGGTGTCCGGCTGCGGGCTGGCGCGCGCCGAGGTCGTCGGCGTGCCGGTGCGCGCGGCCATCACCACGCTGGACCGCGCGGCGCTGCGGGCCGAGGCGCGGGCGCACTTCGGCTTCGCCGGCGACGCGCGGGTGCTGCTGGTGTTCGGCGGCTCGCAGGGGGCGGTGTCGCTCAACCGCGCCGTGTCCGGGGCCGCCGCCGACCTGGCCGCCGCGGGCGTGTCGGTGCTGCACGCGCACGGCCCCAAGAACACCCTCGACCTCCGTCGTCCCGGGCCGGGCGACCCGCCCTACGTGGCGGTGCCCTACCTGGACCGGATGGACCTGGCCTACGCCGCCGCCGACCTGGTCATCTGCCGATCCGGGGCGATGACGGTCGCCGAGGTCTCGGCCGTCGGCCTGCCGGCCATCTACGTCCCGCTGCCGATCGGCAACGGCGAACAGCGGCTCAACGCGCTGCCGGTGGTCAACGCCGGCGGCGGCACGGTGGTGGCCGACGCCGCCCTGACCCCGGAGCTGGTCGCCCGGCAGGCCGCCGGGCTCCTCAACGACCCGCCGCGGTTGGCGGCGATGACGGCTGCCGCCGCCCGGGTGGGCCATCCCGACGCGGCGCGCGAGGTCGCCCGGGCCGCGCTGGACATCGCGCGCCGGGCCCGGACGGCGCGTCACCAACCGGCATCCGGCCGGGAAGGCGGAGGGACGCCGTGACCGCCCGGCCGCTGCCGCCCGAGCTGCAGCGGGTGCACATGGTCGGCATCGGCGGCGCCGGCATGTCGGGCATCGCCCGCATTCTGCTGGACCGGGGCGCCCTGGTGTCCGGGTCGGATGCCAAGGAGTCGCGCGGCGTGCATGCGCTGCGGGCCCGGGGAGCGCTGGTCCGCGTCGGGCATGACACCTCCTCGCTGGACCTGTTGCCGGGCGGCGCCACGGCTGTCATCACCACCTACGCCGCCATCCCGAAGACCAACCCCGAGCTCGTCGAGGCCCGGCGCCGCGGCATCCCGGTGCTGCTGCGACCGGCCGTGCTGGCCAGGCTGATGGACGGGCACACCACCCTGATGGTCACCGGCACGCACGGCAAGACGACCACGACGTCGATGGTGATCGTGGCCCTGCAGCACTGCGGACGCGACCCATCGTTCGCCGTCGGTGGGGAGCTCGGCGCGGCCGGGACCAACGCCCACCACGGCAGCGGCGACTGCTTCGTCGCCGAGGCCGACGAGAGCGACGGCTCGCTGCTGGAGTACCGGCCCGACGTCGCCGTGGTGACCAACATCGAGACCGATCACCTGGATTTCTACGGCAGCGCCGACGCCTACGCCGGGGTGTTCGACTCCTTCGTGGAGCGTCTGGCGCCCGGTGGAGCGCTCGTGGTCTGCACCGACGACCCCGGCGCGGCCGCGCTGGCCGAGCGCAGCGCCGAGCTGGGTGTCCGCGTGCTGCGCTACGGGTCGGCGGGCGACAGCCTGGCCGGCACGCTGGTGGACTGGGAGCAACAGGGCACCGGGGCGGTCGCCCACATCCAACTGGCCGGCGAGCCTCATCCGCGTGTGATGCGGCTGTCGGTGGCGGGCCGGCACATGGCGCTCAACGCGCTGGGCGCGCTGCTGGCGGCGACCCAGATCGGCGCCCCCGCCGACGAGGTGCTCGACGGGCTGGCCGGTTTCGAGGGGGTGCGCCGCCGCTTCGAACTGGTCGGCACGTCCGGAGACGGCCACGCGCCGGTGCGGGTTTACGACGACTACGCCCACCACCCAACGGAGATCAGCGCCACGCTGGCGGCGGTGCGCACGCTGCTCGACCAGGCCGGCGGCGGTCGCTGCGTCGTGGTGTTCCAGCCGCACTTGTATTCGCGCACAAAGGCTTTCGCCGCCGAGTTCGGTCGCGCGCTGGACGCCGCCGACGAGGTGTTCGTCCTCGACGTCTACGGCGCGCGCGAGCAACCGCTCGCAGGTGTCAGCGGCGCCAGCGTCGCCGCGCACGTCGGTGCGCCGGTGCGCTACCTGCCCGACTTCTCCGCGGTGGCCGCAGAGGTGGCCGCGGCCGCCGGCCCCGGCGACGTCATCGTCACGATGGGTGCGGGCGACGTCACCCTGCTGGGGCCCGAGATCGTGACCGCGCTGCGGGTGCGGGCCAACCGCAGCGCGCCCGGCCGGCCGGGGGTACCGCGATGACCCAGCCGAATCCCGAGCCGACCGGGGCCGCGCCCACCGATGTGGTGGGAGAGGAGGTCGGCGCCCCGCCCGCCGCCCCGGCCGGCGAGGCTTGCGACGCCACCCCTGACGGCGCCCCCGTCGGCACCCCCGTCACCGACCCGCCGACCGACGGCGGCCGGGAGCCGGCACCCGAAGCCGAGCAGGCCGAGTTCGAGGGCCCGCGCCGGCGGGCCCGCCGGGAACGGGCCGAGCGCCGCGCCGCGCAGGCGCGTGCCACCGCCATCGAGGAGGCGCGCCGCGAGGCCAAGCGCCGGGCCGACGGGCGCGTGGCCGTCCAGCCCAAACCCGTGGCCCGCGGCGTCGTTCGGGGCCTGAAGATGCTGCTGGCCACGGTGATTCTGGTGATCGTCGGGATCGGGCTGGGGCTGGTCCTGTATTTCACGCCCGCGATGTCGGCCCGCGACATCGTGGTCAGCGGGACCGGGGCGGTGACCCGCGAAGAGGTCGTGGACGTGGCGCGGGTGCGGCCCGGAACGCCGCTGCTGCAGATCGATACCAAGCGGGTCGCCGACCGGGTGGCCACGATCCGGCGCGTGGCCAGCGCCCGCGTGCAGCGGCAGTACCCCTCGGCGCTGCGGATCACGATCGTCGAGCGGGTTCCGGTGGCCGTGGTGGACTTCCCGGACGGTCCGCACCTGTTCGACCGCGACGGTGTCGACTTCGCGACCGCGCCGCCGCCGCCGGCGCTGCCCTACCTCGACGTCGCCGACCCGGGGCCGAGCGACCCGGCGACCAAGGCCGCGCTGCAGGTGTTGACCGCGCTGAGCCCCGACGTGGTGGCCCAGGTGAGCCGCGTCGCGGCCCCCTCGGTGTCCTCGATCACGCTGACGCTGAGCGACGGGCGGGCGGTGATCTGGGGGACCACCGACCGCACCGGGGAGAAGGCCGAAAAGCTCGCCGCGCTGCTGACCCAGCCGGGGCGGACCTACGACGTGTCCAGCCCGGACCTGCCGACCGTCAAGTAACGCCGCGGCGAATGTGCAGTCGGTGGCACCCTCGCCGGGGAGAAAAAAACCGTGGCGCGTGTCGGCGCGCCTGCGGGGTTAGCGGGCGTCGTACCCCTACCGTTCTGTTTGCGCGGGACTACCTGACATAACTCTAAGCCTGAGGTAGAGGTTGAGGGTTTGCCAGGCGGGCGCCCCGCCACCATCCGGACAAGCCTACGGGGAGACCCCCGACCGGGACACCAGCCCATCAGGGAGGAAAACGAATGATGACCCCCCCGCACAACTACCTCGCCGTCATCAAGGTCGTGGGTATCGGTGGCGGCGGTGTCAACGCCGTCAACCGGATGATCGAACAGGGCCTCAAGGGCGTGGAGTTCATCGCGATCAACACCGACGCCCAGGCATTGTTGATGAGCGATGCCGACGTCAAGCTCGACGTGGGCCGCGACTCGACGCGCGGGCTCGGCGCCGGCGCCGACCCCGAAGTCGGCCGCAAGGCCGCCGAGGACGCCAAGGACGAGATCGAAGAGCTGCTGCGCGGGGCGGACATGGTGTTCGTCACCGCCGGCGAAGGGGGCGGGACCGGCACCGGCGGCGCACCCGTGGTCGCCAGCATCGCCCGCAAGCTGGGCGCGCTGACCGTCGGCGTGGTCACCCGGCCGTTCTCCTTCGAGGGCAAGCGGCGCAGCAACCAGGCCGAGAACGGCATCACCTCGCTGCGCGAGAGCTGCGACACGCTCATCGTGATCCCCAACGACCGGCTGCTGCAGATGGGCGACGCCGCCGTCTCGCTGATGGACGCCTTCCGCAGCGCCGACGAGGTGCTGCTCAACGGCGTGCAGGGCATCACCGACCTGATCACCACGCCGGGGCTGATCAACGTCGACTTCGCCGACGTCAAGGGCATCATGTCCGGCGCGGGCACCGCGCTGATGGGCATCGGCTCGGCCCGCGGCGAGGGCCGCTCGCTCAAGGCCGCCGAGATCGCGATCAACTCGCCGCTGCTGGAGGCGTCGATGGAAGGCGCCCAGGGCGTGCTGATGTCGATCGCCGGCGGCAGCGACCTGGGCCTGTTCGAGATCAACGAGGCGGCGTCGCTGGTGCAGGACGCCGCCCATCCGGAAGCCAACATCATCTTCGGCACCGTGATCGACGACTCGCTCGGCGACGAGGTGCGGGTCACGGTCATCGCCGCGGGCTTCGACGCCGCCGGACCGGGCCGCAGGCCCGTCGCGGGCGATGCCGCCGACGGCAGCGCCGGGGCCGCCAACGGCGGCGGGGCCCACCGGATCGAGTCGGCGAAGGCGGGCAAGCTCAGCTCGACGCTGTTCGAGCCGGTCGACGCGGTCAGCGTGCCGCTGCACACCAACGGGGCGACCCTGAACATCGGCGGTGACGACGACGACGTCGACGTGCCGCCCTTCATGCGCCGCTGAGGCGGTGGAGGTCACAATGCGGTCCCGACCACCACGGGCAATGGTGTCGGGGCCGGTTGGCCGCCGATATTTTCCGGATACTGGTGGGGTGAGCCTTCGGATCCGGCGAGTGACGACGACGCGCTCCGGCGGTGTGTCGAAGCCGCCGTTCGACACCTTCAACCTCGGCGACCACGTCGGCGACGACCCGGACGCCGTCGCGGCCAACCGGACCCGCCTGGCCACGGCGACCGGCCTCGGCGCCGATCGGGTGGTGTGGATGGACCAGGTCCACGGGGACCGTGTCGAGGTCGTCGACGGGCCGCGTGACGCCGCCGTCGGCGACACCGACGCGTTGGTGACCGGCACCCCCCGGCTGGCGCTGGCGGTGGTGACGGCCGACTGCGTGCCGGTGCTGCTGGCCGACGCGCGCGCCGGTGTGGTCGCGGCGGTTCATGCCGGTCGGGTCGGCGCGCAGCGCGGTGTCGTGAACCGTGCCGTCGCGGCCATGCAGCGCCTGGGCGCGCGTACCGCCGACATGTCGGCGCTGCTCGGCCCGGCGGTCAGCGGCGCCAACTACGAAGTGCCCGCCGCCATGGCCGACGAGGTCGACGCGGCGCTGCCGGGCAGCCGCACCACCACCTCGGCCGGAACGCCCGGGCTCGATCTGCGCGCCGGGATCGTCCGCCGGCTGCGGGACCTGGGCGTCACCTCGATCGACGTCGACCCGCGTTGCACCGTGGCCGACCCGACGCTGTTCAGTCACCGCCGGGACGCGCCGACGGGCCGGCTGGCGTCGCTGGTCTGGATGGAGTGAGCGCCGTGGCGGGGGACATGATCGGCGTCGGCGACGGAGGCGACCGCGAATCGGACCTGACGCACGCCCTGGCCGCGGTGCGCTCGCGGCTCGCGGCGGCGGCCGAGGCGGCGGGCCGCAACGTCGCCGAGATCGAACTCCTCCCGATCACCAAGTTCTTCCCCGCCACCGACGTCGCGATCCTGGCCCGCCTGGGCTGCCGGGCCGTCGGCGAGTCGCGGGAACAGGAGGCCTCGGCAAAGGTGGCCGAACTCGCCCGGCTGGCGGCAGCCTCGCCGCGCACCGAACTGCCGCCCATCAACTGGCACATGGTGGGCCACATCCAGCGCAACAAGGCCCGGTCGGTGGCCCGGTGGGCGCACACCGCGCACTCGATCGACAGCGCGCGGCTGGTGACCGCCCTCGACAAGGCCGTGGCCAAGGCGCTGGCCGAGGGCCGTCGGCCGCGACCGCTGCGCGTCTACGTCCAGGTCAGCCTCGACGGGGACGTGTCTCGCGGGGGCGCGGACGTGGGGGCGCCGGGCGCGGTGGACGAACTGTGCGCGCAGGTCGCCGGCGCCAAAGCCCTGGAACTGGCCGGGCTGATGGCGGTCCCGCCGCTGACCTGGGACCCCGAGGTGGCTTTCGACCGGCTCCAGACCGAACACCGGCGCGTGCTGCGGTCGCATCCCGAGGCGGTCGGGCTGTCGGCCGGCATGTCCGCCGACTTCGAGCTCGCCGTCAAACATGGTTCGACGTGTGTGCGTGTCGGTACCGCGCTATTGGGTCCACGGCCGCTACCGTCACCGTGAGTAGTCACTGTAGTCACATCTTCATCACAGACAACACCGCTGCGAAAACCTTCCCAGGGCTAGAAGGGGTCAACACGATGAGCACACTGCACAAGGTCAAGGCCTATTTCGGGATGGCCCCGATGGAGGATTACGACGACGAGTACTACGACGACCGTGCGCCCTCCCGCGGTTTCCCGCGCCCGCGCTTCGACGACGGGTACGGCCGCTACGAGGGGCGCGACTACGAGGATCTCCGTGACCCGCGCGGCGAACCGGCCGACTATGCGCCGCCGGGATACCGCGGTGGCTACGCGGAGGAGCACCGCTACGGTTCGGTCCATCCCCGGGAATACGAGCGGCCCGACATGCCCCGGCAACAGCGCTTCGGGTCGTGGCTGCGCAACTCCACCCGCGGGGCGCTGGCGATGGACCCGCGCCGGATGGCGATGCTGTTCGACGAGGGCAGTCCGATGTCGAAGATCACCACGCTGCGGCCCAAGGACTACAGCGAGGCCCGGACCATCGGCGAGCGGTTCCGCGACGGCACCCCGGTGATCATGGACCTGGTCTCGATGGACAACGCCGACGCCAAAAGGCTGGTCGACTTCGCGGCGGGCCTGGCCTTCGCGCTGCGCGGTTCGTTCGACAAGGTCGCGACCAAGGTGTTCCTGCTCTCGCCCGCCGACGTCGACGTGACGCCGGAGGAGCGGCGGCGGATCGCCGAGACCGGCTTCTACGCCTACCAGTAGGGCGGTCCGCCGCGCGGTGCGGCGGGGTGGCGCAGTCCGGCGCGGGCGGACCGGACCCGACGCAGATGTGTGCCCGTGTTCGCAGTCGGTACGCTGACGATGACCGCCGAGCGTGCGGCGCTTGACATCTCATCGGTAAGGTCGGGTCTTTCGTTGGTGCTGTTCTTTCAGATTCTTGGGTTTGCGCTGTTCATCTTCTGGCTGCTGCTCATCGCCCGGGTGGTCGTGGAGTTCATCCGCTCGTTCAGCCGTGACTGGCACCCCACCGGCGTCACCGTGGTGGTCCTGGAGATCATCATGTCGATCACCGATCCGCCGGTGAAGCTGCTGCGCAGGCTGATCCCGCAGCTCACCATCGGTGCGGTGCGCTTCGACCTGTCCATCATGGTGCTGCTGCTCGTCGCTTTCATCGGGATGCAACTCGCGTTCGGCGCCGCGGCGTGAGGTCCGCTGCACCGGGGCTCGAATCTGGGCTCCGGCAAGGCGACGGTTCGGCCACGCTTTAGCCTCGATTTGGTGCGCGCGATTTCACATTGCCAAGGATTGGGATTTTATTGGCCTCAATGTCTGAAATCCGTTCTCATAAATTGGCCTAATCGGCAACTTTCGGGTCTGGTGTGACAGGATGGACGGCAGTTGCACGACGGCTCGCACTCCGTTCTACACTTTCTGGAACGTTTGACAGGAACTTGAGGGGACGAAACAATGCCGCTTACACCAGCCGACGTCCACAATGTGGCGTTCAGTAAGCCACCCATCGGCAAGCGGGGTTACAACGAAGACGAGGTCGACGCCTTCCTTGACCTGGTGGAAGCCGAGCTGACGCGGCTCATCGAGGAGAATTCCGATCTGCGCCAGCGGATCGAGGAACTCGACCAGGAGCTGGCTTCCGGCGGCGGCGCCGGGTCCGCGGTGGCCGCCCAGTCCACCCAGGCGATTCCCGTCGCCGAGCCCGAACCGGAGCCCGCCAAGCCGGTGGTGGCCGCGGTCCCGGCGGCCGCGGAATCGTCGGGGACCAACGAGGAGCAGGCCATGAAGGCCGCCCGGGTGCTGGCCCTGGCCCAGGACACGGCCGACCGGCTCACCAGCACGGCCAAGGCCGAGTCCGAGAAGATGCTCGCCGATGCCCGCGCCAACGCCGACCAGATCCTCACCGAGGCCCGCAGCACCGCCGAGACCACGGTCGCCGACGCCCGGCAGCGCGCCGAGGCGATGCTGTCCGACGCCCAGACTCGCTCGGAGGCGCAGCTGCGCCAGGCCCAGGAGAAGGCCGACGCGCTGCAGGCCGACGCCGAGCGCAAACACTCCGAGATCATGGGGACCATCAACCAGCAGCGCACGGTCCTGGAAGGCCGCCTCGAACAGCTGCGCACCTTCGAGCGCGAGTACCGCACCCGGCTCAAGACCTATCTGGAATCGCAGCTCGAGGAGCTCGGCCAGCGCGGATCGGCGGCTCCCGTCGACTCCAGCGCCGACTCCGGTGGGTTCGACCAGTTCAACCGGGGCAACAACTAGCAGAACCCCGCGGTTGGCACACTGGAGCCGACCTGGACCTCAAACTTGCCTCGTCGGCTGGAGGATGACCGATGCTGATCATCGCGCTGGTGTTGGCCCTCATCGGGCTGGTCGCGTTGGTGTTCGCGGTCGTCACCAGCAACGAGCTGGTGGCGTGGGTGTGCATCGGCGCCAGTGTCCTGGGCGTGGTGCTGCTCATCATCGACGCGTTGCGGGAACGCCAGCAAAGTGCCGCGGGCGGCGCAGAGCGGGGCGATGAGCCCGCCGCGAACGATGAGGGCGAGTACGTCGACTACCCGGAGGAAGTCGCCGGCGAACCTCCCGCCACCCCGGACGCCGCGGATTCCGGCGTCACGGAGTCCTTCGAGGAAACCGGCACCGAAGCCGGCGTGCCCGCCGACGGCCGCGGCGACGACCCGGCAAAGTAGCCGCGGCGGGCCTCAGCCGGCCCCCTCAACCGGCCCCGGTGCCGAGAAGTCCGCGGACCTCGTCGTCGCCGATCTGGCAAAAGTCGGTGTAGACCTGCCCGACGGCCTGGAATCCGCGCGGCACGGTCGCGCACACCACGTCGTCGGCTTCCCGGGCGAGTGTGCGACAGGCCGACTCCGGGCCGACGGGGACCGCGACGACGATGCCTCGTGGCCCCGCGGCTCGCACCGCCGCCGGCATGCTGGCACCCGTGGCGATGCCGTCGTCGACCAGCAGCACGGTCTTGCCGCGCGGGCCGGCGATCGGGCGCCCGCCGCGGTAGGCCCGCTCGCGCCGGGTGAGTTCGGCCTGCTCCTGGTCGAGCACCTCGCGCACCCCGCCGTCGGCGATCCCCAGTCGGGACAGCACGTCGTCGTTGAGCACGCGCACCAGGAACACGTCCAACGGGGCCTGCAGCGCCGCGGCGACCTCCCAGGCCACGGGGACACCGCCGCGGGCCAGCCCGTAGACGATCACGTCGCCGGTGCCGCGGTGATCGCTCAACCGCCGGGCCAGCGCGCGACCGGCCTCGCGGCGGTCACGAAAGGTTCGCGTCGCCGCTCGCCGGAGAAAGCCGCGCGGTGGTAGCCCGTATCGCAAAATCCACTGGCGCGCATGATGAATCCACCGTGGGCAATAGATGAATGCGCCCGGCAGCGATGCGGGCCGCGCATCCGCCGGAAGTAGCGCCTTCGCATACGACTTGGCGTACTTGCTGGTGATCTCCACCCGAGACGACATCGACAACCCACTGTCCATGCCTGGCGAGCGTCACCATTTCGCAGGCATTCTTATGTGAGGCACCGAGGGTGTTTCGCGGGCAGTTTCCGTGAGTCAAGCCGATGGATTGTGACCGATGAGACCGGACGGTAGACTGTGGGATGCCTGGAGCGTTGAGCTTCAGGAAGTGAGCCCGAGACCCGGCCGGACGACCGTGGCGCTCGGGCTTCGCGGTTTCTTACGCACGTCAGATGTCGCGGACGTTGATGACGGTCGGGGCGATGAGTTGGCGCCAGGGTCCGCCTTTGGCCCAGCACCAGGCGATGGCGTCGGGGATCCCGAGCAGGACATCGGTATGCGCGTGCTTGTGTTCGTAGCGCAGGCGTTGGCGGCAGCCGGTGGCGCGGGTGTATTCGATGAGTCGTTGGTTATCGAAGCTGAGCAGGGTGTCGTCCTGGTCGAACACGATGTGTGTTGCGGGTGCGGTGGCGTGGTCGGCGATCAGGGCACGTAGGCATGCTGCGCGCCGGTCTTTTTCCGTCCGCAGCAGGGGAGACCCGGCCCGGTAGACCGTTGCAGCGATACCCGCGGTGACGAAGGCCTGCGCGATGGTGCGTTTGCGGCCGACCTTCTCATTCTTCATGTGTAGGTAGCGCTGGCCTGGCAGCAACAGGTCGCGGACGGCGGCGCGAAGTGCGGCGAGGTCGGAGTCGACGTGGACGCTGGCGACGAGCAGGTAGTCGCGTTGCTTGCTCTCGTCGACGTAGATGTAGTTGGTGATGTCGCTGATTCTATGGGCCATTGAACCTGATCAAGAAGGTTGCGACTCCAGCGGTGAAGGCGATGAAGATCTTGGACTCGTCGCCCTGACGACTGGACATGGCGTTGGCCTGACACCACTTGATTCGAGTGCTAGGACCATCGGAAGTCAGCCGAAGTCCGCCCATCCCAGCATTTCTCGATAAAGGAGGCCCTCCTGACACATCCGTGGGTGGACCGGGTCGGTTTGGCCCGGTGAGGTGAAGGCTGGATGGTTTGTTGGTGCTGTCCTTCCGCGATAGTTGCTCGTGGCGCTGCCCGCGTGGGAGGTGTCCATGTGGAGCCCCCGAGCGCAGCGAGGCGGAACGACGTGGACACCGACGAGCGGGTGGCGCAGGATCGGCGACGTTGCGGAAGGGACCCCCGAGGGATGCCTTGGGGGGTGTCAGGCGCGGCCGGGCAGTGTGGGTCGGTGGCCGCCGAGGGCGAGCATGGCCAGCGCGATCAGCGCGGCGGGGTTGTGGAAGCCGAACGCGATTCGGGTGAGCACCCTGATT
>Ga0078972_1001795_pt1 | contig 77071 bp, 51 predicted proteins | sample YelNatPaOPGAMG01_FD_67568 | JGI IMG/M metagenome (GOLD analysis project Ga0078972, IMG submission 67568) | Hot spring thermophilic microbial communities from Obsidian Pool, Yellowstone National Park, USA - OP-RAMG-01 (SPADES assembly) (version 2) | ecosystem: Environmental > Aquatic > Thermal... | reverse complement strand
CCACGCCGCCAGTTTTGGCGGCGGTTGGCGATTGGAACTCCCGTACAGCTCGGGATTGTGTGGCTCTGCCGGCGTGACCGCCGGCATGGCAAGCCTGGCGGCTTGCTCCACTTTGCGGCGGCGGCTTTTCGAGAGCATGGAAGGGCAGGGAGATCGGAGGAGAAGGGGCGGACACGCTGGTCCGCCCCTACAGGGCATGGCATTGGTGTGAGCAGAGGGCGGTGGCTAAAGGGGGCCCAGGCCGGCTGGAAAGCCGGCCGCAGGCTAGAAAGCCTGCCCCACATCGGACACGACACGGAGGGCACAGATAAAACAAACCACAGAGAACACGGAGAAGGCAAACCACAGAGGGCACGGAGGACACGGAGAAAAACAAACCACGGAGGACACGGAGGACACAGAGAAAAACAAACCACGGAGGGCACGGAGATGGGAAGAAGGGAGCGGCTGGAGGTGGAGCGCGCAGTCGTGCGGGCCACGCCACCAGTCTTGGCGGCGGTTGGCGTTTGGACCTCCCGTACCGTTCGGGATTGTGTGGCTCTGCCGGCGTGACCGCCGGCATGGCAAGCCTGGCGGCTTGCTCCACTTTGCGGCGGCGGGTTGAAGTGGAGCGCGCAGTCGTGCGGGCCGGATGGCGTTGGAACTCCCGTACCATTCGGGATTGTGTCGCTCTGCCGGCGTGACCGCCGGCATGGCAAGCCTGGCGGCATGCTCCACGGAGAAGCCGGCATGGCAAGCCTGGCGGCTTGCTCCACGCGAACATCCGGTGTGGCACGCAGGACTGCGTGCTCCACGGAGAGGACGGTGTGGCAAGGTCCACGACGGACGCACGCGCAGGGTCGCTGCCGAATAAGGGGCGATTGGGACGAGTAGAGGCGGCCTGTAAGGGGCACCCAGGCCGGCTCGAAGGCCGGCCGCAGGCTGGAAAGCCTGCCCCACAACAGCAGCCTGCACCACAAAGCAAGCCTGGACCATAACAGAACTCGGCCAGAGGCCTGGAGGTCTGCCTCACAAAGAGGCTGCTCCACGAAGGAGGCTAACGCCAGAAGGTTGGAGGTCGGATGAGGGTTAGAGCAGAATGCCGGCGATGCAGGCGGACATGAAGTTGGCCATCGTTCCGGCAGCCACGGCCTTCAGCCCCAGGCGAGCCAGATCGGACTTGCGGTTGGGGGCCAGCGCTCCGATGCCGCCGATTTGAATTGCGATGGAGCTGAAGTTGGCAAAGCCGCACAGCGCGTAGGTGGCGATCGTAAATGAGCGGGGATCTAGCTGGGACTTCAGCGGTCCAAGCTGCGTGAAAGCCACAAACTCGTTCAACACGAGACGAGTCCCCAAAAGGTTGCCCACCGTTTGCGCGTCCTTCCAGCTCACGCCGAGCAGCCAGGCGATCGGTGCGAAGACCACGCCGAAGATGCGCTCGAGCGACGGCGGCAGCCAGCTCATGCCGGGCAGACCGTGCAGCCAGCCGAGGAGGCCGTTGGCCAGGGCGATCAGCGCGATGAAAGCGATCAGCATGGCGCCAATGTTGAGCGCCAGGTGGAGCCCTTCGCCGGCGCCGCGCGCCGCCGCGTCGATGAGATTCACGCCGGGGCGTTCGATGTGAATGTCCACCTTGCCCAGCGTGGCGGGCCGTTCGATTTCGGGCATCAGCATCTTGGCGAGCAGAATCGTGGCCGGAGCGGTCATGATGACCGCCGTCAGCAGATGCTTGATCTCGACGTGCGCGATCACCACATAGGCCGCCATGACCGCGCCCGAGACATGAGCCATGCCGCTGGTCATGACCGTGAACAGCTCGGACTGGGTCAAGCCGGGCAGAAAAGGGCGGATGGTGAGGGGCGCCTCGGTCTGGCCCATGAAGATGCTGGCGGCGACGTTGGTGGATTCAGCGCCGCTGGCGCCCATGACCCGCTGCATCAGCCGGGCCATGCCCCGCACGAAAACTTGCATGATTCCCAGGTAGTACAGCACCGAAAACAGGGAAGCGATGAAGATGACGATGGGGAGAACCTGAAAAGCGAAGACCACGCCGAGGGCGCCGTCCTTGACCCCCAGCGGTCCAAAGACGAACTGGCTGCCTTTTTCGGCGTATTGCAGCAGCGCGTTGACGGCTTGTGTGGCCAGCTCGAAGGCGCGGCCGGCCGGGGTCTTGAGCACCAGGAACGCGAACAGGAATTGCAGCCCCAAGCCCCACATCAGCAAGCTGGGCCGGATGGCTTTGCGGCGCACGGAAAACAGCCACGCCACGCCGAGGATCGCGGCCAGCCCGAGCAAGCCTGTGAAGCGGGCCATAAGCGAGGCCTAGCCGACCACCTCAAGGATGATGTCGCGCTCCTCGGGAGGCTGGGAGGAGATGCGGAATGCGCCCTCGACCACCTGCGAGGCTTCTTCGAGATTCTCCTCGCTGGTGTAGTACAAGCGGCACAAGACCGATCCTGCCTCCACGCGCTCGCCGACCTTGATTTCGAGGATGATTCCGACGGCCGGGTCGACGCGGTCGGTCTGCTGATCGCGTCCAGCGCCCAAGGCTGCGCAGGCGCGCCCGATATCCTCGGCGTCGATGGCGCTCACGAAGCCGGAACGCGGGCAGGTGATCTCGCGGACGCCCCGTGCGTTGGGCAGCAACTCGAAGCGGTCCAGCACCTGCGGATTTCCGCCCTGGGCGGCGATGACGTCCTTCAGCTTGCGGTAGCCGGAGCCGTCCAGAAGGCGGCGCTGGGCGATGTCACGCGCCTCCTCCATGCTGGCGGCAACTTTGCCGAGGTAAATCATGCGAGCCGCCAGTTCGAGGCAAAGCCGGGTGAGGTCGGTCGGGCCGACGTTTTGCAGCGTCTGGGCAGCCTCCATCACCTCGACGGCGTTGCCGACGGCGTAGCCCAGAGGCTGGTTCATGTCGGTGATCAGAGCTTGCACCCGCTTATCCATGCGCCGCCCGATGCCGACCATCATCTGCGCCAGCCGGCGGGCGTCGACCTGTTTCTTCATGAATGCACCCGAGCCGACCTTGACGTCGAGCACCAGCGCATCGAGCCCGGCCGCCAGTTTCTTGGACATGATCGAGGAAGCGATCAGGGGGATGGACTCGACCGTGGCGGTGGCGTCCCTGAGAGAGTAGAGCTTGCCGTCGGCGGGAGCGATCTCGGCGGTTTGGCCCATGAAGCACAGGCCATGCTGACGGAGCTGGGCGCGGGCTTCCTCCACGGTAAGGTCCGTGCGAAGGTTGGGGATGGCCTCCAACTTGTCCAGCGTGCCGCCGGTGTGCCCGAGGGCGCGCCCGGAGATCATGGGCACAACCACGCCGGCCGCCGCCGCGATGGGGGCCGCAATGAGGCTGGTCTTGTCACCCACGCCGCCGGTGGAGTGCTTGTCCACCTTCACGCCCGGGATGTCGGACAAGTCAATCGTGCCGCCGGAGCGGACCATGCAGTCGGTCAGCGCCGAGACTTCCCGGTCCGTCATGCCGCTGAAATAGACGGCCATCAGGAAGGCCGCCATCTGGTAGTCGGGAATTTGGCCGGAAGTGAATCCTTCGATCAGGTGGACGATTTCCTCGGGGGCGAGCTCCTCGCCATCGCGCTTGCGTTGGATCAGGTCGACGGTTCTCATTATTCTGTAAGATCTTTCAGCCTAACATCTTATTGGGTTTGAGGCAAAGCAAGCCCGGCTCGCTGCCGGCGGCGGATCCGGACGGGAGTTCCGCCGGGAGGCGGCGCATGGACCGGCCAGGACGCCGCGCCTAATGCGATTGCGCACCCGCCGGTTGCGCAACAGCGGGCTGCAACTTGGCATCCGCCAAGGTCTTCTCGGGCCGCACGAAGAACCATGCCAGTGCGCCGGCCAGGCACAGCGTCGCCGCCGTGAGGAACGAAGCAGTCCAACCGTAGTGGACGGCGATCAGGGGAGTCAGGGAGGCCGTGATCGCGCCGCCGGCCTGGTTGCCCATGTTCATGATGCCGGAGACTGTGCCCGCCGCGGGGCCGCCCACGTCGGCGGTGACGGACCAGAAGGAACTGGTCGAGAAGCACAAGGCCCCGGCCCCGCCGGCGAGCACAAAGGTGGCCAACCGGACGTCGGCGGCTTGAGTGCCGAGGGCGATGAATGCTCCGGCCAGGGTCAAGCTCACTCCAGCCAGCGCGCAGCGTCCGGTGCGTTTGCCGTAACGCCGCGTCAGGCGGTCTCCCAACCAGCCACCCATCGGGGCGAAGGCGGCCATCGCCAAAAACGGCAGCATGGAGTAATAGGAGCTCGATTTCAGATCCAGCCCGCGCACGGTGCTGAGATAGATGAAGAACCAGGTGAAGAAAATGTAGGCCACATATCCGAAGCAGAAGTAGCTGAGGCTCAGGGCCAACACTTCCCGGCTGCGGAAAATGGCCGCCCAGGGGATGGCGGTGCGTTTGGCCGGGGCGGCCAGATCCGCAGGCAGGGCGCTTCGAATATGACTCAGCTCCGCCTGGCCGATCCAAGGATGATCCGCTGGCCGGTCGCGGGCGATCCAGTACCACACCGCGCCTGCCGCCAGCCCGAGTAACGCGCACACCCAGAAAGACCACCGCCAGCCGTAATTGAGAAGAATCCACGTGATCAGGGGCGGCGTGATTCCCGCGCCGGCCCCAACTCCGGCGAAGATGATTCCGTTGGCGAGGCCCCGTTCCGGGCTTGGAATCCAAGCTGCAACCAACCGGTTGGAAGCCGGATAGACTACGGCCTCGCCCAAGCCGAGAGTGACGCGGACGGCCAACAGCAGGACCAGAACACCGGGCAACGCGGGAGACAGCATGGCGGTGAGCGCCGTGAACACCCCCCACCAAACCGTTCCTAACGCCAGGATCCGCCTGGGTCCGAAACGGTCCGCCAGCCAGCCGCCGGGAGCCTGGAACAGCGCGTAGCCGGTGACGAAGGCGCTAAAGACCCAGCCCAATTGCACCGGACTCAGATGGAACTCCTCCTGGATGGAGCGGCCAGCGATGGAAATATTGACGCGGTCGAGATAAGCAATGGAGCTGATGACGAAGATCCAGGCGACCAGGGTCCAACGAATGCGTGTCCGGAACGGATTGGGGAGCGCCACGAGAATCACCTTTCTTTGCGCAGGGCGGCAGGCAAGGGTTCATCGTAGCAGGGAGCTTCATATAGATGCAAGTTGCATCCTTGTGCTCGGTTATGGTAGCTTCGGACTTTGCGCTGGACCCTTTGAGGCGCGGCGCAGATTCGCAGGACCGCAATAAGGAGAAAAAAGGTGGCATCCAACCAAGTGACGCAAGAGAACGTGGCCGAAGTCGCCGCCCGCTTTTTAAAACTGTACACGGGCGCCATTTCCGACATCCTGGACAAGAACGGATACCGGAATCAGGCTTTGCCGTACTACATCACTCCATTCACCAAGGCGAACCGGGTGGCGGGGATCGCTTTTACGGGGCAGGGATATCCTTGCGCGGATCCCTCGCACGACGACACGCCGACCCGGCTGAAAATTCTGGACAGCATCACGCCGGGCACGGTGTCGGTCTGGGCCACGGGAGGGAGTTTGGATTGCGCGCACTGGGGCGAGATCATGTCGACGGCGGTGTACCAGCGGGGCTGCACGGGCGCGGTGGTGGACGGCGGCGTGCGCGACGTGGACTTCATCAACGCGATGAACTATCCGGTCTTCGCGAAGTTCAAGTGTTCGGCCAGTTCGGTGGGGCGCTGGGACATCATGGATTGCCAAGTGGTCATCCGGATCGGCAACACGGTCATTCGTCCGGGCGACTTCGTGTTTGGCGATATCGACGGGGTGGTGATTGTGCCGCAAGAGATCACCCTGGATGTGCTGACAGCGGCCGAGGACATTTTCCAGCGCGAAAGCGGCATGCGCGCGGAGCTGCGCCGCGGCGTTTCGGTCACCGAGGCCTACGCCAAGTACGGCTCCTTGTAGACAAGCCGTTCGGAGCGGCGGGCCGTCTTGTTGCGCCTTCGCAGCGAGCTTGTGCTCCGGGCGAACGGAGGCGCCGGATAGCCACGGCGCCGGCGGGGCTTTACCTCGAGGAGTGCCGCCCGTTAGCCGGCGCCGGAGGGCATCTGTTTGCGCACCTCCTTCACAAAGCGGCTCATGGCTTTGGAAACGTGCTCGAGGACCGCAGCCCATTCCTCCAGGTGACGCTCGCCCTCGCGCGTAAGCTGGTAGACGCGGCGCGCGGGGCCGCTCTTGTCCGTCTCCCAATGGGAGACCACGTTGCCGTTCGCCTCCAGCTGCCGCAAGGTGCGGTACAAAGCTGCTTTCTCGATTTCGGCGTCGGTGAGGGCATACTCGCTGAGCTGGGCTGCCAGATCGTATCCGTAGGAGCGGCCCTTCTTCTTGAGCAGCAGCAAGACCACCGGTTCGACGAAACGGTAAAGGTTCCCCATGGCGCACGTGCAAGGATAATCCCCTCCGTGGCGCCGGCATCTTCTTCTGGGCAAAGCCATCACCTCCTGGTTACAGCCAGGCGCTCTCGCGTCCGGATCTTAGCATACCGCAATAGATGCAAAGGCCACCTATGAGACCTCAACGGAAAAGCCCGCCCTCCGGGAGAGCGGGCTTATCCAAAACCAGAGCGTCCAGGTTGCTCAGCGGACGACGCGGGCGCCTTTGCCCTTGATGATGGCCTCGACTTCTTTCAACGAGGCCATGCTGGTGTCGCCGGGCGTGGTCATGGCCAGCGCGCCGTGGGCCGCGCCGTATTCGACGCACTCCTGCGGGGTTTTGCCGGCCAGGAAGCCGTAGATGAGGCCGCTGGCGAAGCTGTCGCCGCCGCCGACGCGGTCGTAGATCTCCAGGTTCTCGCGGAGCCGGGCTTCGTAGAACTGGCCGTCCGTCCAAAGGATGGCGCCCCAGTCGTTGATGGAAGCGGTTTTGGCGTTGCGCAGCGTGGTGGCCACGGCCTTGAAGTTGGGATAGGTCTTGACCACTTCGTTGATCATCTTCTTGAAGTTTGCCGGGTCGAGTTTGGAGATGTGCTCATCGAGGCCGGGGACTTCAAAGCCAAGGGCGGCGGTGAAATCCTCCTCGTTGCCGATCATGACGTCCACGAGCGAGGCGATCTTGCGGTTGACTTCGACGGCGCGGGCGGTCCCTCCCTGGGACTTCCACAACGAGGGGCGGAAGTTGAGGTCGTAGGAAGTGACGGCGCCGGCCTTTTTGGCCGCCTCCATGGCTTCGATGACCAGGTCGGCGGTGGTGGCCGATAAGGCCGCGAAGATGCCGCCGCAGTGGAACCAGCGCACGCCCTCCACCTCGAAGAGCTGCTTCCAGTCGATGTCGCCGGGTTTGAGCTGCGATGCGGCCGAGTAGGCGCGGTCGGAGCAGCCGACGGCGGCGCGGACGCCGAAGCCGCGCTCGGTGAAATTGAGCCCGACGCGGGCGGCGCGGCCGATGCCGTCGAAGGGCACCCACTTGACGTGGGACAGATCGACGCCGCCCTGAAGCATCAGATCTTCGAGCAGGCGGCCGATCTCGTTGTCGACGATGGCGGTCACCACGGTGGTGCGCAGGCCGAAGCAGCGGCGCAGTCCGCGGGTGACGTTATACTCGCCTCCGCCTTCCCAAACCCGGAAGCTGCGCGCCGTCCGGATCCGCACGTCGCCCGGATCCAGCCGCAGCATGACCTCGCCGAGTGACGCGGCGTCCCACATGCACTGTTCTTTGGGCTTGATGTTGAGCATGGTTACTTGCCTCCCCGGATCTTCTTGATCAGTTCGACGGTTTCCCGGATCTTGGCGGCGAGGCCTTTATAATCGCCCGCTTTCAGCAGATCCTTGGTGATGAGATTGGATCCCATGCCGACGCAGGCGACGCCGGCCTCGAACCACGCGCGCAGGGAAGCTTCCGTGGCGTCGACTCCCCCGGTGGGCATAATCGATACCCAAGGGCAAGGACCGAGGACTGCCTTGACGAACTTCGGTCCGCCGACCTCCGCGCCCGGAAACACCTTGACGATCTCGCAGCCGAGTTCTTCCGCCTGGGAGATCTCGGACGCGCTGCCGCAGCCGGGAGAGTAGGCAATCTTGCGGCGGTTGCAGATGCGCGCGACCTCGGGGTTGAGCAGCGGCCCGACCACGAAGTTCGCTCCGCAGTTGATGTAGAGGGCGGCCGTGTAAGGATCCACGATCGAGCCAACGCCCAGCACCAGTTGCGGGAGCTCCTTGGCGCAATAGCGTTCGAGCTCGGTGAAAACCTCCCAGGCGTGGTCGCCGCGGTTGGTGAACTCCAAAATGGGGCAGCCGCCTTCGACGCAGGCAGCCGCGACTTGTTTGGCTACGTTGACGTCCGGATGATAAAAGACGGGCACCACGCCGGTTTCGTGCATGGTGCTGTAGACTTTGAGCCTTGTGAACCGGGCCATGAATGCAATTCCTCCTTAGGTGAATATTTCAGATACAAAGCCCATTATGACAGAGTCTGCGCGGGCGGGGTTTGCCGAAGCGGACGCCAGCGTCCGGGAATTTCCCTTGAGCAGCGCGGGCAGCGGCCGCTGGGGCCAATCTTGCAGCGCAGGATGCGGTAGCCGTAGCGCGCCACAAGGGTCTCTCCACAGGTGGGACAAACCGTGTCCTCCAGATGGCCGGTGCGGCCGGGAAGATTGCCGGCGTAGACGTAATGTAGGCCCGCCTGTTTACCCAACCGTGCGGCGCGCTGGAGCGTCTCGGGAGGCGTGTCGTCGGGGTCCAGCATTTTGTAGTCCTTATGGAAGGCCGTGACGTGCCAGGGAATGTCGGGGGAGATGCCGGCCAGGAACTCGGCGATCTGGGTCAGCTCTTGGTCGGAGTCGTTGAAGCCGGGCACGACCAGAGTCACCACCTCCAGCCAGAAGCCCATCTGGTGGATGAGGCGGATGCTGTCCAGAATGGGCTGGAGTCTTCCGCCCAGCTCGCGGTAGTGGCGGTCGTCGAAGCTCTTCAGGTCGACCTTGTAGAGGTCGAGATGGGGCTTCAGATAGTTCAGCACCTCGGGGGTGGCGTTGCCATTGGAGACGAAGCCGGTGAGCAAGCCGGCCTGTTTGGCTTCGCGGAAGACGGCGGCGGCCCATTCGGCGGTGATAAGCGGTTCATTGTACGTGCTCACCACGACCTGCGAGCCGGCCCTCAAGGCGCACTCCACCAGCCGCTCGGGGCTGATCTCGGTGATGGGGGCCCGGGCGCGGGGGTCGCGCAGGGCCTGCGAGGTCACCCAGTTCTGGCAGTAGGAGCAGTGCAGGTCGCAGCCCAACATCCCGAAGCTGAGCGCCAGCGAGCCAGGGAGCACATGGAAGAAGGGTTTCTTTTCGATGGGATCGTTGTGGAGGCCGGCGACATAGCCCCAGGGCACGTACAGCTTGCCGCCCTGGTTGAAGCGCACCTTGCAGACGCCGGGCTGGCCTTCGAAGATGGGGCAGCGGTGGCCGCAGGCGAAGCAGCGGATGCGCTTCTCATCGATGGGTTCCCAAAGTTCCCCCTCCCGCACGCGAGAAGCCAGGACTTCGGCCAATGCGGACATCGCAACTATCAGTATGACTCCGTTGCGAAGGCCGTGGAGTCCCGGCCGTCAGCCCCAATACTTGTGCTCGCGCTCCCCGTGAACGGAAAGCGTGGCCCCATAACTGGCCGCCAGGCGTTTGCCGATCAGCTCGGCCAGGCGCTTGTAAAAGAGGAGGCCGTCGGCGGGGGCCGATTCCAGAAGACGCGCCAGCTCAGCGGCGTCAAAACGCCAGACCGTCACCGGCAGCAGGCACTCGGCCGAGGCGGTGTAGGCGGGCTGGCCGGCCATGCTCGACCATCCCAGCATTTCGCCGCAGCCGCTGACGATCGAGGAGATGTGGCCCGCGCCTCCGATGCTCAGGCGCACGCGGCCTTCGGCCAGGATGTAGAAGTTCTTCGCGGGTTCGCCCGCCCGGAACAAGAATCCGCCCTTTGGGTGATTCTCCTCGCGGGCCAGGGCGGCGAGCGAGTTGCGCGTGGCCTCACTGAGGGCTTGAAACAGGAGACAGTCATTCAGGCTCATGGCGCTGCCTCATCAGAAAAGCCCGGTGACTTTGCCGGTCTTGACATCGACGTCGACCCGCCGGAATCCCGGGTTGGAGCTGGTGCCCGGCATCAGGCTGATGGTCCCCGCCACCGGACACAGGAACTTGGCCCCCGAGTAGATCAGCACGTCCCGGATCGGCAGGATCCACCCTTGGGGGACCCCCTTCAATTCGGGATCGTGGCTCAAGCTCAGGTGGGTTTTCACCATCATCGTGGCGTACTCATCATAGCGCGGGTCGGACTCCAGCATCTTGGACTTGGCCTCCGCCTCCGGCGTCCAAGCCACGCCGTCCGCCCCGTAGACCTCCTTGGCGATCAGCTCCACCCGGTCTCTGAGTTTCATCTCGAGCGGGTATAGGAATCGCAGCTCGCCAGGCTGGCGGCAGGCGTCCATGACGGCGTCGGCCAGCTCGAGCGCGCCCTCTCCGCCGAGCGCCCAGTGGTTGCTGACGGCGCAACGTGCGCCCGCCTGCTCGGCTGCGCGCCGCACCAGGGCCATCTCCTCAGCCGTGTCGGTGAGGAACTGGTTGATGCAGACCACGGGGTTGATGCCGCTCTTGCGGATGACGCCGATGTGATGGAGCAAGTTCGGCAGGCCGCGCTCCACCAGATGCAGATTCTCGCGGGTGTACTCTTCGGGAAGCGGAAGGCCGGGCGCCGTCTTGGGACCGCCGCCATGCATCTTGAGCGCCCGGATGGTGGTGGTCAAAACCGAGACGTGGGGCCGCAGGCCGCTCAGGCGGCACTTCACATTCCAGAACTTCTCAAAGCCGATGTCGGCGGCGAAGCCGCTTTCGGTGACGTGGTAGTCGAACAGCTTCAGGCCGACGCGGTCGCCGATGATGGAAGATTGCCCCACGGCGATGTTGGCGAACGGACCGGCGTGGACCATGCAGGGCTGGTACTCGGCGGTGGAGCAGAGGGTGGGGTTGATGGCGTTGCGCATCCAGGCGCACATGGCGCCGGCCACCTCCAGGTCTTCGGTGGTGATGGGGCGGCCCTGCTTGTCGAAGGCGACGGTGATTTCGCCGAGGCGTTTGCGGAGGTCGGCAAGGTCGTTGACGATCGCCAGAATGGCCATCAGCTCCGAGCTGGGCGCGATGCCGAACTTGGACTGCATCATGTAGCCGTCCAGCCGGCCCCCGATTCCGATGATGATGTTGCGCAGAGCCTGGGCGCAGAAATCGATGACCCAGCCCATCTCCACGCGACAGGGGTCGATGTCCAGCCGCCGCATGCGGGTGAGGCGCTGGAGCTGCTCGTCGTTGTAGTTGCGCTCGTGCTGCATGCGGGCGGTGAGGGCCACCATAGCCAGATTGTGGGCGTTCATGACGTCGTTCATGTCGCCGGTGAGGCCCATGGAGAACTCGGTCATGGGGATGAGCAGGGCATTGCCTCCGCCCGCCGCCGTCCCTTTGATGTTCATGGTGGGGCCGCCGGAGGGTTGCCTCAGACAGCCGCCCACGTTCTGGCCGCGCTTGCCGAGGCCCTCGATCAGCCCGAGCGAAGTTGTGCTCTTGCCTTCACCGAGCGGCGTCGGCGTGATGGCCGTCACCTCAATGTAGTAGCCGTCGGGGCGGTGTTTCAGCCGCTCGATGATCCTCAGGAAGTCCAGCTTGGCCAGCCTTCCCATCGGGATGACTTCGTCTTTCTCCAGACCCAGCCGGTGGCGCCACTCCTCGGGCGTCGGCATATTCTGCTCGGCTGCTTCCGAGATCTGCCAGTCCTGCATGACGGTCGCGTCGTAGGGCATAGAACCTCACAATCGGATCTTTTGTTCGAACTTCGAACTTATCATAGTCCAGCGGAAGAGCCCTGCCTTCTCGGGGCAGAGGTCAGGACAAGACAACTTGGTGTGGGGTGGGGCGGCGGGCTCTGGCTGGCAGAGAGCCGGGGCAGGGAAGCGGGGGCGCAGGCGAGCGCCCCCGGGGGTTTAGAGTTTCTTGAGCAAGTTCTTGAGAATCCGGACCGCGCGGTCGATTTCGGACTCGGTGATGATGTAAGGCGGCAGAAAGCGCAGCACCGTATCGTGGGTGCAGTTGAACAGCAGCCCTTGGGCCATGCCGTCCAGCACGATTTGCTTGCCCGGGAGGTCGAGTTCGACGCCGATCATCAGGCCGTAGCCGCGAACTTCCTTGATGAAGGAGAAGTGGCGCGCCAGCTCGGATAGTTCGTGCCGGAAGCAGCCGCCGACGTGGTGGATGTGGAGCAGCAGGCCGTCGAGAATCTCGAAGAATTCCAGGGCCACCCGGCAGGCGAGCGGTCCGCCGCCGAAGGTCGTGCCGTGCATGCCCGGTCCGATGGCCGAAGCCGCCTTTTCATTGGCGATGACGGCGCCCAGCGGCAGGCCGCAGGCCAAGGGCTTGGCCGCCACGACGACATCCGGCAGCACGGGCGGCTCGGCGAGCTGATAGGCGAAATACTTGCCGGGCCGGCCGACGCCGCACTGGATTTCGTCGAAGATCAGCAAGGCATTGTGCTGATCGGCCAGCTCGCGGGCGCGGCGAGCGTATTCGGCGTTCAGGGGGTAGATTCCGCCCTCGCCCTGAATCCATTCGAGCACGACGGCGCAGGTGCGCTCGCTGAAGGCCTCTTCGAGCGCTGGAACATTGTTCCGTTCGACGAAACGAACTCCGGGCAGAAGAGGCTCAAAGTCCTGGCGGTACTTGGCCTGTCCGGTGATGGAGAGGGCGCCCAGGGTGCGGCCGTGGAAGGAATTGTCGAGCGAAATGATTTCGTATTTGTCCGGGCTGATGCGGCGGCCATGAGCGCGGGCCATTTTGAGCGCCGCTTCCATGGCTTCCGTGCCGGAGTTGCAGAAGAAGCTGCGGGCCAGGCCGCTCGCTTCCGACAGCTTCCGGGCGAGCTTTCCCTGATACTCGTGGTAATACAGATTGGAGCAATGAATCATGAGCGCCGCCTGCTCGCGCAGCACGCGGAGGATGCGCGGGTGGGCGTGGCCCAGGGCGTTGACGCCGATGCCGGAGATCAGGTCCAGGTAACGCTTGCCGGCGGCATCATATACGTAGCAGCCTTTTCCACGGCGAACGACCAGGGGGTAACGGCTGTAATTCTGAAGCAAGTATTGCTGTTCGAGCGCCATCACCTGCTCGGTGAGGGAACACTCCTGTCCGACAGAAGATTCCGTGGTCATGTTTTCATCATAGCCGCCGCGCGCGGCGCGCCGCTTGCGGAAGCGGTCCGGACGCCTCAGACCTGGACGGGGTGCTCCGCCATGAAGCGGGCGATTTCATCCACCTCCTTCTGGCTCAGGCGGAAGGTGGCCGCGCCGATGATGCCGTCCACATGGGCCGCGGTGCGCACGCCGACGATGGCGGCGGTGACCGCCGGGTGGCGCAGCGTCCAAGCGATGGCCACTTCCCCGGTGGTGCGGCCGTGCCGGGCGCCGATTTCGCGCAGCAGCTCGGCCAGCATCAGGTTGCGCGTCAAAAGCGGCTCCTTGAAGTGCGGCGTGTTGCCGCGGAAATCGTCCTTGGGAAAGGCGGCGATCCTTTCGCGCGTCATTTTGCCGCTCAGCAGCCCGGACTTCATCGGCGAGTACACGATGACGCCGATCCCGTGCTGCTGGCAGTAAGGAAGAATTTCCTGTTCGATCTCCGGCGAAATGATCGAGTAGGGCGGCTGGAGCGAGGTGATGGGGGCGATCTTGCGGGCCCGCTCCATCTGCGCCACGTTGAAGTTGGAGACGCCGATCCAGCGGACCTTGCCTTCCTTCTTCAACTCGGCCATCGTTTCCCAGCCTTCCTCAATGTCCTCGTCCGGCTGAGGCCAGTGGATCTGATAGAGGTCGATCACGTCCACCTTCAAACGCCGCAGGCTGGCTTCGACTTCGCGGCGGATCGAGTCCCGCTTGAGGCAACCGCCGATTTTGCCGTTCTCATCCCAGACGCGCTCGCATTTGGTGAAGATGTAAGGCCGGTTGGAGCGGCCTTCGAGCGCTCGGGCCACGACCTCTTCGGAGTGTCCCAAGCCGTAGACGGCCGCGGTATCGATCCAGTTGATGCCTTTGTCCAGGGCGGCATGGATGGCCTCGATCGAGTCTTTGTCGTCCTGGGGGCCCCAGGCGAACTGCCATCCTCCGCCGCCCATGGCCCAGGCCCCGACGCCGATCGGGGTGATCATTAAATCGCTATCGCCAAGTCTTCGCTTCTCCATAGGAATCCCTCTTCTAATCTACAACAGAGGCAGGTTCCGTCCGGGCAGCAGGATCTTGCGCAGCAGGGGAAGCGGCAAGCCGCCCTGGCGGAGGAAAGCATTATGGAAGTTTTCGAGGGTGTAAGATGACCCTTGCGTCTGCCGTAAGTCGTCGCGCAATTTATATATCATTAGTTTTCCCAGACTATAGACAAGATAGGTCGGATCATAAGTTCCGCGGCGGGCTTCCTCCAGGGCCACCGCCCGCTCGCAAAAGCCCTTTTCCATGAACAGCCGCGCGGCTTCCTCGACGGTCATTCCCTGCGCGTGCATGCGGATGCCGGCCACGAAGCGGCAGTCCCGCAGCAGCGCCTCGGAAAGCTGGGCGAGCCGGATCCGGGGATCTCCGCCGCCGTAGCCCTCCTCGATCATCATCTGTTCGGCGTAGTGCGCCCAGCCCTCCACGTTGGTTCCGCTGTAAATCAGCTTGCGGGTCTTGGTAGGGAATTGCCGCGCGTAAAGGAACTGAAGATAGTGGCCGGGCCAGACCTCATGGATGGAGATGACCTCCATCACCGGACGGTTAAACAGCCGCAGGTGTTCTTCCTTCTGTTGCGCGCTCCAGCCGGGCTCCGGCGGCGTGACGTAATAGAAAGCTTCCGTGGCCTTGGTTTCATACGCCCCGGGCGTCTCCATCATGGCGAAAGCGCCCGCGCGGGCGTAAGGGGGCGTGAGAGCGACAATGGGCCGGACCTCGGAGGGGATGGCTGCGATGCGGCGCTCCACCAGGAACTGGCGGATGGACTCGAGTTGCCGCCGCGCGGCCTCCACGAGCTCCATTTCGCTGGGGTGGTCCGCGGAGATCAGCCGCATGACCTCGGCGGGCGGCTTGCCGGGCGCGATGCGGGCGGCCGTGGCCAGAAAAGCCTGCCGGTCCTTTTCGAGGTTGGCTTCGCCGATGGCCAGCAGGCGGTCGAGCGGGATATCGATCAGCTCGTCGTAGAGCAGCTTGCGGGAAAAGTTGCCGGCGCCGATGGCGAATGAACCTCGGGAACGGGGCAGCAGATCTTCCTTCAGCCAAGCGGCCGCCTCGCTCATGGCCCGAGCCGCCTGGGCCGACGCCTCATCCAGCTCGCGGCGCAGCGCGGGGTCTTCGCCTGCGGCCTGCATGCCCCAGCTTCGCACGGCATCGCCGAGGAAACTCACCGAGCCGGTGGCCAGCCGGATGGCGAACTCGGTGTACTCTTTCGGCGGATCCTGCACATTCGCCCGCATGGCCTCCAGCAGCGCGGGCACGGCCCGCAGGCGGGCGACGACGCTGCGCAGGCGCTCGGCGGGAGGGGCGAAGTTGCGCTTGATCAGCGCATCCACGGCGCTGCCCGGCAGGGATACGTAAGGCATGGGATTGCGGTGCAGGGTGCGCAGCGTCTCCAGATTCAGCAGCTCCGAGCGGAGATCGCCTTCCAGAAACGCGGCGTCGATTTCCTCCTGCGGCCCGAGCGGCCGCTGCCGCAGCTCGTTGAGCCGCAGCAGCTCCTCGCTGAGCAGCGCAATCCGGGCGCGGATGGCCCCGGCCGAATAGTTTTCGAGCTTGGAATCGAACTCGTGGAAGCCGGCTTCGGTGGCCGCAGACGGGCGCCATTCGAAGTAGCTCTGAAAGTGCCGGTCGACGAAGCGGGCGAACTCTTCGTTGGCCTTCCTGCGCTCGCTGCGTCCGCCGTTGCAGGCGTTGAGGACAACCAGCGGAATCACGGGCAGGCACAACAGCAGGAGAATGCGCATAAGGCTCATTCTAACGCCTGAGCCACACTCGCACTGCCCTAGCCACGTTGAGTTTGGCTGTATACTGATCGGGCGAGCCCAGCCATGTTACGACGTGAGTTTCTGGCTTCGATGATGGCGGCGCTGGCCGCCAGCGCACGATCCGGCAAGCCCAACCTGGTCCTGATTCTGGCCGACGATCTGGGCCAGCGCGACCTGGGTTGTTACGGCAACCGCTACTTCTCGACTCCCCATATTGACCGGCTGGCTTCCCAAGGGGCGCGATTCACCGACGCCTATGCCGCTTGCCCGGTCTGCTCGCCCACCCGTGCCAGCATTCTCACCGGCCGGTACCCGGTCCGTTATGGAGTGACAGACTGGATTCCGGGCCGGAAGAGTCCTGAACGGGGCCCCATCCGAACCCCACAAACCCGGACCGAACTTGCTCTAGAGGAACAGACCCTGCCGGAGAAGCTTAAGCCGCTGGGCTACCGCAGCGCCTCGGTCGGGAAGTGGCATTTGGGGGGCGAGGGATTCGGTCCAGTGGAGCAGGGCTTCGATGTGAACATTGGCGGAACTAATTCCGGCAGCCCGCCGCGCTCCAACACGCCTTACTTTGGCCCCTACGAGTTGCCGAATCTCAAAGGCGGGCCGGGCGAGTTTCTCACCGAGCGGCTGACGCGCGAGGGCGCGGCGTTCATCCGGCAGAACCGCGACCATCCTTTCTTCTTGTATCTTTCGCATTTCACCGTGCACATCCCGCTGGCCGCCCGAGAGGCCGATATTCAGCGTCACCGCGCCAAAGCGGGGAGCATGTACAACCCGGTGTATGCCGCCATGGTGGAGAGCCTGGATGAATCGGTGGGCCAGATTTTAAGCGCCGTGGAAGAGGCCGGCGTGGCGGACCGCACCATGGTGGTGTTTTTCTCCGACAACGGCGGGCTGCGCTACGAGAGCACGAGCAAGGAGCCGGTGACCGACAACTCGCCTTTCCGGGCCGGCAAGGGCCATTTATACGAAGGCGGCATTCGCGTGGCGATGCTGGTGCGGCTGCCGGGCGTAGTCAGGCCGGGTACGGTCCTGTCGACGCCGGTCTCGAGCGTTGACCTGCTGCCCACCTTCTGCGAGCTGGCGGGCGTCCGCGCCCGGGGGGTGGACGGCGTAAGTCTGATGCCGTTGCTGAAAGGGGGGCGCATCCCGGAACGCCCGTTGTTCTGGCACTACCCGCATTACTCCAATCAAGGCGGCGAACCCGGCAGCGCCATCCGGCTGGGGGTTTGGAAGCTGATTGAGTTCTACGAGCGTCCCCGGCGCGAGCTGTATCATCTGGGCAAGGATCCAGCGGAGCAGGTAAACCTCATCGAGCGCGAGCCGGCGGTGGCGCGGCGACTGACGGCCCGCTTGCACCAGTGGCTGAAGAGTACGGGGGCGATTCTGCCGGAGCGGAATCCGCAGTACGATCCGGCTTGGCCGGGATGGGGCTTGACAGGGGCGGAAAAGCCCACGCCGCCGGCGCGGTAATGCCGGAGCCGGACCGCGCCCGCGCTCATTCCGCAGTTGCGGTCTGCGCACGGCCTCCCGAGGGCCGTTGGCCGAAAGGGTTTCATGCGGCGACTGTGACGAATCTTCAAAGAATTCTTGCCATCCCGCGGCTGGATGCGGCATAGTGGTCTTAGCCGGCGATCGGCATGTAGAGCGCAGCACATAGGCCAAGGCAAGGGCCGCCCAAGGCCCGCTCGATGCATGCGAACGCCGTGGCGGAACTCTGATGGCCGAGACGCTCCTCTATTTGACGGAACTGGCAGGCTTGAAGGTGTACGACCTCAAAGGCCGCCGCATCGGCCGGGTCAAGGACGCGGCGCTGGTGCCCCTGATCGATCCGTCCCGCGTGGACCGCTTCCTTGTGGGAGGCGGCGAGTGGGCCTGGCTCACCTTCCGGCATGACCAAGTCCGCTCGATTTCCCTGGAGGGCATCTACTTACGCGACGAGCGGCTCACCCCCTACCACGCCGATGAGTACATGTTGCGCCTGGTACGGGACCTGCTCGACCAGCAGATCATCGACGTGTCGGGCCGCAAGGTGGTGCGGGTGACGGACGTCACCTTCAGCATCCTCCAGGAAGACGGACACGACGTTTTGCGCGTGCTGGAGGTGGACATCGGCCTGCGGAGCATTTTTCGCCGCCTGGTGCAGGGCGTGCTTCCGCCCCGGCTGGTGCGCCGCCTGCAACGGTTCATTCCCGTGAATTCCATCCGCTGGGAGTTTTGCAACATCGTCGAAAGCGACCCCCAGCGGCGCCTGCGGCTGAACATCTCGCACGAGGCGCTGGAAAAGCTGCACCCGGCCGACCTGGCCGACATCGTCGAGGAGCTGGCGCCCGAGGACCGCCAGGCGATCCTCACGGCCATCGACAGCGAGGTGGCGGCGGAAGCCCTCTCCGAGGTGGAGCCCAAGACCCAGGCCAGCATTCTAGAGGCCCTGGATGCGGAGAAGGCCGCCGACATCGTCGAGGAGATGGACCCGGACGAGGCGGCCGACGTCTTAGCCGGGCTGGAGCAGGAGACCTCCGAGGAGATCCTCGAGGAGATGGAGACTCAGCCCAAGACCGAGGTCCAGGAGCTTTTGGAATTCCGCAAGGACACCGCCGGAGGGCTGATGAACCCGGAAACCGTGACGCTGCACAAAGACGCCACCGTGGCCGACGCCATCGCCGCCTTGCGGGGCAACGAAGACCTGCTGGAATCCTTGACCGCCCTGGTCCTGGTGGATTCCGAAGAGAAGCTGGCCGGCGTGGTGCCTTTGGCCAAGCTGTTCGCCGCCTCGCCGGAGACTCCGCTTATGGAGCTGCGGAGCGAACCGGTGCTGGCGGTGAATGTCGGGGAGAAGTGGAAGAAGATCGTGGAGCTGTTCGACAAGTACAACTTGCTCAGCCTGCCGGTGGTGGATGAGGACGGCAAGCTGGCCGGAGTGATCACCGCCGACGATGTGATCTCCGTTCTCCGCGAGAAATAGAGCGCGCCCTCTCGCGCGGCGGTTGCAGGCAGCAGGGGCAGTTATGCGGAGAGCGGCTTGTCCATCCCCAAGCCTTGCGGGTTAAGTAAAAGCGGCCGGCTCCCCCATTGCTCGGGAGAGCCGGCCCCTGCGCTACACGGTACTCAACCAATCAGAACTGGAGGCGGAGCTGCAACTGGATGCTTCGCATCGCCGCTGCGCCGGTGGCTGCGCCAAAGCCGGCGTTGCGCGGCGTGAGCCGGTTCTGGTTCAGCGTGCCGTCGGCGTTGTACTGGTTGTTTTGCAGCGTCATGCTGGTCGGGTTGTTGAACTGCGCCGTCGTACTCCTGCCGGTGATGGTGACCAGGTTGAAGGCGTTGAAAGCGTCCGCGCGGAGTTCGAGCCGGTACCGCTCACCGGTGCCCGGGATGCGGATCCGGCGCACAACCGACATGTCGATGTTCTTCTGGAAGCAACCGCGCATGTAGTTGCGGCCCGACTCCATGCTCACGCTGCCATAGCTTGGCCCGCGAATCACCGAGGCGTTGAACTGAGCGTATTGGTTTTCGGAACAGCCGCCGCCGAGGGCGCCGGGATCCAGAATCACCACCCGGCCGCCCCAGTCTGGCGACCCTGTGATGTTCACGGCTGCGCCGTTCGCCTGGTAGCTGTAGCCGAGAGTGTACGCCGCGCCGGAGACGAAGGTGAGCACGCTGGCGATCTGCCAGTCTCTGGTCAGCTCGCGCAGCACGGCGCCGCGGCTCCCGATGCCCGGGCTATCCCAGACCGCATAGCCCTTCAACAAATGCGGCCGTGGGTCCAACGTCTCCATCAGCTTCTCGTATGCTTTCTGGTCGGAGCGCAGGGCGATCTTGCCATCGGAGGTGTGCTGGAAGCGTTTCGACAGCCCCGTATTCCCCTTCAGGGTTATGCCATACGTGTAGTTGGCTCCGAAGGAGAGCCCGCCCCGGAAGCGCCGGTTCAGGTTTGCCTGGATCGAGTGATACCTATCCCAAAAATCGGTCTGGTTTTCCTCGATGCCGGAGAAACCGCGGTAGGGGCGGAGAAGATTCGACGTGTAGGCTGTGGCCCCGGGGACCGTACTTGTGCCGAGCGTGGGATCCTGGTACTCCGGCAGATACGCTGTGCCGATAGGCACCATATTCAGATTCTGGCGCGTTCCGCCTTGGAACGACCCCAACAGGTTATACCCGCGATTGCCTACGTACGATACGTCTCCCACCATCCCCCAAGGGAGCGATTTCTGGACGCCGATCTGCCACTGCAATGAGGATGGGATCTTCGCCTTGTACTGGAAGGTAATCAGGGTCGGCACCGGCAAGGGGCTCAATCCTTGGCCAAGCGTCGTCAGCAGCCCGTTGCGCAAGTCCTTGGCGGTCGCTGTGGGTGGATTGCCAGGAGTCGAAAAGGTCGTGTTGCCGTCCGGGCGGTCGTAGTACAGCCCGAAGCCGCCGCGAATCACCCAGTCCTGATTGCCCGTCAGGTCGTAGGCGAATCCGAACCGCGGCCCCAGCACCAGCGCAGGCCACTCGTAGTTGGTCTTGGCGATCCCGTCCCCGGCTTTCTTCACGCCATTGAGAAGGTTTCCGGTACCGGGGATCGGCGTGCCGATGGCCGCCTGCGTATTCGCCGCGCCGACCGCAGTCAGAATCGCGCCAGTACGCGGATCCATGGCGTTGCGGTCGTTGCCCGAACATACCGTGGCGCCGCTCTTGCACCCGGCGACGTAAAGAACCGGGGCATCCGCCTTCTTCCATTGATCCGGGAAGAAGTTCGACATCTGAAGGAACTTGTCGTATTGCGGCTGCTGGTTGACGAACCGCATGCCGTAATCCAAGGTCAGGCGGTTTGTCACCTTCCAGTTGTCCTGGAGGAAGAACTCGATCTGGTTGTAAACCAGGTTCCCTTCGACGAAGCGCGATGCCTGGAGGTACTGCGTGAAAACCCCCAATACAGCATTGGCGTAACCGAACCCGCTGTCGAGCGTGTTATTGGTGTCGTTGCCAAAGTTCACGTAGCCCTGGAAGGTGAGATTCGCGATGCCTCCGGCTCCCACGTTCTGCGCCTTGTAGCTGTGGTTCAAGTAGAAGCCGCCTTTGATTGTGTGGCGCCCAGAGACTTTGGTCATGCTGGTCACGAAGTCCCGGGTCCGGTTGATGTTCAACCAGCCGGGATACCGTTGCTGGGGAGGCGGGGCTCCGATGCGGCTGCCCCAGCCGAACACCGGCGGCAAATTCAGCGACTTGCCGTCCCAGAATGGCGGCTTCTCCTCCTGCATAATCTTGTAGCCGTAATAGCGCTTGTCGACCACGCCTGCGTCGGGATAGAGCATCGGGAAATTGGCCAGGCTCTTCAGGCGGTTGGACTCCGGGTTCACCAGAATGCCGCCTTCGTTGCCGTCCGCCAGCTCGTTCTGGATTTGCCCGTAGGTCGCCTCCAGGAACGTCGTGGGGTTGAAGACATAGGTCGCCGTGAATGCGTAGTTGGTGATGTAGGGCCTTGGGGCGTAAACATCGGTGAAGCCCTGAAGCAAACCGGGCCGCACCACTGGCCTCTGCCGCTGGCCTGAGTACTTGCCCATCAAGCGCAATTTCTCTGAGGCCTGGTAATCGATTCGGACCGCCGGTTGCTGAAGGAGCTGATTATATGACCCCGGCTGCACCTGGTAGTTGTAGTTCATCCCGGCCTTTTGCTCTATGTTCGGCAGAGGGTAGCGGTTGAGCACCGCCACGCCCGGCCCATACAAGCGGTCGACCGGGATCTTGTTGCCCGGAAACGGCGCCCCGGTCTGGTGGTCTTTCAGCGCTGGAATCGGGTTGCCATTGTTGTCCAGGCTCTGAGAGTAGTCGCCGGTGCGCTCGGCCGCGGTCGGCAGCCGGTACCGGATGGGGTCGCCGCCGTTGACAGCCGTCGTCGAAGGCCGGTACTCGTGCGCGTAGAAGAAGAACAGTTTGTTGCGCCCATTGTAGATCTTGGGCAGAACCACCGGACCGCCGATGGTGTAGCCCCAGATCTGCTGGTCCGTCTTTGACTTTGGGTCGCCGTTCTTTTGCGCCACCCAAGAGTTGGTATTCCAGTCCGAATCCGTGAAGACGCCGTAGCCGGAGCCGTGGAATTCGTTTGAGCCGCTCTTGGTCACGGCGGTAATCTGCAAACCGCTCGACCGGCCATATTCCGCCTGATAGCCCTGCGTCAGGATTTTTACCTCGCCGATCGACTCGATGTTCATGTTTAGCATCTGGCCGTTGTTGCCGGTGTCCATGGCGGAGATGCCGTCCATCATGATGTTGTTCTGTGCCGCGCCGCCCAGCCGGGTGCCGCCGGCCGAGGCGCCGCCCTCGATGACGCCCGGCGTGAAGGCCACCAGGCTGGTGAAGTTGTTCCGGTTGATCGGCAAGCTTTCGATCAGTTTGGTTTCGACGGCGAACGAACGCTCCCCGCTCTGAGTCTGAATGAGCGCCGCTTGCGCCGTCACGGTAATGGTTTCGACCGTTTGCCCCAACTCCAACGTCAGGGGCGGCACCCCGACACGATCGCCGCCGGTGACCACGATCCCGGTTCGGCGCGTCGTCTTGAATGACGGGGCCGTGGCCTCCACCGTATACGTGTCCGGAGTAATGTTGGGGAACACGTAATCGCCCATCTCGTTGGTGACTACCGGGGCGGTCTTCGTCCCACGCGCCTCGCTGATCAAGACCACTCGTGCGCCGGGAACTACGGCTCCCGTTGAGTCGACGACCCGGCCTGTCACCGTGCCGGTTGTGATCTGCGCCTGCGCCAGCGAAGGCAGCAGAAACAACACCCCCACTACGGCGGCAATAACGCCGCGATTGCTTACCTTCATGTCTCCTCCGAAATTGGTCCCCCGTGATTGGGAACACTTCTGGGGTTAACGTTTCGCCGCCCGCTTCCGCAGTTTCATTCCCCGTTCTAGATCGCACCAGGATCTCCATCCCCGCCTCTTTGGCCCGGGGAGCCTCGTGCGACGCGGCAAACCAAACATTCGTAGCACCAGTCGCTCGCTAGCCTGCACTGGACGCGGGGGACCATGGCGAGGAGTGAAGCTTTCCCACCAACCGAATATGGCCCACGCACGGTCATTACAACCGAATTGTTCGGCTGTCGATTTTATTTCTGATCAGAGTGGTTGTCAAGAGAAATGTTTCATATTTCCGAGGATTTGCACAAAAAACTTGCGATATATGAACGTCAGCTAACGACAATCGAAAATCGCTCGAGGAGGTAGGCGCTCGAGCAAAGCCTTCGAGACACGGGCCGAAATGCCGCCAAATGCGACCCAACGTAACAACGTCAGTCGTTTGGCAGGGAACGCCGTGGCTGGGAACGGCGGGCCGAGCCTATTTCGGGCGGCCGCGCCGGGATTTCGCCGGTGGGTCGGGCGGGGCCGTTTCCGTGGCGGTTTGCGAGGCCGCCTCCCGCGCGAGCTTCTCCTTCAGCAACTCACGCCGCGAGGGCGGCTGCTGCCCCTCGAGGAAATTGTGCTCGCTGTGGCAGGAGCGGCAGCGGACTTTGGCAGGCTTGCTCTGCACCATGGAGACGATGAAATGGTTGGTGATGCGGTGGCACCGCACGCAGAAATCGTCAATTTCGTCGCCCAATCGAAGTGCCGTCACCGCCTGCTCCTTGCCCTTGCGCCGCTGCTGGCAGTATACCGGATTCTTCCCCTTGCATGGAGTTATGATCGGATTGTGCGTGGGAAGCGACTACTGGCAGCCGGAGTATTCGGGATTATGTGTCTGGGGGCCGCCGCGGCCTACTGGGTTTGGCACAGGCGGTCCATGCCCACGGCGGCAGCGCCCGCCGCGCAAACGCCGGCGGCGCCGCGCCCCGGTTCCTACGCCAGCTTCCCCGGGAAAGTAGAGGCGCTCCACACGGTGGCGATCCCCGTGCCTCTGGACGGGCGCATTGAGTCCTTCCGCGCGGACGTCGGCCAGCAGGTTTACGAAGGCCAGGTTCTGGCCCAGATCCGCAGCAGTGGTCTGGAGGCCGAGCGGGACATGGCCCAGATGGAACTGAACCGGCTGCGCAGCCGGCTGGGGACGCTCGAAAGCCGCGTGATCGAGCTCAACCTCAAAGCGGCCCAAGCCAAGGAAGAGGCGGCGCGCGCTCATGTCGAGATGGATGCCGCGCAGAAGGAGCTATTGCGCCGGCAACTTCAGTTCAAGGAAGGGGCCATCCGGCGCCTGGATCTGGAGCAGGCGCAGCAGTTGTTCGAAACCGCTTCCGCGAGGTTCGAGGGCTTGGACAAGCTGGCCAAGATCGCCGAGACGCGCGCGGCTGAGGCGCGGCGCGAGCTGGACCTGTTGCAAGCCGAGGTCAACGCCAAAACCAGGGCCTATGAGGAGACCGTGGAACACCTGAATTCCGGAGACGTGGTGGCCCCGGCCGACGGCGTGATCATCGCCCGCAAGGGACAAACCGGGCAGGACATCACCATGGACGTGGAGGATCTTTTCGTGCTCGCCACCGACCTGGTGAACTTGCGCGTGGTGGTGGACGCTCCGCCGCCCGAGCTGGCCAAAATCCGCCCCGGCCAGGAGGCGGTGATTCAGATCGCTGAGCTGCCCGACGGCGTGCTGGGCAAGGTGAGCGAGGTGCAGGAGGGGCGGGCAGTGATAGAATTCACGAATCCTAACCCGGCTGTGGTAAAGCCGGGGATGACCGTTCACGTGCTAATCAAAGTCGAGGAGAAGTTATAGGAGAGAGGCGATGCAATTCCTGGACGGCAGTCTTCTAGAGCTCATTACTCAAACTTCCACCAACCTTCCTCCGGACGTGCGTCAAGCCATGGGCATGGCGTTGCGGATGGAGACTCCCGGCACCCAGTCCTCGCAGGCGCTGCACATCATCGCCGGCAACATCGACATGGCGCACGAGGACGAGGCCCCGATCTGCCAGGACACCGGCATGCCGACCTTCATCGTGCACACGCCGGCGGGCTTCAATCAGCTCCCGCTTAAGGCTGCGATCCACCGCGCGGTGGCTGAAGCCACACGTCTGGGAAAGCTGCGTCCCAACTCGGTGGACTCGCTGACCGGCAAGAACAGCGGCAACAACCTCGGCGTGGAGACGCCCGTCATCCACTTCGAGCAGTGGGAGCAGGAGGAGATCGAAATCCGGCTGATTCTGAAGGGCGGCGGCTGCGAGAACATGAACAGCCAGTATTCGCTGCCCTGCGAGCTCGACCATTTGGGACGCGCGGACCGGGACCTGGAAGGCGTGCGCAAATGCATCCTCCACGGGATTTGGAAGGCTCAAGGCTACGGCTGCGCGCCGGGCGCGGTGGGCGTCTGCATCGGCAGCGACCGGGCTCACGGCTACCACTTGGCCAAGATGCAATTGTTGCGCCCGCTGGATGACGTGAACCCGAATCCGGACTTGGCCAAGCTGGAGGAACGCATCCTGGAGGAGGCCAACCGCATGGGCGTCGGCGCGATGGGCTTCGGCGGCAAAGCTTCGCTGATCGGCTGCAAGATTACGGCCGCCAACCGGCTGCCGGCGAGCTTCTTCGTCTCCATCGCCTACGATTGCTGGGCCTTCCGGCGCCTGGGCGTGCGGCTGGACGCTTCCAGCGGGGCGATCACGCAGTGGCTGTACCGCGATCCCGAGCGCCCGGTCGAGCGGATGGCGGCCGGGGCCGGGCTGCCGCTCAGCGGGCGCGAAATCCGGCTCACGACGCCGCTCAGCGAGCCGGACGTGCGGGCGTTGAAAGTCGGCGACGTGGTGCTGATCAACGGCGAGATCTTCACCGGCCGCGATCAGGTGCATTCTTATCTCATGAAGAACCCGCCGCCCGTGGACCTCAACGGCGCCGTGTTGTACCACTGCGGCCCGGTGATGCTGAAACAGGGCGAGGAGTGGGTGACCAAAGCCGCCGGCCCGACCACCAGCGCGCGGGAGGAGCCTTACGAACACCATGTGATTCGCACTTACGGCGTCCGCGCGGTCGCCGGCAAGGGCGGCATGGGAGCGCAGACCCTGGCGGCGATGAAGGACGCCGGCGCGGTCTACCTGCACGCCATCGGGGGAGCGGCTCAGGTGTATGCGCGCGCGGTGGAGAAAGTACTGGGCGTATACCTGCTGGAGTTCGGCGTGCCGGAGGCGATGTGGCGGCTGAAGGTGAAGGATTTCCTGACCATCGTCACCATGGACGCCCACGGCAACAGCCTGCACGCCGAGGTGGAAGCCCAAACCGGCGAGGCGCTGGCTTTGCTAAAATGACGGAAGGCTGAGATCCGTGGCCAGGTAGCTCAGTTGGTAGAGCGCAGCCCTGAAAAGGCTGGCGTCGGCGGTTCGATTCCGTCCCTGGCCACCACGCCGGAGCTTCTTCGAACCCTCGTTATCAGATCCGGCCGCCGCACTGCTTCGCGCCTGTGTTCCCGGGGCCATTTCCAGCGCGCCTGCCCCGGCGGACGGCTCACGTCATGTTATACTGCGCGTTGCTCTTGCGGCTGGCCTTGCGCCTATGCTCTGGTTCTATTTCTTCTTCCTTGTCTCCGGTTTCTGCGGCATCCTCTATGAGCTGGTCTGGCTGCGGCTGGCGATGGCTCGGTTCAGCGTCTCCACCCCCTTCGTCTCGATCGTGCTCGCGGTCTTCATGCTGGGACTGGGCGCAGGCTCCTGGATCGGCGGCCGATGGGCGGAAAGGGCAGGGCAGAGGGCAGACATTGCCGGGCTGCGGTTGTACGCCCTCACCGAACTGCTCATCGGGACTTCGGCGCTGCTGGTTCCGCTGGAGCTGGCTTGGGGTCGTGGACTGGTGAACTGGCTGGCCGGAAGCGCGCCGCTCGGCACGGGCGTCTACCACACGGTGGCCGGGCTCTGGATCGCGCTGGCGCTGGGACCCTGGTGCGCGTGCATGGGCGCAACATTTCCGTTCGCCATGCTGGCCATCCGGCAACGGTGCCCGGAGAGTTCCGAGCGGTCCTTTAGCTACCTCTACCTGGCGAACATTAGCGGCGCCGTGCTCGGGACGCTGATTCCGCTGTTTCTTATAGAGACCGCGGGTTTCCGAAACACGCTGCGGTTGGGGCTGCTGGGCAATCTGTCGGTGGCGATCTGCGCCGGCTGGCTGGCGCGGGGCGTAAGAGCCGGCCGTGTTTCCACTCCGGTTCTCGCACAACCGGCGCACCCGCGAAGCCAACCCTCGCGCCGGTGGCTGCTCGGGCTGGTTTTCGCCACCGGGTTGACGACGATGGGCGCCGAAGTGGTCTGGGTCCGTCTTTACACGCCTTATCTGGGAACCGTAGTGTACGCCTTTGCGGCCATCCTGGGCGCTTACTTGGTGGCGACCTATCTAGGCTCCAGCCTGTACCGATGGCGCATCGAGAAGGCGGGTCCGCTCAACGGGGTGTGGCTCGGAGCGCTCGGTGTGGCTGTGCTGTTGCCATTGCTGGCTTGCGATCCTCACTGGCACTGGGCGAAAGCCGTGCGGGTGATTCTGGGCGTCGTGCCGTTCTCGATGGCCGCGGGGTATCTGACCCCGATGCTGCTGGACACGTTTTCCCGCGGCGACCCGAAGAGAGCAGGCGCGGGCTATGCCGTGAACATCGCCGGGTGTGTCGCCGGCCCGATCCTCGCCGGCTTCGTGCTGTTGCCTCTGGCTGGCGAGCGCATGGCGCTACTTTCGTTTGCGCTGCCCTGGTTGGTGCTGGGGTTGATCTGGAAGACGCACGGCGTGCTGGTCGGAGCGGTCCCCGCGCGCTGGGCCGCCGGGGTCACCGCCGCGGCAGCGTTGGTCCTGTTGGCAACCACCCGCAGCTACGAGCAGCAATACCAACCGCGCAAGGTCCTGCGCGACCACACGGCAACGGTCGTGGCCGCGGGGGCCACGCGGGAGGACAAGCGGCTGATCCTCAACGGGATTGCCACGACCAATCTGACCCCGATCACCAAATTCATGGCGCACCTGCCTTTGGCCTCGCTGCCGCATCAACCGCGCAACGCTCTGGTCATCTGCTTCGGAATGGGAACAACCCATCGCTCGGCGCTTTCCTGGGGAATTCAATCGACCGCGGTGGAGCTCACACCGAGTGTTCCCGCCATGTTCTCCTGGTTTCACGCCGATGCCGCCCAGCTTGCCGCTTCCCCGCTTTCCCGCATCGTGATCGACGACGGACGCGCCTATCTTGAGCGCGCCAGAGAGCGCTTCGATGTGATCGTGCTTGACCCCCCTCCGCCGGTCGAGGCAGCCGCCTCGAGCCTGCTTTACTCCAAGGAGTTCTACGCGGCGGCAAAGTTGCGCCTTGCGCCCGGCGGCATCCTACAGCAATGGCTGCCCGAGGGGGACAAGGCGATTTTCGCGGCCGTGGCCAAGGCGCTCGGGGAATCTTTCCCGCACGTGCGGGTGTTCCGGTCCGTCGAGGGTTGGGGATATCATTTTCTGGCCAGCCAAACTGCGCTCCCGGCTCAAACGGCGGCGGCGCTGGCGGCTCGAATGCCGGAGCGGGCGGTTGCCGATCTGGTGGAATGGGGGCCTCACGCCACCGCGGAAGAGCAACTGGCTTCGGTGTTGCGGCAGGAGGTCTCGTTGGACGCGCTGGTGGGTTTGTCTCCGAATACTCCGGCGCTGAGCGACGACCGCCCCATCAACGAGTACTACCTGCTCCGCCGCTGGCGATGGTGAGCCTCGCTTCGCGCGCCGGTCAGGCGCCGAGAAAAACCGGCGCAATGTGCCGCTCGAAGAGGTTCTGCGTCACGTTTCTGGCGACCGGCTCCCGGTAACGCTCCAGCGCCTCCAGGTAGCGGTCTCCCATGAGGGCGGCGATCTTGTAGCCGACGTGCAACAATTGGCGCAAATGGGGGTTATAGCCGGGGTTGGCCGGATTGTGCCGGAGAGCGGAGGCGAACCGCTCGCCAGACCAGCTGTCAACTTCCTGGGGGGAAGGCAAGCGTTCCGGGTCGATGTCGATCACGGCCGCGTAGGGAGCGCAAAGCTCCTCACGATGCTCCCAAGCTCCGCGGTAGATTTCCTTGGCGATGGTCAGGCCCTCTCCCCCCGCTTCGGCCAGGCCGATCAGCTCCTCCAGCCAAGTGGTGCCCGCCGTCTTCAGATGCACACCTGCGCCTGAGTCAAGCAACACGCGCCGGATAGCAGGGTAGATCGAGAACTTATCGCTGCCGGAATGCACGCTGAGCTTCAGATTCCCCGGGAGCCCGTAGCGTTTTACCGCGTAGCTCAGCACGGCCACGCCGCCGCGGAACTCGCGCTCGAACTGGCCAACGTCGCCCTGGTAGTCCACACCCTTGTTGAACCGTCCCGTGAACTTGGGCGCGATCGTTTGCAGTGGGACACGCTCATCGGCCAAAGCCGCCAGGATGACCAACAACTGAGCCGGCGTCTGCGGCTCGCTGGTTTCATCCATGGACACCTCGGTGACGAACGGGCGGCCCTGACGGAGCTGGACAATCCGGCGGTAGACCTGCGCGGCCTGACGGACGGCGCCCAGGAACAAGCGGGCGGTTTCTAGCGCCTGCTGACGGCTCAAGGAAGGAACCTCTGCGCCAGACTCCGGCGCGGCGCCGTCAAAAAGCTCCGGATGCGCATCGCAAAAGGCTTGGGCCTCCGAGTCCGGCACGGGTTTGCCGATGGCGTCGGCGACGTCGATCGTGAAGAAGTCGCAGGGGTCCGCGAACGAATCCACGGTTTCGAGGCTGATATGGTCGGCGTCGACGAAGTACGGCTCGCGCCAGCCGAGCTCGCGCACGGCGGCGTCGGCGGCGGCCCGGACGCTGGAGGGCACCGAGCCGACGATCTTATGCTCCCGGTTGGACTTGTTCCAGACAGGGATGACGGCGACGCCGCGCTCGGCGGCCATCCGGCAAGCGGTTAATTGCGCCGCCGCCTCGCGCCCGAAGCGGTCCCCGACGCCGATGGAGAACTTGGGCAGAGGGAGGACGGTATCGGGCCGCAGTCTGTCTGTTTCAGGGTTCATCGTTTCAAATTCATCATAGCGGGCGCAGGAGGTCTGGCGAGGGCTCACGCGGCTTTCCTCGGCCGGGTCAAAATGAGACGAATGAGCGGTCTTCGCAAACGGCTCCTGGCTTGGTTTGAACGGCGGGCCCGGGATCTGCCCTGGCGGCGCACGCGCGACCCCTACCGGATCTGGATCTCCGAGATCATGCTCCAGCAGACCCGCGTGGCGGCGGTGATCCCCTATTACGAGCGGTTCCTGGAACGGTTCCCGGATGTGCGTATGTTGGCTTCGGCTGAGGAGTCGGAGGTGCTGGCGCTGTGGAGCGGGTTGGGCTACTACAGCCGGGCGCGCAACCTGCTCCGCGCCGCCCGCATGATCCACGAATCGAGGCGCTTTCCCCGCAGCTACGAAGAGTTTCGCGCGCTGCCCGGGGTGGGAGAATACACCGCGGCGGCCATCGCCAGCATCGCCTTCGGCGAGCCTCGCGCTGTGGTCGACGGCAACGTGCGCCGGGTGCTCAGCCGGCTGAGCTGCGGCGCCGAGGATCCCGCCAGGCTGGCTCAGAAGCTGCTGGACCGGCAGCGCCCAGGCGATTTCAACCAGGCGCTGATGGAGCTGGGCGCGGAGGTGTGCCGGCCGCGTTCCCCCCGCTGCGATGTCTGTCCCGTGGCGCGCTACTGCCAGGCCCGCCGGCAGGGCCGCCAGTCGGAGTTTCCCGAACGGCGGCCGCGCGCCCCGCGACAGCGCCTCCGCCTGACGCTGGCTCTGGTGAAGAGGCGCGGCGGGATTCTCTTCGTGCAGGAGAACGGTTTCTGGAACCTGCCGCAAGCAGGCGCCTTGGTGGACTTCGGCAAGGGCAGGGAAGTGGGCCGCTTCCGGCATTCGATCCTCAACCGGGATTACGAGGTGACCGTGGTCGAAGGCAAGCTGGGCAAAACGCCGGCCGGCTCAAGGACGTTGCCGCCGGAGGAGTGGGCCCGTTTGCCGCTGGCGACCCTGGCCCGCAAGGCGCTGGCAATCTGGGTGAGAGAAACCGGGCCGGAAACGCACTAAACACTAGCAAACCACCCATGAAGCAACGGCTGTGCGTTCTGGCCGCCGTATTGGCGGGTCTCTGCTTCGGCGCAGACACGGATTGCAAGCCGAATGCGCCTTGCTACTCGGCCGCCTCCATCGCCAACATTGCCAGCGGCGAGGCTGGGGCCCTCGCTCCGAATACTCTGGCCCGGATTATCGGAACCGGGTTGTCCTTCTCCGAGCGGGGCTTGCTGGCAGGCGACGCCGCCGGCGGCGAGCTTCCGATCCTGCTCGGCGATACGGGCGTCCATGTGCTCATCTCCGGCATCCCGGCGCACCTGTTCTATGTGGGCCCATCCCAGATCAACTTCCTGGTGCCGAGCAACCTGCGGGCCGTCGAGGTCGACCTCCAGGTCGTGCGCCAAGGCGTGGCCGGACCGGCGGTCCGGCTGCGGTTGAGAGAGGAGGCCCCCGCGCTGTTCTTAAAGGATGCGCAGTATGTCATCGCTTCGCACCTGGACTGGTCGTTGGTGACGGCCGACGCGCCGGCGCGTCCGGACCGCTGGTTCGTCTTATGGGCAACAGGGCTCGGAAGGACCAATCCGGATGCGCAATACGGCCAGATCCCCAGGGATGCGGCCAAACTCGTGCGCAAGGATGAGTTCCGGGTTTATCTGGACGGAGTTCCGGTCGCACCCGAGCGCGTGAACTACGTCGGGCTTGCGCCTTTGTGCGCGGGCCTGTACCAGATCAACGTGCTGGCGCCGGCGACGGCTTCCCCCGATCCGGAGGTGCGCATCGGGGTCGGCGAGAGCCTGAGTCCGCCCGGCACGCGGATTCACCTGCGGCCGTAAATCTCTACCCACCTTCGTCGTAACCCTTTTCATGAGAAATCCGTTCCACGTAGTGTGACCTATAATGGGCGTGGGGAGAAAGCTATGGTGTGGCGCATCGCAACCCTGGCAATGATCGGCTGCGGGCTGGCTTTCGCTCAGCAATCGCAGCCCGCTCAAACTCCGGAAAAGGAGGCCGGCGGTTGGAAGCAGGCGGCCGAGCCGGCTCCGGGCGAAATTGTCATTCCGCCCGGCACGCGCATTCCCCTGAGTCTGATTAACAGCATCAGCACCAAGAACTCCGCCGAAGGCGACCGCGTCTACCTGGAGACCGTGTTCCCCGTGTTGGCCGACGGCAAGATCGTGATTCCTCCCGGCAGCTATGTGCTGGGCACGATCACCGAGAGCAAGCGTCCGGGCCGGGTCAAAGGGAGAGGCGAGCTGTATCTTCGCTTCGACTCGCTGACTTTGCCTAACGGCGTGACCCGCGACTTCCGGGCGCGTGTCGGGAGCCTCGACGGATCCGCCAAGGAAGAATTGGACCGGAAAGAGGGCCGGATCAGCAGCGACACCAATAAAGGAGGCGATGCGCAGACCGTCGCTACCGGGGCTTCGGTGGGCGCCTCTGTTGGCGCGATTGCCGGGAGCGCCTCGGGGAACACCATCCGCGGGCTCGGCATCGGCGCGGCAGCCGGAGCGGCGGCCGGAGTGATGGGAGTGCTGTTGAGCCGTGGACCCGACGTGGTGTTGAACCGCGGGACGACCCTGGAGATGGTTCTCGACCGGCCGATCACTTTTACCGCCGAAGAGCTCGATTTCAGCTCCGCGCCCGGCCGGCGGTCCCAAATTGCGCCGCCCCCACCCGAAGGGAGCAACGAGCGCCGGGGGACGCTCCGCACTCCTGGCCGTCTCGGCCGCGTCTGGCCGTAAGGTGCGTCCTTTCTTTAGAGCGGCAAGCGGCGCAGGCGGAGCGAGTTGGCGATCACCGACACCGAGCTGAAGGTCATCGCCGCGCTGGCCAGCATGGGGCTGAGCAACAGGCCAAACCAGGGATAGAGGATTCCCGCCGCAACCGGCACGCCCAGCAAGTTGTAGACGAAGGCGAAGAACAGGTTCTGGCGAATAGTCCTCATCGCGGCGCGGCTCAGTTTCCGCGCGCGGACTGCTCCCCATAGATCGCCCTTCACCAGGATCACTGGCGCGCTCTCCATCGCCACGTCGGTTCCCGTGCCCATGGCGATGCCCACATGCGCCTGCGCCAAAGCGGGCGCATCATTGACCCCGTCGCCCAAGAAGGCCACCACCCGGCCTTGTGCTTGAAGCTCCGCGACGATCCTGGCCTTATCTTCGGGAAGTGCGCCTGCGCGGACCTCGTCGATCCCGAGTTCCCGCGCAACCGCGGCTGACCGCTCTGGCTGGTCGCCGGTAACCATCAGGATCCGCAAACCCTCGGCGTGAAGAGCGGCTACGGCAGCCTTGGCGCTGGGCTTGATTGGATCATCAAAGCGGAGCGTGGCAGCAAGGCGGCCGTCAACGGCGACCCCAACCTCATCAAATACATCCGATTTTATCTCTAATGAATTGAGAAAACGGTAGGTTCCAATTGCGACTCTTCGCGCCTCCACGAGCCCCGTCACGCCTTGGCCCGGCGTGTAGTGGAATTCAGCCGCCTCCGGCAGTGGCCCTTCAGCCGCCGCCAGAATCGCCTCCGCCAAAGGGTGCTCGCTTGAGCGCTCTATCGCCGCAGCCAGGCGCAAGACCTCGGCTTGGTCAAAACCGGGCTGCGTCTGAATCGAAACCAGCCGCGGCTTGCCCTCCGTCAGCGTCCCGGTCTTGTCCACGACGAGAGTATCCACCTTCTGGAGGGTTTCCAATGCTTCGGCATTGCGGACCAGTACACCCGCGTGGGCGCCCCGGCCCACGCCCACCATCACCGCCATCGGGGTCGCCAGTCCCAAGGCGCAAGGACATGCGACGATGAGCACCGCCACGGCGTTGACCAGCCCGTGCAGGAAGCGCGGCTCCGGTCCAATGGCCGCCCACACGGCAAAAGTCACAACCGCAGTCAAGACCACGGCCGGAACGAAGTAGCCGGCCACGGTGTCCGCCAGCCTCTGCACCGGCGCGCGCGAACGCTGCGCCTCGGCCACTAGCCGGATGATCCGGGCTAGCACAGTGTCGGCTCCAACGCGCTCAGCCCGGAAAACGAAGCTGCCCGAGCCGTTCAGCGTTCCGGCGGTGACCGGGCTCCCGGGCCCCTTCTCCACAGGAACCGGCTCGCCCGTGAGCATGGACTCATCGACGGAGCTGCTTCCGCTTAGGATGACGCCGTCCACGGGAATACGCTCCCCGGGCAGAACCCTTAGCCGGTCACCGGCCCGGACGTCCGCGATGGCGACCTCAGTCTCTGAACCGTTTGCATCGATCCGGTGCGCGGTCGCCGGTGCCAGGTTCATGAGCGCCCGGATGGCATCCGCAGTTCGCGCCCGGGCCCTCAATTCCAACACTTGGCCGAGCAACACCAGGGTGGTGATGACCGCGGCCGCCTCGAAGTAGACCGCCGGTCCGCCGCCGTGACCGTGCGCGGTTGCCGGGAACAGGGAAGGGAAGATCCAGGCCGCCAAGCTGTAAAGATAGGCCGCGCCGACCCCCAAGGAGATGAGGGTGAACATGTTCAAGTGGCGATTTCGAATTGATTCCCATCCTCTTATAAAAAAAGGAAATCCTGCCCAGATGACGACTGGAGTGGTCAAGATCGCCTGGAGCCAGGCCAAGCCCAGTCCGGACATCGCCAATACCAACACCGGCAGGCTCAGAGCAGCGCTGATCCAGAGCCTGCGCCGCATGTCGGCAAGTTCTGGGTTGTCTGCGACGGACGGGGTCGGCAGCTCGGGCTCGAGCGCCATTCCGCACTTGGGACAAGCTCCGGGTCCCTGCTGACGCACCTCGGGATCCATGGGGCAGGTGTACCAGGCGCCGGGCGCAGCGGCCGTTTGGGCCGGCGCGGGAGAGAGGAAACGTTCGGGTTCAGCCCGGAAGCGCTCCAGGCAGCGCACGTTGCAGAAATAATAGGTCACGCCGTTGTGAGCGTGGCTGCCCGCGGCGGAACCCGGATCGACGAGCATCCCGCACACCGGGTCCCGGAACAGGGGCCGCGCAGGCGCGGGGGATCCGCCGATAGAGACAAGACCCTTCGAAGGTTCGCGGTCCATTACTATTGCTGATTCACGAAACCCGTGAGGGTTTCACGCTACTTGCGCTGGAGTTCGGATTCGAGCGCCTCCAGTTCTTTTCCGGCCTCCGCCCAGCGTCCTTGGCCGGCTAGCTCGCGATAGCGGTTCAGATGCTTCCGGATGTTCTCCAAGCGCTCGTCGGCAGAAGGACGCGGAGGAGGCGGCGCGCCCGCAGCCTGCGCGGCAGCTTGGGCTACGGCCGACGGCCGCAACGAGGCGGGCGTAATGCCGGCTAGCTCAGCCAGGGCCTCCTCGTAGGTGTCGCGGTAGATGAGCGTATTGCCCATGGCGAGGACCACTTTGCGAAGCTGGGGCATGCGGGCCTCGGCGGCCTGGATGTAGATCGGCTCGACGTAGAGGAACGTATCCTCGATGGGAAGCACCAGCATCTGGCCGCGCAGCACCTGCGAGCCCTGCTGGTTCCACAGAGTCAGGTCCTTGGAGATGACTTGGTCTTGGTTGACCCGCGCCTCGATTTGCATGGGACCGAAGATCAGTTCCTGCTTGGAGAGCGTGAGGAACAGGAGCTCGCCCAAATGCGGGCCGTCGCAGCGGGCGATGATCAGACCGATCATGTTGTCTTTGTTGCGGGGCGTGAAGGGAAGGATAAGCAGGAACTCGGCCTGATCGCTGCCGGGCAAGGTGGCGACCACGTAGACCGGGGCGACCGGTTGAGGCCGGGTGTCTTGGCCCATCACATTGCGCGCGACATCCCAGAGGTCTTCTTTGTTGTAGAAAGCCTGGGGATCGAGCATATGGAAGGTGCGGTAGATTTCGGCCTGGGCGCGGAAAAGGGTTTCCGGGTAGCGGGCATGCGCGCGCAGGTCGGCGGGCATCGCGGACTCGGGCAGGAAGAGCTTGGGGAAGATCCGCTGGTAGGCCTGGATGATCGGATCCTTGGGGTCGAAGATGTAGAGGCGGACCGTCCCGTCGTAGGCGTCGACGGTAGCCTTCACGGAATTGCGAATGTAGTTGAATCGCCCAATCCCCCGGGCGGTGATGGAAGCGGAATAAGGATGCGCCGCCGAGACGGTGTAGCCGTCCACCGTCCAAACCAGGCGTCCGGCTTCGGTGAGGACCAGATAGGGATCAGGGTCCCACTGAATGAAGTTGGCCAAGGAGGCGAGGCGTTCGCGCACGTTGCGCCGGATCATCATGCGGCTTTCCGCAGTGAGATATTGCGTCAAGAGGATGTTGTAGTCGCCCTGGCGCAAGGCAGCCGCCAGGCGCAGCCAGAAAGACGCGATTGGGAAGCCGCCCCTGCCTTCGTAAGCCGTGAAGACGTTTTCGGCGCCGGAGGGGTAGTTGAACTCGCGCTGTGCGGTGTGGACGAAGACCGGCTCATGGACCACCTCGCCGTAGTAGAGCTCGGGCCGGGTGAGCTTCAAACTGCTACTGCGGACTTGAGGGGGAGCGTCCTGGACGAACAGCACCGGCAGCCCTTCGGCGGTGATGCGGTTCGCCTCGGCCATGACCATCCCGTAGCCGTGGGTGTAAATGAAGTGAGGGTTGATCCAGCGCGTCTGCGCGTCCGCAAGCTGGCGGATGTCGAGCTCCCGGGGGGTCAGCAGCACTTGGCGAAGCTGGCCGTCGATGATGTAGCGGTCCACATCGGTGTCGGCAAAAACGTAGTAGGGACGCAGAGCCTGAATCTGGGTGATGGTGTCATGGAAGGCGCGCCAGTCCCAGAGGCGGACGTTGTCGAGCAGCGGCTTGTGTTTGGCGAAGTCGATCTTGCGCTCCAATTGCGCGTTGTACTCGATCTCCTTGGCCCGCCCGGCCAGCCCGAAGGCGCTGCGGGTGGCCTGGATGTGGGTGTTGATGTAGGGCCGCTGAATGGAGATCTCGTTCGGCTTCACGTAGAGGGTTGAGATGGCCGGCGGAGCGATATACCGCACGGCGAACAACAACGCCAGCAGCATCGCCGCGATCTTCCACCGTCCCGCCAGCACCAGGCCCGCGCCGGCAACGCAGGCGAAGATCGTGAGCCATTGCAGCGGCAGCGCGATCTTATCATCGACGTAATCCACGCCCACCATGAAGCCGTGGTCGTTCCAGAGCATTTCGTAGCGGCCCAGGAAGAGCTGCAAGGCCACGGCCAGCAGCAGGACGGCGGCGGCGCCGCGCAGGAAACGCGACTCCAGCGCGCCCTCCAGGCGGAACAGGCGCGGGTCGATTTGGCCGGTTTCCTGGATCTCCGGCAGTTGCTGCACCAGTTGCCAGCCGCGCGCCGTGATCCAGTACACCAGAGCCGACAACACAGCGACGCCCAGCACATAGCTGCGAAGAATGCTGTAGAAGGGCAACTCGAACAGATAGAAGCGCAAGGGCAGTCCGAAGACCGTGTCGCTCCAGCCGGAAGCTTCGGCGGGCAGACCGCGCCCTCCGAAGAAGCGCACCACAGTCCAGGAGTCGATGACGGCGCGCGAAAGCATCCAGGCCAGGAACAACATGCCGAGCGTGGTCAGGATCAGGTAGGTGCGGCGGCCCCGCAGGCGGACACCCGCGAACCGCAGTCCGCGCCAGTGCGCCAGCAGCAGGAAGGCGAAGCAGATCAGGGTAGCGGCGGTGAGGGGGGCAATGCTATAGGTCAGCATTTCGACCCAGGTGGGGACCTGATCCAGCTCTTTCCACCACTGGTATTCGATGATGAAGCTGGCGATGGAACGGGCGCCGGCGAGCAGCGCCAGAAGAAGAACCACCAGGAGGATGATCCGGCGGGAGCTCCGCGACGGGGCCGGCAGACTGGGATACATGAGTACGTTTTAGCATTATGGATGGGTCCGTGTCCCGCTCATGGATACGAACGGGATAAAAGCAGCGGCGCCGATGCGCGTTCGCCCCTGGCAAAATATTCTGAAACGCAGCGCCGCCGGATACGTCAATTTACAACGCCGTAAGGAAATCTTCGCAGGACTGAAGAAAGGAGGAGTCGTATGCAGCATCGAACCAAGTGGGTTGTCCTCGGTCTGAGCGTTTGCTTGTTCTGGGCGGGGCCGGCTCTGGCCCAGCGCGGGCGTGGCGGCGGGGGCGGCATGGGGCAAGGACCGGCCGTAACGCCGCCGGGACCGGCCAAATCCGGAAGGGCTGCCGCCGTGCAGCCGCCGGGCCAGCCCGGCGTCCGCGCTGGATCGACGCGTGCCGCTACGCTGCTTGAGAAGAATCCGGAGCTGTCCTCCCGGCTCCAGGCATTGTTGCCTGAAGGGCAGAAGGTCAGCGATGCCGCCGCCGGCTTCGACAATCTCGGACAGTTTGTCTCGGCGGTGCATGTGGCGCACAACCTCGGGATCCCGTTCGACAGCCTCAAGCAGGAGATGCTGGCGGGCAGCTCGCTGGGGCAGGCGTTGCAGAAGCTGAAGCCGGACCTGCCCAAGCAGGAGCTCCAGCGGGAGATGCGCCGGGCGCAGGAGCAAGCGCAGGCGGATCTGAAGCCGAAAGGCGTCACGCAGCGGGACCGCAACCGGGATCGCAATCAACAACGGGTCCAGCAGAAGCAGCCGTAGCCGGCCATTCGGCCGCGGGGTCACTCCCGCTTCCAGACGATTTCGCCGTCGACGATCGTGGCCACGGGCCCGCCTCGGAACCTGCGGCCATGGTAAGGCGAGTTGCGGCTCTTGGAGAAGGTGTTGTTGAGATCGTAGGTCCAGACAAGCTCGGGATCGAAGATGGTTACGTCCGCAGGCGCGCCGGGCGCAAGCGTGCCGCGGTCCAGTTTCAGAATGCGCGCCGGACCGCTGGTAAACAAGGCCACCAGGCGGGGCAGGGAAATCTTCCCGGAGTGGTAGAGGACTTCCAGGGCAAGCCCGAGTGCGGTCTCAAACCCGATAATCCCGAACGGGCAGCGCTCGAACTCCTGCATCTTCTCGCTGCCGGCGTGAGGCGCGTGGTCGGTGGCGATGGCGTCGACCACTCCGCTGGCGATGCCTTCAATCACCGCCGCGACATCCTCGCGCGAACGCAGCGGCGGCTTCATCTTGTAGTTGCTGTCGTAGGGAACCATGTCCTCATCCGCGAGCGAGATGTGATGCGGCGTGGCTTCGCAGGTGACCGGCAGTCCCTTGGCCTTGGCTTGCGCCACCATCTCCACCGAGCGGCGCGTGGAGATATGGGCGACATGGTAGCGCGCGCCGGCGTGCTCGGCAAGCAGAAGGTCGCGGGCCACAATGACGTCTTCGGCGCAGGCCGGAATGCCGCGCAAACCCAGCCGCACCGAAGTGTAGCCCTCGTGCATATCCCCGCCCGCGCTGAGGTTCAAGTCCTCGCAGTGTTGAATGACCGGCAGGTCGAAGGCCCGCGCGGTTTCCAGAGCGCGCCGCATCACCCGCGCGTTCATCACCGGCTTTCCGTCATCGGAGACCGCCACGGCGCCGGCGTTCTTCATCGAGCCGATCTCGGCCAGAGTTTCGCCTTGCGATCCGGCGGTGATCGCGCCGATAGGGAAGACGTTCACGCAGGCGTGCCGGCTGGCCCGTTCGATGATGTAGCGCGTCACGGTGGGGTTGTCGTTGACCGGAGAAGTGTTGGGCATGGCGCACACCGAAGTGAAGCCTCCGGCGGCGGCGGCCCGGCAGCCGGTCTCGATGGTCTCGGCGTGTTCAAAGCCCGGCTCGCGCAGGTGGGCATGCATGTCGATGAAGCCCGGCGCCACCACCAGCCCGGCGGCGTCCAGAACTTCCGCCTGGCCGGCGGGAAGATTCCGGCCCACGGCGGCGATGCGTCCCTGATCGATCAAGACATCCGCCGTTTCATCCCGGCCGGAGGCCGGGTCGATCACGCGCCCGTTTCGAATTAGCAGCTTCGCCATACTCACCCCAAAACCCGCTCCAGCACCGCCATGCGCACGGCGACGCCATTCTCCACCTGATTCAAGATCACCGACACCTGAGAGTCGGCCACCTCGCTGGCAATTTCCCGGCCGCGGTTGATGGGGCCGGGGTGCATCACGATCGCGCCCGGCTTGGCCAGCTCCAGGTGCTCCAAGCGGAGGCCGTAAAACTGGAAATACTCGCCCGCAGGGAAGGCCGCTTCATGCTGGCGCTCGAGCTGCACCCGCAGCATCATGATCACATCCGCGCCGCGGATCGCTTCGCCTATGTTGTGCGTCAGGGTGACGCCCGGGGCGATGCGGGCCATCTCGGGCGGCAGCAGCGGCGCTGGACCGCACAGCACAATGTCCACGCCGAATTTGGACAGCAGATGGATGTTCGACCGCGCCACGCGGCTGTGAACAATGTCGCCGATGATCGCCACGCGCAGCCCCTCGAGCGAAGGCCGGTGATCCAGGATCGTGCGCGCGTCCAGAAGCGCCTGCGTCGGGTGCTCATGCGTTCCGTCGCCGGCGTTGATGATCGGCGTGGGCAGATGGCGCGCCAGAAAGTGCGGCGCGCCGCTGGCCGAGTGGCGCATCACGATGGCGTCGGGGCGCATGGCGGCCAGCGTGTTCAAGGTGTCCACCAGCGACTCGCCCTTGGAAACGCTGGATCCTGCCGCGGTGATCGAGATGGCGTCCGCGCCCAGGCGCTTGGCCGCAATTTCGAAGCTGGTGCGGGTCCGCGTCGAGGCCTCGTAAAAGAGGTTCACGATCATCTTGCCCTTCAGCAGGTCTAAGCGCTTGAAGGTGTGGTTCCCGAGCGGCTGAAAATCCCTGGCGCGGGCCAGAATCGCCTCAATCTCCCCGCGGGAGAGCTCTTCAATTCCTAACAATCCTGCCGGCATGGTTCACCCGTCGCTTCGTTCCACCAGGAGCACCTTTTCCATTTGATCGATCTCCTGGAGCTTGACTTCGACAATCTCCTTCCGGCTGGTCGGGACCTTGCGGCCCACGTAGCGGGCTTCAATGGGGAGCTCGCGGTGGCCGCGGTCGATGAGCACCAGCAGTTGAACCCGGGAGGGCCGCCCGTTGCGGAACAGCGCATCCATGGCGGCGCGCACCGTGCGCCCGGTATAAAGGACATCGTCCACCAGAATAATGTCCCGTCCGGCTACCGGAAAAGGGATCCGGCTCTCATTCAGGATAGGCGCGTCCGAAAGCGTGGTCAAATCGTCCCGGTAGAGGCGAATGTCCAGGGCGCCCACCGGGACCGCGGTCTTCTCGATCGATCCGATTTTGGCCGCCAAACGCTGAGCCAACGGCGCCCCGCGCCGGTGGATGCCGATGAACGCCAGCTTGCTGAGGTCGGCCGTCTTCTCTAAGACCTCGTGGGCCAGCCGCACCAGCGTGCGGTCGATCTCCGAAGCGCTCATGAGCTGGGCCTTGACGTGGGTAGGCGGCATAGAGGAATGGTTTTTCAAACGGTCAGGTTAGCATAAACCATGAGGCCCGCTCGGCGCCCGTGAGCCGGGGCGGGGAACAGGCAGGGAACCGCCCCGAATGAGGCGTGCTCTGCTTGGAGCCGCCCTCCGCTCGTGCCGGCTTCTGGCAGAATGGTAAGCGCCCTCGGGCCGCAGACAAAGGGAGAACCGGTGCCAAAACATTACGAAGCGATTTTGTTTGATTTCGACGGGGTGTTGGCCGACAGCGAGCCGCTCCACTGCGCCGCCTGGGCTGACGTTTTAAAACCCCTTGGAATTTCATTGGATTGGGAGTCATATCGAAGGTACTGCATTGGAATTCCGGACCGCCAGGCGGCGGCCTATTTCTGCAACCTGCGCCATCCGCCGGCCGGCTTCGACGACGTCTGGAGCCTCTACCCAGCCAAGAGCCGCCGCTTCGTCGAGCTGATCTCCAGCCAGCCGGCCATCAGCCCGGCCATCCTCAGCATGCTCAGGCGCCTCAACGGCTACCAGCTCGGCGTGGTCACGGCCACCGAACGAGCTTTCGTAGAGCCGGCGCTGGTTTCTTCTGGAATCCGTGACCGGTTCGCGGTGATCATTGGCGCGGAGGACGTTTCGAGGACCAAGCCCGCGCCGGATCCGTACCGGCTGGCGCTGGAGCGGCTCGGCGTGCGCCGAGCCCTGGCGGTCGAGGACTCCGACACCGGTGAGCAGAGCGCCCGGGCCGCAGGGCTGGATGTGGTGCGGGTGGAAAGCCCAGAGGATACGCCTCGAGCCGTGTTCGCATGTCTGGATCAGCCGACAGGCATTTAAAACTTCCGATAAGACATATTATGTCAACTTTTTGATGCTGCCGAGCGTCCTGCCGTGCCAACCGAAAGGTCCAGCCTCGGCGAAGCTCCCCCTTGCCAGTCCCCCGGCCCTTCGACCCTGCTGTAAACTGTTTGGCGTTATGCGCGCCAAACCAGTTGCCATCCTCATCGCTGCCGCCCTGACCCTGAGCCTCGCCATTCCCTCCCGCGGGCAGATGCCTAGCTCTGGTAGGACCTACAACGTGCGCGACTTCGGCGCCTCCGGCAAACGCGAGGACAACGCGACGCGAGCGATCCAGGCGGCCATCGACGCTTGCACCGCCGCAGGCGGCGGCATTGTCTACGTCCCGCCGGGAGACTACACGACCGGAGCGATCCAACTCAAAGACAATGTGAACCTCTACCTGGAGGCCGGCGCGACGCTTTTTCTCAGTCAGGACAAAGCCGACTTCGGCAACCGGCGGGCCATGATCTATTCGGAAGCCGCCAAGAACATCGCCGTCACCGGGCGCGGCAAGCTGGACGGACTGGCGCAGTACGTATGGACGGATGTGCGGGCGACGGATCCGGAGATCGTCGAGGAGATGGAGATCGCACGCAAAGCCGGCGTGGAAATGAAGCGCTACTACCGCACCGGGATGCAAACCTACATGTTCATCCTGAACGACTCGGTGGACGTCCGGCTGGAGGGCATCACCGTCGTGAATTCCCCGCTCTGGAACGTCCGTCTCAACAACTGCGACCGGGTATTCATCCGGGGCGTCTACATCTACTCCGATTTGGAAAAGGGCGTCAATGCCGACGGAATCGACGTGGTCTCCTCCCGCAACGTCCTGATCTCCGACAGCGTGATCGTCACCGCCGACGACGCCATCGTGTTAAAGACGATCGCCCGCAACGGGCGCGTGGAGCCCGTCGAAAACGTCGTGGTGACCAATTGCGTGCTCTCCTCCTCTTCGACGCCGCTGATGATCGGCACCGAAACCGAAGCCGACATCCGCCATGTGGTCTTCAGCAACTCGGTCATCCGCAATTCCAACAAAGGATTCGGGATCAACGTCCAGGACGGCGCCGTCGTGAGCGACGTAATCTTCTCCAATCTCACCGTGGAATTGAACCGCCGCCATTGGAACTGGTGGGGCAGCGCCGAGGTGTTCAAGTTCATTCTGAAGAAGCGCCGCCCGGATTCCAGGTTGGGCGCGATCCGGGACATCGTCGTCGACAACGTGATCGCGCATGCCCGCGGAACCAGCACGATCACAGGTCATCCGGACAGGCCGCTCGAGAACATCCGCATTTCCAATCTCCAGATCTTCATGCGGCCGGAGGACGCCGTGGACAAGCGCGCCACGGATGCGATCCGCGTGGAGCGCGTCCAAGGCCTCCAGTTTCGGAACGTGCGGGTGCAATGGGAGACCGAGGGCGCCGAGCCCAAGTGGGCCAGCGCGGCCGCCTTCCGGAACGTGAGAGACCTGCTCGTGGATGGATTCCGGGGCCGCCAGGGGCTGCCGGGCAGCCCGATTCCGGCGCTGCTGCTTGAGAACGTGTCGGATGCCCTCATCCGCGAATCGAAAGCGGAGCCGGGATGCGGAACCTTCCTGCGGGTTGCGGGAAGCGGCAGTGCGAACATCCGCATGCGCAACAATGATCTGGAGCAGGCCCGCTCCGCGGTGGCGTTTGAGAGCGAGGCGCTTAGAAAAGCTGTTGTCCGAGGGACCGCTGGCGGGAATTAATTGGGGTTCCCGGCCTTCGAACTCAAGGGGTCTCCCCGCCTTCCCTGCCCCAAGAAAGACCTGGGCCGGCGCCCGCCGCATCCAAGCGCGGAACGCCGGCCCTGCGTCTACAAACTACGCGGTCAGAAGGAGTACTTCAGCGCGAATTGCAGCTCGCGCATGCGGGTCGCGGTGCCCCGGATCAAGCCAAAGTTCGGGCCGGGGGTGGTGGCGCTGGTGCTTCCCCAGTCGGAGTTGGGACTGCCCAACGCGGGATGGTTCGGGAAGTTGAAGGCCTCGAAACGGAACTGAAGCTCGTGGCCCTCGATGATCCGGAAGTTCTTGTGGGTGGAAAAGTCCCACGAAAACGTCGTCGGCCCCATCAAGCGGTTGCGGCTGATGTTGCCGAACTCATAGAGAGGCGCGGGCGCCATGGAGGTCTTATCAAACCAGCCGTTGGCGTTGCGCTGGCCCTTGGGCAGATAGGGGTACTTGCCCAGAGAGCTGAGGCGCACTTCTCCGTACTTGTTGGTTCTCGAGGAGTTGAAGCCGGGAGCGGTCATCAACAGCGGCCGTCCGGATTGCAGCGTGAGGATCGAGCCGATCTGCCAGCCGCCCAGGACGCCATCGACAACGCCGCCCATATTCATCCACTTGCGGCCCTTGCCGAACGGAAGCTCCCAGAGCAGAGAAGTAACCCAGCGGTGCGGCGTGTTGTAAGCCGAGAAGCCGCGCTCGCAGATCAGGCAGTAGTTGTCCTGCGGGAAGATGTCGGCAGCCGTGCCCCGGATGGCGCTGACGTCATCGAGGGCCTTCGACCAGGTGTAGCTGGTTAGGTAGGTGAGGCCGCCCGACATCCGGCGCGTGATCTTCATGCCGAGCCCGTTGTAATTGCCCCGCCCTTCTGAGTGGACGGTCTGGATCACTCCGAACTCGGGGAACGGCACGCGGCTCTGGGTCGTGCCCGGTCCAGGCAGCGGCGCGTTGGGGTCCACCAACCCTTGCAGGTTGCGGTGGAGCGACCCGCTGTAGCCGATCTCGAACACCGTGTCCTTGTCCAACTCGCGCTGAATGTTGAACAGGAACATCATCGAGTAGGAATCACGCACGTTGTACTTCACTGACCACAGGAACGGCGACGGCGGCAAAATCCAGGGCTTGGCCGCCGCCGTCAGGAAGTTGTCGAAGCGGATATCCCAGATGTCCGGGTTGCCGTTGCGGGAGACCCGCCCGCTGAGACCGCGGTTCAGGTCGAAGCGGGAGTTTCCGGACTCCATCGAATAGAACACGCCGAAGCCGGTGCGGAAGGTCCATCGGGAGGTGGGACTGTAGGCGATGCCCAGGCGCGGAGCGAAGTTGTTGGCGTCGGTCTGCATCAAGCGGTCGCCCAGCCGGCCGTCGCGCGCCACCGGGACATTGGGATAGCGGAAGTCCTTCCCTTCGTAGAAGTCGCCTTTGCCCGTCCGGACCAGCACCGGGTGCTTGCTCATGTCTTGCACGTTGGACGCCTTGATGATGTACGGCACATGCACGCTCACCATGTTCTGGGAACGGTCCTTCCAGGGCTGCACCAGTTCGTAGCGGAGGCCCATATTGATGGTCAGCTTGGGGGTGACTTTCCAGGTGTCGTCGATGAAGGCCGCGACGCTGGTGGCGCGGAATTGGGCGAACGCCAGCGCGATCGTGGATTCAGCCCTGGACAATGCGCCGACCAGCAGGTCAGCCGTCGAATCGCCGCCGGCCTTCGTCGTGGGGTTGCTTGAGTACTGCCCGTTGAACTCGAACGAACCCCGGGCGAACTCATTGCCCTTCTGGTTGTAACGGTCGCGCCGGATCTCGCCGCCCATGCGCAGCGAATGCTTGCCGCGAATCAGGCTGAAGGTGTCGGCGGCCTGGAAAATCGCGTCGTTGATGGCGAACGGCCCGCTGGAATCGTCGCCGAAACCGCTCACGTTGACCAGCGAGGTGATGCGCGGAATGCCCCAGCTCAGCGGGTCGGGAACGGTCAAGCCGGGAATGTTGAGCTCCTTGACGACATCGCGTTTGTTGGCCAGCTCGCGCGCAATGGCGTTGAAGAAGTCGTTTACGCCAAAGCGAAACTCGTTCACGCTCGTGCTGGACAAAGTGCGGGTGTTGGAGATCATGTACTGGCGGCCGCGCGTATACAGCGTGCTGCCGTTCAGCTTGAGCGCTTCGGTGAACTGGCTTTCGTCGGTCCAGCTAAAGCGCCCGAACCATTGTGAACTGGTGCTTTCGTTGAAGTCGATGCGCACCGTGAACTGGTCCTTATCGGTGGTGTTGCGCAGGCTCTTCTGGTAGTTATTGGCAAGCACGGTAGTCGGCACGTTTGGCTCCGGCCAGAACTCCAGCAGCTTCACCGAGACCGGGTCGAATTTCCCCTTGGGGATCTGGTTGCCGGGCCAGGGGTCGGCCTTCAGCACCCCGCCCTCGAAGCGCCGCGAGAACTGGTCGTAGATCGGGGTCGTCCGGTACGAGAAATCCCCGTTGCGCATGGCGGTGGTGGGGGTGGTCCAGGTGCCGGTCGTAGTGCGCCGGTTGCGGAAACCCTCGAAATTGGACATGAAAAACAGCCGGTCCCGCCCGTTGTACACTTTGGGAACCCAAACCGGACCCGCCAGCGTAAATCCGTACTGGTTCCAGCGGAAGGGAGTCTTGGCCGGCTTGGTTCCGATGAAGTCGTACTGCCGGGCGTCCAGCTTGGAGTTCCGCAGAAACTCAAACATCGAGCCGTGAAACTCGTTGGTCCCCGATTTGGTCGAGACGTTGATTTGACTGGCGGCCCGCCCAAACTCGGCCGGGTAGATCCCGGTCTGAACCTTGAACTCCTGGAGCGCTTCCACCGAGGGGAGCATGATGTAAAGGTTGAAATTGACATCGGTGTTCTCGATGCCGTCCAGCGTGTAATGATTCCAGGTTCCGCGGCTTCCCATGACCGAAATATTCATTCCGCCGCGGTCGCCACCTTGACGGCCCGCGACCTGCCCAGGCGTGGCGAACCCATAGGTCACATTCGGGCTGAGAGAAACGAGTTGCAGGAAGTTCCTGCCATTCAACGGCAGATCCACGATACGGCGGTTTTCAATGACCGTCCCGACCGTGGCGTTCTCCGTAGTGAGCAGAGCCGCCGAACCGCTGACCTCAATCGCCTCCGTGACCTGGCCTACCTGAAGCGTGAAGTCCACCCGGGCAGTCTGCTGGACTTGCAGCTCCAAAGAGCGTGTCATGGTCCGGAAACCCTGCATCTCCACGCGGACGGTGTAGGGACCCGGCACCAGGCCGGGCACCGCGTAGAGGCCGGCCTCGTTCGTGACGGCTTTGCGCACAGCGTTGGTTGCAGTGTTCGTGATGGTGATGGACGCGTTGGGGACAACCAGTCCCGTGCTGTCCGTCACCACCCCGGTGATTTCACCAAGAGTCTGGCTGCTGGCGGGCAAAACAAGAACCGCAGCGAGCAAGACTGTCCAAACGAATTTACGCATGGAATCGCCTCCTCAGAAATTAGGCAGAACGGTTCGAACAAGGAAAATCAGAGCGGATTTTCGGCCCAGTTATCCCCTCCTGCCTGCCACAACCATCGATTTTGACACCTCTTCTCTTTTTCCCCCAGATGGTTGAGCGTACCGGCCCGTTTCCGGTCTCCATGCTCTCAAAACCCGTCCACACCTGCCGCGCTTCGTAAAGCGAACCGGCGTTTAGAAGCATACAACAAAAATGCAACTTTGGGAAGAGGGTTATTAAAGATAAATCACTCTAAAACTCGATAAAATCTATGAGGAAACAGCCAAACCGCCCCAGCCTCTCCCATGGGCGTGGGCCTCGGGGCCCGCGCTCGCCGCATATTCACGAAACGACCGGCCTTCGTGAAGCAAGCCGCCAGTCTTTCCGGCCTCTCCGTGGAGCACGCAGTCCTGCGTGCCACACCGGCAGCCTTGTGCCGGTGGTCGGCTTCGGAGGTCTTCCTTCTCCTCAGTGGTGCAAGCCTCTCGTGTGGGACATGATCTGTATGTGGGCACGCTGCTTTTGTGGGCAAGCATCTGATGTGGGGCAGGCTCCTTTTGTGGGGCAGGCGGCCGGCTTTCGAGCCGGCCTGGGCACCCTTTACCCGCCGCCCTCTTCGGCACCCAATCGCGTCTGTAGGGGCGGACCAGCGTGTCCGCCCCACTGCTCAACGTGGAGCAAGCCGCCAGGCTTGCCATGCCGGCGGCCGCGCCGGCAGAGCTACACACCCCACCTGTCCGGGGCTTCCAACTGCCATCTGCCGCCAAGACTGGCGGCGTGGCCCGCAAGACTGCGCGCTCCACCTCAACATGCCGCCGCCAAGTGGAGCAAGCCGCCAGGCTTGCCACACCGGCAGTCATGCCGGCGGTCGGCGGCTCAGACTCTCCCATCCTCCGTGGTGCGCTGTGCCCATGGGCAACTCGCTGAAAAAAGCCCGCCCCGGCCGAGCTCAACCGGGGCGGGCTGAGGAGGGAAGAACGCCCTCGGGCGCTAAAATCAACGGGATCGGGTACGAGCCGGCGCCTCGCTGCTGCGCGTGACGCGGCCGCCTCCGCCGGAATCGACCCGCGGTGAGCCGAACCCGCCGCCAGGGGACCGGGGTTCGCTCACCCTGGGCGCCGGGGCCGGAGCGGGAGCGGACTCGCGCTGCCGGACGATCGGCGGACTGATGCGGATGGGAGCGCCGCCTTCATATCGCGGACCCGGGCTCCTCTCCGGAGCGGGTGGGGCGCTATAAGGGACGCTGGGTCTCTCGGCCGAACGGGCCGGAGCGCGAACTGTCGGACGTGACTCGGGAGGTGCTGACCCAGAGCCTTCGAACCGGCGCCAGGAACCCCCATCCGTCCGAGGAGCGCTATTTTCCGCAGGAATGCGGTAGACCTGAGGCGCCCGTCCGGAAGGCTCGCGGTCCCTCATGCCCTCCGAGGGAGCGCTGCCGGTCCCAAAACGCCGCCAGCCGCCATCCTCACCGCTTGCGGGCCCGGATTCCGCCGGGATCCGCCGAATGGTGGGAGCGCTCGGGCTGGGAGCCTCGGGGGGGCGCGGCGCTGCGTCGGCCGGCGCGCTCCGGCTCCCTGCCCCGAAACGCCGCCACCCGCCGTCCTCACTGCTGGCCGGTCCGGTCTCCGCCGGGATTCTCCGAATGGTTGGCGTTGTGGGGCTCGGGGCCTCGGATGGGCGGGGCGCCGCATCTCCCGCCCCCGTCCGATTCCCTGCCCCAATTCGCCGCCAGCCGCTTTCCTGGCCGCCGGCCGGTCCGGTTTCCGCCGGGATTCGACGGACTGCGGGGACGCCCGAGTCCCGGCCGGCTTCCCCAGCATCCCTGCCTGGCGCGGCGGTGTTCCGTGGCTCTCCAATGCGACGCCATCCACCGGCTTCGTTGTCTGCCGCTCCGCCGGGGCGGCTCACCGTTCCCTGCCCTCCTCGCGGAATCTCGGCGGTGGGCTGCGGCCTGGCGCCTTCGCCGCGCCGCACGGACTCCGGCTCACGGGCAACCCGGCGCACAACCTGCTCCATGGCTCGCTGCTGCTCCTCGAAGCTGACCCGCTCGACGCGGGCCGGCTGCCGGCGGGTCACAAAACGCTCCACGCCGGCGCTCTGCATCGGAGGCGTGACCCCGGCGTCCCGCTCGGCCAGCCGGAGGCTCTCGCGTCGAGGCGCTACTGGAACTGGTCCCCGCACCAGATCGACTCGCCGCATCTCGTCTTGCGAGATCCGCACCAGGCGAGCGCCTCCGCGGCCAAACTCGGAGGCGTCCACCGCCGTGACGCCGTTCACCACTCGGGCGTTCTTATAGATGTTGACAATGTTGGTGTTGTTCACGATGTGAACGCTGTTGTCGATGATCGTGGTGTTGCGATAGCCCGCATACAGATGGCGGCCGTACCAGGGATAGTAGGGTTCATAAGGCGCCAGCGGCACCCAGCCGATCCGCCCAAAGCCGAAGCCGATGCTGACGCCGCTCCCCCAGCTGCTCCAGCCCACGAAGGCCACCAGCGCCGGCCGCCAGGGATGGCGCACCCAACCGCCAGGCCACCAGCACCAGCCATAAGGACCGTGGTAAAACCAGCGTCCGTAGTGATAAGGCGCCCAGCCCCAAGGCTCGTAGCTGACCCAGGTCCATCCATACCAATCCACCCACGTCCATCGCCCGTAGTAGTAAGGCGCCCATCCGGCCGCAACCCGGGGCGACCACACCCAGCCATACGGGGGAACGTAAACCCAACTCCCGTAGTAATCCAAATCGTAGGCGCCGTAAACGCTGGCGTGTACGTAACGGTAGCTGGCAGCCTGAGTGAAGAACCGGTCGCGGTCTTCATTCCAACGGTCCCAATTATCCCGGCTGGCCGCGGATACAATGCGGTATTCAGGATCGGAGGCGGACCCCCGCGCGAGCATGGTGCGGCCAGACCGCAGGCGTTCCGAACCGCGAGGCGTATAAATCTCCGCTTCCCCGCTGCGCACCGTAATCTCGCTTTCACCGTTGTCCAGCACGGCGATCCGGTAGGTTCCTTGCTTGACGGGCCGCACCGAGACGCTAGGGGTGCTGATCTCCACATCCACGTCGTAATCGCGCAGGACCCGGAACGTCACCAGACCCCGCGCCACTTGCACCGTGTATCGCCGGTTCTCTAACTCAGCCAGGCGCACCTCCGTGTTGGAGGACAGACGGATCATGTTGGCCCAGTCGAACTGGATCTCAGCGCGCGAGTTGACGCCAGTGATCACCGAGTCTTCCACCACCAGCGGCGCGTTCACCGCCGCCGCCACCCAGTCGCCGGAATCGCCCCGGCGCACCGAAACGTCGCCGTTGAGCAGGCTCAAACGCGCCACGCCCCTGCCCAAATCGTCGTCACCTTGAGCCCAGGCCAGTCCCGCCATCATCAGGACCGCCGCCAGCAGCTTCCAAGTTGTCCTTTTCATGGCTGCCTCCATGACTCCAGCCTCCTACGCGCAAGCCGGGGGCCAAACCGCAATTCGTTGAAAAGTTTGGAGATTCGGGGCCGCCCGGCAACCCTTTCGCTGGCCGAAAACCACCACCTCGGCCGAATGCAGCCGCTGCGGCGCCCGCCGAGCCACAAAGGCCTTGCCTCCAACGCCGCCGACTCTCGTATGATGGACATCTGTGGAAGAACCGCGGAACTCAGCAAATGGCCGCCGCGCGCGCATCTTGCTGGCGGATGCAGCGTTGCTGTTCCTCCTCTGCGCCGGCTTCTACTGGAAAATCGTCCTGACGCGCCAGTACACCTATCTGGACACCCCGGATTTGGCCTACCAGGTGCTTCCATGGTTTCAATTCCAAGCTTCCGAATGGCATCGCGGACACGTGCCGCTCTGGGACCCGCACTTGTGGGGAGGACAACCGCTCCTCGGACAAGCGCAGCCCGGCGCCGCCTATCCTTTGAACTGGATTCTGTTCGCCCTGCCGCTCCGCGACGGTTACCTCCGGCAAAGCTGCCTGCATTGGTACCTCGTCGTGGTGCATTTTATAGCGGCTTGCTTCGCCTACCTTCTCTGCCGCGACATCGGCCGCTCGCGCGGCGCCTCGGTGCTCGGCGGCGCTCTGTTTTCCCTCAGCGGCTGGCTGGCCCAGAATGAGCTTCCGCAGATGATCAACGGCGCCGTGTGGACGCCGCTAGTCTTCCTATTCTTGTTGCGCGCTTTGCGGGGCGAGAAGCCGCTGGCGAGCGCGGCATGGTCCGGAGTCTTTTACGGACTTTCCTGGCTGAGCGGCCACCATCAGATCCCGCTGTTCACGGGCCTCGCGGCGGGCGGCCTCTGGCTGTATGCGGGTTTCCGCCAGGGGCGGCCAAACTGGAAGACGCTCCGGCTGGCGGCGGTCTTCGTGCTCCTCGCGGCTTTGGTAAGTGGTCTCCAAACGCTGCCCGCCTATGAGTACGGCAAGCTCGCCAAGCGCTGGGTGGGCGCGCAAGAACCTAAGGCCTGGAACGAACCGGTGCCTTACTCCGTCCACGGGGAGTATTCGCTTCAGGCGAGTTCGCTTGTCGGTTTGTGCGTGCCCGGCTTCGGAAGGCATTTCGATCCTTACGCCGGCATCTTATCCCTGGCGCTGGCTCTGTTGGGTTTGGTCCGGTTCTGGCAAGAGCGAACGGTCCGCTACCTCGCGATGCTGGGCGTCGCCGGACTGCTTTTCTCCCTCGGCAAAAACAACGTCCTTCACGGCATTCTGTACGCCGTGGTCCCGATGCTGGAGAAGGCCCGGACTCCGGCCTTCGCAGCCTTCATGTACTACTTTAGCTTCTCCATTTTAGCGTCTTATGGAATAGACAGTTTTTATAAATCTAATGAATCTCAATGGGCACGCCGGGCTTCCTTCGCCCTCGCTCTGTTCGGCATCTTTTTACTGGGCGTGGGGCTGATCCTGACTGTGGCGCACAACATGCCCGCCGACGACCGCTTCCTCCTGACCGCTCTTGTGGCTCTGCTCGGGGCTGCTCTGTTGCGGGCTTGGCACCGCGGGGCAATGTCCCCACGCGCTGCGCTGGTTGCGGCGGGACTGCTGATGCTCATCGAGCTGGGCAACGTGACCGGTTATTTCTGGGCCAACCGGGATGAGCCGAAGGCCAACCAGTACTTGAAAAAACTCCGGGAACACACAGAAATTGCGTCTTTTATTAAAAGCCTTCCCTTCCCGGTCCGCTGCCAGCTTCCGGACCAGGAGATCCCCTACAACTTCGGCGACTGGCACGGGGTGGATCAGTTCGGCGGCTACACGGCAAGCCTGCCGGTGAACCTGCTGCGTGTCCCTTGGGCGAGTCCGCGCGGGCGGGCGCTCTTCGGCGTCAACTGCGCCGTAGCCGCCCAACCGCCCGAAGGCTTCCCAGCGGAGGCATTCCGAGGAGCGAGCGGTCTCGGCGTGTACCTGAATCCGGAGGCCTACCCTCGAGCGTGGACGGTGCACGAGGCGCGCCAGCTTGCGAGCGTCCATCAGATCGATGCAGCCTTCAACGACGACGCCTTCGATCTCCACCGCGCCACTTTCTTATTGGAGCCGCCTCCGGCGCTGGAAAGTTGCGCCGAAAGCGACCGGGTGGAGCTCACTGGAAGAAGCAGCGGGCGGGTGACCATCCGGGCTCAGATGGGCTGCCGCGGCATGGTGATTCTAGGGGATAGCTACTTCCCGGGTTGGACGGCCACGGTGGACGGCAAACCGGCCCGCATTTATGAGGCTTACACGGCGGTCCGCGGGGTGGTGGTGGATAAAGGGGAGCATACCATTGAGATGCGCTATCGTCCAGCGTCCGTCTACTGGGGCTTGGCGATGACGCTCAGCGGCCTGCTCAGCGCCTGCGTGCTGAGTTGGCGATCGGCGGGGAGGGACGCATGAGCAGCCGTGGTCCGCGGTCCTTGCCGGAGGTGCATGCCTCGGTCACGACTTCCCAGCCATCTCTTTGGCGGCGCATGTTCGCATTCGCCGGCCCTGCCTACCTTGTCAGCGTCGGCTACATGGATCCGGGCAACTGGGCGACAGACCTCGAGGGCGGCGCGCGCTTCGGTTACAAGTTGCTGTGGGTCTTGGTGGTGTCCAACCTGATGGCCATCCTGCTCCAGACGCTCAGCGCTCGTCTGGGCATTGTCCGCGGCCTCGACTTGGCTCAGGCGTGCCGCCAGACCTATCCCCGGCGCGTGAACCACGCCTTGTGGTTCCTCTGCGAGATTGCGATCGCGGCTTGCGACCTGGCCGAGATTCTGGGCGCCGCCATCGGCTTGAATCTCCTTTTTAAGATTCCGCTCATCGCCGGCGTGCTCATCACTGGAGCGGACACCATCCTGATCCTGTGGATGACGCGCCTTGGGATCCGGGCGCTGGAAGGTTTTGTTCTTTCGCTCATCACCGTGATCGCCGGCTGCTTCGCCATGGAGATTTTCCTTGCCCGGCCGGATGCCGGTGAAATCGCCCGCGGGCTGATCCCAACGCTCGACTCGGCAAGCCTGTATGTAGCCATCGGCATCCTTGGCGCGACCGTGATGCCGCACAACCTCTACCTGCACTCGGCGCTGGTCCAGACCCGGCGCATCGAACCCAGCGTGGAGGCCAAGCGGGCGGCCTGCCGCTTCAACCTGGTCGACTCGGTGATCGCCTTGAACGGGGCGCTGTTCGTGAACGCCGCCATCCTGATTCTGGCGGCGTCGACCTTTTACAAGCAAGGAATCGTGGTGACCGAGATCCAGCAAGCCCACCTGCTGCTGGCGCCCCTGCTGGGAACCACACTGGCCAGCGTTCTGTTCGCCACGGCTTTGCTCTGCGCGGGCCAATCCTCGACCATCACCGGCACCATGGCCGGCCAGATCGTCATGGAGGGGTTCTTACAGTTCCGCATGCGCCCCTGGCTGCGCCGCCTCATCACCCGCCTGGCGGCCATCATCCCGGCTGTGATCACGATCCACTTGGCCGGCGACGAAGGCACCTACCGGCTGCTGATTTTCAGCCAAGTTGTGCTGAGCATGCAACTGCCCTTCGCGGTCATCCCGCTGATCCACTTCACCAGCGACCGCGCCAAGATGGGCGCTTTTGCGAACCCGCCCTGGGTGAAGGCGCTGGCCTGGGCCGCAGCGGCCCTCATTTGCGCGCTCAACATCGGCCTGGTGGCGGGAACGATCCGCGAATGGCTGGCCGTAGCGCGGTATCGCTGGCTGGTGGCGGGGTTGGTCATTCCTGTGGCGCTAGGGCTGCTGGCGCTGCTCCTCTACATCGCCTTCGAGCCGCTGCTGCGTCCCTGGTTGCTCCGGGTGGCGGCCCCTGCGCCCAAAGCGGAGCTGCCCGTCCAGCCGGAGATCGCGCAGCCCGCCTACAAGAAGATCCTGGTGCCGCTCGACCACACCGGAACGGATCTGCCCGCCGTCTCTCATGCCGCGGCGATCGCCCGCCTGCACGGCGCGAAGCTCTACCTGCTGCACGTGGAAGAGGACGTCACCAGTCAGGTCTATGGCCATTTGGCGTCCACGGCCGAGGTCGAAGAAGGCGGCAAGTACCTGGAAGAGATCGCCGCCTCGCTGCGGGCGCAGTCCGTGGAGGTGGAGACCGTGGTTCGCTATTCCAACCGCCCGCGCAAGGAGATCGTGCGCTACGCTCGGGAGCTGATGCCGGATCTCGTCGTGATGGGTGCGCACGGACACAAAGGGATCCAGGACATTGTGTTCGGCACAACCATCGACGGCGTCCGCCACGAGATCCGCGCGCCGGTCATGGTGGTGAGAGCATCCGCTGGGGCAAAGCAGTAAAGTGTCTATTTTTCGGGACAGGCTCTCCTTGTTGTGGGCAGACTGCGATTGTGGGGCAGACGTTTTTGTCCGCCGGCCGCATCCTGTGGTGCAGGCTGTTCTTGTGGGGCAGGCTTTCTAGCCTGCGGCCGGCTTTCGAGCCGGCCTTTACCCACTGCCCTCTTCTCCGCCCAATCGCCGATTCTGTAGGGGCGGACCAGCGTGTCCGCCCCCGCTGTACACTGTGGAGCAAGCCGCCAGGCTTGCCATGCCGGCGGTCACGCCGGCAGAGCCACACGATCCCGAACGGTACGGGAGTTCCCACGCCATCCAGCCCGCAAGACTGCGCGCTCCACCTCAACCCGCCGCTGCCCAGTGGAGCAAGCCGCCAGGCTTGCCATGCCGGCGGTCACGCCGGCAGAGCCACACAATCCCGAACGGTACGGGAGTTCCCACGCCATCCAGCCCGCACGACTGCGCGCTCCACCTCAACCCGCCGCGCCCTGTAGGAGCGGACCAGCGTGTCCGCCCCCTCTTTTCCTACCTCCGTGTTCTCTCTGCCCTCTGTGGTTTGCTTTTTCCGTGCCCTCCGTGTCGTGTCCGATGTGGAGCAGGCTTTCTAGCCAGCGGCCCGCTTTCGAGCCGACCTTGGCCGCCTTTACCTACCGCCCTTATGTCCACCAATCGCCAATTCTATAGGGGTGGACGGTCGCCAGGCCCTGGCTGTGGCCGCCGCCGCTGTGGAATCCGCCCGGACAGGCTCGGCGTGCCCTGTGCCGGGTCCGCCGGACTTGCGCGTGTCCTAGAGCCACAACCCCGTGTCGATCCGACCCCGCCGGATGCGCGGCGATTCCCTTATTCCCCTTTTTATCAATGCGATAGATTGGCATACATCATGCTTGGATCTGGGTTGGTAGTCCTATGAAGCAGCTCCGATTGCCCATCTTGATGCTATGGGCCGCCCTCTGCGCTCCAGCGACCACTTTGGACTACCTTTCCTTGGAAGAGCTAATCTCCCGGGCGACCGCCATCCTGCGCGGGAAAGTCGTTAACTGTGAAGGATTTCTCCGGGGTCCCGGAGTCAGCACCCGATGTCTGGTGCAGGTCCTGGAACAATGGAAGGGACCCGAGGCGCAACAGTGGGAGGTCATCCTCCCCGGCGGCGTGGCCTCGGGGCGGCGGCAGAGCGTTCCCGGCGCACCGGTACTCAGCGAGGGCAGCGAATACGTGCTCTTCTTGTGGACCGGCCCCAGTGGGGAGACTCAGATTTTGGGCTTGTCGCAAGGCCTCTTTGTCCTGGAACGGGACGAAGCCGGTCAGGAGCAGGCCGTGCAGGCGGTGCCTGCGGACGCTGCCGTGGAGCGTTCCACCGGGCGGCTGGTTACCGATCGCCCGCTGCGCTTGCGTTTGGCTGAACTGCGTAGCCGTTCGCGGGCCGTTGCTTCACCGAGGAGGGGAACCCAGTGAAACGGCGGCTCGGCGGCTGGCTGCTGGCAGGGCTCGCGCTCTGCCTGGCGGCGAACGCTTGGGCGCACTATCCTTTTCTCCGCTACCTAAATGATTCGCCGCCCTATCAATCCGCTCCCGCCAAGTTCGACCTGGAAGCTCTGCCGGACGCCATTGTTCCCTACTACATTGTCCGTCCGCTTCCCACGCTGGCCCCGGGTCAGAAGACAGAGTCGCTCGTGGCGCAGATCCGGCAGGCGGCGGAAGTCTGGAACACGGTAAGGACCAGCCGCCTCCGGCTCCGCTTCGGGGGCATCATGGACGCACCCGCGGGCGCTTGGCCTGTGGGGATCTACATCCAGTTCGCGGAGCTGGAAGGCGTACTCGCGCGCGGCGGCCCCGTCACGCTGGACACCGTGGTCCAGCGCGGTGACGATCGTTTCTTTCCCATTCAGACTTCGCTGATCGAGCTGCCCGCTAATCTTGGGCAGTGGAGCATCCACAGCGACGAGTTCTTCCTGACCGTGGTGCATGAGTTTGGCCACGCGCTTGGTCTCCAGCACACCTCCACCTCTTCGGCGATGACCACTGCCGCGACGCGAACCACCACGCGCGCCAGACCGCTGGGAGCGGACGACATTGCGGGCCTTTCCCTGCTCTACCCCGCCCCCGCTTACGAGACACGGACCGCCAAGATCCGCGGCCGGATCACCGCCGGAGGCGCCGGCGTGCATTTGGCTTCGGTAATGGCGCTTCCCCCATCCGGCGAGGCGGTTAGCACCTTGACCGCCCCCGATGGCTCCTACGAGATTGCCGGCTTGCCGCCCGGGCTGTACTACCTCTATGTTCATCCTCTACCTCCGGCTGTAAATCAAGTTCTGGGTCCGGGAGACGTTGTGCTTCCTGCTGACCCGGGTGGCAAGCCGGTCCCTGCCGGGCCGCCCTTCGAGGGGGTGTTCTACCCCAATGCGCGTTCCACGGACGCGGCTACCTATGTGCACGTCACTGCGGGCAAGGTCGCGGAGGGCATCGACGTTGAGGTCAACTTGAGACCCGAGTACAAGAACTACGGCGTCGCCACCTACGGCTGCCCGGGCGCTTATTGCTTGCAACCGGCCTATGTAAATCGGAGCGGCAAGCGGGATTACTTCTTAGCCTGGGGCCCGCAGTTGACCGCCGGAGGCGAAATGACGCCCGGCTTGAGCGTGGAGACGGTGGGCGGCGCCAGCGTCATCCTGCCACAAAGGACCAAGGTCTATCAGCCGTTCGGGCCGGACGGTTTTTCCTATTTGCAACTTTACTTGTCTCACCACCTGCTCAGCGGTCCGGGCGCCCGCCACCTTGTGTTCCGCTTTCAGGATGACTTGTACGTCCTCCCCTCGGGCGTTCATGTCACCGACACCCAGCCCCCGTCAATCGCCTCCGTGGAGGCATCTCGGGATGAGGAAGGACGGCTGACGGCGGTAGTGCGCGGCTCCAATCTGGTGTCCTCGACGAAGATCTTGTTCGACGGCGTGCCGGCGCCGTCCTCCGGCTTCGACTGGGAGACCGGAGCGCTCGCCGTGCTCGTTCCGCCTGCACCCGCCGGCCACCGTGCCGTGGTGGTGGCGCTGGATGGCAGCGGGCAGACCTCAATGTTTTTGGATGCTCTGGCGCCCCCCGTGTTCGAGTATCCGGAGATGCCCGGCTACAGCCTCCGGCTGGCTTCTTCCGCGCCGCTCATCGCCGGCACGGATGCCATGGTCGAAATCACGGCCGATCCGGGCGCAGCCTTCCGCACCGGGTGGACGGAGTTGATTCCGTCCGCTCCCCACGTACTCGTGCGGCGTTTGTGGGTGGTGGCTCCAAACCGCTTGCTGGCCAACATTCGCGTCTCTGCGCAGGCCCCTTCCGGAACCGTCAGCTTTTCGGTGATCAACGGGCTTCGTGCCGATCCGGTCGAGGGCGCTTTACAAATCGTCCCAGCCGCGCAAGGCGCACTCTCGGCGGAGCCAAACCTGATCAACCCGGCGACGGGACGCCGCAGCGTCTACCCAGGCGGCGAAGCTTGGCTGCGCATTCCGAACCTGCCCGGCGTGGCGCCGGCCGAGATATCCATCGCGGTGGGCGGATCTCCTGCCACGGTGCTGGGCGTGAACGGCGAACAAGTCCATCTGAAGCTTCCTGCCGGGGTTTCGATTGGTCCAGCGGTCTTGAACGTTACGGTGCGGGGCCAGCCGCTGCCGGCCGTGCTCGTGGCGTTGGATCCCCCGCCCCCGTCCGTCCGCGCGGTCACGACCACTTCGGGCTCGCTGATCCCCCAGCAAGCGGCCGCGCGGCCGGGCGACTTCCTGGTGATCTACGTAGAGGGTCTGGGCGAGACGGACATGGAGGCTGTCGAGATCCTGATCGGGGGCGTGTCTCACTCCTCGATTTGGTCGTACCCGGTGAGCCGGGATGAGGATGTGCGGGCTATCTGGGTTGTGCTGGCCCCCAATGTGCCGGCTGGGTCCTCCGTCCCGTTGATCGTCGCAGCCGGCGAACGCCTTTCAGCGCCGCATCCGCTCGCCGTCGCCGCCGACTGATTGCCCCCGCCGCGCCAAAACTCCCGGAAGCTACCCTTGGTCAGGGTGTGCGATAGCGGTCCGCAACGCCAACGTCCGCTGGCCCATCGCCGAATTGCGCCCATTGCGGACAGGCCCCTGAGAATCAACATCTTTATCGGACTCACAGCGGCATGGGTCGGCTTTGAAAATCAGTGTGGCCGGGATTTGCCGCCATCACCGTGGGACTCGGGCAGCTTGTGATGGAGCCGGCAGCTGCTCATGGGTTCGGCGCCGCAGGAATGGCCCGTCGCACAATTGAGCACGTGAACGAAATTGCCCGGTGGAAAGATGCTGTCAAATCTTTTGATTCTAAATGACCTAATCGAAATCCAGCGCTTTCGGTATAGCCACCGGCGCGCAAGGGTGGTGTCGGCTACTGCGCCACGCAGGCCGGCTTCCTTTTCAACAATCCCTGCTCCCAATACCACTGAACTGCCTGTCGCAGGCTATCTTCGATCGGTGTGTAATGAATGCCCAAGTCTCTTGCGGCTTTGCCCCCATCCGCGCGCAGGCCATGCGCCGCTACGTCGAACATGCGGCGCGGCAAGATTGGCGGTTCCCCTGTTCGCTTCGCTTTCCACTCCTCCATCGTCGCAAACATTCGGGCCACGAAGCGCGGAACAACCATCGGTGGCCGCACACCGGCCAGACGGCACGCTGTACGAAGAACCTCCACCAGTGGCGGTGTCTCCGCCGCGACAATGTAGTCTTCTCCCCAGCGCCCCAGTTCTGCGCTGAGGACGTGTGCCGCCGCCACGTCGCCGACATCCACGAACGACACATCGCCCCTGAACAGGCCGGGGATGCGGCCATTCAGGAGGTTGACGATCATCCGGCCCGTGGGTTTCAAGTCCCCGGCCCCGATGACGGCCGCCGGCCGGAGGATGACGATCTTGAGCCGGTCCCGATATTTCTTGACGGCCTGTTCGGCTCGGTACTTCGCCTCTTCATAGGAGCTCAGGAAATAGCCCCGATGTGCGGTGTTTTCGTTCCCAGACTCCCCTTTCGCCTCGCCTACAACCACGCTCGAACTCGTGTAGATAACTCTTCCCACGCCAGCCGCAAGCGCCGCCTCCATTGCGTTTCGCGACCCTTCGACCTCCGTCCGCATCAGGAGCTCTCGATCTTGTACCCAGAACTCGTAGATGGCGGCGGCGTGAAACAGGGTGTCGCATCCTTCCAGGGCGCGGGTGATCGACGCGCCGTCCAAGATGTCTCCCCAAGCGATCTTTACACCCAGTCTCTCCAGAGGGCCGGTCTTGCTTGTCGCCCGGGCCAGCACCTTGACTTCATGTCCACGGCGGAGCAACTCACGTACTACCGCCCCGCCGACGAAACCCGTTCCGCCGGTTACCAGAGCCTTCATACACCGGATCTCCTCTCTGACGAAACTCTTGCGTTATGCTTTCGGACACCGGGTATTCTACTCCCATCCTGGCCAACATGCTTGAGCGCCTCCTTCGCGATGCCACCTTTACGGAATCGAAGGTGGCTCGCAGCCCGTGGATAAAGCCACGTCTTGGCGGCGCGGCGATCGATGGTGGTAACGCGGCGGGCAGGTCGTCCGGACGGTGGGCCAGCGGCGTCCAATTATCGGCAGACGGCCGTTTGCCGCCCACATGACGCGCAAAAAGCACAAACAAAGCGCAGTAAGCAGCTCCGCCGCCTGCCGGCCGTGCTCGCCCGAAGAAGTTGCCGCAGGATCAGGCCCAGATAGAAGGCGGCAACGCCAATCAGCGGGCGATTGGCGATGTTGCTCTTGCCACGCATGTGCGCTCGCCGCGTGCCGCCGCCGGCCCTCACCCGGGCCAAGCGCAACACGGCCTCCCAAGAGAACGCCCTTATCGGCTTGGCCCTGGACCGCACCAGCAGCAGCCGCCGTTCATTTCGCCTGCCCCAGACGCCGGAAGTATTCAGCCACGGCGTCCGTGTAGCCGGGCGGAATGCTCTCTCCGCCGGCGTTCCGGATCTGACCGCCCTCTTTGTCCTCCGCCTCCCGCCGCAGCCGCAGCTCCAGCTGCTCCAGATTCGGCAGGATGACCGACTTGATGCGATCGAGCACAACCGGGTTTTCGGCCAGCCGCGACAGGTCCAGCCGTGACATCTCGCGGATCAGTTGCTGGATTTCCTCGGAGGCCTCCGGATTCGCACCCAGCGATTGGCGCAGCTCCGTCAGCGTGCGCATGCTCTCGCGGTAGATCCGCTCGGCTTCGGCAGGATCCAGGATCCGCGGGTTGCTGGAGAACGGTCCGGGCTCATAGTCCCCGCGGTTGATGGCCGCGCGCCGCCACCCGTCGCCGCCGGCCTGACGGCCGAATTGCCACTCCCCGTCACGGAACAAGGGACCCTCAGCAGTGCGATCCCCTTGGGGATTGCCGCCTCTCTGCCCGCCCGCCTGCTGCCTCTGGCTCCCGTCTCCGCGCTGACCAGATTGTCCGCCGCCCTGGCCCTGCCCTTGACCACGGCCTTGTCCAGGCTGCTGATTCTGGCCCCTTTGGCCTGCTTGTTGCTGACCGGCGCCGCCCTGTCCGAGCGGATTGTTTCCGCGCTGCGCGTTTTGATTATTGCCGGCCCCTCGCTGCCCTTGCTGCTGCCGTCCTTCTCCGGTCAATCCGCGGAGCTGGTTGCGGAGCCGCTCAAGCTGCGCCAGAGCTTGCTGCGTATTCTCCTGGCCGCCGCGGTTCGGGTCGCCGGAAACCGCCGCCTGCGCCTCCCGGAGCTGATCCCGCAGGGCGTTGAGCCCTTGCGTCACCGGGATCTCCCTGGGGATCACATAAGGGCCGTAGCCCCGCCGCAGCAGTTCGGCGTTGTAGCGCATTCGCTCTTCGATCTCGTCCTGCTGCAAGTTCCCCAGCGCGCTGCGAATCTTCGACGACGCGCCCCGCTGCGAGCCCGCCAGCTCGCGCGAGGCCTGTTGCATATCCCGCGCCAGCCGTGAGAGTTCCTGTTGCATCCGCTCCCGCTCGGCCGCCATCTGCTGGGACTTCTGCACCTGCTCGCGCGTGACCCCTTCCGGACTAATCCGCCCGTCGGGAAGCGTCTGCTCGCGGAACAGTTGGCGCAGGCGCTGCTGGTAGTCCTGCTGCGCCGATGCCAGCTCGTCGGCTCGGCGCGCCAAGTCGCTCACCTGCTGCCCGGCCTGCTGCGTGCGCATTCCGCGCAAGAGATCCTGGGCTTCTCGCAGACGCTCGGCCGCGCGCCGCGAATCGGCCTGACTTTGCGGTTGTCCGCCGCTCTGGGCGGAGCTGGCCCGCCTCATGTCTTCGGTGGCTTGAGCAAGCCGGTCCAGGGCCTGCCGGAGCCGCGCATCGCCTTGTCCCTGGCCTCTTCCAGGTTGTCCGCCGGACCGGCTGAGCTGCTCCATCTGTCGCTGCAACTGCTCCGCCTCCCGGCGCAACAACTCCTGCTGCCAGCGCTGCTGAAGAGTCTGTTGCGGCTGCCGCGCTTGAGCGGCGAGTTCCTGCTGCCGCCGCGCGAGCTGCTCCAGCCGCTGCAAGGCTTCGTCAATCTCCCGGTCGCGCTGGCTGCCCGTCGAGGCCTGCTGGCCGGTCTCGTATTGGTTCTTCTCGGTGTCCAACTCTAGGTCGAACAGGTTCTCGAGATCCCGGGCTTGGTTGCCTCCGCCCTGCCCTCCGCCGCGCTGTCCTCCGCGGTTGCTGAAGGCGACTTGGATCTGCCGGAAAGTCGCCTCGGCCCGCAGCAGGTGCTGCAAGGCCTTCTGCTCGGGCGCGACCGCCTGCTGCCAGCGCGCGTCCTTCAAATGGCCGGCTGCTTCGCCCATGGCCTTGGCGGCTTCCTCCATGTCCTTGGCGAACCCCTGAAACTCTTCGTTCTGCTCCGACAGCTCCCGCCGTCCCATGCGCGTCGCCATCGACTGCGCCTGCTCCTTCAGCTTGCTCTGCATGCCGTATAGGAACTGGGCATTTTCGGCGACAGCCTTCTTATCCGACGACTTGTCGCGGAGCTGATTCCAGGTCGCGGCCAGAATCTCCTTCTGCCGCTGCGAGATCTGGCCCGGACGCTGCTGCTGCCCGCCGCCCTCCATCCCTTCCATGCCCCCGCCCATCTGTTGAGACTGCGTGTATTCGCGCTCGTAGGGCTGGGCCTCGATGAAGAACATGTCCGAGCGCGTCGTCGAGCGCGCGTCCCGCGCCGAGGCATAAAACGCCACGACATCGCCCGGCACGAGCTTGTACTCCTCGAGCGCCAGCAAAACCTCTCCATCCGACTCGCGAGCCCCGCTCCCCTTCAGCATGGACACGACCTTCTCCGGCCCGCCATTCACCGAATAATGCAGATTGAATTCCCGCAGCCCAAAATCATCCGCCGCTTCGACCTCGATCGGCACCTCTTCGATGGGCAGCACGCGCGCATCCCGGCCCGGACGCCGGATCTGCACCAGCGGCGGATTGTCCTTCTGTACGTCAATGAAGAAGTCGTCCGTGAGCCGCACCGCCTCGCCGCGGTCAATTGCCGCGATGTGATACACTCCGTCCCGTTCGACCCTCAAGCGCGCCGTCTGCCAGTTGCCATTGGAGCTTTTCAGGTCTATCCGGGTCCCATCGTCTAAGAGAATCTGGCCGTTCGTCAGAGGCCGGTCCGTCTCCACCGCGATCTCGACTTCGGTCCCTTCCACCGCACGCAGATCGCCGCTGGCCGGATCCTCGGTCTCCGCCGGCAAGCCGGTCCATTGCGGATAGCGGTATTGGACGCGCAGCCGTTTCACGTTCGGCACGTCCACCACAGTTAACGTGTACGTCTTGGACCGGATGCGCCCCGCCGCGGCGTAATACTCAACGGTCGCAGGAAGACCTGCGAACAAGAACTCGTAAGCGGAGCTGCCCTCGCGCTGAACCATGGGAGCTTCTTCCCACTTCGCCGAATCGCGGTAGCGTGCAAACAAGCGCACCGCCGCCGCCTCAAAGCCAATGAGCTCCGCAGTGATCGTCTGGCTGCCGCCTCGCCGGATCGTGCGGTCGCCCGGAGTCACCCGTATGTCATAAAAGGCAGGCTGCTCGACGCCGCGCGGAGGCCCGGCCCAAAGCAGCCGCGCGCCGTAGCCCATGAATCCCGTCGTCCCGAAAATCAACCAGAGAAGCGCCCCCACAGCGGCCAGCGCGGCGGAGGAAAACCCAATCACCAGCGGCCGTTTCACCACACGTTCCGGCTCCACCGCCGCCGCCACCTGCAACGTGTCTTGCGCCAGCAACTCCAGAAACGCCTCCGGCTCGCCGGCCGCTTGCTTTTCGGCCAGCGTCAGAAGCCTCTGTTCGAACTCGGGCGCGCGCGATTCCGTGTCCCGAGCCGTCTTGCGCCGGTTGAGGCGGGTGAGCGGCAAGGCTAGTCCGAAGCCCAGTCCGAACGCCAGGCACAAAAACAGCGCCACCCGGCCGGCGGTCAGGCTGCGCTCCGAAAAGGCGAACCAGTTGGCCGCCAAGACAATCACCACAGTCGCCGCCAGCGCCGACGTAGCCGTAATGGCCAAGCCTCGAACCAGGGCTGCCAGGCGGAAACGCGCCTCCAGCCTTTTCAGGTAAGCGTTGAGCAATTCCAGTGCACTCATGCCGCCTCCTTTTTCCTCAAACTGAGATGCCTGCCGGAAAGGATGGACTCGGCCAGCGCCGCCACGAACGCCAGCAACAGAAGATGCCATCCGAACTCAAATGGTTTGGGCGCCGCGCCGGCCGACTGCCCGGCCGCAGCCTCCCCTTCCCCCGTGTTCCGCCACAAAGCCAGGGTCTCCTGCGGAATCGGCTCAAAATCCGACTCCCGCCGGTCCGCATTCACCGCCAAAAGCTCGTTGCGCCCGCTCGCCCGGCGGACTTCGTAGAATCCCTCCTGCGCAAGTGTGACCCCCGTCGCGGTGGCGGCCTGCCTGAGGTCTAACATCCTGCGCCCTCCCGGGTCCAACACCTCAACCGATGCCCCTTTGCCGCCCGTACGCCGCAGTTCGTAATACGCGCCCGCCGTCAGCACCCCCGCGGATTCCTCCAACCCCGCCAAGTACCGCGCCGTCTGCTCAACGAAGGGCACGAAGGAAGCGTGCAACGGAAAGTCATTGGCGATGTTGTCGAACGTCGAGGCAAACAGAATGACCTTCCCGTCCCCCTCGGCCTTCTCCATCAACACCGGCGTCTGGTCGGTCACCCTCGCCAAAACCCGCGCCTCCGGCGCCTCCAGGCGGAACACCTGATAAAACCTCACGCCCTCCCAGCGGTTGGCGCGCCGAATGCTCGGGTGCGTCTGATCCAGCCACTCGGCCGCCTGAAACCGCTCCCCTTCCCTTCCCGCGTACCGCGACTCGGTCACCGCCACGCCGAACGCCGGCGTCTTTCCCCGCACCGCGCTAGCCGCGCCCACGGCCACCAGCGCCGCGCCGCCCTTCTCCACGTAATCCCGCAGTTTCTGCTCGAAATCCGGCGGCAACGAGACGACATTGCTCAGCACCACGAACGCATACCGCCCCACCTCCACGCCGCCCAACTGGATCGGGGTCGCCGCCTGCACCGTGAAGGCCGACTGCGTCGCCGCGTCAAGCGCCGTGCGGAAATAAATGGGCGACCGTGTGTCGCGCGGCTCATGGATGAATAGCACCGGCATCGGATCGGAATGCTCCACCGCGAACAAGAACCGGTCATCCTCCGGAAACTCATCCCGCTTCTCGATGCGCACCTCCGCCCGGCTCCACCCGTGGGGGACTGTGAGCGAACTGAACTCCACCGAAGCGCGGCCGGATTCCGGCACCCTGACGGACTTACTCTCCACCGCCGCGCCCCGGACCAGCAGCGAAACCTTCAACTCCGCCTCCGGCGTGCCGTAGCCTGCAATCACCGCCTGCACCCGGCCCTTCTGATTCTGCTCCAACCGGTGCGGCGCGCTCACGCTCTCCACCGCCCAGTTCGGCAAACGACCCTCCGCCACCGGATGCGGCGTCAGGACAGCGCCAGGCGGCAGACTCAGCTCCGCGAAGCCGGCCGGCATGGCGGTCTTCTGAAAATCGCTGAATACGTGGACGTCCAGCCCCGTCCGGGCCGACTGGGCGATCGAGCGCAGCGCGCGCACCAAATCCCCGAACGAACCGCGCGTGTCCTCCTGCCGGATGGCCTGCACCGCCGCCCGCAGCGCGGTCGCATCGGAAGTTGGCTCGCCCATCAACTGCACCTGCCCCGCGAACGCCACCACCTGCCCCTGGCTCTCCGGACCCAACCGGGACAGCAACGCCGCGGCCTCCCGCTTGGCCTGCTCCAGCCGCCCGCCCTGCCGCATGCTGAACGAATTGTCGATCGCCGCCACCGTCAGCTTGCGCTCGGTCCGCGCCAGCGGAGCGCCGCTCTTCCAATACGGACCCGCGAACGCTAGCACCAGCAGCACGAGCAGCAACAACCGCAGGCTCAGCAACAGCAGAAAATCCAGCCGGTGCTGCCGCACCGAACTCTGCTCCCGTTGCTCGAAAAACATCAGCGAGCTGAACGGCTCCGGCGGAGTCTTGTGCCGCTTCAACAGATGCAGCCATAGGGGCAGCGAGAGCGCCGCCAAACCCGCCAGCAACCAGGGAGCCGTAAACCCCATCCCTACATCCTCCCCTCGCGCAGCACCAAAAACTCCCGCAGCGCCATATCCAGCGGACGGCTCGTGTCCACCAGGCAATACTCCAGTCCGGAGCGCGCCGCGCCGGACCTCAGTTCCTCGATATGTGCTCCAATCTTAGCGCGATATTCGCCCTGCACATACTCCGGCGAGACATCGAGCGATTCCTCACTCTCCATATCCACCAGCCGCACCGGCTTGCGAAACACTGGCGCGATCTCCATCGGGTCCAGCACGTGAAACAGAATCAGCTCGTTTCCCCGGAACCGCAACGGCTCCATCGTGCGCAGAATCCTCTCCGGCTTTTCGTAAAAATCCGAGATCACCGCCACGATGCCGGGCCGGAACAGGTACTGCTGAAAGTGGATGAACGGCTTCTCGAAATTGGTCCGCACGCCCAGTTCGATCCGTTCCAGCGCGTGCAGAAGCCGCAGCAGTTGACCGTGCCGGCTGGAGGGCGCCAGATGATTCCGCACTTCATCGTCGAAGACGATCAGCCCGGCGGCATCGCGCTGATGGTGCGCCATATAGAACAAAGACGCCGCCAGAAAGCGCGCATAATCGATCTTGCGCAGCTTGTGCGAGCCGTACCCCATCGAGGCGCTCGCGTCGATGAGCAGGTTCAGCCGCGTGTTCGTCTCGCCGCGGTACCGCTTCAAGTAGCAGCGCTCGGTGCGTGCGAACACATTCCAGTCGACGTGCCGCAGATCGTCGCCCTCGTTGTAAGCGCGGTACTCGGCAAACTCCTGGCTGAAGCCGAAATCCGGCGACCGGTGCAGCCCCGCGATGAAACCGTCCACCACGGTCTTCGCCACCAGCTCCAGACCGGAGATCCCAGCCAGAATTTGCGGATCGAGCAGCCGCTGCGACAAGGTCACGCTCCCTTCGGCTCCGGCACGTACTCCAGCAGGCGCCGCAGCACGTCGTCAGACTTCAACCGGTCAGACTCGGCGAAGAAGTTCAGCAAAATCCGGTGGCGCAGGATCGGAATCGCCAGCGCCCGGATATCCTCATAAGTGACGTGGTAGCGACGCTTCATCAGCGCCCGCGCCTTCGCGGCCAGCACCAGGAACTGAGCCGCCCGCACGCTGGCCCCGAAATTGACGTACTTCTTCACGAAATCGGGCGCGCTCGGATCCGATGGGCGCGTCGCCCGCATGATCTGCACCGCGTAGCGCGCCACGGACTCGGCGATCGGCGCCATGCGCACCAACTGGTGGAAGTCCATAATCTCCTCGGCGTTGGTCACCGCCTCCACCTGGGCCGTGTGCGTGGTCGTGGTCAGGTCGATGACCTGCATCTCCTCCTCTTCGCTCAGATAGTCGAGCATGGTGTTGAAAAGGAACCGGTCGAGCTGCGCCTCCGGCAGAGGATAGGTGCCCTCCAGCTCGATGGGGTTCTGCGTGGCCAGCACGAAGAACGGCGGATCGATCTTGTAGTGGTTGCCGCGCACCGTGCAGGAAAGCTCCTGCATGGCCTCGAGCAGCGCCGACTGCGTCTTGGGAGGCGTGCGGTTGATTTCGTCCGCAAGCAGCACGTTGGTGAAAATCGGTCCCGGCACGAAGGTCCACGAGCGGTGTCCCGTGGTTACGTCTTCTTCAATGATGTCCGTGCCCGTAATATCGGTCGGCATCAGGTCCGGGGTGAACTGGATCCGTTTGAACTTTAGACCCAGCGCCTGAGAGATCGTGCGCACCATCAGCGTCTTCGCCGATCCAGGCATGCCCGTGATCAGGCAATGGCCTCCCACGAACAGCGCGATCAAGACCTGCTCGATCACCTCGTCGAGTCCCACAATCACCTTGTGGATCTCGCCCAAAATCTGCCCCTCGACACGCTGGAAGCGGTCGATCCGGCTTTTCAGTTCGCTTGCGTCAAGCTGTGTTGTCGCTGGCAACGCCATATCCTTCACCGCGTCTCCTCTCTAATTCCCTGCCGCCGCCGGCGCAGGCCGATTGCCTGCGGCTTTCTATTTGGATGACGTCCGGCCATCGCCCGCCGCCTCCAGTTCCAGCAAAAGCTTCTGCGCGGGCCGGAAGCCCGGCGCGGCTTCCAGTGCCATCAAAACCTGATCCGACGCCGCCGCCATCTGGCCCGCGGCCTTATAAGCCCGCGCCAGGTTGTAATGCGCCGCAGCCCGGTCGAGCGGCTTCATCGCCACCACCGCCCGGTAGGCCCGCACCGCTCCCTGCGCGTCGCCCTGCGCCATCAGAAGGTCGCCCAGCCTCCGCTGAAGTTCCTCGTCCCGCGGATAGATCCAGTTCAGCCGCTGCAACGCCTCGATCGCCTCTTTAGGTCGGCCCTGCGCCTCGAGCAACTGCGCCAGTTTCTTCAGCGCCTGAGGGTTGCGCCCGCCGGCCCGCGCGTAGCGCTGCAACTCCTCCGCCGCCGCTTTTTCGTTCTTCAACGCCAGATAGCTGTCCGCGATGACCTCATACAAGTTGCCGCTCTCCACGTACTCGGGATACAGATCGCGGATGGCCGGCGCCTCGCGCACCACCTCTTCATGACGTCCGGCCTTCACCAGCTCCGCCACGCGCCCCATGCCCTTCTTCCACTTCTCAAAACCCTCCACGGTGACCCGCGTCTGCTCCTCAACCCAGGCCGTGAACTGCTTGTCGAACTCTTCCGGCGCCAGCCCCAGCGCCTCCCGCACCACCTCCGGCGTCGTTTTGCGCGCTCCGAAACCGTGCAGCATCTCCAGCAGCTTCTCGAATCCCCACTTCTGCTCGATGAAGTTGCAGATCTTGCCGGCCTGGTAATAAGACACCAACACCTGCTCGGGCGAATCCGGGTGCACAAAACCCCGGTCCAACTGGGCAACCGGCAGCAGCTTCTTGTCCCGGATGGCGAAGATCACCGGCGCCGACAAACGGTCCCCCCACTCCGGCGACACAGCCGTCTCTTCATAAACCGCCATGCCCTCGGTAAACCAGCGCGGCACCCGGCTGTTGGTCGCGCTGATGGTGTACACGTGGCTCAGCTCGTGCCACAGCGTGCTGGCCCAGTGCAGCTCGCCCGGCTTGTGGCTGCTGGGGCTGTCCATCGCCACCGTGTAGCCAAAGGTGACCCCCAGCGCCCCGCTCATTCCCGGCATCCCGAGCGTGCGCACCGCAAAGTCCTCATGGTCCGGATACAATTCGACCTGCACCGGACGCGTCAACTTGACCCGGTATTTCTTCTCCAGCGTCTGAACCGCCCGCCGCGCCTCCTCTTCCACTAACGGCTGGAGCACCTCCGCTTCCCGCTCATGGAGCTTCAGAATCAAATTCCCGCTGCGGATGTAGCGGAAGTTCTTGTCGCTGTCCAGAAGCCGCAGGGGATTGCCCACGGCGGCATAGCGCTCTCCGGCCTCCCAGCACAACTCCAAATGCTTGCGCGCCTCGGCGGCGTACCCCAACCGCATGAGATTCAATCCCAGCTCCGCCCGCGCTTTGTGCAAACCGGGATTCAGCTCCAGCGCCTTGCGGTACAGCGCGACGGCCTCTTCGTAGCGCCGGTTCAGCACGAAGAACCGTCCCGCCGTCGCGTAAACCTCTCCGTAGACCGGGTTGATCTGAACAATGCGCGTCAGGCTCGGCGGGTTCGTCTTGTCCTCGAGCAGATCGATCGTGGCGAAGATCGACATCGCCTCCAGCGCGTTGGGATCGATCGCCAGCGCCTTATCCGCATGCTCCCGCGCCTTCTCGTAGTTGCCCTCTTGAAGCGCCAGCGTCGCCAGCAGCACATGCGCTTCGGTCAACTTCGGGTCCGCCTCCAGCGCCTTCCTCGCCAGTTCCCCGCCCCGCGCCTCAAATCCATCGGAAGCCACCAGCGCCAGGCCCAGGATCGCCCCGGCGTGCGGGTCCTTAATCTCTAGCGCCTCCAGAAACAGCGCTTGCGCGTCGGCCGGTTGCATCCGCTCCAAAAACATGCGGCCCCACCGCACCCGGTAATCGGGGTTCTTCGGCTGCGCCTGCACGGCCTCGCGGAATGCATCGTTGGCGTCCTGATAACGCCCCAGCCCCCAATAACCTTCCGCCCTCAGATAGGGATCCTTGGACGCCGCCAGGCGCTGATAACACGCTGTGGCCTCCTGCAACCGCCCAAAGCGCCGGTGCTCGCGGCACATCTCCGGAGTCTGCGCCGTCAGCGCGGCGGTGAACACCAGCGCCGCCCCCAACAACACAGCCGTGAATGCCGCTCGCCGCCGGAGGTTCACTTCTCAATCTCCTCCTGGATTCGCGCCAGCTCCAGCAACAGCTTCGTCAGTTCCTTCTTGTATTCATCGGCGGGGATAGCGGCTTTCTGGTACTTCAGCCGGTCGATCTCTTGCTCGATCTGCTCCCTCCGCGCCAGCAGCTTCTGTTTCGCCGGATCCTGCGCGGCTGCTTGCGCCGCGCCGAAACGCAGCAGCGTGAAAGCCGCCGCCAGCCGCCCCTCGCCCTTTTCGCCCGACGGGTCCCGCACCCCCGCGCCCGTGCCCGCATCATCCATCACCGGATGCTCGGTCGCCAGCCGCCGCTGCGCCTCGTAAAAAGCCGCAGTTTTGGCGCTGGCATAACGAAAAGCTTCCAGCGCCGAGATGGCCTCGTTCTTGTCCGTGTCGGCCGAGGGATCCCGCAGAGCCTCCGCCCAGTAGCGCGGAAACACCGTGACATTGCGCTCTGTGCCGCTCTTGGTCGCCGCGATGACGATCCGCCCCTCCTTGCGCAAAGCTTCCAAAGACGCCCCGCTCGAGCTGGTCATGTTTACCACCAGTTGCCGCTCGGCCCGGTTCTTGTTCAGCAGCGCCGCCAGCTCCGAGGCGGAGAGATCCGGCCCCGGCAGCGCCAGCTTGTATTCGCTCCCGTCGAAGGTCCCGTGGCCGATCAGCATCACCACAATGGAATCCTCCGGCTTCGATTCCTGAGCCGCCCGCTCCAGCACCTGGCGCACCCGCTCCCGTGTCGCTTGCGCTCCGGTGAGCGTCTCGATGCGGGCGTCGGTCCGGCTGCCGCGCAGGATGTTGTCGATCGTCATCGCCCACGCCTGGAACCGCTGTTCATAATCCGGCTCTCCCCCCAAACCCGCGACGGTCACATACCATGTGGCGGCCTGCATCGAGGCGGCGCAGATCAGTCCGGCCCAAAGCAGTCTCATACCGCTCCCCACCTCCTCCGCAGCAGCCACTCGGCGGCTTTCAAAACAAATAAAACCACCAGCAGCACCGGCATGTTCCAAAGTTCGTGCAGTTCGCGCACCGTCAGACCGGCCTCGGAGTAAGCCACTTCCTGATCCAGCTTGGACAACTCATCCAGCCGGAAATACCGCCCGCCGGTTTCCTCCGCCAGCTTCTCCAGCAGCTCGCGGTTCTGCTCGGTCCGGAAATTTTCCGCCACGCCGTCCTCCCGGCGGAAGGTGATCTTGTCGTGCCCCAGCACTTCCTTGCCCCGGGTGGCCGCCGCCTCCACCAGGTACGAGCCTGGTTTCGCAGCCGTCCATTCGCCCTCGTAGACCCCCGGCTCCAAAGGCGATGGCGTCAGCTCGATCGTCCCCGCGCTGCCGTCCGGCCCCACGAAGTGCGCCTCCACTCGCGCATCGGTCAGCGGAGCATACGCCTTGTTGCGCGCCTGCACCCGCAGCTTGACCTCGCCTTCATCCATCAACACCGGCCGGTTCGTGGACAACGTCACAGGGCTGGGGCTGCCGTTGACCAGCCAGCGCGCCAGTTGCTGCCAGAAGATCACGTGCGTGCGGTCCGTGCTCGGCTGGAGCATCTTCCAGCGCCAGCTTCCGCCGGTGGCGAACAACGCCGTGCGCCCCAGCCCGTAATTCTGCGTCACCAGCAGCGGATAGGCCCGGCCGTTTCCCGTCACGCTCTCGGCCAGCACCAGAGCCGCCGGTTTGGGTTCGCCCACTTCTTGGTAGTCCGCCAGACTCGGCAGCTTCTTCCATCGCTCCGCATTCGCGTCCGCGCCCTCCACCAGGCGGCAGATCAAACTGTCTCGCCCAGCCGCAGTCAGGCGCGCCTGCGCCGGATCCCGGTGAAATGTGCCCTTGCGATCCGGCAGCCTCACGGGCAGCAGTTCCCCCGCTGCCGAGGCCGCCCAACCCCCGTCGGAAAGCGCCGACCGTCCCCCGAGGAACAGCACGCCCCCGCCCCTCCGGTTGGCAAACTCCCGGATCAGCTCCTGCTGCGCCGGCGTGAAGTAAGCAGCCTCAATGTTGCCTAGGATCAGCGCTTGGTATCCGAACAGCTCCTCCGGCGTCGACGGGAACCCCTGCTCCAGCTCTTTCGGGTTGGCCGGATCCAGTCCTTGCCGGTAGATCTTGTTCTGCGTCGTGCGCAGCATGGAGACCAGTTGTAGGTTGCGGTCCTCTTCGAGCGCGCGCCGGATGAACTTCAGCTCCCATCGAGGCTCCCCCTCTATATAAAGGATGCGCGGCTTCTCGGCGTCCACCTGCAACAGGCGCTGCACGGAATTGTTCTGCGGGTTTTCCTCCCCTTCCTGCAATTCCACCGAGAAGTCCAGCGTCTTGGCCCCGGCGATCCCGGCGTTGAATTGAACGGTCTCGGTTTGCGGTACGCCATTCTTCGCCAGCGTCACCATCTGGGAGGCCAGCGGTTTCCCGTTTTCCGAAACGGTGAGTTTCACCTTGCGGCCTTGATAGCCGTTCTGCCGCAGGGTGACCTCCGCGCTAAGACGGGAATCGGCCAGCGTGCGGGACGGCGCGACGACGCCGGCGATCTCGATGTCTTGCTCCGGCGCCTCGCGTCCCACGCCCACTGTGTGCACCGGCAACCGGCGCCGCCGCAGCTCCGCGATCGTCTCCCGGTCCACGCCGCCGCGGTTGTCCGCTCCGTCGCTCACCAGCACCACCGCCCCGATCGGGAGGCTCGAAGCCTCCAGGGCGATCTGCTTCAAAGCCGCGCCGATGTGCGTCGCCTGCGAAACCGGCGCCAGCGTCTCGATCTTAGACGCTGGTTCCAATTGGTTCCCGAACCGGTAGATCCTAACCTGGAACTGCTTCTGAAGCCGTTCCAGCGCTCCCCCTTGCAGAGCTTCCTTCGCCCGCTCGATCCGCGCCTTTCCGTCTTCCACCTTGGCCATGCTGCGCGAATCGTCCACCAGCACGGCCACGATGTTCTGATGAGGCTTGAGCGTCGAGACGCTCAGCGCCGGCCGCCATAACATCACCAGCAGCAATGCCGCCAGCGCCGACTGCAACAGCCAGACCGCGATCCACCTACGTCCCGCGAACAACCCCGTCCCCGGCGTCCGCCGCCGCCACAGCGCCCAGCCGAGCGCCGCTGCCGCCGCCAGCGCGCAAGCCCACAACATCCACCCCGGGAGACCCGATAGGAAGACGAACTCCCCTTTGGAGAAGACCGCTGCCGGGTATTTCAGTAGTGTCTCGAACATCCCGTCCTTCGGGCCGAACCGGTTCTAGTGCGTCATCGCGTAAATGATGTAGTTGATCGCAATCCGGAACGCCAGCGAAGCATAGTGCTCCGGGTATTCCGGCCGGTCCGCCCACTCCCAGGCATCCCCCAGATCCATGTTGTGGCAGATCGCCACGACGATCCGCCCTTTGTCGTCGTAGACCGCGCGCCAGCGGGGCACGACGCCATCTTTCTCGTAAGTCACGCCGTTCCACAGCGCCGCGATCCCAGGAATCTGGACCCGCTGATCGAGGTCGTATAAAACATGAAAAATTGCGTCTTTGTCCTCAATGTCCACCACCGGCCGGTCCGGGAATACCTTGGAGAGCCCCATCATGAAGACCTGCCACTCCAGAGTGCCGTGGAAATCGTCCACCATCAGAAACCCGCCGCGGTCCAGATACTCGCGCAGCTTCTTGGCCTCTGCATCGCTCAGGTCCCAGTGCCCCACTTCAACCGCGTAGAGGAATGGGTAGTTAAACAGGTCGTCGCTTTGCAAATCCACCACGTGCTCCATCGAGCGCGCGTGGATCCGGGTCAACCGCCGCACCGCCTGAAGCAGCAGCCGGTCGTTTTTTGGATAGTCGGTCGTCCAGGAGCGGCCAAAACCGCGGCGACCGCCCCAGCCGCTGAAGTCCTGATAGCGCAGGCGCGCCCAGTAGAACTCCGTCTTCTCGGAGGCGTCCGCGGGAATCGCCGCCGGATTGTCTTCAAAATCGAAGAAGCCCCCGCGCATGCCCCGGCGCTGCCACGCGTAAGTTACACTTGCGCCCAGCAAAACGACAGCAGCGGCCAGAATCCAGCGCCTGCCCATCGGCCTTCCCCCTTGGATTGACTTCAGAATACCACACTGCTCCTTTGCCTCTTAAGACGACCCCGCCGCTATGCAGGTAACCCGCCCCTCTCGCCGCCTCCCGCCGCCGCCCCCTCGAAGCAAGGCGCGCTCCTTTAGCTCCGTCCGGCGCCGCCGCTTCAGTTCTGCTATCCTGAATCGAGGGTCTTTGAGATCTTCCCTGTTCTAATGACAACCCACCCCAAGGGGATTCACGCCCGCGTTTTGCTCTCTTCCGTTTTCGGCCCCTACGCCCAGGACGATGAGTTCGGCAGCCGCTCCATCAACCCCATGGAGCTCTATCACAATCAGGTCACGCGCGCCCAGGGAGCTTTTTCGCTCCGCATGTTCCACCGTTCCTGGGGCATCATGCTGATTCAGCACAACATCAGCGCCCCCACCACCGTGCTCGACTTCCCCACCCGCGAAGCCTTCGAGCGCGAAATCACCGAGAACCGCTACGACATCATCGGCATCTCCTCCATCATCGTCAACGTGGGCAAGGTCCGCGAAATGTGCCGCATCGCCCGGCGTGTCTCCCCGCAGTCTCAGATCATCGTCGGGGGCCACGTGGCCGCCATCCCGGGCCTCGAACACATGATCGACGCCGACCACATCGTCCGCGGCGACGGCATCTCCTGGATGCGGCGCTACCTCGGCGAAGATCCCGAAGCCCCCATCCGCCATCCCCAAATCGTCTCCGGATTCGGCCTCCGCGTCATGGGCCTCCGCATGCCCGAAACCAGCCGGGATACGGCCGCCACCATCATCCCTTCCGTTGGCTGCCCCATGGGCTGCAACTTCTGCACCACCTCCGCCTTCTTCGGCGGAAAGGGCCGGTACCTCAACTTCTACGATTCCGGCCGCGAGCTGTTTGACATCATGTCCGAGATGGAAGCCGCGCTCGGCGCGCGCGCTTTCTTCATCATGGATGAGAACTTCCTGCTCCACCGCCGCCGCGCGCTCGAACTGCTCGACTGCATGAAGCGCGCCGGCAAAAGCTGGGCCTTCTACGTCTTCTCCTCCGCCAATGCCTTAGAGCGCTACTCCATCGAGGAGCTCGTCGAGCTCGGCGTCTCCTGGCTCTGGATGGGACTGGAGTCCCCCAACTCCGCTTACGCCAAGCTCAACGGCACGGATACGCTCAAGCTCACCCGGGAACTTCGCCAGAACGGGATCAAGCTTCTCGGCTCCACCATCGTGGGCCTGGAGCACCATACCCCCGAAAACATCCGCGCCGAAATCGAGCACGCCGTCGCCCACCAGACCGACTTCCACCAGTTCATGCTCTACACGCCCGTGCCCGGCACCCCGCTCTACCAGGAGGTGGCCTCGCAGGGCCGCATCCTGGATGTGGACTACGCCGACATCCACGGCCAGTACAAGTTCAACTTCGAGCACCCCGCCATTTCCCGCGACGACTCCAAGAAGTTCCTCGACTGGGCCTTCCAACTCGACTTCGAGCGCAACGGCCCCAGCCTCTACCGCATCTGGCGCACCACGCTCGAAGGCTGGCGCAGGCACAAAAACCATCCCGAGCCCCGCGTGCGCGAGCGCTTCCGCTGGGAGGTCCGCCAACTGAAAACCGCCTCCGGCGCCGTGCTCTGGGCCATGGAGCGGCGCTTGCGTAGTGTAAATCAAGAGCTGAGCCAGCGCGTCCGCGCTCTCCGCTGCGACATTGAAAAGGAGTTCGGCCGCTGGAACCGCGTGACGGCGCTTCTGGCCGGTCCGCTCCTTGCCTGGACCGCGCGCCGCGAGGAGAAGCGGCTCGCCCGCGGCGTCACCTACGAACCGCACACCATCATCGAACGCCGCAACTGGGCCCCCGCCGGAACCTGACTGGATCACCCTCCAAAGGTTCCCACACCACCGCCTCCCGTGGAGCACGCAGTCTTGCGTGCCACACCGGATGTTCGCGTGGAGCACGCAGGACTGCGCGCTCCACTTCAACCCGCCGCTTCCCCTCCCATCTCCGTGTCCTCCGTGTCCTCCGTGGTTTGCTTTTTTGCGTGTCCTCCGTGTCCTCTGTGGTTTGCCTTCTCCGTGCCCTCCCCCCACAGTCACAACCTTCCCTAAATCTTTTTTCCTTTCCTTTTCAACCACTTCCCATCTCCCCCTTCCTTTTTCTCTTGCTCCCCTCTTGTATGTTGAAAGTGAAAGGTGCGGCTGACGCCCTCGTGGGGGCCCGCACTGCGGACGGCGCAAGTCC
>Ga0078972_1000895_pt2 | contig 77081 bp, 67 predicted proteins | sample YelNatPaOPGAMG01_FD_67568 | JGI IMG/M metagenome (GOLD analysis project Ga0078972, IMG submission 67568) | Hot spring thermophilic microbial communities from Obsidian Pool, Yellowstone National Park, USA - OP-RAMG-01 (SPADES assembly) (version 2) | ecosystem: Environmental > Aquatic > Thermal... | reverse complement strand
AGCGATTCGCCGGCGGTACGCCCGTCGACGGCGGGGCCGCGGTCGGTGAGGCCGTGTATCTCGGTGGCGCTTCCGGGCACCGCCGCGATCGCGGACCCGTGCGAATTCGCTTGGATGGCAATGCCTCCGAGGCTAGCGAGCGGCGAGCGGTTCTCGGCGTACAGTTTGACGCTGCCGCTGACGGTGACCGAATTCTTGGGCGCAAGCCTCGGGCTTCAGCCCGAGGTGAGCCCATCCCGTCTGTCGCCGGGCGTAGCCCGGCGTTGCGAGTGGGCGGGCTTGGCCGTCGATGTATTGCTTGATGATGGACAGGGGTGCGCGTCCGCAGGAGGCGGCGAAGTAGGACGGCGACCACAGGTGGCCGCGCATGCGGGCGCGGACACACGCGCCGGTGAACTCCCGTCGGACCGCGTAAGCGGTGCGGCCTTTAAGCCGTTGCGCCAAGGTGGAGATCACCAGGGTGGGCGGGTATGCGATCAGCAAGTGCACATGGTCGGTTTCGCCGTTGAACTCGAGCAAGCACATGGTTTCACCGCCGATGCGGCGCAGTCGTTCGCCTCGTCGCTGCGTCAGTCGTGGGTGCGCGAGCATCTGCCGGCGCAGGAGACCCAGAACCTGGGGGCGCGGGCGTTTGATGCGGTGCGCCTGTGGCATGTGGGCCGCAAAGGCAAGCCGCGGTTCAAGCCGGCCAAACGCGGGTTGCGTTCGCTGGCGGCTAAGGACGGCAACGGTGCGCTGCGCCCGAAAACTGATGAGGCTGGGCGTCTGGTCGGGTTGCAGTGGGGCGCGGGGTTCGTCATCCCCATCGCCGCGCCAGCGCTGTCGGGCCGTCGCGGTAAGGAACAGCAGGCCGAGCTCGCCGAGATCAAGGCACTGATCGCGGCCGGGAAAGTCTTGTCGACGCGGATCGTGCGCACGCTGATCAACGGGCGCGCCACCTACCGGATGCAGGTGGTCTGTGATGGTCGCCCCACCCGCCGGTACCCGGTCGGCGACGGGCAGGTGTCGTTCGACCTGGGCCCGAGCCAGATCGCGGTGGCCGTGGCGCGCGCGGATGGGAGCTGGTCGGGGTGGGTTGAGCCACTGGCCGATGCGATCCGGTTGGACACGCTGCGGTTGCGCCGCACTCAGCGGCATCTGGACCGCCAGCACCGCGCCGGCTCGCCGGACTGCTTCGACGGGGATGGCAGCCACAAATGGGTTCGTTGTGGCTGGCGGCGTTCGGCCGCCGCGCAGCACACCGTGATGCGCGTAGCCGAGTTGCATCGCCGGCTGGCAGAGCACCGCAAGACGTTGCACGGATGCTTGGCGAATCGGCTGATCGCCCGCGGCACCGATATCGCCTGTGAGCGACTGGGGTACGTCGCGTGGCAGAAAAACTTCCCGCGCAGTGTGCGCGACCGCGCGCCCGGGCTGCTGGTGGAGATGTTGCGCCGCAAGGCTGAAAGCGCCGGCGGGCCCCAGCTCTACGAATACAACCCACCAACCACCGCCTTGTCGCAAACGTGTCTGTGCGGGGCGAAAAAGAAAAAGCCGCTCTCCCAGCGGGTGCACCGCTGCGGGTGCGGCATTCGAGAAGATCGCGACCTGTTTTCGGCCTACCTCGGACTGCATGTGCGAACCGAGGCCGATGGGGTCGATCGGCTGGATTTGCCGGCAGCCCGCCAGGGCTGGCTGCATCGTCAGGACGTCGATGAGTCGCCGAAGTCCAGCCGTAGTGCATTAGCACGCAAGCGGCGAGGCCGCAGGCATCCGCCCTCGCGGAGGTCGGTGGCGCGCATCAAAGCGCGGCGTAAAGCCAAAACGATGATGCGACAGAGCCGCTCGGCGCGAACCTCCACTATCGACCAGCCCACGGCGATAGCCGCATGAGCGCCTATCGAGACAGCCGGTCGGCACGAGGAATCCTCGCAGTTCACTGCGGGGAGGACGTCAAGGGAAGCCGGTCGGTACCGGTGAACCGGGCGTACACCCCACACGAATGGCTGACCAAGAGAAGTTACCGGGCAGGTGAACGCCGCACGCGCCGTCACCGCCGCCTGTCGCGGACCTTGTAGGTGGAGGGCCACGATTTACGCGACTCGTCTCCGGTCAGCGGCGTCCCCATACCGCCGACCTTGACGCTGTACGCCTCCTTGCCGGGGCCGACTTCGCGGTTGGCATGCTCCTGCGCCAGGTAGTACAGCTCGTCGATGGTGGCTTCGTCATAGGCGACGAACGAGGTTTCCCGCACCACGTCCTCGATCCCGGCCAGCAACCGCCCGGGCAGCACCCGCGACACCAGCGCGGCCAGCACCAGCAGCACGACCGGGACGACCCAGTAGCAGACGAACGACAGCGGGGTCGTCGCGTCGCGGATCGTGGCGTCGCGGTGCACGAGCGGCGGGATGGCCGACGACACGGTCATGCCGGCGAACGCGGCGGCCCACGTCCAGGTCAGCAGGCCGGCCATCCGCCCGAACAGCTCGGTCTTGACGACGTCGGGCGGCTGCTCCGCGGCGGCGACGTCCGCGACGAACGACCTGCCGCCGAGCGCGCCGCCCACGGTGACCAGCAGGATGCCGGCGTTGCTCAGCGGCAGCATCCATGCCCGGGCGACCGACGCGCCGAGCGCGACCGTGAGCACCGTCAGGACCGCGAACGTCGCGACCGCGCCGGCTTGCGGCGCGCGTCCCGGCTGCCCTGGGAAACCCCCGATCAGCAGCCCCGCGACGGCGGCCGCCAGGGCGACCGACGCGGCGGCGGTCGCGGGGACGTTACCGATCAGCACCCAGTAGACGAGCCACGGCGCCAACCCGAACAGCATGCCCACGGGGGGTCAGTGTAGGGCCGCCGGCCGGCGCCGCGGCGGCTTCGCGCGCCACGCTGTCATGTCGGCGTGACACCGCCCCCCCACGCGGCCGCGCTATCGTTGCATATTAAGCAACATGCTTCGTAATACGCAACATAGCCACCAGTCGCCGGGAGCAGGAATCATGGGACCGAAAGTTGTCATCGTGGGTGCCGGCATCGTCGGCACGTCGCTGGCCGACGAGCTCACCGCGCGCGGCCTCACTGAGGTCACCGTGGTCGACCGCGGCGCGTTGTTCGCCACCGGCGGATCGACCTCGCACGCCCCCGGCCTGGTGTTTGCGACCAACGCCTCGCACACCATGAGCGCGTTCGCCCGCTACACCGTCGAGAAGTTCTCGGAGCTGAGGCACCCGGGCGGGCCGGTGTTCAACCGGGTCGGCGGGCTCGAGGTCGCGACCACCGCGCCGCGCTGGGCGGATCTGCAGCGCAAGGCGGGCTGGGCGCAGGCCTGCGGAATACCGGGCCGGCTCCTCGGCGCCGCCGAGTGCGCGGCGCTGCACCCGCTGCTGGACCGGGAGCAGATCCTGGGCGGCTTCCACACCCCGCCGGACGGGCTCGCCGCGGCCCTGCGGGCGGCCGAGGCCCAGGCGCGGCGCGCCACCGCACGGGGCGCGGCCTTCGTGCCCGGCACCGAGGCGCTCGGGGTGGTGGACCGCAACGGCCGCGTCCGCGGCGTCCGCACCGGCCGCGGGGTCATCGACGCCGACATCGTGGTGTGCGCGGCCGGGTTCTGGGGGGCCGGGCTGGCCCGCCGGGTCGGGCTGACCCTGCCGCTGGTGCCGATGGCCCACCAGTACGCCACGACCGGGCAGGTCGCCCCGCTGGTGGGCCGCAACACCGACGAGCACGACGCGGGCCTGCCGATCCTGCGCCACCAGGACGCCGGTCTGTACTTCCGCGAGCACGTCGACCGGCTCGGCATCGGCTACTACGGGCACCAGCCGATGCCCCTGGGGGCCGATGACCTGTCCACCCTGCTGGTCGACACCGCCGGCGAGCCGATGCCCGCGATGCTGCCCTTCACCGAGGAGGACTTCGCCCCGGCCTGGCGCGACTCCGTGCGCCTGCTGCCCGCGCTGGGCGACACCAAGGTCGAGGCGGGCTTCAACGGGATCTTCTCCTTCACCCCGGACGGCTTCCCGCTGCTCGGCGAGCACCGGGACCTCGGCGGGTTCTGGGTCGCCGAGGCGGTCTGGGTGACGCACTCGGCCGGGGTGGCCAGAGCCGTCGCCGAATGGATCGTCGACGGCACCCCCTCGCTCGACGTGCACGAGAGCGACCTGTACCGCTTCGAGGAGTTCGCGCGCAGCCCGCGCTTCATCGAACAGGCCTGCACGCAGGCGTTCGTCGAGGTCTACGACATCGTCCACCCGCACCAGCACCGCAGCGCGCTGCGCGGCCTGCGCACCAGCCCGTTTCACGCCCGCCAGGTCGAGCTGGGCGCGTTCTTCTACGAGGGCGGGGGCTGGGAACGACCCGCGTGGTTCGAGGCCAATACCGGTCTGGTCGCGCAGGCCGCGGCCGCCGGGGTGCGCTTCCCCGGCCGCGACGAGTGGGCCGGCCGGTTCTGGTCGCCGATCGCGATCGCCGAGGCGCACCGGACCCGCGAGCGCGTCGGTCTGTACGACGTGACGCCGCTGACCCGTTTCGAGGTCGGCGGGGCCGGCGCGGCCGGCTTCCTGCAACGGCTGTCCACCAACCACGTCGACAAGCCCGTGGGCTCGGTGACCTACACCCTGATGCTCGACGAAACCGGCGGCATCCGCAGCGATCTGACCGTCGCGCGGCTGGGCGAAACCCGGTTCCAGGTAGGCGCCAACGGGCCGCAGGACTTCGACTGGCTGTCCCGGCACCTGCCGGGCGACGGCACGGTCACGCTGCGCGACGTCACCGGAGGCACCTGCGGTGTGGGAGTGTGGGGCCCGGCCGCCCGCGAGCTGGTGCAGCCGCTGTGCCGGGACGACCTGTCGCACCGGGCTTTCCCGTACTTCCGCGCATTGCAGACCTACCTGGGCGCCCTGCCGGTCACGATGCTGCGGGTGTCCTACGTCGGCGAGCTGGGCTGGGAGATCTACACCGAGGCCGGCTACGGCGCCGCACTGTGGGACCTGCTGTGGACGGCCGGGCGGGGCCATGGGGCCGTCGCCGCGGGCCGCATCGCGCTCAACAGCCTGCGCATGGAGAAGGGCTACCGCGCCTGGGGCACCGACATGACCGCCGAGCACCGGCCCGACGAAGCGGGCCTGGGCTTCGCGGTCCGCATGACCAAGGCCGACTTCATCGGCAAGGCCGCCCTGCTGGCTGCCCGGCCGCGAAGGCTGCTGCGCACCATCGTGTTCGACGATCCCGCCGCCGTGGCGCTGGGCAAGGAGCCGGTGTACGCCGGGGACGTGTGCGTCGGGTTCGTCACCAGTGCGGGCCATTCGCCCACGCTGGGCCGCACCGTCGCCTACGCCTGGCTGCCCCCGGGCGCGGCCGTCGGCGACACGCTCACCGTCGACCATCGCGGACGCCGCCACACCGCGACCGTGCATCCGCACGCCGTCGTGGACCCAGAACTTGCCCTGATCCGGAGGTAGGCCGACATGACCACGACCACAACGGCTTACGACGTCATCGTCGTCGGACTCGGCGGCATGGGAAGCGCGGCCGCCTACCACGTCGCCGCCCGCGGGCACCGGGTCCTCGGCCTGGAGCGCCACCAACCGGCGCACGCCAGGGGCTCCAGCCACGGCGGCTCGCGCATCATCCGCCAGTCCTACTTCGAGGACCCCGGCTATGTGCCGCTGCTGCTGCGCGCCTATGAGCTCTGGGACAAGCTGGCCGTCGACGCCCAGCGCGAGGTGTACCGGCTCACCGGGGGACTGTTCGTCGGGCCGCCGGACTGCCGGACCGTCGCGGGCAGCGTGCTGGCCGGCCGCCGGTGGGGGCTGGCGCACGAGGTGCTCGACGCCGCCGAGATCACCGCGCGGTTCCCCCACTTCACGCCCCACCCGGGCGACATCGCGCTCTACGAGGCCAAGGCCGGGTTCGCCCGCCCCGAGCTGACGGTGCGCGCGCACCTCGACCTCGCCGACCGCGCGGGGGCCACACTGCGATTCGACGAGCCGGTGCTCGAGTGGAGCCAGACCCGCGACGGCGTGCGGGTGAGGACCCCCCGCGGGTCCTACACGGCCGGCCGGCTGGTGATCTGCCCCGGCGCCTGGGCGCCGCAGCTGCTGGCCGAGCTCGGGGTCCCGATCACGGTGGAACGTCAGGTGATGTACTGGCTGGACCCGATCGGCGGCGCCGCCGCGTTCGCCGACCATCCGATCTTCATCAGCGAAAACTATTCCGGTGCACAGATATACGGCTTCCCGGCAATCGACGGGCCACGCGGCGGTGTGAAGGTCGCCTTCTTCCGCAAGGGCCTCGCCTGCACGCCGGAGACCATCGACCGGGTGGTGCGCCCGCGGGAGATCGACGAGATGAGGGCGCGGGTCACCGAGTTGTTGCCGGCGCTGGCCGGCGGGTGCCGGCACACAGCGACCTGCATGTACTCCAACACCCCCGACCAGCACTTCGTCATCGCCCGCCACCCGGGATACGCCAATGTCACTGTGGCGTATGGGTTTTCGGGGCACGGCTTCAAGTTCGTGCCCGTGGTCGGGGAGATCCTCGCCGACCTGTGCATCGAGGGCGTCACCGCCCACCCCATCTCGTTGTTCGACCCGCAGAGACCGGTGACCCGATGACGACCACCGGACGGCCGTCGCCGGCGCTGCTGCCGACCCTGGGCGGCGACTACTACACCAGCGCGGCCGTCTTCGCCGCCGAACAGCGGCACGTGTTCGAGAGCATGTGGTTCTGCGCCGTGCGCGCCGGCGACGTCGGCGAGCCGGGTCAGTTCAAGAAAGTCCAGGTGGGCCGGGAAAGCGTGCTCGTGGTGCGCGGCCGCGACCGGATGCTGCGCGCCTTCCTCAACGTGTGCCGGCACCGCGGCGCGCTGTTGTGCACGCAACCCGAGGGCCGGGTCCGCCGCAACCTGCGCTGCCCCTACCACTCGTGGACCTACGGGTTGGACGGCACGCTGGTGGCCGCACCCAATCTCAGCGCGCTGACCGAGGAGGGCGGCGCGGGCATCGACCGCCGCGACTACGGCCTGGTTGCGGTGGCGCTGCGCGAATGGCTCGGGTACGCCTGGGTCTGCCTGGCCGAGGACCCGCCGTCGTTCGAGGACGAGGTCGTCGGCGCGGCCGCGCACCGGCTCGGCGACCCGCGGGCCATCGACGCCTACCGGATCGACACCCTGCAGGTGGGGCACCGCGTCAGCTACGACGTGGCGGCCAACTGGAAGCTGATCGTCGAGAACTTCATGGAGTGCTACCACTGCGCCACCATCCACCCCGAGCTGACCAGGCTGCTGCCCGAGTTCGCGGGGGGTCGCGCCGCGCAGTCGTCGGTGGGACACGGCGCCGAGTTCGGTTCGGGCGTCGACGGTTTCACGGTCGACGGCAGCCCGGGGTTCCCCAGCCTGCCCGGGGTCGGCACCGGCCAGGAGCGACGCTACTTCGCGATCACCGTCAAGCCGACGGTGTTCATCAACCTGGTGCCCGACCATGTCATCTTCCACCGGATGTTTCCGCTGGCCCCCGATCGCACCGTCGTCGAATGCGACTGGCTGTACGCCCCGGACGTGGCGGCCACGGCCGACCTGTCTCGTTCGGCCGAGCTGTTCCACCGGGTCAACGAGCAGGACTTCGATGCCTGCCGGCGGACTCAGCCGGCGATGTCCTCGCGCGCCTACCGGGCCGGCGGCGTCCTGGTGCCCGCCGAACACCACATCGCCGAATTCCATCGGTGGGTGGTCTCGCGCCTCGGCGCGCCCATCGCGCCGAGGTGAGCGGGTCCCGCTGAACACCGGTATAAGCTCGGTCGTCATGGCGAGCGGCGACAACGGAGATGCCCCCGCCGGCCGCTCCGACCCGGGCCCCGCGGTGCAATCGGTCGATCGGGCCCTGCTGGTGCTCGAACTGCTCGCGGACCTGGGCAAGGGCGGGGTCACCGAGATCGCCGACGAGCTCGGCGTGCACAAGTCGACGGCGTCCCGGCTGATCGCGGCGCTGGAGTCGCGCGGCTACGTCGAACAGCTCTCCGAACGCGGCAAATACCAGCTCGGCATCGCGGTGTCGCGGCTGGCGCGCTCGCGCAGCGGGCATCTGGATCTGGTCAAGCTCAGCCAGGACGCCTGCGACGCGCTGGCGGCCGAGGTCGGTGAAACGGCGAATCTGGCTGTCCTGGACGAGAACCGGATCGTCAACATCGCCGAAGCCGTCAGCACCGCCGTGATCGCGCTGCAGACCTGGGTCGGCCAGACCTGCCCGGCACACGCCACGTCGGCGGGCAAGGTGCTGCTCGCCGCGCTGGACGCCGACGAGGTGCGCGAGCGGCTCGGCCCCACGCTGGAGGCCTTCACCGACAACACGATCGTGAGCATCGACGCCCTGGAAGCCGAACTCGCCGCCGCGCGACGCGCCGGATGGGCCGGCGCGCGTGAGGAACTCGAGATCGGGCTCAACGCCGTGGCCGCGCCGGTGTATGACGCCAACGGCCAGATCGCCGCGGCGCTGAGCGTGTCCGGGCCCGCCTACCGACTCGAGGCCTCCGCCTTCGCGGAGGTCGCGCGGCGGACGATCGCGGCCGCCGACAGCGTCAGCCGCCGGCTGGGCTGGACCGACCGGGCCTGCTAACCGCGACCGTCTTCTATGACGGCCGCAACGGCCATGCGCTCGCGCAGGCTGTCGTAGATCGGCGGCGATCTCACCAGATACGCGGCGAGGACCGCCGCCGCGGTCGCGGCCATCATCGGCACGATCACCGTCGTCGTGGCCGTCATCTCCACGACGATCACCATCCCGGTGACGGGCGCCCGGACGGTGGCCCCGAAGAACGCCGCCATTCCCACCAGCGCCATCGGAATCGCCAGCGAAGACGCGTTCGTCGGCCACATCAGGTTGAAAACCCCGACGAACGCCAGCCCCCACAGCGCACCCACCGCCAGCAGCGGCGCGAACAGCCCACCCGGCACGGCGGCCGAGTAGGACAGCGGGCCCGCGACGAGCCGCACCACGAGGTAGCCGATGACCACGGAGAGCAGGATGTGGTGCCCGCCGAGGATAAGTTGGCTCACGGGGTCGCCGCCGCCCACCGTCAGCGGATGCACGAACATCGCCAGCCCGATGACCGCGCCGATCAGCGCCGCCTTCGCGGGCGCGGGGACCCGGCTCAGCGCGGCGACGTGGTCGACGAACCACAGCACCAGCCGGTTGTAGGCGGCCCCCAGGGCTCCGGTCAGCAGGCCGAAGGCGATGAAGAGCGGCAACCACACCAGGTTGGGGGCCCCGGTCGGTGCGACCTGGAAGTCGGGGTGGTTGCCCAGGACGAGCCGGGAGCACCCGACGGCGGCCGACGCCCCGATGAGCGTGGCCAGCACGGTCTTCACCCGGAACGACTTCGTCACCTCTTCGAGGGTGAAAAGGGTGCCGCCGATGGGGGCGTTGAAGGCGACCGCGAGTCCCGCCCCGCCCAGCGCCGTCTGCATCATCCTGACCTCGGCGTCGGGCAGCCGGGCCCGGCGCGCGGTCTCGGCGCCGATTGCCGCGCCCATGTGCACCGTCGGGCCCTCGCGGCCCAGCACCAGCCCGGAACCGATCGCCAGCAGGCCGCCGACGAACTTCGCGGGCAGCAAGCGGATCAGGGGTGGCCGGGCGTCGCCCCGGAAGACCGCCTCGACGTGCTGGATCCCGCTGCCGGCGGCCAGCGGCTCCCACCGCACGACCAGCGCGGCCAGGGTGGCGCCGGCCGCGGCGGCGGCCAGCGGGAGCAGCCAGCCCGGGCCGGGCAGCCGGTGGGCCCAGTCCACGAAGTCGACGCGCAGGTGCTCGGCGGCCTTCAGGCACCACCGGAAAGCGCCTCCGATGAACCCGATGGCCACCCCCGCGACGGTCGCGACGACACAGATGAGCAGGGAGCCCCGCATCGAATCGTCGGGCTGGTCGGGGCCTGCCGTCGGCGCGGTCATCAACCGTTCCCCTTCCACGCTGGACAAACCCGGCCGGCTCCCAGTCTCCCAGATCGGCGGTCGCGATCAGACGCGTGCGTCCTGCCCGGCGTAGCAGCAGGTGGTGGCGATCTCCTCGCGCACCGCGTCCGCCGATGCCGCCTCGATGCCGAGATGGTGAAGCGTGCCGCCGTCACCGCAGCCCATGGTGATCACGACGTCACCGGCGCGCCCGTCGCCGCCCCGAGCGCGGCTCACGGCCGGGCATCGACGTCCTCAGGCGCTCAGCCGGATGGGGAGGTGCTTCAACGAGTTGTTCAGGTTCGAGCGCACCCGGACCGGCTCACCGATGAGCTCGATGACGGAGAACGACTCCAGCAGTTCCCGAAAGAACACCCTGGCCTCGAGCCTGGCCAGGTGCACGCCGAGGCAGTAGTGGCTCGCGAAGCCGAAAGACAGATGAGGATTGGGGCGGCGGTGGATGTCGAAGGCCTGCGGGTCGGCGAAGACCGCTTCATCCCGGTTTGCCGACGTGTAGTACATCGCCACCTTGTCGCCGGCGGCGATGCGGGTGCCGGCGAGTTCGGTGTCGACGAGCGCGGTGCGCCGGAAATAGTGGAGCGGATTGTCGTAGCGGATGATCTCCTCGACGGCGCCGGGCAGCAGCGACGGGTCGGCCCGCAACTCGGCCAGCTGGTCCGGATGCCGGAGCAGAGTGAGTAGCCCGGAGGAAAGCATGCCCTTCGTCGTGTCGAAACCCGCGGTGACGAGTTGCACGAAGAATCCGCCGAAATCGAGATCGCTCATCGGCTGGCCGCCGAAGTCCGCGTGCAGGATCGCGCTGGTCAGGTCGTCGGCGGGAGCGCCACGGCGACGAGCGGCCGCGAACTCGACGGCGTAGGCGGCCATCTCGACTCCGCCGGTGGCGTTGCCCGCCTCCGGGGCGCCCAAATCCGGATCCTGGCTGGACGTGTTGCGCTGCGCCAACGTTTGCAGGTAGTCCCAATCGCGGCGCGGCAGGCCGAAATACTCGCCGATCACGTGCGTGGGCAGGTTCGCGGCCACGTCGTGGACGAACTCCACGTCCCGCTTTTCGCGAGCCTCGGCCATGATGCCGCGACAGATGTCGCGCACCCGGCTTTCCAGGCGCGCAATCGCCCGCGGCCGGAAGTGCGGTGACAGCGGTGCGCGATGGGTCGTGTGCCGGGGCGGGTCCATGGCCAGCAGCATGCTGCGCATCCGTGCCAGCGTGTCCGGCGCCGGGTCCTCGACGACGACGCCCCCGTGATGGGACGAGAAGATCTCGGGGTGGCGGGCGACCCGGACGACGTCGGCGTGGCGCAACACCGCCCAGAAGCCTTCCTCGCGCTCCATGGGCTGCCAGTGCACGGGCTCGGTGCGCCGTAACTGCGCCAGCGCCTCGTGCGGCACACCACGGACGAAGGTGTCGGGGTTGGCCAGGTCCGCGGGGCCCGCTGCGGTGCTGGTCACGGTTCAGCCGGTCAGGACGTTGGGCCGGGGCAGTCCGGCCGCCTCGCACAGCGCAAGATAGGTCGCCAGAACGTTGGAGGCGTCCAGGATGCTCTCGATGTTGCCGTCCGCGTCGAGGTTCAGGTTCGCGCCATAGATCTGGAACCAGACATGGGTGTCGTCCTCGAGGACCTGCAGGGTGTGAACCGAACCGGCCGGTTCGTACAGGAATGAGCCGGCGCGGTTGACGTAGCTGTACTCCTTGTACTTCCACGCCCCCGTCGTCGTGTACGCATAGACCGGTCCCGTGTGTTTGTGGCGTTGCACTTCGTAGCCGGCCCGGAAGACGTTTTCCACGATCCAGAGGCCCTCGGCCTCTTTGACCTGGATCACCTTCAGCTTGGAGCCGTCACCGAGGTCGACGAACGGCAGCTCGTCGGCGCCGATGTGCACGGCGGTCGGCACGTCGGCCATCGTCATGGAGATGCCTTTCCCGGAGCGATCGAGCGAAACCACCGAGCCCAAGTATGGAACACGATTCACGAAATACACAACACCTAATTGCGGGATGGTCAATCGGGCGCGGAGGTTCGGGGTCGGGCCGGTCAGGAAATCGGATAGCGGCGCAGCTGGTCGACGATCGCCTGCGTGACCTCGGCGGGACGTTCCTGCACCAGCCAATGCCCGGCGTCGAGGTCGACGCGCCGGTAGTCGGCGATCGGGATCTTCTCCCCCAGGGCGACAGCCAGCGGCCCGGCATAGGGCTCGTCGCGGCCCATGATCAGCAGGGTGGGCACCGTCACCGGCTCCGGAGCGGCCGACAAGATCCGTCGGTGCCCGTCGGAAGCCCGGTACCAGGCAAGCGCAGCCGACAACGCTCCGGGCTGGTCGAGCACCGCGACCAGCTGCTCCTGTTCCGCGGCGCTGTGCCCGGTCAGCAGCGCGCGGAAAACCGCGAGGTGATCCTGCCCGAGCACGCGCTCGGCCGCCCCGTCCGGCGCGAGGACCAAGGCCAGGAAGTTGCGGTAGTCCTCGACGGCGGGGTCGGTCCAGGTCCCCTCCGCGAAGGCGTGATAGTGCGGAATCGACAACACGGTGAGCGACGCCAGGCGCGACGGCGCGGCGATCGCGACGAGCCAGGCGATCGCCGCCCCCCAATCATGGGCCACCAGGTGAAACCGGCCGAAGCCCAGAGCGTCCGCGACCGCCACGACGTCGCCGACCAGCTCCTCGTGCCGGTAGGACTCCACCTCGCGGGGCCGCGCCCCCGGGCTGTAGCCCCGTTGGTCCGGGGCAGCGCACCGATAGCCCGCGCCGGCCAACGCCGCCATCACGCCGGCCCACATGGCGGAGGTTTCCGGGAAGCCGTGCAGCAGCAGCACCGGCTCGCCGGCTTGCCCGGCCCGCCGCACGGTGAAGTCCATGCCCCTGGCACTGATGGTTGGCTGCGTCATGTTCGCCAACCGTAACGGCGGCGGGGCATCCGATTGACGGCTACTCACCGTATTTGCTTGTATTCGAGCCATGGCCGACCTGTGCGCTCGACAATGCGGTGCCGCCGAGCTTGCCTTTATCGCCCGGCGGCTACGGCTGCATGCGGTCGCCGCCGCGCGCGGCAAGGGAGAGGGTTACATCGGCCAGGCACTGCAGTCGGCGGAACTGTTCGCGGTCTTGTATTTCCATGAGATGCACTGGTCGCCAACCGCTCTCGACGACGAGTCCCGCGACAGGTTGCTGCTGTCGGTGGGCCACTACGCGCTTTCGCACTACTGCGCCATGGCCGAACACGGCCTGCTGTCGCGGGCCCAACTGGAGACGTACGGTGCCGACGGAAGTCCGCTGACGTTGGGTGCCGAACCCGGTGACGTGCCGGGTGTGGAGTTCGCCGGCGGATCGCTGGGGCAAGGCCTCGGGGTCGCCGGTGGACTCGCCTGGGGCCTGCGCCACCTCGGGAACCCGGCGCGGGTGTTCAACTACATGTCGGACGGCGAGACGCAGGAGGGCTCCACCTGGGAAGCGGCGATGTTCGCCGGCGATCGGAACCTGGCCAATCTCACCTGCGTCGTCGACGTCAACCGGACCCAAGCCGACGGCGAACTGGTGCTCGAGGTCGAACCGCTGGCGGAGAAATTCCGCGCGTTCGGGTGGTGGGCCGCCGACGTCGACGGCAACGACATCGACGCGCTGCTGGACGTTTTCGCCAAGGCCCGCAACGACGGCGGCGACCGGCCGCGCGCCGTCATCGCGCACACCCGCCTCGCGCATGGGGCGGCGAGCCTGCAAGCCCGCCGCAACGCACATTTCGTGCGGATCCCGGCGGATCAGTGGTCCGCGGTGCAGCGCGAGATCGAGGCGGGCTTGTGACGGCCGCATCGGCCGGCGCCGCCGCGGCCATGGGCATGCGGGTCAAGGCCGGGCCCTGGGGGCGCGCACTGGTGGACGCCGCGACCCGCCGCACCGACATCGTCGCGGTGTCGGCGGATTTGAAGAAGTACACCGACCTGTCGGCGTTCGCCGCCGCGTTCCCGGACCGTTACATCGCCGTCGGGATGGCCGAGCAGAACCTGATGCTGACCGCCGCCGGCCTGGCCCGCGCCGGGCTGACCGTGGTCGCCACCTCCTTCGCGGTGTTTCTGGGGCGGCGTGCCGCGGACTGCGCGATCATGCAGATCGCGCTGCCGCGGGCCAACGTCAAACTCGTCGGTGCGACGCCGGGCATCTCCGCGACGTTCGGTCCCTCGCACACCTCGATCGACGACCTGGCGGTGTGGCGGGCGGTCCCGAACATGGTGGTCATCGACCCCGCCGATCCCGTTGAGGCCGCGCAGGCGCTGACCGTGGCGCTCGACTACGACGGGCCGGTGTACCTGCGTCAGCCCTTCGACCGGGCCGCCGCGTGCCGCACGACGGACCTGCCGCCGTTCGAACTCGGCAAGGCCGCGGTGCTGCGCGACGGCGCCGACGTCGGCATCGTCGCCAGCGGGGACCGGGTGCCCGAGGCGTTGACCGCGGCCGACACGCTGGCCGGCGACGGCATCGACGCGACCGTGCTGCGGGTCAGCACCATCAAACCGTTCGACGGCGACGCGGTGGCCGACATCGCGGCACGCACCGGACGGCTGGTCACCGCGGAGAACCACTCGATCATCGGCGGGTTGTTTTCGGCCACCGCCGAGGTGCTGGCACGCCGGGGGCTCGCGGTACCGGTCACGCCGATCGGCGTCCCGGACACGTTCCCGCCGTTCGGATCGCCGGATTTCACCGCGGAGTTGCTCGGCATGACCGCTCGGCACATCGCCGACGCGGCACGGGCGGCGGTGGCGCGTGGATAGCACGAGGCATAGCGGACGGGTGGTCGTCGTCACCGGCGGCGGCCACGGGATCGGCGCGGCCACGGTACGTCGTTTCCTGGACGAAGGGGCGTCGGTGGTGGCCGCCGACGTCAACCCCAAAGGCCTGCAACGCCTGTCCGACGAATTCGATGATCGGCTCGTCACCCGGGTCACCGACGTCACCGACGAGGCCGCGGTGCGTGACCTCGTCGATGCCGCGGTGGCGGCTTTCGGACGGCTGGACACGATGGTCAACAATGCCGGCGCGATCACCATGGGCACCGTCGTCGACGTCGAGCCCGCCGACTGGCGCCGCATCATGGCGGTGAACCTGGACGCGGTCTACTTCGGATCGCGAGCGGCCATACCGCACCTGATCGCCACCGGCGGCAACATCGTGAACACCGCGTCCATCTCCGGACTGGCCGGCAACTACGGCCTGGTCGCCTACTGCGCCGCCAAGGGCGCCGTGGTCAACCTGACCCGCAACATGGCCATCGACCATGCGCGCCAAGGCATCCGGGTCAACTCGGTCTGCCCGGGGCCGGTGAACACCCACCCCGGCGGGATGATGGACCACCCCAACATGAAGCCGGTCTACCAGCGCAACATCCCGATGGGGCGTGTCGGTGAGCCCGAGGAGATCGCCAGCGTGATCGCGTTTCTGGCCTCCGACGACGCCAGCTTCATCACCGGCCACAACCTGGTCGCCGACGGCGGACTGACCGCACACACCGGCGAGCCCAACTTCACCGACCTGTACGCCGAGGAGTTCCGCGCGGCCCAGCGGGCCCGGCAGCAGCGGTCGTCGTGAACGCCGAATTCCAGCACGCCGACGTCGCCGCCAACGGCATCTCGATCCACACCGTCTGCCTCGGCGACGGCCCGCTGGTGGTGTTCTGCCACGGCTTCCCGGAGTCGTGGTACTCGTGGCGGCATCAGCTCACCGCGGTGGCCGCCGCCGGATTCCGCGCGGTCGCCATGGACATGCGCGGATACGGGCAGACCGGCGCGCCGGCGGCGATCGGCGCCTACACCCTGTCGCACCTGGTGGCCGACGTCGTCGGTGTGGTCGGCGCGCTCGGTGCCGAGCAGGCAGTCGTGGTGGGCCACGACTGGGGGGCGCCGGTGGCCTGGTACAGCGCGTTGATGCGCCCGGACCTGTTCCGCGCCGTGGCGGCGCTGAGCGTCCCGTACACGCCGCCGATACCCGGCTTGCCGGAGGGCCTCACGATGAACGATCTGATGCGGGCCAACGCCGGCGCACGCGACTACTACCGGCTGTATTTTCAAGAACCGGGCCGGGCCGAAGCCGAGATCGAGGCGGACCTCGATCGCTTTGTGCGCGGGTTCTTCTACACGATCAGCGGCGACATCGTCGCCGACGAGAAACGGGCCGGGGGCTGGGACGGGTACTTCGCCTCGGGGGAGCGTTTCATCGACCAACTGACGGTTCCTGCGACACTGCCCGCCTGGCTGAGCGAAGACGACGTCGACTTCTATGTTGACGAGTTGTCGCGCAACGGGATTCGTGGTGGGCTCAATTGGTACCGCAACATCAACGCGTTGCCGACGGTGTTGGCGCCGTTCCTCGGTGCGACGATCCGCGCGCCGGCGCTCTACCTGGCCGGCGAGCATGACCTGATCGCCGGTAACACCGACGAGGCGTTGGCGGGCATGCGAGCCGCGCTGCCGAATCTGCGCGGTATGGAATTGCTTGCGGGCGCCGGGCATTGGGTTCAGCAGGAGCGTGCCCACGATGTGAACGACGCGCTCGTCGGTTTCCTGCAATCGCTGTGAGCGATCCGGGGGATCACCCAGTTCACCGCGTTTCAGGCAGCATCGCCCGTGTCAAAGCCGATTTTTTTCGGCTGCCGCGGCGGCGCACGATTCACCATCGTGTCGTGATCGGATCGTCGAAGAGATCGTAGGTGCCGGTGGTCTTCCACTGCTCTGCTGCCGTATGTGGAGCGCCGAACCATCGCACGTGGGCAGCCACTTCAGCCGGGGCGCGCCCGGCGTCGGTGAGGTGTCCGGTCGGCACTTCCTCGGGGGTAAGCGGCTGGCGCAGAAAGGGATTAAGTACCCGGACACCGAACAGAATCAGGTTATAGGTGCCCGGCAGCGCGGCCGAGGGGACTGTCATCGCGTCGGCTCCGCTCTCGCGCACCGCATCGGCCAACGCCTGGGTGGGCGCGTAGTCCTGGCCGACCAGCTCGTCGGCGGACAGACCATAGGCGGCGCAGTCGTCAAAGTCGACCCGTATCGGGTCCACCTCCAGCGTCGCCGCCCACAGGTTCATTACGACCTCGTCGGGATCACCCGTCGGGCCCACGTTGTGGCGCAGCAGCTCCGCGGCAGGGCCCAGCGGATGAAGGCTCAGATATTGGACGGTCTGGTTGCGTGCGCGGTGGAAACGACCGGAGCGTGAACTGGGAAACGCCCACCACGGCGAGTCGTAAGCCGCGTGCCGAAACGCCGTGAGCCTCACGCCGTCATCGCGCGGGCGCCGGCCGCGGCCGCCAACAGCCGCGGGTAGCACAGCGGGTCATCGAGCAACTCGACCGGAGGCCGGCCCAACTCGGGATGCGCGCGGTGAAACCACGCCAGCACCCCGGGACCGGTGAACGAATGGCGCAGCTGGTTGACCACTTGCCCCACCGCGCGAATACGCGCCGCGTCATCTGATCCCGGCTCACTGCCGTCGTCGGCCAGCCAGCGCTGCAGCTGACGGACCGACACCCCGAGAAGGTCGGCCAGCGTTTTCTGTGGTGCCGCAAGAATGCCGACGGTGCGGTTCAGCACCTCCCGCACCGGCGCATCATCGGCGTACGGCCGATCTTCGGTGAGGTCGCGCAAGGCATGGCGCAACTGCTCGAGCGCAACGCGAACATCGCGACGTCGCTGCGCGGCATCATCATGGCGAAGCGCCTTCTCCGCCCGGAAAGCCGCTGCCCACAGCGTGGTCGTCAGGTAGGGGTCGGCCTGCAGGCGCAGCGGAGTCGCAGCACCCAACGCCGACTCGAAGCTGTCGATCAACTGACCCACCTCATCGGGCACCGTTGCCGAGCGCTGCAACAGCGCGGTGACCTGATTGACCTGGCTGAGCAGCTGCCCAAGATCCGCCACTGTCGCTTTCATGTCGCCATCGTACGACATAATTCCGCACAACTGGGAGCAGCCGAGGCGCGGGATCCTCGACGGTCAGCGACTCATGAGGCTCCACGACCCTACGGGCAGTGACTTACGCAGCGAGTACCCGCTGAACAGCTTGGTCCCGTGCCCCCAGTGGGACTCGAACCCACACTGGGCGGATTTTAAGTCCGCTGCCTCTGCCAATTGGGCTATGGGGGCCCGCCGGCGAATGTAACTCGCGGTGCCCGGCGCTGGGGCAGCGGACCCCGCCCGCAGCGGGGCGTCCCCGAAGGTGCGGGCGGCGTGTGCCCCGCGTACTGTCCGCGCCCCGCGCCCGCCGGTGCCGGGTTTGCCACGACCCGGCCACGTGACGACGCCGTGTCGCCCGGCAGGGTCGTGTTAAAACTGCCGCACTCGTCGTTAAGAAGCCGTAAACGGCTGTCACGCTGGCGCTTTCGAACAGGACTGTGGAGGCGTGGGTCGTTAGCCTTACGCCAGCGCACAGGGGCCAGTACGCAAACACACAGCAACGACCACCGCACACGGGTCGACACTTCCCGAACACTAGGAGCAGCAGATGTCATTCCTGACAACAGTGCCTGAAGAGTTGCTAGCCGCAGCGGCGCAGCTGGGGGCGATCGGCAGCAGTTTGTCGGCGCAGAACGCGGGCGCCGCGGCACCGACCACCGCCATCGCCCCGGCGGCCGCCGACCAGGTGTCGCAGCTGCAGGCGGGGATCTTCGGGGCTTACGGCACGCTTTACCAGCAGATCGCCGCCGAAGCCCAGGCAATGCATGAACAGTTCGTCAACACACTGGGCCTCAGCTCCGGCACCTATTCAGCCACCGAGGCCGCCAACGCGAGCTCGTCGGCTGCGTCCAGCCCGATCGGTTCGCTCACCGCGTTCATCAACAACGCCAGCACGTTCCTGGGCGGCCCGGCCAACAGCGGCGGCAACCCGTTCAGCCTGTCGGGCAACACGGCCAACTTCATGAGCTTCGAGGGCGGGAACTGGGCCTCGGCCATGTCCGACTGCCTCGGCATGGCCGGCGGCGGTCTGATCGACTTCCCCGCCGACGCGGCGGACGTCGCGCCCGGTCTCGCCGGCATGACGGCGCCGGCCGGCGCTCCCATGGCGGGTATCGGGGCCATGGCCGCGATGCCGGCCGCGGGCATGGGCCAAGCCACCATGGTCGGCAAGTTGTCGGTTCCGCCAAGCTGGGCCGGCTCGTTCGCCCCGGTGACGAGCCCGGCCACCGCGATCCAGACCGTCGCTTGGACGGGCGCTGCGCCGCAGGCCGGGACCGGGACGGTCTTGCCCGGGATGCCCGGCCTGGGCGCGGCCGGGCGCAGCAGCGCCGGCTTCGGTGCGCCGCGCTACGGCGTCAAGCCGATCGTCATGCCCAAACCGACGGCCGTCTAGACGCCCGGTCACAGGTGGTCAACAAGAAACGAAATTCTTTCTAGAGAAACGGAATACAGAAATAATGTTGGATTTCGCAGCACTACCTCCCGAGGTCAACTCCGCGCTCATGTACGCTGGTGCCGGCGCCGGGCCGCTGATGGCCGCCGCGACGTCTTGGAGCAACCTAGCCGCTGAATTGAGCACCACGGCAACGCAATACGAGTCGATCGTCACCACGCTGACTACCGAGCGATGGACGGGTGCCGGGTCGATGGGGGCGGCCGCCGCGGCCCAGCCTTACGTCTCGTGGCTGAGCACCACGGCGACGGCGGCCGAGCAAGCGGCCGCGCAGGCATCGGCGTCGGCGGCCGCGTATGAGGCCGCATTCACGGCCACGGTGCCGCCACCGGTAGTCGCCGCCAACAGGGCGACGCTGGCGGCGCTGGTGGCGACGAACTTCCTGGGCATCAACACACCGGCGATCATGGCCACCGAGGCCCATTACGCCGAAATGTGGGTACAGGACGCCACCGCGATGTACACCTACGCGGCAGCCGCGGCGGCTGCCGCGGTCCTGCAGCCGCTGACGCCGGCGGCGCAGACCACGAACCCGGCCGCCTCGACCCTGCAGGCCGCCGCGGTCACCCAGGCGACCGCGGCCACCCCCACCCAGAGCCTGACCAGCCTCGTCTCCGGCCTGCAGAACGCACTGGGCTCGTTCGCCACGCAGCCCTTCGGTACCGGTATATGGGACTTCTTGCAAACCAACTTCCCCGCGGAAGCGGGTCTCATCAGTGCTCTCGACGGGTTCGGCGGCACCCTGTTCAACTTCAACCTGGTCCAGCAGTTTGGTGTGACGGCGGCATGGTTCGTCGGCAACACCATTCCGACGGCGGTGTCGTTCCTCCACACGGTCGCCAACGCGCCGGTCGCGGCCGCCGTCAGCGATGTGGAACCCGTCGCCGGTGCGATCGCCGGGGCGGAAGGCTCGCTGGTGGGCTCGGTTGCGCCGACCGGCCTGGGCGGCGCGGTGTCGGCGGGTCTCGGCGAGGCGTCCGCCGTCGGCGGTCTGTCGGTGCCGGCCGGCTGGTCGGCGGCCGCCCCGGCGACGCTGGCCTCCTCCACCGCCCCGTTGGAGGGCTCGGGCTGGACCGTCGCCTCCGAGGCGGCCGAGCCGGTCACGGCGATGCCCGGCATGCCGGGGATGGCGGCGGCGGCCAAGGGCGCCGGCGCCTACGGGGCCGGGCCGCGCTACGGCTTCAAGCCGATCGTCATGCCCAAGCAGGTGGTGGTCTGAGACCGGAAAAGCAGCGACACGGCATCCATGTGGGGCAAGCAGTTAACCGGCAGGCCGTAATCTGTCCGGGATGCGGCCACCGCCGCAGCGACCGCGACTGCTGAAGACTTCGACCAATCCAAGGCTCGAAAAACAAGAACGACAAGGAGATAGGCAAAATGGCAACACGTTTCATGACCGACCCGCACGAGATGCGGGCGATGGCGGGCCGTTTCGAGGTGCACGCGCAGACCGTCGAGGACGAGGCCCGCAAGATGTGGGCGTCGTCGATGAACATCGCCGGAGCGGGCTGGAGCGGCCAGGCCCAGGCGACGTCCTACGACACCATGGGTCAGATGAACCAGGCGTTCCGCAACATCGTGAACATGCTCCACGGGGTGCGCGACGGGCTGATCCGCGACGCCAACAACTACGAGCAGCAAGAGCAGGCCTCGCAGCAGATCCTCGGCATCTAGTAGCGAAAACCGCAGTCATCCAACACTTTCGAAGGAGCTAAGCAATGAGCATCAACTACTCGTTCGGGGATGTGGACGCCCACGGCGCCACGATCCGCGCGCAGGCCGCCTCGTTGGAGGCCGAGCACCAGGCCATCGTTCGTGATGTGCTGGCCGCCGGTGACTTCTGGGGCGGTTCGGGTTCGGTGGCCTGCCAGGAGTTCATCACCCAGTTGGGTCGCAACTTCCAGGTGATCTACGAGCAGGCCAACTCCCACGGCCAGAAGGTGCAGAGCGCCGGTTCCAACATGGCCAGCACCGACAGCGCCGTCGGGTCCAGCTGGGCCTGACGACACACCTCCACGAAGGGGCCCGCACACCTCGGGTGTGCGGGCCCCTGTCTTGCTAAGTCAGCCGGCCACCGGTGAGCGCGGGATCAGCGAGGGACGGAACCCGACGCGTTGCACCGCGCCGTCGGCCTCGCGTCCGACCATCCCACCCAGCGGCAGCTTGGCCACACCCGGGGTGGTCGCCGACGCCGGCGCCGCTCCCCACCCACCGGGCATGCCGTTGGCGCCCAACGCTGTGGGCAACGGCGTGACCGACGACACCGTGTCCGCCCAGGTGGGCGGCACCGACAGGGTGCCGAGCGAGGCCGCCTGGCCCACGCTGGCCGACGCGCTCTCACCCAGGCCGCCGAGCCCGAGGCTGCCCAGACCATCGCCCAGCCCCTCGAATCCCGGAACGCCCTCCGCGCCCAGAATCGATCCGGCCCCCGCGAAGTCGAGGGACAGTCCGTAGCCGTCGAAACCGAGGCCGGCGCCGTCGGCGCCCAATCCCGCACCGTCGGCCCCCAGGCCGCCGACGTCGGAGCCGATCCCGATCCCGTCGAACAGGCCGGTCGCGCCATTGCCGCTCAACACCGAGGTGAGGCTCGACGTCAGCCCGGACAGCGCCCCGGCCCCGGTGCTGGCGCCCTTCGTCGCGGTCTTGCCCGTCGCGCCCGTCACGCTCGACAGCGCACTGATCGGGGCGGATGCTCCCGAAGCTCCCAGTGAGGCCCCGGTGCCCACCGCCGCCTGCGACACCCCCGCACTCGACGCGGATCCGGGGGTCGACAGGCTCTGCAACGCCTGGGGCACCGAGGACATCAGGTGCGTCGACGCCGTCCGGGCATTGCCGGCGGCGGCCTGGGCCACCGCACCCGTCTGATTGCCCACCCCGCCGGGGTTGGTGGTCCGCGGCGGTGCCGTGAACGTCCCGAAGCTCGATGCGGACGCCGAACTGGCGGCGTAGTTGTACATCGCGGTGGCGTCCTGCGCCCACATCTCGCTGTACTCGGCCTCGGTCGCCATGATCGCGGGCGTGTTCTGCCCAAACAGGTTGGTCGCGATCAGCGCCATCAGCTGAGCCCGGTTGGCCGCGATCAGCGGCGGCGGGACCGTCATCGCAAACGCCGTTTCGTACGCGGCCGCGGCGGCCGTGGCCTGGGTGGCCGTCTGATCGCATTGCTCAGCGGTCACCGTCATCCACGACACGTAGGGCGTGGCCGCGGCCGCCATCGCCATCGACGTGGGGCCCACCCATTCTTCCGTCAGGGTCGAGATCACCGACCGGTAGCCGCTTGCCGCGCTCTGCAGCTCGGCGGCCAGGGACTCCCACCCCGCCGACGCGGCCAGCATCGATGCCGGTCCCGGTCCGGCGTACATGCGTGCGGAGTTGACTTCCGGCGGCAATGCGCCAAAATCCATGAGCTTTCCTCAATCCCATTCCGTTTGCTGATCGCGGCCGCGCGCACCGTTGCACGCGCGGTCCGGTGCGCCGGGCGCACCGGGCATGGCACCGGCCGTCTCGTCCGGGCCCGGTACAGCGCGCGGTTGCAGCTGGCGCCGGCCGTGTCCGCGCCGGAAAGTAGACGAGGCTTGCCGTGAAAGGCCGTCATTTCGACGGGAATTCCGTAACGCTGTGTAACGTCGCGTTGACGCACGCCGCGAACTCATGGGTCCCGAATTCGCTCCCGCGTAGCCAAGCTCGACCACTCCCACGGCGGCACCGGCGTCTCATAGCGACGAAATACGTTCTTGTGAAAATGATTTGCGAAGCCTAACCTCGGCCAGGCTCACGTCGTCCGATCCAACGGTCATGAACACCAGTATTTTTGGGTGCAACGATCATCTCAAGCTGGCTGATGCAGCACATACAAAACTCATATTTGAGCGGCATCGGACGTGACGCGCGCAACACGTCATATTTGAGAACTCTATGAACTTCGTGACAACCGCGTGTGTGGCTTGCGAGAATGGGAGAACATGACTGCAATGTCGCAACACGCAGGCGGCCAGCGCCCGCGCCAGGCCGTCCTCGGCCAGCTGCCCCGGATCTACCGCGCAGACGGATCACCGATTCGGGTTTTGCTGGTGGACGACGAGCCCGCCCTGACCAACCTGGTGAAGATGGCGCTGCACTACGAGGGCTGGGTCGTCGAAGTCGCCCACAACGGGCGCGACGCCATCGCAAAGTTCGACGCGATCAATCCCGACGTGCTGGTGCTCGACATCATGCTGCCCGACGTCGACGGTCTGCGGATCCTGGAGCGCGTCCGCGAGTCGGACGCCTACACCCCGACGCTGTTCCTGACCGCGCGCGACTCGGTGATGGACCGGGTCACCGGCCTGACAGCGGGCGCCGACGACTACATGACCAAGCCGTTCAGCCTGGAGGAGCTGGTCGCCCGGCTGCGCGGACTGCTGCGGCGTTCCAGCCGGCAACCCGCACCGACCGCGGAGTCCCTCAAGGTCGGCGACCTGCGGGTCGACACCGCCAGCCGCGAGGTCACCCGTGACGGCGCTGCGGTGTCGCTGTCCACGACCGAGTTCGAGTTGCTCAGATTCCTGATGCGCAATCCGCGCCGGGTGCTGAGCCGCACCGAGATCCTCGACCGGGTCTGGAACTACGACTTCGCCGGCCGCACCAGCATCGTCGACTTGTACATCTCCTACCTCAGGAAAAAGATCGACTCCGGCAGGGAGCCGATGATCCACACCATCCGCGGCGTTGGATACATGCTGCGGCCGCCGGAATGACCCGGCAGCGCAACACGCCCCGGTGGCTCCCCCGGTCGCTGCGCCGCCAGTTGCTGCTGGGCGTGCTGGCCGTGGTCAGCGTGGTGCTGGTGGCCGTCGGTGTCGTCTCGGTGGTCAGCCTGCGCGGCTACGTCACCGCGATGAACGACGAAGATGTCGCCGAATCTCTGGAGGCTTTGAGCAACTCCTACAACAGGTACCGCGACGGCGAACACACCGGGGAGCATGACGGCACCCCACCGCTGGGGCAGGCCATGCTGGAGTTCACCGACCAGACGCCGGGCAACCTCATCGCCGTCCTGCGCGACGGGACCGTCGTCGGGTCGGCCGTCTTCTCCGAGGCCGAGGCACGGCCCGCACCGCCCGACGTGGTGCGCGCCCTGGAGACGCGGTCGCAGGCCGACGGGCGGCCCCGGACGGAACACCTGGGCAGCCTGGGTACGTATCGGGTGGCCAGCCACCTCGACGGACCCGACCGGCTTCTCGTCGGGCTGTCGCTGCAGCGCGCCGACAAGATCATCACCCGCAAACAGGTCACCACCGCGGCGCTGGTCGCCGCCGCCCTCGCGGTGACCGCGGCGCTCACCGTCTGGGTGGTCGGCTACACGCTCCGCCCGCTGCGCCGGCTGGCCGCCACGGCAGCCGAGGTCGCCGCGATGCCGCTGACGGACGGCGACCAGCGCATCAGCGTCCGGGTGCCACCGGAGGACACCGACCCCGACAACGAAGTCGGGATCGTCGGAAACACGCTGAACCGGTTGCTGGACAATGTCGACAGCGCGCTGGCGTATCGTGCCGAATCCGATTTGCGGATGCGCCAATTCATCACCGACGCCAGCCACGAGCTGCGTACGCCGCTCGCGGCGATCCAGGGCTATGCCGAGCTGACCCGCCAGGACAGTTCGGAACTGCCACCGACCACCGAATACGCGCTGGCCCGCATCGAGTCGGAAGCGCAGCGCATGGCGGTGCTCGTCGAGGAGCTGCTGCTGTTGTCGCGGCTGGGCGAAGGCGTGGACCTGCATCCCGAAGACGTCGACCTGGCCGGGCTGGCGACCGACGCGGTGAACGACGCGGCGGTCGCGGCACCGACCCACCACTGGGTCACCAAGCTGCCCGACAGCCCCGTGTGGGTCCGCGCTGACCCCGCCCGCCTGCACCAGCTGGTCAGCAACCTGCTCCGCAATGCCCGGGTGCACACGCCGCCCGGCGTCACCGTGACAACCCGGATCAGCTGCCACGACGTCCCCGCAGGCGGCCCCGGCACGCCCTATGCCGAACTGAGCGTCGCCGACGACGGGCCGGGGATCGACCCGGAGCTGCTGCCCCGGTTGTTCGAGCGGTTTGCCCGCGCGGACACGTCCAGGTCGAGCGGGTCGGGCCTCGGGCTGGGGCTCGGGCTGGCCATCGTCAGTTCGATCGTCAAGGCACACCAGGGCTCTGTCACCGCCGAATCCGCCGACGGCCGAACAGTGTTTCGGGTGCGCCTCCCGATGATCGACCCGCCCGACGGGGATTGGGCCGCGGGGGCGGCGCACACGTCCGGCTGACCCTGCGCTGCGGCTGCGGCTGCGGCTGCGGCTGCGGAAACACCTGCGCACCAACGGTTGAGCTCTTGCCATCGCCGGTGTCGCTCGATCGTTGGCGACCGAAGGGTTCGGCCCCGCTGGCGTTCGCCTTCGCAGCACTCGGCCCTTTCCGCACACGGCAGCAGAAAGCTTAACCGCAGCAGGTCCGTCGGGGTGATCGCCACCTCAAACGGCGCGGTCCGCACAGCCGCGGCGACGCCGGCGCCGGTGACCGAGGTGCCCCGCACGTCGACCCAGCGTGTCAGCTCCGAGAACAGCGCGGTTCGCCGCGCCCGGAGCCATAGACTAGGCGATTGACTCGCAAGCCGGCGAGGTTCACGTGCCGTCGGCGACCGGTGCCGATCACGTGTGGCGGGGTCGCTGAGCGGTCGTGGCCAGCTCAAGGAGGTGTGCCGCACTGGACTTTGCGCCGTTGCCACCGGAGGTCAACTCCGGGCGGATGTATACCGGTCCCGGATCGGGATCCTTGCTGGCCGCCGCCGCGGCCTGGGACGGACTGGCCGCCGAACTACACCTGACCGCGGCGTCGTACGCGTCGGTCATCGCCGGGCTGACCACCGGACCGTGGTCGGGTCCGGCGGCGGCGTCGATGGCGGCCGCGGCCGCCCCCTATGTGGCATGGCTGAACGGCAGCGCCGCGCAGGCCGAGGAGGCGGCGAGCCAGGCCAGAGCGGCCGCTGCTTCCTACCAGCAGGCCTACGCGGCGACGGTGCCCCCCGCGCTGGTCGCGGCCAACCGCAGCCGACTGCTGACGCTGACGGCACGCAACACATTCGGGCAGTACACGGCCGCGATCGCGGCCATCGAGGCCCAGTACGCCGAGATGTGGGCCCAGGACCTCGCCGCGATGTACGGCTATGCGGGCTCGTCGGCGTCGGCGACCACGCTGATGCCCTTCACCAACCCGCCGCAGACCACCGACCCCGGGGGGGCGGCCAACCAGGCCGCCGCCGCCGGGCAGGCGGCCGGCACCTCGGCCGGTACCGCGCAGAGCGCCGTATCGAGCGTGCCGCAAGCGTTTTCGGTGGTGCCCAGCACGTTGCAGGGCCTGGCCGCGGGCACGCCGGCACAGGGCATCTCGGGTACGACCGCGCTGAACGTGATCAGCGACCTGATCGCGATTTTTCTCGACGTGCCGGCCGACCTCACGACGTTCTTCCTGGACGTGCCGGCCAACGCGCTCAGTGTGGTGGGCTTTCCTTTGGACGTCATCGGAGCCGGAACCGGTCTGCACACCGACGACATCGTCAGCGGCTGGGCCGGCGAGCAGCCCTGGCCGCTGTCGGGGGATCAACCCCCCACGGACTTCAAGGCGATAATCACGGGCCCCATCGAGCCGGCGGCGACGTCGTCGGCGGCTCTGCAGCCGGCCGCGGGTCTGGGCGAGGCCAATACGGTTGGGGCACTGACCGTGCCGCCGACGTGGACCATCGCCACACCGGCGGTACAGCCGATCGCGGTGACGCTGCCGGCGCTGCCGGCCACCGCCGTCGGCGCGGCCGTGGCCGAGGCCGCCGGGGAGGCCGCCGAAGTTGGGTCGGGGAGCACACTCGGCGAAATGGCCGCGGCCGGACTGGCCGGGCGCGCCGTCGCGGGCACGCTGGCCGGCGGGGCCGGCAAAAGTGGCGGCGCAGCGACGGCGGGCGGGCGGGTGCGCGCCGGCGCCCCGGGTACGAGCGAGGGTGCCGCGCCGGTCGCCGGGGACGCAACCTCGCACGACAAGCCGCGCAGCGTGGTCACCGGGGTCGCCGCCGAGCTACGCGAGTTCGCCAAGCTCCGCGACGAGGGAATCTTGACCGACGAGGAGTACACGGAACAGAAGAACCGCCTGCTGGGGCGGTGAGCGACGCATCCTCGGTTCGGCTGGACACCAACTTCTGGGACGAGAGACACGCAGCGATGGATTTCGGGATCTATCCACCGGAGATCAACTCCGGTCGGATGTACACCGGGCCGGGAGCTGGCCCGATGCTGGCCGCCGCGGCCGCCTGGAACGGGCTGGCCATCGAACTCGAGGTGGCGGCCGAGTCATACAAGTCGGCGATCTCGGACCTGAGCGCGTCGTGGTGGGGCCCGTCCTCGACGGCGATGGTGGCCGCGGCCGCGCCCTACGCGACGTGGTTGCACACCACCGCGATGCGCGCCGAGGACACCGCGACGCGGGCCCAGGCCGCGGTTGCCGCCTACGAGATGGCATTCGCCGCGACCGTACCGCCGCCGGTGATCGCGGCGAACCGAAGTGTGCTCGTGGCGCTGGTGGCGACGAACTTCCTGGGGCAGAACAGCACGGCGATCGCGACCACCGAGGCCCAATACGCCGAGATGTGGGCCCAGGACGCCGCGGCGATGTACGGCTACGCGGGGTCGTCCGCGTCCGCGTCGACGCTGCCACCGTTCGACCCACCCCGGCACAACACCGCTCCCGGCGGTGTGGTCGGCCGGGCCGCCGCCGCGGACCCGCCGAGCGCTACCACCGTGCTGGACCTGATCGGCAACCTCGCCGCGATTTTTCCCGGCGGGCCGGCCAACCTGGCTACCGTCTTCGCCATCGGGCCGACGGACATCCTGACGGGTCCGGTGAGCTTTCCCCTCAACGCCATCGGCACCGTGACCGGTCTGCACACCGACGACAACGTCAGCGGCTGGCAAGGCGTAGCACCCTGGCCGCTCCCGGGTGAACGACCCCCCTCCGCGTTCAGGGCGCTCATCACGAACCCGGGCCCGCCGGCGGCATCCGGCGCGACGGCGGGACTGGGCGAGGCGAACACAATCGGGGCGATGTCCGTGCCGTCGACGTGGACCGTCGCCGCACCGGCCGTGCGATCCGCCGCCCTGACCCTGCCGGCACCGCCGGAAACGACCCTCGGCGCCGCCGGGGAGGCGCTGGAAGCCGGATCGGGAAACACGTTCGGCGAGATGGCCCTGGGCGGTATGGCCGGGGCGGGCATGGGCGGCGGTGCGGGCACCGGCGCCGGCCGGGACGGCGGCAGGCCGTCCGGGGGCACCCGGGTGGTGGCCCCGGACGCGGTGCGGGCGAACGCCGGCACGGGCCCGACCGCCGACACGGCGGCCAAACCCTCGCCCGACACACCACGGACCGTGGTCACCGGAGTCGCGGCCAGGATCCGCGAGATCGCCAAGCTCCGCAACGAGGGGAAGCTGACCGACGAGGAGTACGCCGAGGAAAAGAACCGCCTGCTCGCACTGTGAGCCGCGGGGGCGATCCCGACGGCGTTAGAAAACTTTCGACCAATGGCCCTTCCGGAGCGGCGCCGTCTACCTTCAAGCTGGCATGTGCCTTGACGTGCGGCACGAACCGACGCGGAACGGAGACAGGATGGGCGTGCTGGGATTCATCGCGTTGACGGTGGTGGTGTTCGCCGTGCTCGGCCTGACGCAGAAGTTGGTCGAACGGCTGTGAGCTACGAAAACGTCGTCGGCCTGGTGCTGTCGATCCTGCTGGTGCTCTTCCTCTTTGGGGCCCTGCTGTTCCCGGAGCGGTTCTAGTGGGCGCCACCACCGCCGGGATCGTCTTCCTGGCCGTTCTCGTCGCGGCGCTGGTGTTGGTGCATGTGCCCCTCGGCGACTACATGTTTCGGGTCTACTCCGCGGAGCGGGACTCCGCTGTCGAGCGGGTGGTGTACCGCCTGATCGGGGTCGATCCGCGCGCCGAACAGTCGTGGGGCGCCTACGCCCGAAGCGTCCTGGCGTTTTCGTCGGTCGGCATCCTCTTCCTGTTCGTGTTCCAACTCGTGCAGGACACGTTGCCGTTGCATCTGCACGACCCGGCCACCGCGATGACGCCGTCGTTGGCGTGGAACACCGCGGTCAGCTTCGTCACCAACACCAACTGGCAGGCCTACTCGGGCGAATCGACGCAGGGCCATCTGGTGCAGATGGCCGGGCTGGCCGTGCAGAACTTCGTCTCGGCCGCGGTGGGAATGGCCGTCGCGGTCGCGCTGGTGCGCGGATTCGCCCGCCAGCGCACCGGTGAGCTGGGCAACTTCTGGGTCGACCTGGTCCGCGGCACCCTGCGCATCCTGTTGCCCATCGCGACCGTCGGCGCGATCGTCCTGGTCGTCGGCGGATCGATCCAGAACTTCCACCTCAACGACCAGGTCGTCACCACCCTGGGCGGCGCCCACCAGACAATCACCGGCGGTCCGGTCGCCAGCCAGGAGGCCATCAAGGAGCTCGGCACCAACGGCGGCGGCTTCTACAACGCCAACTCCGCGCACCCGTTCGAGAACCCGACGGCCTGGACCAACTGGGTGGAGATCTTCCTGATCGCGGTGATCGGGTTCTCCCTGCCCCGCACGTTCGGTCGGTTGGTCGGCGCCACCAGGCAGGGCTTCGCGATCGCCGGCGTCATGGCGACGCTGGCGCTGATCAGCTTCAGCGTGACGATGTGGCTGCAACTGCAGCACCACGGCACCGTGCCGAGTTCGGCCGGCGCGGCGATGGAGGGGGTCGAACAACGCTTCGGCGTCGCCGACTCCGCCGTGTTCGCCGTGACGACCACGCTGACCTCGTGCGGCGCGGTCGACTCGTTCCACGACTCCTACACCAGCCTCGGGGGCATGATGACGATGTTCAACATGCAGCTCGGCGAGGTCGCCCCCGGCGGCGTGGGATCCGGACTGTACGGCATGCTGATCCTTGCGGTGATCACCGTCTTCATCGCCGGGCTGATGGTGGGGCGCACCCCGGAGTACCTCGGAAAGAAGATCACTCCCCGCGAAATCAAGCTCGCCGCAACGTATTTCCTGGTGACGCCGCTTATCGCGCTGATCGGCACCGCGACCGCGATGGCGCTGCCGGGCGAACGCGCCGCGATGCTCAACGGCGGCCCGCACGGCCTGTCGGAAGTCCTGTACGCGTTCACCTCCGCCGCCAACAACAACGGGTCGGCCTTCGCCGGGCTCAGCGCCGACACCGACTGGTACAACACCGCACTGGGCCTGGCCATGGTGTTCGGCAGGTTCGCACCGATCGTGCTGGTGCTCGCCCTGGCCGGCTCGCTGGCCAAACAGGGCACCACGCCGGAATCGGTCGGCACGCTGCCCACTTATCGGCCGCAGTTCGTCGGGATGGTCGCCGGCGTCACGCTGATCCTGGTCGCCCTCACCTTTCTGCCCATGCTGGCACTCGGGCCCCTCGCTGAAGGAATCCACTGATGACAGCCACGCGTTCGGGCCGCAAACAGGTACGGGGCGGCCGGCTCGACACGAAGATGCTGCGGCGGTCCGTGCCACAGGCGATGGGCAAACTCGACCCGCGCACGCTGTGGCACAACCCCGTGATGTTCGTCGTGGAAATCGGCGCCATCTGGAGCACCGTGCTGGCGGTCGTCAACCCCACGTGGTTCGCCTGGCTGATCATGATCTGGTTATGGCTGACCGTGCTGTTCGCCAACCTCGCCGAGGCGGTGGCCGAAGGTCGCGGCAAGGCGCAGGCCGAGACGCTGCGCAAGGCCAAGACCCAGACCATGGCCCGGCGGCTGCGGAACTGGGAGCCGGGCACGGCGGGCGTGGAGGAAGAAGTTCCGGCACCGGAGCTGCAACAGGGCGACATCGTCGTCGTCGAGGCCGGGCAGGTGATCCCGGGTGACGGCGACGTGGTGGAAGGCATTGCGTCGGTGGACGAGTCGGCGATCACCGGTGAATCGGCGCCGGTGATCCGGGAATCCGGCGGTGACCGGTCGGCGGTCACCGGCGGCACCACCGTGCTCAGCGACCGGATCGTCGTCACGATCACCCAGAAGCCCGGGCAGAGCTTCATCGACCGGATGATCGCGCTCGTCGAGGGCGCCAACCGGCAGAAGACGCCCAACGAGGTCGCGCTGAACATCCTGCTGGCCGCCCTGACGATCATCTTCGTCTTCGCCGTCGCGACCCTGCAACCGGTGGCGATCTACTCCAAGGCGAACAACCCCGGCGTCCCGAACACGCAGGCGCTGGGCTCGGGCGGCGTGACCGGCATCGTGATGGTGTCGTTGCTGGTGTGCCTGATCCCGACGACGATCGGCGCGCTGCTGTCGGCCATCGGCATCGCCGGCATGGACCGGCTGGTCCAGCGCAACGTGCTCGCGATGTCCGGGCGCGCCGTCGAGGCCGCCGGTGACGTGAACACGCTGCTGCTCGACAAGACCGGCACCATCACCCTCGGCAACCGGCAGGCGGCCGCCTTCCTCCCGGTCGACGGCGTCTCCCCCGACCAGCTCGCCGACGCCGCGCAGTTGTCCAGCCTCGCCGACGAAACCCCGGAGGGGCGTTCGGTCGTCGTGTTCGCCAAGGAACGCTTCGGTCTGCGCGCGCGCACGCCCGGCGAACTCTCGAACGCCCACTGGGTGGCGTTCTCCGCCGCGACCCGCATGTCGGGAGTCGACCTCGACGATCATCAGCTCCGCAAGGGCGCCGCCAACTCGGTCGCCGAATGGGTCCGCGGGCACGGCGGCACTGTCACCGCCCAGCTCGGCGACATCGTCGACGGCATCTCCGCCAGCGGTGGCACACCGCTGGTCGTCGGCGAGAGCCGCGGCGGCACCGGCGCGGTGCTCGGCGTGATCCACCTCAAGGACGTCGTCAAGCAGGGCATGCGCGACCGATTCGACGAGATGCGCCGCATGGGAATCCGCACGGTGATGATCACCGGCGACAATCCGTTGACCGCCAAGGCGATCGCCGACGAGGCCGGCGTCGACGACTTCCTCGCCGAGGCCACGCCGGAGGACAAGCTCGCGCTGATCAAGCGCGAGCAGCAAGGCGGCAGGCTGGTCGCGATGACCGGTGACGGGACCAACGACGCGCCCGCCCTGGCGCAGGCCGACGTGGGCGTGGCGATGAACACCGGCACCTCGGCCGCCAAAGAGGCCGGCAACATGGTCGACCTGGACTCCGACCCCACCAAACTCATCGAGATCGTCGAGATCGGCAAGCAGTTGCTGATCACCCGCGGCGCGCTGACCACCTTCTCGATCGCCAACGACGTCGCGAAGTACTTCGCGATCATCCCGGCGTTGTTCGTCGCGCTGTTCCCCGGGCTCGATCTGCTCAACATCATGCGCCTGCACAGCCCGGAGTCGGCGATCCTGTCCGCGGTGATCTTCAACGCGCTCATCATCGTGGCGCTGATCCCCCTGTCGCTGCGCGGCGTGCGCTACACACCGAGCAGCGCGTCGAAACTGTTGAGCCGCAACCTCTACGTGTACGGGCTCGGCGGCATCATCGCCCCGTTCGTCGGCATCAAGCTGATCGACCTGATCGTCCAATTCGTCCCCGGGATGTCCTGACATGAAGTTCTCGAGTTTCCTTCGCATCCACTGGGCGGCCCTGCGCGCGCTGCTGGTGCTGACCGTGGTCACCGGCCTGGCCTACCCGCTGTTCGTCTGGCTCCTCGCCCAGATCCCCGGACTGCACGACAAGGCCGAGGGGTCGATGCTGGCCGTCAACGGCAGGCCGGTCGGCAGCAGGCTGATCGGTCAGCTGTTCACCGACTCCGACGGCACGCCGCTGCCGCAGTACTTCCAGAGCCGGCCCTCGGCGGCGGGCCACGGCTACGACCCGCTGTCCTCGGGCGCGAGCAACCTCGGCCCGGAGAACATCGTCGACGCACCCGGCGAGCCGAGCCTGCTCACGCAGGTGTGCACGCGCAGCATCGCGGTGGGGCGCCTGGAGGGGGTGGACGGGTCACGGCCCTTCTGCACGGGTGGCGGTGTGGGAGCGGTGCTTTCGGTGATCGGCCCGCGCGACGCGCGCGGCAACGTCGTCGCGCCCACGCGGGTGGTCAGCGTCAACGAGCCGTGTGCATCGACGTCGACGCCGTTTCTGGCCAGTTACGAGGGGGTGCGGGTCGAGTGCGCGAAGGACGGCCCCCACTCACACGAGGACTACTCGATCGGACAGATCGTGCCCATCCGCGGCGCCGCGCCCGCCGACCCGGTCGTGCCCGCCGACGCCGTCACCGCCAGCGGCAGCGGCCTGGATCCGGACATCTCGCCCGCCTACGCCGACCTGCAGGTGGCCCGGGTGGCCAGGGCGCGCCGCGTCAGCCCGGAACAGATCAGCAAGCTCGTGGCGCAGCACCGGAATGGCCGCACCCTCGGGTTTTTCGGCGAACCAACCGTCAACGTGCTGCAGCTCAACCTGCAGCTCGACCACTGGTATCCGCTCACCGGCGCAGCGCCGGCGGATCATGGTTGACGTGAGCGATCACCCACCCAAGCGCGGGGAGCTGCGCATCTACCTCGGCGCGGCCCCGGGTGTGGGCAAGACCTACGCGATGCTCGGCGAGGCCCATCGCCGGCTGGAGCGCGGGACCGACCTGGTGGCGGGAGTGGTGGAGACCCATGGGCGCGCGAAAACCGCCGAACTGCTCGACGGCATCGAAGTCATCCCGCCGCGCTACGTCGACTATCGCGGCGCCAGTTTCCCCGAGCTCGACGTGCCGGCCGTGCTGGCCCGCCATCCGCAGGTCGTCCTGGTCGACGAACTCGCCCACACCAACACGCCGGGCAGCAAGAACGCCAAACGCTGGCAGGACGTCGAGGAGTTGCTCGACGCCGGGATCACGGTGATCTCTACCGTGAACGTCCAGCATCTGGAAAGCCTCAACGACGTCGTCGCCCAGATCACGGGCATCGAACAGCGGGAGACGGTACCGGACTCGATGGTACGCCAGGCCTCGCAGGTCGAGCTCATCGACATCACCCCGGAAGCGTTGCGCCGCAGACTCTCCCATGGAAACGTCTACACCCCCGAAAAGGTCGATGCGGCACTGTCCAACTACTTCCGACGGGGAAACCTCACCGCGCTAAGGGAATTGGCGCTGCTGTGGCTGGCCGACCAGGTGGATACCGCGCTGGCGACGTACCGGGCAGAGAACAAGATCACCGCCACCTGGGAGGCGCGAGAGCGCGTCGTGGTGGCCGTCACCGGCGGCCCGGAATCGGAGACGCTGGTGCGGCGGGCGTCCCGGATCGCGTCGAAATCCAGCGCCGAGCTCATGGTGGTGCACGTCGTCCGCGGCGACGGGCTGGCCGGGCTCTCCGAGTCCCGGATGGCCAAGATCCGCGAGCTGGCCAACAGCCTGGACGCGTCGCTGCATACCGTGGTCGGCGACGACGTGCCCGCGGCCCTGCTCGACTTCGCCCGGGAGCGCAACGCCACTCAGCTGGTGATCGGCACGTCGCGGCGCTCCCGCTGGGCGCGTCTTTTCGAGGAGGGCATCGGCCCGCGGATCGTCGAGCTGTCCGGCAAGATCGACGTGCATCTCGTCACCCACGAAGAGTCCAAACGCGGCTTCCGCGCGGCGTCGCTGACGCCCCGCGAGCGGCGGGTCACCTCGTGGCTGGCCGCCTTTCTGGTGCCGTCGGTCATCTGCGCGGTCACGGTGTCCATGCTGGATCAATACCTGCAGACCAGCGGTGCCAGCGCGCTGTTCTTCGTCGGCGTGGTGGTGGTCGCCTTATTGGGGGGCGTTGCCCCCGCGGTGTTCTCGGCCGTGTTGTCCAGCCTGCTGCTGAACTATTTCCTGACCGCGCCACGCCACACGTTCACCATCGCCGCGCCCGACGCCGCAGTCACCGAGGTGGTGCTCCTGCTCGTTGCGGTGGCGGTCGCGGTGCTGGTCGACGGCGCCGCCAAACGCACCCGGGAGGCCCGGCGCGCCTCGCAGGAAGCCGAACTGCTGACCCTGTTCGCGGGCTCGGTGCTGCGCGGCGCCGATCTCGAGACGCTCCTGGAACGCGTGCGGGAAACCTACTCGCAGCGTGCGGTCACCATGCTGCGGGAGACAAAAGAGCACGACCACGCCGCCGGCAAGAAGAGCGACGTCGTCGCCTGCGTCGGCAAAGACCCCTGTCTGACCGTCGATTCCGCCGACACCGCGATCGAGGTCAGCGACCGAGATTTCCAGGAGTATTGGATGCTATTGGCCGGCAGGAAGCTCTCCGCACGCGATCGCCGGGTGCTGAGCGCGGTGGCCAGGCAGGCGGCGGGGCTCATCCGGCAGGGCGAGCTGGCCGAAGAGGCCAGCCGGGCCGAGGCGATCGTGCGGACCGACGAGCTGCGCCGGTCCCTGCTCTCGGCGGTCAGCCACGACCTGCGCACACCGCTGGCCGCCGCCAAGGTCGCCGTGTCCAGCCTGCGCGCCGAGGACGTGGCCTTCTCCCCCGAGGACACCGCCGAACTGCTGGCCACCATCGAGGAGTCCGTCGACCAGCTGACCGCATTGGTCGGAAACCTGCTCGATTCCTCCCGCCTGGCCGCCGGCGTGGTGCACCCGGAGCTGCGCCGGGTGTACCTCGAAGAGACCGTGCAACGCGCGCTGGTCAGTATCGGAAAGGGCGCCACCGGTTTCTACCGGTCCGCCATCGATCGGGTCAAGGTCGACGTCGGTGACGCCGTCGTGCTGGCCGACGCCGGACTGCTCGAACGCGTGCTGGCCAACCTGATCGACAACGCGCTGCGGTACGCGCCCAACTGCGTGGTCCGGGTCAACGCGGGACGGGTGGGTGATCGCGTCCTGATCAACGTCGTCGACGAGGGCCCCGGAATCGCGCACGGAACCGAAGACGAACTCTTCGCCGCCTTCCAGCGGATGGGCGATCACGACAACACCAGCGGCGTGGGGCTGGGCATGTCGGTGGCGCGCGGTTTTGTCGAAGCGATGGGCGGCACCATCCAGGCCGGCGACACGCCGGGGGGCGGACTGACGGTTATGGTGGATCTGGCCGCGCCGCAGGAGCTTTCATGACGCGGGTTCTCGTGATCGACGACGAGCCGCAGATCCTGCGCGCGCTGCGGATCAACCTGTCGGTGCGGGGCTACGAGGTCATCACCGCGTCGACCGGCGCGGGCGCGCTGCGTGCCGCGGCCGAGCACAAACCCGACGTGGTGGTCCTCGACCTCGGCCTGCCCGACCTCTCGGGCATCGAGGTGCTGGCCGGTCTGCGTGGCTGGCTCACGGCGCCGGTGATCGTGTTGTCGGCCCGCACCGATTCCTCGGACAAGGTCGCGGCGCTGGATGCCGGCGCCGACGACTACGTCACCAAACCCTTCGGGATGGACGAATTCCTGGCCCGGCTGCGGGCCGCGGTCCGCCGCGCTACCGCCGCGTCCGATACCGAGGAGCCGGTCATCGAGACCGACGCGTTCACCGTCGATCTCACCGCCAAGAAGGTCACCAGGAAGGGCGCCGAGGTGCATCTCACCCCGACCGAATGGGGGATGCTGGAGATGCTGGTCCGCAACCGGGGCAAACTGGTCGGCCGCGAGGAACTCCTCAAAGAGGTCTGGGGTCCGGCCTATGCCACCGAAACTCATTACCTGCGTGTGTACTTGGCCCAGCTGCGCCGCAAGCTCGAAGACGACCCGGCGCACCCGAAGCATTTGTTGACCGAGTCGGGCATGGGCTACCGCTTCGAGGCGTGACGTCAGCCCGCGATCGACAGCACGATGCCGTCCAGGATGTCGTGCTCGCTGACGATCAGCTCATCGATGCCGGCCCGGGCGCGCAGTTCGCGGACCAACTCCTCCACCACCACCGCGCCCCCACCGATCACGTCGGCACGGCCCTCCTGCATGGGGCCCAGCGCGGCGCGCCGCGCGCGGGTCATGCCGATCAGCCGCTCGCACACCCCCAGCAGTTCGCTGCCCGGTACCCGCGAAAGGTGAATTGCCCCAGCGTCATACGACGTCATGTTGTGCGCCAGCGCGGACAGGGTGGTCATCGTGCCGGCGACCCCCACCCAGGTCCGCGCCGCTTCGACGGGCACCACGCCCAGCGCGGCGTCGAGCCGTTCGCGCACCACCGCGCGCGCCGCCGCGACCTCCTGCGGTGTCGGCGGGTCGGAGTGCAGACAGCGTTCGGTCAACCGGACACAGCCGATGTCGGCCGAATAGCTCGCCACCACCCCCTCGCTGCCGAGCACGATCTCGGTGGAGCCGCCACCCAGATCGACAACCACGAAAGGCGCCGCTTCACCGTCTAATTCGCCGACGGCACCGCGGAAGGACAACTCGGCTTCCGCCGCGCCGGTGATCACCTCCGCCACCGCGCCGGGGACGACGGCGCCCAGCACGTCGGCCGTCATCGCAAAGAACGTGTCGCGGTTGGAAGCGTCGCGCGTGGCCGAGGTCGCCACCATCCGGACCCGCTCGGCGCCGTGCGCTCCCAGCAGAGCGGCGTAATCGGCCAGCGCGGCCCGTGTCCGCGCGAGCGCGTCCGGCGCGAACCGGCCGGTGGCATCGACCCCCTGCCCCAGCCGCACGATCCGCGTCTCGCGATGCACGTCGCGCAGCCTGCCGTCGTCGAAATCGGCGATCAGCAGCCGAATCGAGTTGGTGCCGCAGTCAATTCCCGCCAGCCTGCTCACCATTTCTCCGCCTCCAGGACATCGGCCATCGCCGGCTCGGCGACCAGGGTTGCCAGCACCTCGTCGCCGAGCGGATTGCAGCCGGGGCCCTTGGCCAGCGAGTGCGCGATCAGCACGTGCAGGCACTTGACCCGGTCGGGCATCCCCCCGGCGGAAACCCTGGTGCCCAGCGAATCGATCGCATCCCGCTCGGCCAGGTACGACTCGTGGGCCCGCCGGTACGCGGCCGCCAATTCGGGATCCCGTCGCAACCGCTCGGTCATCTCGCGCATCACTCCCGAGGTCTCCAGTCTGCTCGCGGCCGCATTGAGCACCGGGTGCGTGAGGTAGTACAACGTCGGAAACGGTGTTCCGTCAGCAAGTCTGGGCGCGGTCTTCACCACACCGGGTTCACCGTTGGGGCAGCGGTAGGCGATCTCCAGCACGCCGCGCGGCGCGCGACCGAGCTGGCGCGCCACCGCCTCCAGGTCGGCACGGTCAACCACCGGGCGCGGCGGGGTTCGGCGCGGCCGGCGGTGCCGGGACCTTGGCCGGCGGCAGGTGCGGGTCGTCGGCGATGGTGTGCCACAGCGCGGTGTACCACGGCTGGTTGTTGGGCGGCTTTTCCGCTTCGGAGCCGGGCTGCGGCACGGCCGCCTCGCCGGGCGGAAGTTGCACCTGGAACGGTGTGTCCCCGGGCATCACGAAGCCCAGACGCTCGCGCGCCTGCGCCGCGATGTACACCGGGTCGGCGAGCTTGCCCTTCTGCTGCTCGAGTTCGGCGATCTGACGGCGCAACGCGGCCTGGCTCGCGGCCAACTGGTCCATCTCGGTGCGTTGCGCGAAGTAGGTGCGGACCGGCCCGGCGATGGTCAGCGTCAGCACGCAGATCACCGCGGCCAGCACCGCCGCGCGCCGCGCGGTGAAACCCAGCCGCTGGTCGGCCCGCTGCTCGACGGACTCGGCGAGCTGCCGCTTGATCGGTTCGACGACGTGCTCGGCCAATGTCCGGGCCGAGTCGCGGGCCACGTGGGTGGCGGTCTGCGCCGGCCGGGAAGCCTTGGCGGCGCGGCGACGCCGAACCGCGGCGCCGGGCTTGCCCGGGCGCGACGCCGGGGATCGGCGCTTGGGATCTGGCCGCTTGGCTTCGGGCATCGCAGCGTCAGCCGCGTCTCGGGTTGGCCGTCAAACTACTTCGTCTCCAGCGCGAACCGCGGAAATGCCAGGTCGCCGGCGTAGCGGGCGGCGTCGCCGAGAGCCTCCTCGATCCGCAGCAGCTGGTTGTACTTGGCGACGCGTTCGCTGCGGGCGGGCGCACCCGTCTTGATCTGTCCGCTGCCGACGGCCACCGCCAGGTCGGCGATCGTGGTGTCCTCGGTCTCGCCGCTGCGGTGGCTGATCATCGTGCGGTACCCGCTGTGGTGCGCGAGCGCGACGGCGTCGAGTGTCTCGGTGAGCGTGCCGATCTGGTTCACCTTGACCAGCAACGCGTTCGCCACGCCCTTCTCGATGCCCTCCTCGAGCCGCTCGGGGTTGGTGACGAAGATGTCGTCGCCGACGATCTGCACCCGGTCGCCGATCGCCGCCGTCAGGGCCGCCCAACCATCCCAGTCCCCTTCGAACAGGGGGTCTTCCAGCGACACCAGCGGGTAGGAGTCGATCAGGCCGGCGTAGAACTGCGTCATCTGCTCGGCGGTGCGCGCGCTGCCCTCGAAGTTGTAGCCGGCGCCGGCGGCGTAAAACTCGTTGGCCGCCGCGTCCAGCGCCAGGGCCACGTCGGCACCCAGTTTCAGACCCACCGACTCGACCGCCCGGCTGATCAGGTCCAGCGCCGCGGTCGTGCCGGCCACGTCCGGGGCGAAACCGCCCTCGTCGCCCAGGCCGGTGGACAGTCCCTGCTTCTTCAGCACCGACTTCAGCGCGTGGTACACCTCGGCGCCCCAGCGCAGCGCCTCGCCGAAGCTGGACGCCCCGATCGGCGCCACCATGAACTCCTGGATGTCGACACCGGTGTCGGCGTGCGCGCCGCCGTTGAGGATGTTCATCATCGGCACGGGCAGGATGTGCGCGTTGGGGCCGCCGAGGTAGCGGAACAGCGGGAGGTCTGCGGAATCCGCGGCCGCCTTGGCGACGGCCAGCGAGACACCCAGGATCGCGTTGGCGCCCAGCCGCGACTTGTCGGGGGTGCCGTCGAGGTCGACCAGTGCCTGATCCACCAACCGCTGGTCGTCGGCGCCCAGGCCGATCACCGCCGGGCCGATCTCGTCGAGCACGGCTTCGACCGCCTTGCGCACACCCTTGCCGCCGTACCGCTCACCGCCGTCGCGCAGCTCGACCGCCTCGTGTTCGCCGGTCGACGCGCCCGACGGCACCGCCGCGCGGGCGAACGTCCCGTCGCTGAGAGCTATCTCGACCTCGACAGTGGGGTTACCACGGGAGTCGAGAATCTCGCGGGCCCCGACCTGCTCGATAATTGGCACTGGGTTCTCCTTGCGTGGTAGCCGGTGCTGCATCGCTTCGCGTTTCAGCGATACATCCTGCTACAGCGGGTGGCCCGCCGCGTAAGCGGTCGCCCAGTCCCGGACCGCCCGCGCGTACACGCCCGAGTTGTTGTAGGCGCGCAGGGCGGTGATCCACCCGCGCGGCGTCGCCAGATCCTTGCCGCGCCAGCACAGGTAACCCGCCGCGGCCAGGGCCGCGTCGTCGATGTTGTCGGGGCTGACGACCCCGTCGTTGTGGGCGTCGACCCCGTACAACCGCCACGTCTCCGGGATGAACTGCATCGGCCCCATCGCGCGCGCCACGCCGTCGGTGTCGGTGACGTCCTCCTGAGCGTCCACGATGCGCAGGTTGCCGCCGCTGCCGTCCAGGCGAACACCCCGAATGGGCGGGCTCACATCCCCGTTCGCGGACAGCCTCGCGCCCCGATAGGTCCCGTGGTGGCTCTCGACCTGCCCGATTCCCGCGAGCGTGGTCCACGAGATATGGCATTTCGGGTTCTCGACCTCGGCGACCCGGGCGGCATAGGCGTAGGCCTCCAGTGCGATGACGGGGATCTCCAGCGTCCCCGAGCGCTGCTCGGCCCAGTCGCGCAACTGGTCGGCGGGCCGGCCGCCGCCGTGGGTGTCGACGGGCGGCACCGGAGCCCCCGCCGGTGGCGGCACACCCTCGGGGATGAACAGGCTGAGCTGCCATGTGCAGCTCGAGGCGAGAAGCATGGCGGTCGCACCGATCACGGCGGCCGCACGCACCCAACGCCTCGGCGACACCAAGCTCCCCTGCAACTCCCCTGGATCAACTTCCCTCGTGATCATCGTCCCATGTGTTTGGGGTCAACTCGGCAACTTCGGGACTGCGACGCCTCTCCACGACACCAATTACGGCGAATTGTCGATTAGCTGTCGGCGAGATCGGCTAGCAAAGTAAAGACATCGACACCCATTCGAATTATCGCCTCACGTGCCACAATAGCGCGCGATCGGCGAGGAGATGGCGAACGCGGCCGAGGTCGCTGACCGACATATGCGGCCGGCGCGAAAAACCGGCGCCATGCCACCACCGTGCGGCTACACCTCGGCGGCTTCGGCGACCGCCGACACGGCGGGCGGCCAGTGCTCCCGCCACTCCTGCTCGGTCACCGCGCCCAGCGGGGTCACGTCGAGCTGTTCCGGAACGGCGTCCCCGCGGCGGGTGGCGGCGATCGCCCGCTCGACGCTGCGGACGGTGTCCACGAAACCCAGAACCGCTGTGCGCAGCGCGCTTTCCGCGTCGATGTCGGCCGACACGTCCACCGAGGTGATCTCGGCGGGGATCAGGTCGGCGGGCAGCCCGGCTTTCTGCGCACGCTGAATAACTTTTTGCGCCAGCGCCAAGGCCGGCTGCCCGGTGTGGACGTCGTCCATCACCGAACTGCGCGGCTTCTCGGCAGCCTTGCGCTCCTCCCACTGGGCCAACTGCTCTTCGAGTGAGATCGGTTCGCCCGCAAGCACTCCCGGCACCCGGTTGCCGAGCTTTCGCGTCAGCGCGAGCGCGACGTCGTCGATGGTGAACGCGTGCTGCGGCGCCTCCTCGGCGATGCGGGCGTGGAAGAGCACCTGCAGCAGAACGTCGCCGAGTTCTTCGCGCAACTGGTCGGCGTCGCCGCTGCGGACCGCGTCCAGCAGCTCGTAGGTCTCCTCCAGCAGGTAGCGGCGCAACGAGTCGTGGGTTTGCTCGCTCTCCCAGGGCCCGGCGCTGCGCAGCTTGTCCATCATCGCCACGGCGTCGACCAGGCGTTCGCCGCGCGGGGTCTCCGGGGCCGAAATCAGCCGGGCTCCGGCGGCCAGCCGGGCGGTGACGGCCGGGTGGCCGGGGTCGGACGACAGCAACACCGGCGCCTCGTCGCCGGTGTCCACCGGGTGCGCCGAGGGCAGCGACCACGGCACCGCGACCGGCATCTCCTCGGTGTACTGCACCTCCCCGCCGAGGTGCTCGACGGCTTCCACGGGCACCAGGGATGGCCGGCGGGGGTCGAACAAGACGACGATCATGAGCGCCGCTCCTCACTGGGCACCGGTGCGGGCGTCGCACTGGTTATACCAATTTCGACCTGCGGCTTCCCCTGCAGGGCGGTGACCAGATCGGCCACCATCTGCAGCAGCTCGACGTCGCGGATGCGCGGCGCGCCGACCCCGCCGGCCCGGGGGATCGGGACCTGCACGGTGGCGGTCGTGGCGCGGTAGTTGGCCGCCGGATACATGCGCGCCAGGCGCACCTGGGCGGAGTCTTGCAGCGTGACCGGCGACAGCCGCACCGTCGCCGCCGACGGTGCCGACACCTCGGTGATCCCGGCGGCGCGGCACAGCAACCGGACACGCGCCACCGCCACCAGCCGCCGGGCGGGTTCGGGCAGCGCCCCGTAGCGGTCGACGAGTTCGTCGACGACCGCGCCGACGGCCGCGTCGTCCGCGGCCGCGGCCAGCCGCCGGTAGGCCTCCAGCCGGAGCCGGTCGCTGGCGATGTAGTCCGGCGGCAGATGCGCGTCCACCGGCAGGTCGATCCGCACGTCCTTGGGCTCCTCGGCCGCGGCGACCGTCTGGCCGTCGGCCGCGGCGCGGTAGGCCGCCCGATATGCTTCGACGGCCTCGCCCACCAGCCGCACGTACAGGTCGAACCCGACGCCGGCGACGTGGCCGGACTGCTCGGCGCCCAGCACGTTGCCGGCACCGCGGATCTCGAGGTCCTTCAGCGCCACCGCCATGCCCGCGCCCAGCTCGTTGTTCTGCGCGATCGTGGCCAGCCGGTCATAGGCGGTCTCGGTCAGCGGCGTGTCCGGCGGGTAGAGGAAGTAGGCGTAGCCCCGCTCCCGGCTGCGGCCCACCCGGCCGCGCAGCTGGTGCAGCTGCGAGAGCCCGAAGGTGTCGGCGCGCTCGACGATCAGCGTGTTGGCGTTGGAGATGTCCAGCCCGGTCTCCACGATCGTGGTGCAGACCAGGATGTCGTATTCGCGGTTCCAGAACCCCTCCACCGTGCGCTCCAGCCGCTCCTCGGGCATCTGCCCGTGCGCGACGACGATCCGCGCCTCGGGCACCAGCTCGCGCAGCCGCGCGGCGACCCGGTCGATCGAGCTGACCCGGTTGTGCACGTAGAAGGCCTGCCCGTCGCGCATCAGCTCGCGCCGCAACGCGGCCGCGACCTGCTTGTCGTCCTGCGGGCCGACGTAGGTCAGCACCGGGTAGCGCTCCTCGGGCGGCGTCAGGATCGTCGACATCTCCCGGATTCCGGCCAGGCTCATCTCCAGGGTGCGCGGGATCGGGGTCGCGCTCATGGTCAGCACGTCGACGTGGGTGCGCAGCGACTTGATGTGTTCCTTGTGCTCGACGCCGAACCGCTGCTCCTCGTCGACGACCACCAGACCGAGGTCCTTCCAGCGCACCCCGGTCTGCAGCAGCCGATGGGTGCCGATCACGACGTCCACTGAGCCGTCGGCCAGGCCCTCGATGACGGCACGGGACTCGGCGGCATCGGTGAACCGCGACAGTCCTTTGACGGTCACCGGGAAACCGGTCATCCGGTCGGTGAACGTCTGCAGGTGCTGGTCGGCCAGCAGCGTCGTGGGCACCAGCACGGCGACCTGCTTGCCGTCCTGGACCGCCTTGAACGCGGCCCGCACCGCGATCTCGGTCTTGCCGTAGCCGACATCGCCGCAGATCACCCGGTCCATCGGGATCGGCTTCTCCATGTCGGACTTGACCTCGGTGATGGCGGTGAGCTGGTCGACGGTCTCGGTGAACCCGAACGCGTCCTCCATCTCGGCCTGCCACGGGGTGTCCGGGGCGAACGCGTGCCCGGGGCTGGCCTGCCGCTTGGCGTACAGGGCCACCAGTTCGCCGGCGATCTCGCGCACCGCGCGGCGCGCCTTGGTCTTGGTGTTGGCCCAGTCGCTGCCGCCGAGCTTGCTCAGGGCCGGCGCCTGCCCACCGACGTAGCGCGACAGCTGGTCCAGCGAATCCATGGGCACATAGAGCTTGTCGGTGTTTTTTGCGCCGCTCCCCCGGTTCTTGCTCGAGGCGTACTCCAGCACCAGGTACTCGCGCCGGGCCCCGCCGACGGTGCGCTCGGTCATCTCCACGAACCGCCCGATGCCGTGCTGATCGTGCACCACCAGGTCACCGGCCGTCAGCGCCAGCGGGTCGACGGTGTTGCGGCGCTTGGCCGCCAGCCGCTTGCCCTCGACGGCGGCGGCCCGGCTTCCGGTCAGGTCCGTCTCGGTGATCACGACGAGATCGGCGTCGTCGACGACCCCCGAGATCACCACGCCCACGTGCAGCGGCCCCTTGAGCACCCCGACCACGCCCGGTTTGGGCGCGGCACCGCAGTCCAGCATCGCCGCGGGAGTGTCGCACTCGGCCAGCCGCTCCACCACGCGGTGGGCCGTCCCGGTCCCGGGCGCGATGACCACCGCGTAGCCGCCGGCCGCCACGTGAGCCCGCAGCATCGCGAAGATCTCGTCGATGTCGTGCTGATGCCCACGGGCCGAGGGCGACGGCCGCAGCTGCAGTTCCACGGCCGACTCGTCGGACAGCTGGCTCAACGTCCACCAGGGATGATCGCGGCGCGCCGCGGCGGCCCGCACGTCGTCCAGTTCGGCGAAGCCCGATCCGCCAAACTGCTCGACGTCGATGGGCGCGGCGGAGCCGTCCGCCACACCCATTGCTGCCGCCGACCAGGACGCCTCCAGGAATTCCCGGCCGGTCTTGATCAGGTCGGCCGCGCGGCTGCGCACCTTTTCGGGGTCGCACAGCAACACCGGCGTGCCGTGGGCCAGCTGGTCGGTCAGCAGCACATGCTCGTCGGGCCGGAGCACCGAGAGCAGGGCCTCCATGCCGTCGACCGGGATGCCCTCGGCGAGCTTGGCCAGCATGTCGCCGACGCCGCCGGTGGTGACGGCGGCCTCGGTGGCGGGGTGTCGCGCCACCAGGTCGGCGGCGCGCCGCCGAACGTCGTCGGTCAGCAGCAGTTCACGGCAGGGGACCGCGACGACCGTCTCGACCTCCAGCTCCGGGATCGACCGCTGATCGGCGACCGAGAACATCCGCATCTCGCTGACCTCGTCGCCCCAGAACTCGACGCGCACCGGGTGCTCGGCGGTGGGGGGGAAGACGTCGAGAATCCCGCCGCGCACCGCGAATTCGCCGCGCCGACCCACCATGTCGACCCGGCTGTAGGCCAGCTCGACCAGCCGGGAGACCACGTCTTCGAACGCGATGTCCTGACCGACCGTCATGATGACGGGTTCGATCAGCCCGAGCTGCGGGGCCATCGGCTGCAGCAGGGAGCGGACCGCGGTGACCACCACCTGCAGCGGCGGGCCCAACCGGACGTCGTCGGGGTGTGCCAGCCGGCGCAGCACGGTCAACCGGGCGCCGACGGTGTCGACGCCCGGCGAAAGCCGCTCGTGCGGCATGGTTTCCCAGGACGGGAAGGCCGCCACCGCGTCGCCGAGCGCGCCGCGCAGCTCGGCCGCGAGGTCGTCGGCTTCCCGGCCGGTCGCGGTGACCACCAGCAGCGGACCCCGCCGCGCCAGCGCGGCGGCGACGAACACCCGTGCGCCGGCCGGGCCGGCCATCCGCAGTTCGGCCGGACGGGCGGCCGCGCTGTCGATGAGCTGCCGGAAAGTCGGCGCGGCGAGCGCCAATTCGACAAGCCCCGCGATCGGGGTTTCTGGGCGAGCAGGCCCCGGTGCGGTCATGATGACGCCATTCTAAGAGCCGGTCGATCCGTATTGCGGCCCTGCCTACGCTGCGGTGGGGGTTACCAGTCGACCCCGGCGTAACCGAGTTCGGTGAGCAACGCGCCGGCTTCGTGTTTGAACGCGGCCTTGTCCTGCTCGCTCATCTCGTGTTGCCAGCGGCCCAGGGAACTGCGGCTCACCGGTTGGCTCACCTGCGCCGTGCTCGGTTCCACCGGTTCGCCATCGCGCTCTTTGGTGTGATGTGCCAGCACCGCCTCGTCCCACTCCTCGCCGAGGAACGCCAACACCGTGCGCATCGTCGCCTCGGTCTCGGTCACCAGGTCCTCGTAGCGGACTTCTAGGACGCGCCCGGCCAGACTGGGATGCATCGCCAGGTTGCGGGCCCGCAGCACGGTGTCACGCCAATGCCGGGCCGCGGCGGCCACGCTTTGCACATAGTCCAGCTTGCGTCCGGTCGCTGAGTCAGTCCAATCCATCGTCAGCAGCGAGCAGGCCACATCACGGCCGTCGCGCAGCATGGCGATGAATTTGGCGTCGGGAAAGATTTCCCCGAGCGTGATCATGTACCGCACGTTTTGCGGGGTTTTCTCCGCCCAGCGTGGTTTGCCTTGGGCGCGACGAAAGTTGGCCACCAGGTCTTCGACGAAGACGCGGCAGCTTCGCTGCACATCGGCCGGCGTGTTGCCGTAGCTTTCCATCACCTCGCGGTTTTTGCCGGCCAGAAACTTGTAGTGCTCGGCGACAACGGGCAGCACCATCAACTCAGGACCGCAGCAGATCCGCGGGTGAGCATCGAGCATGACCCGCATGAGTGTGGTGCCCGACCGCTGAATGCCGCCGATGAAGATCGGACCGTTCGACGCCAGGTTTTTGCGGGCGAGCTCACAGTTGGACTGGACCTGAGCCCTGTATTCGGCCGGGAGATTGGGGTTGGCCAGCAGTTTGTGGCACGCGTCGAATCCCTCGTCGAACTTTCCCAGCAGCAACGCGCAGTTCGCAAACTCGATGAGCAAGGTATGGTCGTAGACCACGTATTCGACGCAAAGGTCTTCTTTCGGGTACGGAAGCGACAGGGCGTGCTTGGCCAGCAGATACCCCGCCAAATAATTGTTCTCGCGCCGATACAGCCTGGCGAGTTGCAAAAGCGGCTCGGCACGCGCTGGACGAAGTGCGTGAGCCCGATAAAGTGTCTGCCGGGCCGCGTCCAGTTCGTTCAATTGCGATTGGACGACACCGAGACTGTACCGGGCGAGGTAGGTTTCCTCCGGGTCTGCACTGGCCATGGCGACTCTTTTTTCGAGATTCTTTTTGGCGAGCTCTAACTCTCCGGCTGCCGAATAGCCTATCCCCAGGTAATACCTATATCGACTGTTATCGGGGTCGTCCTCGAGGGCTTTTTCGAGGATTTCTGCTTCACGCAGGTATTTGACCCGCTCCGAGGCCTCGGAACGACCGGAAGAATCGCCCGCATGCGAGTTGCGGACATTGACAATCCCACTCAGCACTTCAGACGTCTTCGCATCCGCACAGGTGATGAACTCATGGACGACTCCCTGCCATTCCCAACGGAGATTATTGTTGATCAGGCCGTTGTATTTTATCTGCGCTGAACCCATCTGTCGCACATGGATGAAATAGCGATCTTTTTCCAAATCAGGAAACGCAAAACCCTCGGAGTATCGCAACACCTCATCGGCATCGATCAGCAGCAGATAGTCGCCCTTGCCGTTGGCGAACTTAAGAGCTTCATTGCGGTTGTGCGCGAAGTTCACCCACGGTCTTTCATAAAGTTCGCCCGGGATTTCGGCCATGGTTTCCCGGATGATTTGTTTCGTGTCGTCCGAAGATCCCGTGTCCACGATCACCCAGTAATCAATGAGAGGTTTCACCGAAGATAAGCAGTCTCCAATAACCTGTTCTTCATTTTTGACAATCATGTTCAAACAGACTGTCTTTCTGGGGCCGCCGACCGCGCTCAATTGCATTACTCCCTTTGCTTCTGGTCCGTCTGCTTCTGGCTACTCGTCCTGCAGCCTGGGATCGGCTTCCAGGTGGGTCAGGCCGTTCCACATCAGGTTCACCAGGTGCGCGGCGACCACTTCCTTCTTGGGCTCGCGGGTGTCGAGCCACCACTGGGCCGTCATCGACACCGAACCCACCAGCGCCTGGGCGTACAGCGGGGCCAGCTCGGGGTCCAGGCCACGCCGCGCGAAGTCGCCGGCCAGGATGGAGCTGACCTGGCTGACGGCGTCGTTGAGCAGGCTGGAGTAGGTGCCCGAACTGATCGAGGCGGGTGAGTCGCGGATCATGATCCGGAAGCCGTCGGTGCGCTCTTCGACGTAGGTGAGCAACGCCAGTGCCACGCGCTCGACCCGCACCCGGGACCGGTTGTTGGTCAGCGACGAGGTGATGCCGTCCAGCAGCGCCGACATCTCGCGGTCGACGACGACGGCGTACAGGCCCTCCTTGCCGCCGAAATGCTCGTACACCACCGGTTTGGACACGTTGGCCCGCTGGGCGATCTCCTCGATCGAGGTGCCGTCGTAGCCGCGTTCGGCGAACAGCGAGCGCGCGATGCCGATGAGCTGGTGGCGGCGATCGCTGCCGGTCATCCGCGCGCGCGGCGACCGGACCTCCTTGTCCGGTTTGTCCGGCTCGGCGCCCAGCACAGCCACAGCGATCAGCGTATCGGTTTGCCGGCCGCGCGACGGACGCGTTGGAATCGAGTCCACAACCGGACCCCGCATTGTCTAGAGTTTGGGTGGCGCGGCTCCGAGTGGTGGCCGCGGTATGCGGTCCGTCGTGGTGTAATCGGCAGCACCTCTGATTTTGGTTCAGATAGTTCAGGTTCGAGTCCTGGCGACGGAGCCCCGAATAGGCCCCGCTCTTTGCTTCGAGCGTGCAGGAAATGCCACGCTTGACGGCGTGTCGGGGTACGGACACGCTCCCCCGCGGGCGGCGAGTACCCCGCTCGTGCGCCGAGGGTTGTAGGAGGGTCGATGTCGTTGCGTGGTGAGACCGCGGTCCTGGTCCTGGCGGCCGGAGCCGGCAGCCGCATGCGGTCGGACACCCCGAAGGTGCTGCACACGATCGCCGGGCGCAGCATGCTGTCGCATTCGCTGCACGCGATCGCCAAGCTGGCGCCGCGGCATCTGGTCGTGGTGCTGGGCCCCGACCACCAGCGCATCGAACCCCAGGTGGCCGCGCTGGCCGACAGCGTCGGGCGCCCGATCGACGTGGCGCTGCAGGACCGGCCGCTGGGCACCGGGCATGCGACGCTGTGCGGCCTGGCCGCGCTGCCCGACGACTACGCCGGCATCGTCGTCGTCACTCCCGGCGACACGCCGCTGCTGGACGCCGACACCCTGGCCGACCTGGTCGCCGCGCACGGCGCGGCCGGGCGCGAGCACGGGGCCGCGGTCACGGTGCTGACCACCACACTGGGCGATCCCAGCGGCTACGGGCGGATCCTGCGCACCCAGGACAACGAGGTGACGGCGATCGTGGAACACGCCGACGCGACCCCCTCGCAGCGGGAGATCCACGAGGTCAACGCGGGCGTCTACGCCTTCGACATCGGGGCGTTGCGCTGGGCGCTGAGCCGGCTGAGCTCCGACAACGCCCAGCAGGAGCTCTACCTCACCGACGCCATCGCCATCCTGCGCCGCGACGGTCGGGCCGTGCATGCCCGGCACGTCGACGACAGCGCGCTGGTGGCCGGGGTGAACAACCGCGTCCAGCTCGCCGAACTGGGCGCCGAGCTCAACCGCCGGATCGTCGCCAGCCACCAGCTGGCCGGCGTGACCATCGTCGATCCCGCCACCACGTGGATCGACGTCGACGTGACGATCGGCCGCGACACCGTCATCCAGCCCGGAACCCAGTTGCTCGGCGGCACCCGGGTGGGCGGTCGCTGCGTGGTCGGCCCGGACACCACGCTGACCGACGTGAGCGTCGGTGACGGCGCGTCGGTGGTGCGCACCCACGGCACGAAGTCCTCGATCGGTGACGGCGCATCGGTCGGGCCCTTCACCTACCTGCGGCCCGGCACCGTGCTGGGCGCGGACGGCAAGCTCGGCGCGTTCGTCGAAACCAAGAACGCCACCATCGGCGCCGGCACCAAGGTCCCGCACCTGACCTACGTCGGCGACGCCGACATCGGCGAGCACAGCAACATCGGCGCGTCCAGCGTGTTCGTCAACTACGACGGCGAGTCCAAACGGCGCACCACGATCGGCTCGCACGTGCGCACCGGTTCGGACACCATGTTCGTGGCCCCGGTGACCGTCGGCGACGGGGCCTACACCGGCGCCGGCACGGTGGTGCGCGAAGACGTCCCGCCCGGGGCGCTGGCGGTCTCGGCGGGACCGCAGCGCAACATCGAAGGCTGGGTACGCCGCAAGCGGCCGGGCAGCGCGGCCGCGCGGGCCGCCACGCAGGCCTCGGAGGCGGCGGCCAAGCCGGACAGTCGGGCCGCCCGGCCTGAATAGACCCAGCCCGAATAGACCCAGCCCGAATAGACCCAGCCCGAATAGACACGGTGAGTTCGTTTCCTGGCAACCCGTCCGCACGTCGGTACCCGTCGCTACGTACGATGGGGCTTCTTCCAATTCGATCCCGAACGGCGGGGGCAGCACCGTGAGCCACGACTGGACCGATAACCGCAAGAACCTGATGCTCTTTTCCGGCCGTGCGCATCCCGAGCTGGCCGAGCAGGTAGCCAAAGAACTCGACGTCCACGTCACCGCTCAGGTCGCGCGGGAGTTCGCCAACGGCGAGATCTTCGTGCGATTCAACGAGTCGGTGCGCGGCTGCGATGCGTTCGTCCTGCAGTCGTGCCCGATGCCGGTGAACACCTGGCTGATGGAACAGCTGATCATGATCGACGCGCTCAAGCGGGGCAGCGCCAAGCGGATCACCGCGGTCATGCCGTTCTACCCGTACGCCAGGCAGGACAAGAAGCACCGCGGCCGCGAGCCGATCTCGGCGCGGCTGGTCGCCGACCTGCTCAAGACCGCTGGCGCCGACCGGATCGTGACCGTCGACCTGCACACCGACCAGATTCAGGGCTTCTTCGACGGACCCGTCGACCACATGCGCGGCCAGCACCTGCTGACCGCCTACATCAAGGACAACTATCCCGGCGGCGACATGGTGGTGGTCTCCCCCGACTCGGGCCGGGTGCGCATCGCCGAAAAGTGGGCCGACGCGCTGGGCGGGGCTCCGCTCGCGTTCATCCACAAGACCCGCGACCCGCGGGTGCCCAACCAGGTGGTGTCCAACCGCGTGGTCGGCGAGGTGGACGGGCGCACCTGCGTGCTGATCGACGACATGATCGACACCGGCGGCACGGTCGCCGGCGCGGTGAAGCTGCTGCACGACGACGGCGCCACCGACGTGATCATCGCGGCGACCCACGGCGTGCTCTCGGACCCGGCCGCCGCACGGCTGGCCGGGTGCGGCGCCCGCGAGGTGATCGTCACGAACACGCTCCCGATCGATGAGAGCAAGCGTTTCCCGCAGCTGACCGTGCTGTCGATCGCGCCGCTGCTGGCCAGCACCATCCGCGCCGTCTTCGAGAATGGCTCGGTCACGGGGCTTTTCGACGGGGACGCCTAGATGGGTGTCGGGGCGAACAAGACCGTCGTCTACCACAACCCGCGGTGCGGCACGTCCCGCAAGACGGTGGATTTGCTGGCGGACCACGGTGTCGAGCCGACGATAGTCGAGTACCTGAAGAACCCGCCGTCGCGCGACGAGTTGGCGACGATGATCCGCGACGCGGGCATCGACGTGCGCACCGCGGTACGCAGGCGCGAATCGCTGTATGCCGAACTCGGCCTCGCCGACGCGACCGACGACCAGCTGCTCGACGCCATGGCCGAACACCCCATCCTGATCGAGCGACCGTTCGTCGTCACTCCGAAGGGCACGCGGCTGGCCCGGCCGGCCGACGCGGTCCGCGAGATTCTGTGAGAGCACGGGCGATCCGGCTTCTGGCGGTGGTCGCCCTGGCGCCGGCCGCGGCGGCCTGCGCACCGAAGCCCCCCGATTTCCGCTCGATCCTGTCGACGACCCCGACCACCAGTGTGACCACGACGACCGCAAAACCCGTCCCGCTGTCGCGGTATCTGCAGAGCATCGGCGTCACCGGAGAGCAGGTGGCACCCGGATCCCTGCCGGACCTGACGGTGACGATCCCCACGCCGCCGGGCTGGTCGTCGTTCACCAGCCCGAACATCACGCCGGAGACGGTGATGCTGTCCAAGGGCGGTAAGTTCCCGACCGCGCGGCTGGTGGTGTTTCGGCTGCGCGGCGATTTCGACGCGGCGCAGGTGATCAAGCACGGCAACGACGACGCGCAGCTTTTTGAGAACTTCAAGCAGCTCGACGCCTCGGGGGCGCCCTACAACGGCTTTCCGTCGTCGATGATCCAGGGCAGCTACGACCTCGACGGCATGCGGTTGCACAGCTTGAACCGGATCGTCATCGCCACCGGCTCCCCGCCCGCCGATCAGCGCTACCTGGTGCAGCTGACGATCACCAGCCTGGCCGACCGGGCGGTCGCGGAGTCGTCCGGCGTCGAGGCGATCATCCACGGGTTCGTCGTCGCGGCGAAGTGATCTTCACCGCGAAACTGCAACTGGCTGCGCGTTCCTCGAGTATCGCCGCCGGTGGTTGCACTCTCGCGGCCTCAGCTGTGGCGGCCGGCTTCCTGGACCAGCTGGACACGCCAGGTCACTCCGAGTTTGGCGTAGACATGGGTGAGATGGGTCTGCACGGTGCGCGGCGAGATGAACATCCGCCGGTTGGCTCGGCGAGCGCGACGGCATCGTGCAGGTCGGTGTCGGCCTGCTGCGGCTCGCCCTGGGCGAGGGCGACGCGGGCGCGCGGTCAGCGCCAGCATCTGGTGACAACCGGGTGCGACAGCGACGGTGTCGTCCGCCCAGCGTCGAGCGGCCACCGGATCGCCACAGCCCAGGGCCGCGTCGGCCATTCGGCACCACGCATCTGGTGAGCAACTCCTTCAACGGATACGTGTGCCGCCACGCCGAGTCGCAGGCCTGCTTGGCCGCGGCGGCGTCGCCCGCCGCCAGCGCGGCCCCGGCTTCCAGTGCTGCCTCGGCCGACTCGCGTGCCCCTGGAGTTCGACCCGCGCACTAGTAGACACTGAGGGCATGACCAACTGGACCGCCGCAGACCTGCCGTCGTTCACCGGCCGCACCGTGATCGTCACCGGCGCCAACAGCGGGCTGGGTGCGGTCACGGCCCGCGAGCTGGCCCGCACCGGCGCCGAGGTCGTCATGGCCGTGCGCAACACCGCCAAGGGCGAGGCCGCCGCACGCCCGATAGTCGGCCGGCTCGAGGTGCGCCCGCTCGACCTGCAGGATCTGTCGTCGGTTCGCCGGTTCGCCGACGGGGTCGACAAAGTCGACGTCCTGATCAACAACGCCGGGATCATGGCCGCACCCTATGCACTGACCGTCGACGGCTTCGAGAGCCAGATCGGCACCAACCACCTCGGCCATTTCGCGCTGACCAACCTGCTGCTGCCCAAGCTCACCGACCGCGTGGTCACCGTCTCCTCGATGGCGCACTGGCCGGGCCGCATCGACCTCGACGACCTCAGCTGGGAGAACCGGCGGTATTCGGCATGGCTGGCCTACAGCCAGTCGAAGCTGGCCAACCTGCTGTTCACCAGCGAATTGCAGCGACGCCTCGGCTCGGCGGGGTCGCCGCTGCGCGCCCTGGCGGCCCACCCCGGCTACTCGCACACCAACCTGCAGGGGGCCACCGGACGCAAGCTGGGCGACGCGCTCATGTCGGCCGCCACGCGGGTGGTGGCCACCGACGCCGACTTCGGCGCCCGGCAGACCCTGTATGCGGCGTCTCAGGATCTGCCGGGCGACACGTTCGTCGGCCCCCGGTTCGGCTACCTCGGCCGCACGCAACCGGTCGGGCGCAGCCGCAGGGCGCGCGACGCGGCCACAGCCGCCGCGCTGTGGGACCTGTCCGAGCAGCTCACCGGCGTCAAATTTCCGCTCTGAGTCGCAGATGCGCTACCCTGGCCGGGCGTCACGGCGAGGGTGGCTGGCCGACCAGCCCCGTTATCGACGGAGACCGACTCATCAGTCGCGACCCTGGCCGTGCCCCCCAACCGGGTAACGAGCACACAGGAGCGATCATCATGGCGAAGGCACCGGCCAACAAACTGGCGGTCACGCAGCGGACCGAGACAGGTAAGGGCGCGTCCCGCCGAGCCCGCCGGCAAGGCAGGATCCCGGCCGTTCTCTACGGTCACGGCACCGACCCGCAGCACTTGGAGCTGCCCGGGCACGACTACGCGGCCGTGCTGCGCCACGCGGGCACCAACGCCGTCCTCACCCTCGACATCGAGGGCAAAGAGCAGCTGGCGCTGACCAAGGCGCTCGACGTCCACCCCATCCGCCGCACCATTCAGCACGCGGACCTGGTGGTCGTGCGTCGCGGCGAGAAAGTCGTCGTCGAGGTCAACGTCGAGGTCGAGGGCAATGCCGCGCCCGGCACGCTGGTCCGGCACGAAGCCAACAGCGTCGAGGTCGAGGCCGACGTGTCGTCGATCCCCGAGCAGCTGACCGTGTCCGTCGAGGACGCCGAGCCCGGTACCCAGATCACCGCCGGGCAGATCCCGCTGCCGGCCGGCGTCAACCTGATCTCCGACCCCGAGTTGCTGGTGGCCAACGTGGTGAACGCGCCGACCGCCGAGGAGCTGGAGGGCGAAGGCGGCGGCGAGGTCCCCGAGCCCGAGGTGGCCGCGGCCGAGGTCCCCGAAGAGGCCGGCGAGTAGGCGGCCCGGGACGTGGCCGAACCGCTACTCGTGGTCGGCCTGGGCAACCCCGGAGACAACTACGCGCGCACCCGGCACAACGTCGGGTTCCTGGTTGCCGACCTGCTGGCCGCGCGACTGGGCTCGAAGTTCAAGGCGCACAAGCGTTCCGGCGCGGAAGTGGTCAGCGGCCGGCTGGGCGGGCATTCGGTGTTGCTGGCCAAGCCGCGCTGTTACATGAACGAGTCCGGCCGCCAGGTCGGGCCGTTGGCGAAGTTCTACTCGGTGGCCCCGGCCGACGTCGTCGTCATCCACGACGACCTCGACCTGGACTTCGGCCGCATCCGGCTCAAGATCGGCGGCGGCGAGGGCGGCCACAACGGGCTGCGCTCGGTGGCGGCCGCGCTGGGGAGCAAGGAGTTTCAGCGCGTGCGCGTCGGGATCGGCCGGCCACCCGGGCGCAAAGATCCCGCGGCGTTCGTGCTGGAAAGCTTCACCAGCGCCGAACGCGCCGAGGTCCCCACGATCTGCGAGCAGGCCGCCGACGCGACCGAGCTGCTCGTCGAGCTGGGACTGGAGGCGGCCCAAAACCAGGTCCACGCCTGGTAATTCCCCGGGCGAGCAGACGCAAAAGCACCGCGACACGCCGATCGCGCGGTGATTTTGTGTCTGCTCGGCCGGACTAGGTGACCAGCGTGACCGACGTGGACCGGCGCAGCTTGCCCGACGGGGTCTTCGGGATGGTGCCCGGCCCCAGCACCACGACGTTGCGCGGCCGGACGTCGACCTCGGCCACCACCTCGTGGGCGACCTGGTGCTCGATGCGGCGCACCTCGGCCGGGTCCTGCCACGCGTTGGACTCGACGGCGACGGCGAACGTCTCGCGGGAGTGGCCGGCGTCCAGGCGCACCGCGACGGCGCAGCCGGGCCGCACCCCGTCGACGCGGCAGGCGGCGCGCTCGATGTCGGTGGGGTAAATGTTGCGGCCCGCCATGATGATGACGTCCTTGACGCGGCCGCACACCACGACGTGGCCCTCGTCGGTGAGATAGCCGAGGTCGCCGGTGTCGTACCAGCCTTGTTCGTCCTGGGCCGGGATGAACCCGCCCATGGTCAGGTAGCCGGGCGTCAGCGACGCACCACGCAGCTCGATGACACCGACGCCGCGCGGGGGCAGCACGTTGCCGTCGTCGTCGACGATGCGGGCCTCGAGGTCCTTCAGCAGGGGGCCGAGCGTGGCCAGCCGGCGGGTGTTGCCCTTGCTGGCGGGCACGGCCCGGCGCAGCGCGGCCAGCAGGTCGGCGTCGACCTCGTCGACGACCAGGCCGGCGTTGCACTCCGAGAACGACACGGCCAGCGTCGTCTCGGCCATGCCGTAAGCCGGCAGGATCGCCGAGGACCTCAGGCCGAACGGCCGGCCCGCGTCCAGCAGGTCCTCGACGTCGGCCGGCTCGACCGGCTCGGCGCCGGACAGCGCAAAACGCAGGGTCGACAGGTCGAAGTCGCCGGGCCTGGCGTTGCGGCGCAACCGCTTCGCGAGCAGGGCGTAGGCGAAGTTGGGCGCCGCGGTCATGGTGCCCTGGTACTTGTCGATGAGCTTGGCCCACAGCAGCGTGTCGCGCAGGAAGTCCATCGGCGTGACCTTGACCAGTTCCGCGCCGAAGTACATCGGGATCGTCAGGAAGCCGACCATGCCCATGTCGTGGAAGCAGGGCAGCCAGCTGACCATGACGTCCTTGTCGACGTCGTACTGGGCGCCGATGAACATCGCCTCGGCGTTGGAGTAGATGTTGCGGTGGGTGATCTGCACGGCCTTGGGCGACCCGGTCGAACCGGACGTCAGCTGCATCAGCGCCAGGTCGTCCTCGCCGACGTCGACGGGGTCGGCGGGGTCCGACGCCAGCAGGTCGGCGACGGTGAGGACCTGGACACCTCTCTCCTCGAGCACCGGGATGGCCACCAGGAAGGGCTCGGAGACGATGACGGCCTTGGCCTCGATCATGCCGATGACGGTCATCGTGTCCTGGGCCCACACGGCCAGGTCGGTGCGCGGCGTGGGCTGGTGCAGCATGGTCAGGCTGGCCCCGCGCATCCACAGGCCCTGCGCCGTGGGGGCGATTTCCACGGGGAAGCCGGCGAGCACACCGACCGCGTCGCCGAGGCCGATGCCGGCCGCGGCCAGGCCGCCCGCGATGCGACGCGCCCGCTCGTGGACCTCACCCCAGGTGTGCCGGACGGGTTCGTAGGGCTCGCCGGTGACCATGCCCGTCGTGGCGGTGCGGGCGTTCCGGTACATCTTCTCGGTAAACCTGCTCACAGAAGCCTCCTCGGTTCCGGCGCTGGACCCACGGCCCGGAATTTCATGTTCCGCCCGCCGGACGCCACGTGGTAACAGGCGCGCGAGCACAGTTGGAAAGCGGATCGGTCTCGAATCGGTGACCGGTCGAGGATCCCACGTGCGGTCGCAGCCCGCCCGCCGAAGCGTCGGGCGGGCGACCGGGTGGAGGGGTTCTGCTTACCGCTGTTCGTCACCGCGAATCATCTTAAACTCCTCTTAAGTAACCTCCAAACTCTTGCGGTATTTCGGTTTGATTTCACACCTCGGTGGGCGCCGGCACCACGCGCGCGCCGGGCACCGGGCCGCTGGCGACGCGCACGGTGCGGCAGACGCCCGCCCCCGCCAGCTGGGCGCCGACGTCCACCGCCGAGCCCACCGAGGCGCACAGGAACGCGCACGTCGGGCCGGAGCCGGACACGATGCCCGCCAGGGCGCCGGCCTCCACGCCGGCGCGCAGGGCACGCCGCAGGGCCGGCTGCAGACTCACCGCGGCCGCCTGCATCTCGTTGCCCAGCAGCGGCGCCAGCCCGGCGGGATCGCCCGCGGCCAGCGCGGCCAGCACCGGGCCGGGCTCGGCCAGCCGGGGCGGGTCCCCGACGTCCCTGAGCCGGTCGAGCTCGGCGAACACCGCCGGAGTCGACAGCCCGCCGTCGGCGAACCCCAACACCCAATGGAAGGTGTTCCGGGACAGCACGGTGGCCAACTCCTCGCCGCGGCCCGTGCCCAGCGCGGTGCCGCCGTGCAGCGCGAACGGCACATCACTGCCCAGCTGGGCGGCCAGCATGCGCAGGTCGCGGCGGGGCACGCCCAACTCCCACAGCGAGTTCATGGCGACCAGCACCGCCGCCGCGTCCGCGCTGCCGCCGGCCATGCCCCCGGCCACCGGAATGGTCTTGTCGATCAGGATCGAGACGTCCGGGGCCCGGCCCACGTGTTCGGCCATCAGCTCGGCGGCCCGCCAGGCGAGGTTGCGCTCGTCGGCGGGCAGCGTGTCGGCGCCCTCGCCGACGAGCTCGAGCGACAGCACGTCGGCGTTGCGGACCGTCACCTCGTCGACCAGCGAGACCGCCTGGAACACCGTCGTCAGCTCGTGATAGCCGTCCGCACGGCGATCGCCGACGGCCAGGTACGGGTTGACCTTGCCGGGCACCCGCACGGTGACCGAACCGGTCGGCACCCACTGCGCCGCGGTGTTGCCGTCAGACATCGTCGGTCACGTCACCCACCGCAGCAGACTATCGCTGCCAGGGCCCAACCACACGCGGCGGCGCCGCCCGGCGACATCGCGGTTCAGCCGGCGGGGGCCGGCCCGGGAACCTGCGGCACCGCGGCCCGCGGACCGCCGCCGGAGCCGCCGGAGCGCTGCAACAGTCGCACGAAATCCTCGACGGACAACGTCTCCCCGCGGCGCGCGGGATCGATGCTCGCGGCCAGCAGGCGGTTCGCCGACTCGTTGCCCGAGCCCGCCCACACGGCGAACGCATTGCGGGACGTCTTGCGCCGCTGGGCGAAGGCGATGTCCACCAGCTCGAAGACCCGCTGCCGGAACGCCGCGTCGGTCGGCCACGGCGGGTCGGGGTACCGATCGATGCGGATCAGTCCGGAGTAGACGCGGGGAATCGGCCAGAACACGGTCGGCGACACCGTGCCGCAGCGGCGTACCCGACCGAAGAAACGAACCTTGACGCTGGGCACGCCGTAGTCCTTGCCGCCCGGTTCGGCGGCCAGCCGTTCGGCCACCTCGGCCTGCACCATCACCGTCAGGACCTGAATGGACGGGAATTCGGCGAGCAGATGCAGCAACGCGGGAACCGCGACGTTGTAGGGCAGATTGGCCACCACCGCGGTGGGCTCGGCGGGCAGCTGGGCCCGGTCGAGGGTCAGGACGTCGCGGTTGACCACAGTGAGCCGGTGAATCTCGCTGTGCGAGTGCTCGGTCACCGTCTGGGGCAGCCGGGCGGCCAGCACGGGGTCGATCTCCACGGCCGTGACGGTGGCGCCGCGGTCGAGCAGGGCCAGCGTGAGCGACCCGAGGCCCGGGCCGATCTCCAGGACATGGTCGGACCGGCCGACTCCGGAGGCCGCGACCACCCGCCGCACCGTGTTGGCGTCGTGAACGAAGTTCTGGCCTAGGGACTTCCGGGGCCGAAACTCGAGTTCTCTGGCCAGCCGTCTGATCTCGGTGCGCCCGAGCAGCCGAATGGTCAGCGCGCACCCGCCCGGCCGCTGCATACCGGCCAAGCGCCCCAGCCCTGACGCTGCCGCGTCACCTCGGCGACGGCGATCTGCTCTTCCCGGGTGGCGAGGTCGGCGCGGGGGGCGAACCGCAGTCCGCCGCTGCGTTCCCAGGTGCCCTGGTCGAACTGCACGCCCCCGTAATACCCGTTGCCGCTGTTGATCGCCCAGTTGCCGCCGGCCTCGCAGCCCGCGATCGCGTCCCAGACGGATCCGTGGCTGACCGGCGGCACCTCGGTGCCGGGCCTGGTGCCCACCCGCACCACGGCCTCCCGCGCCGGCGTTATCACGGTGTTGGCGACGGGCAGCCGGCCCGTCTCGACACCGTTGACCGTGGCCACCGCGAACGTCACGTCCTGCGTGCCCGGGCTGCCCGGGTCCTCGACCACCTCACGGCTCATGTTCATGTCCGGGTCCTCGACGCGACGTGCGGGCGGCAGCAGCGGGATCCGCTCGGTGACCCGTTCGATCCGGTTGCGGGTCACCTCGACCTGCATGCCGTCGACGATCGGCGCGGTCGCGGGCGGCACCACCTGGTCGCTGTCGGCCAGCGGGGTCCCGGCGGCGCGCAACAGCCCGGCGACGTTGGCGGCCGGCAGGTGCACCGTGCGCGTCGTGCCGCCGTCGTTGATCTGGACCGTCTTGGCGCTGACGACCGGCAACGCCATCCCGGCCAGCGGAACCCGGCTGCCGCGCGAGGCCGCAGCCGGCGCGGTGTCGGTCATCGCGAGCTGGGCCAGCGCCTCGTCGACGGTGGAAGCCGTCGTCCAGACCTGTTTGGCGTCGCGGCCGTCCAGCGAGATCTGCAAGGGGCGGCTGCGGCGCAACACGATGTCGGCGGCGTCGTGGACCTGAACGTCCCCGGCGGGATACAGGTCGTCGCGCTCGGCGACCGTGAAGCCGTTCTCCAGGACGATGTCGCGCACGCGCGACTTCATGGTCGTCACCCGCATCGCGATTCCGTCGACGTTCAGCGTCACGGTCTTGCACGCGGAAACCGCGATCCCGCCGGCCACCGCCACGACCAACAGCAGCCCTGCGACCACCAGCCGCAACATCGGCGATTCATTTTGATGAAGTTTTGTCAAAACACTCAACGCGCGTCTACCCCGACCTCAGTAAGCACTTCACGACCTAATTCACCTGAAACCTCACCATGACAAATGGGCTGACAAACGGGCCCGGAGGCCCACCCGTACGATCACAAGACGGTAACGAACCGGCCAATATTGAGCAACTCCCGGGACGCGTGTCCGTTTCGTCAATTTCCGAAACGGGAACCCGCAACGGGCTCCAGCCCGTAGACCCGACGAGCGTTGCTCGTGGTCAGTTGCGCCAACTCCTCGGCCGGACGATGCACCAACTCAGCGATCGCCCGGACAGTATAGGGAAGGCAGTACGGCTCGTTGGGCGACCCCCGGTAGGGGTGCGGCGTCAGGAACGGCGCATCGGTCTCCACCAGCAGCTGCCCGGGCGGGATCAGGGCGACGGCCTCGCGCAGCGCGCGGGCGTTGCGGAAGCTGACCGTCCCGGACAGGCTGAGCAGCCAGCCGGCGTCCGCGCACCGGCGGGCCATCGCGGCATCCGACGAGAAGCAGTGGAAGATCACGGCGTCGGGGGCGCCCTCGGTGGCCAGCACGTCGAGCACCTCGGCGTCCGCGTCCCGGTTGTGGATCATCAGCGGCTTGCCGCACCGCTTGGCCAGGTCGATGTGCCAGGCGAACGCCTCGCGCTGCGCGGCGGGTTCCGCACAGCCGTCCAGGCGCCCGGGCCAGTACAGGTCCATGCCGGTCTCGCCGACGGCCACCACCCGGGGGTGGGCCACCAATTCCTCGATTTCCGCGCGGGCGGCATCGGTGAGCGCACCCGCGCGGGTCGGGTGCAACGCGACCGCGGCGTAGACGCGCGGGTCCCAGTCGGCGGCCCGGGTCACCCAGCGCGCCGACTCCAGGTCGTCGGCGACGGTGACCACCGCGACGACACCGACCGCCGCGGCGCGGTCGACGATCGCCGTCACCTGCCCGGCGTCGCGGGCCCCGCACGCGTCGAGGTGGGTGTGGGCGTCGATCAGGGGCGCCAACGGCGCCGGGGCGGGCGGCGCTTCTCGTTTGGCTGGTCGGTCAGAGCTCACGGCCACACAATAGGGTGGACTCTCGATGAGGCCCTACTACGTCACGACTGCCATCGCGTATCCGAACGCGGTGCCGCACGTCGGTCACGCGTACGAGTACGTCGCCACGGACGCGATCGCCCGGTTCAAGCGGCTCGACGGCTTCGACGTGCGCTTCCTGACCGGAACCGACGAGCACGGCCTGAAGGTCGCGCAGGCCGCCGCGGCCGCGGGCATTCCCACCGCCCAGCTCGCCCGGCGCAACTCGGACGTGTTCCAGCGCGTCCAGGAGGCGCTGAACATCTCCTTCGACCGGTTCATCCGCACCACCGACCCCGACCACTACCGGGCCTCCCAGGAGATCTGGCGGCGCATGTCGGCGGCCGGCGACATCTACCTCGACAACTACTCGGGGTGGTACTCGGTGCGCGACGAACGCTTCTTCTTCGAGGCCGAGACGCAGCTGCTCGAGGACGGGACCCGCGTGGCGACCGAGACCGGCGCCGCGGTGACCTGGACCGAGGAGCAGTCCTACTTCTTCCGGCTGTCGGCGTACGCCGAGCGGCTGCTGGCCCACTACGACGCCAACCCCGGCTTCATCGCACCCGAGGTGCGGCGCAACGAGGTGGTCAGCTTCGTGTCGAGCGGCCTGGCGGACATCTCGATCTCCCGCACCTCCTTCGACTGGGGGGTGCCGGTGCCCGACGACCCGGATCACGTCATGTACGTCTGGGTCGACGCGCTCACCAACTACCTGACCGGCGCGGGCTTTCCCGACACCGAGTCGGAGCTGTACCGCCGTTACTGGCCCGCGGATCTGCACATGATCGGCAAGGACATCATCCGGTTTCACGCCGTCTACTGGCCGGCGTTTCTGATGTCGGCCGGAATCGAGCTTCCCCGAAGGGTTTTCGCGCACGGATTCCTGCATCATCGGGGCGAGAAGATGAGCAAGTCGGTGGGCAACGTCGTCGACCCGGTGGCGCTGGCGGACACGTTCGGAGTGGACCAGGTCCGCTACTTCCTGTTGCGTGAGGTCCCCTTCGGCCAGGACGGCAACTACACCGAAGAGGCCATCGTCACGCGGATCAACACCGACCTGGCCAACGAGCTGGGCAACCTGGCCCAACGCTCGCTGTCGATGGTGGCCAAGAATCTGGGCGGCGTGGTCCCCGAACCCGGTGAGCCGACTGCAGCCGACACCGAGTTGCTGACGACGGCCGACGGCCTGCTGGAGCGGGTGCGCGCCGGTTTCGACTCCCAGGCGATGCATTCGGCCCTGGAGGCGATCTGGCTGATGCTCGGCGAAGCCAACAGGTACTTCTCGGCCCAGCAGCCGTGGGTGCTGCGCAAGAGCGAATCCGAGGCGGACCAGGCCCGCTTTCGCGCCGTCCTGTACACGACGTGTGAGGCGGTCCGCATCGCGGCGTTGCTGGTGCAGCCCGTCATGCCCGAATCGGCAGGCATGCTCCTGGACCTGCTCGGGCAGGCGCAAGACCAGCGGGCGTTCGCCGCCATCGGCACGCGGCTGGTCCCCGGCACGGCGCTGCCGTCGCCGACGGGGGTGTTCCCCCGCTACCAGCCGGTCGCCGAACCCACGTAGGTTGCCCCTAGGTCGCTTCGGCCACCATGACGTCGGCGGCGGAGTCATCCGGCCGGGCGTGACGCAGCGCCTCACGGGCGAGGAATTGGCGGAAGTACGCGAGCGCGCTCTCGTCGACGACGCCGACGAGCAGCAGCTCCCACATCCGGCCGGTGCGTCCGATGAGGTCCTCGTCGACGCCGTCGGCGCGAACCAGGTTGGAGAGCAAGCGCGTTCCGAGCATGGCACCGACGATCGACTCTCCGAGCATTTCCGGGTCGAGGTCCGACCGGAGGTCTCCCTCGGCGGTTGCCCGTTGCGCCTCCGCGGACATCAGTTCCATCAGACCCGCGCAGAACCGCGCGGCCGTGTCGTTGAATCCGCTCAGGGCGCAGGTCAATTGCTCGGCGGCACGGGCCACCTTGTCCGCCCGCACCAGGTTCGCGATCGTGAAGGTGCCGTGGATCATGTTCTCCAGCGCCGGCGAAGACGCCCCGCACACGTTGCGGAAGGCGCCCAACAGTGTGTCCGATCCCTCTTCGATGATCGCGGACGCCAGCGATTCCTTGGAATCGAAATGGTGGTACAAGGCCCCCTTGGTCATCCCCGTCCGCTCGATGATCGTGCCCCAGGCGGCCGCCGCGTACCCCACGTCACCGAACACGTCAATCGCTGCATCGAGGATCTTCCGCCGGGTGACTTCGGATCGAACTTGACGCGCCATCGCTCCCACACCTCCGAAGTTCCGCGGATCTGCAAAGATTCCGGATCTCGGCGTCTCGTCTCCTGTTGTAAAGGAGCCAATCCTAGCAACTTGCCGTTGTAAAGGCCTCGATCGCATGGACTTGCCGTGTCGTTCAATCCGACTCCACGTTGCCCGAGCGGGTCTGGATGGCGAGCGCCGTACGCCGCCTGACGAATTGGCTGAAGTATTCGGCCCGATCGGGCTGCAGGACTCCGGTGAGCACGAGCGACCAACTCTTCTCCAGGTCGAGCAGGAACCGCTCGGGTTCGTCGAGGTTGCTCGTCTGCCGCAGCCCCATGTGCAGCGCCACAATGAGCCGACCCACATCCCTTGGGCCGCAGCGCTTGTCGACGTCACCGTCGGCGATCGCCTTCTGGACGACCACCGAGAGGGCTTGAACCCAGCTGTCGAACAGTCGCTCCTGCAGCCCCTCGGACCGCCCGACCGAATCGAGCAGGTTCAGCCCCGCCCTGACCCTGTCCAGCTGGAGGTCCTGGGCGGCCAGCCGGTAGGAGAAGTCGATCAGCGTCTCCAGCCCCGAAAGGTTGCGGGAAAGCAGGTCTTCCACGGCGGTGGTACCCGCGGAGATCTGGTCCTCGACGAGCGCGACTGCCAACGCCAGCTTGGAACGGAAGTGGAAATACATCGCACCTTTGGTCAGTTCGGCCTCGGTCAGGATGTCGTCCAGGCCGACGTCGTGGTAGGCGCGCTGAGCGAACTGATGCGAGGCGGCTCGCAGAAGCTGTTGCCGAGTCGTATCCGCGCGCCCGTGTGACGAGTTGTCGGTCATGGCGCCGGAATGTGACACGATGCCGCGACGCCGGCGAGGCGACCACTGCGCAAACGCTGAGTTTCGGGACGACGTCGGAGGAGGTGGGCGCCAACAGCCTTTACGTACACAATGCCCTCCTCGAACGGCCGGCACTCGCCGCGAGCGCTCACCGGCGTATGCGGACGCCTTCAGGCCGTTTCTGAGGTTGGCTGTATTCCCTCACACTACAGGTTTCATAACATACCCTTTGTATGTCTACTGATCGACCATGTGGTCGATGGCTTCCGGCGGCGCCGGTGCCCCACCCGCATCCACGCCGGGGCCGGCGGCGAACGGTGGCCACGCGTCCACATCCGCCCACGTCATGAAGGCGGGCGGTTCTCCGGCAACTTGCCGACGTGCGGACGCTCGGCAGCGCTTCGTCCACCGGCGCGGAGGCGGTCGTGAGTCGCTTCGGCCCGCACTCGTTGAACGAGCCGGCGGGGGCGCTCACCTGTTGTGGGCCGGCGTCGTGGCGTCGCGCGGGACGTCCAGGGTGGCAATCGGATACATTCCCGACCCGTCCCGGCCGTCCCGGGCCAGCGCCATCGGCGCGTAGTTCACCACGTGCGACGCGCCGGGTTTGTGCTGCTGCCAGTCCACGGAGGCGCGAAGCGTGTAGTGCCCGGGCGCCAGGCCCGTCAGGTCGACGTGAACGGACTCGCTCGACGACGCGGGCACCGCCTCCTCGCGCGATTGGCTGGAGTCGTCGTGGACCAGCGTCTTGAGGTCGACCGTCGCCGGCAGGCTGCGCACCACCGCTCCGGTGAAGTCCACCAGCCGGTAGCCGGGGACCCAGTGCTCGGTCATGGCCGCCGAGCCGTAGTTCGTCCAGACCACCGAGATGCTGGCCACGCTGCCGCGCACGGATTGCGATCCCGGCTGCGCCTCGACCGAATAACGGTAGCCGGCGGCCGAATTGGCTTGTGCCCACAACAGATACAGGCCAAAGTCCATCTCCGTCGTGGAGTCCCGGTCGGGGAAGTCGATGCTGGACGTCATCGACACGTGATACCTGACCACGTCGTGCAGGCCCTTTTCGTAGTAGGACCGCGGGCCGGTTCCGCCGGGCAGCTTGCACCATTGCGTGATCACGGGTGCGGAAAGCAACCGCTGCTTGATCGCCGTGACGACCGCGTCGCCGGACTGCACGTAGTGGGAGTCGCCGGACTCCGCCCACGACGGCAGGGGCGACTGGACTCCCAGGCAGTCCGGGTGGATGCCCACCGGCCCGGACAGCTTCTTGGTGACGTCGTCGGCGAGCAGTTCACGCACGATCTCGGGGTTCTGCGGGGCGACCACCAGTTGTGTGTGCGGGAACGCGGCCACGTTCGCCTCGACCAGCCGGCGGATGGAGGTGGCGGTGATGGTCTGATCGCGGGACTGGCTGTAATAGCCCAGGGCGACCGCGCTCTCGTCGGGGGCCGGGCCCGGCGCACCCAGCGCGTCGCGCGGATAGTCGATCTGGTTCTCCCCGAAGTCGCCGTATCCGGAGAACTCGAACACGGCGAGCCGCTCGTCGGCGTCGTAACGGCGGCCGAGCGCGGCGAGCAGCTGCCCGAACGCGTCCAGGTAGCCGGGGTCGTTCCAGTTCGGCACCACCTGCGTCACCCCGGGCGCCGAGCCGTTCGGCCGTCCGGGGTAGGCGGTGGCCGCGGGGCGCATCCAGTCCGGGATCGCGATGTTGGTGCTGTCGGGGTAGGAGTTCCCGCAACAGGAGCTGAACGCGTACACGCCCAGAGTCAACCGCATGTTGCGGTTCGCCAGCTTGGTCAGCGCGTCGTCGATCGCGCTGAAATCGTACTTGCGGTCGTCGGGAGTGTCCGGCGGCAGCGTCCGCGGATCGGTGGGCTGCAGCTGCCGCCAGGAGACGCGCAGACTGGCGTCGTAGGACGCGGGCCATGCCGGATACCGCTGCTGCGCGGGATTGGCTTGGGGGAAAAGAGGGTTCAACAGATCTTCGTACTGCCCCCGCAGCGGATTCGGGATCTCCTGCACACTGGGCGGCATGGCGGGGCTGACCATGGCCGACAGCGGCCCGGGGTCGGGGTGACCACCACATCCGGCCAGAGCCAGCGCCGTGCCGGCGACAACGGCCAGCGCGCCGTTCCTCAACACCAATCCGGAGCTCAACACCGGGACTAGATCGCGCCCATCGACAGCGCCTCGCGGTCGGCGGCAACCGGGGTCACGACGAAATCCAGGATGCGCGGCACGGGCTCCTCCGATACGAAGCACCTGTCCCGGCCGGGTGCCGGGCGCAATCAGGTCGGTGGTCGTCTGCAAAGTCGGGGACCCGATACGCAAACGCACCGGGCGCGCCCAACTCATTATCTGTCTGGCGGGGTACGTCGGCCCAGGGGCCGGTCACGGATGGGCGTAGCGCAGCCTAACACGCGCAACCCGCGCAGCTCGGGGGGATATTTCTGCCTCGACGTTGCCCTCGGCCCGACGGCGCCGACCGACACGCCCGCCCCGTCTACCCGCATCTGCGCCGGACGCCCACCACGCGCGAAGCCGCCTCTCTGTCAAGCTGGGGCGGTGCGCATCGACCGGCTCGACGACCTCGGCGCCGCACCAGAGGTGCTGCGCGCGATCGGCGACACCACCGGCCGGCTCGGCCTGCCGCCGCCGGCCGCGCTGACCGGTGACTGGTTCGGCGCTCGGGCGGTGATCGCGCCGAGTTTGTCGGTCCAACCGGTGGACGGCGCCGACGCGTTCGCCGTCCGCCAGGAGGACCTCCCGCCGGAGGTTTCGCAAGCAGTGGGCGGCGGCTGGATCGGGTACCTGTCGTACCCGGACGCCGGTGCCGACGGTCGGGCGAACCGGATTCCCGAGGCCGCCGGCGGCTGGACGGACTGCGTGCTGCGCAACGACTCGGACGGGCAGTGGTGGTACGAGAGCCTCTCGGGTGCGCCGATGCCGGACTGGCTGGCCGCCGCGCTGGCGGCGACACCGGTTCCGGCCCGTGAGTGCCGCATCGACTGGGACGTGGCCGACCGGGAAGCGCACCGCGGCGGGGTGATGGCCTGCCTGGACGCGATCCGCGCCGGTGAGGTCTACCAGGCGTGCGTGTGCACCCAGTTCGCCGGGACGGTCGCCGGGCACCCACTGGACTTCTTCGTCGAGGCCGTCGCGCGCACCGCCCCCGCCCGCGCCGCCTATCTGGCCGGACCGTGGGGCGCGGTGGCGTCGCTGTCCCCGGAGCTGTTCCTGCGCCGGCGGGACTCGGTCGTGACGTCCAGCCCGATCAAGGGCACCCTGCCGCTGGACGCCTGGCCGTCGGCGCTGCGCGCCTCGGCCAAGGAGGTGGCCGAGAACATCATGATCGTGGACCTGGTCCGCAACGACCTGGGCCGGGTCGCGGTCGTCGGGACCGTCACCGTGCCCGAGTTGCTGGTGGTGCGGCGGGCGCCGGGCGTGTGGCACCTGGTGTCCACCGTCGCGGCCCGGGTTCCCGCCGGGTTGGCCACCTCGGCGTTGCTCGACGCCGCCTTCCCGCCGGCCTCGGTGACGGGAACCCCGAAGCACCGCGCGCGCCAGCTGATCTCCCGATGGGAACAGAAGCGACGCGGAATATATTGCGGCACCATTGGTTTGGCCTCCCCGATCGCCGGGTGCGAGCTCAACGTCGCGATCCGCACCGTCGAGTTCGACGCGGTGGGCGGCGCCGTGCTGGGCGTCGGCGGCGGGATCACCGCCGATTCCGATGCCGACGCGGAGTGGCAGGAGTGCCTCTACAAGGCGGCTCCGATCGTCGGGTCGCCGCGCATCCCGGCCGCGGCGCCGGTCGGATGGTAGCTGAACGACCGGGCACCGGCGGTAAAAAATCCGGGTAACCTGCACGCCGACAGCCGCGAGCGCCTAAGCTGGAACCATCGACCCGTGCCCAGCGCGAGTCGACTGCTCTGGAGGGGACCGTCATGAGAATCGCTGTCCTTGGTGCTGCCGTCGCCGCGTTCGTGGGCGGGACGCTGGCGGTCACGCCACTGACCACGGTGAGCGCGCCCTTGCCGGCGGGGGAGACATGCGACGGCGCGGGGGGCGCCGGATGCGAGAAGTTGGCTGCGGTCCTCATGCCCGAGGCGCCGAAGCCACTCCCGCAGCGCCCCGAAGTCCCGTCTTTCTCCGAGGCGGGCAACGCGATCGCGCCGCAGCCCGCGCCCGAACCCGGCGTGCCGTCGGCCGCCAGTGAGGTGCCCGCCGGCGGCGCGGGCGGGCTGGTCGGTGGTGGCGGCAGTGCACCGGTCGCCGGCGGGGCCGGCATGCCCGTCGGGGGGCTCGGCGGTGTCCCCGACGCGGAGTTGGGCGGCATTCCCGACCCGAACGCCCTGGCCCCCATGCTGCCCGGCCTGGCCGGGCTCGGCGGCGCGGCCGCCGTCCCCAACAGCGCGGCCGTGGGCTTGTCGGTTATCCAGGGCGTCGTCGGCGTCGGCGGCAGCCTCGTCGGCATCGGCACCGGCCTGGTGGGCACCGTCGAGGCCGCCGTGATCGCAGTCGTGTTCCTGAAGAACGCCGGCCTCCTGCCGAGCAACCTTGGCGTGAGCCTCCCCTCGGTCCCCGGGGTGAGTCTGCCCTCGCTGACCGGTTTCGGGGTGCCGGGCACCGGCACGACCAGCCTGACGACCGCGGCGGCCGCGGTCCCCGCGGTGGCGGCAATCCCGGGCGCGGCGGCGGTGCTTCCGGCGGTGGGCCTGCCCGCAGTCGGTCTGCCCGCCGCGCCCGCGCTGCCCGCAGTCGGTCTGCCCGCCGCACCCGCGCTGCCCGCAGTCGGTCTGCCCGCCGCAGCCGCGCTGCCGGCGGCCGCGCTCCCGGCGGCCGGCCTGCCGGCCGCTCCCGCGCTGCCGGCGCTGCCCTCGCTGCCCCAGGTCGGGCTGCCCGCGGCTGCCGCGCTGCCCGCGCTCCCGGCGGTGGGCCTCCCGGCGGCTCCGGCGCTACCGGGACTGCCCGACATCCCGCATCCGCGGTTCTGCACACCGTCGATCGGACCCATCGGGGCGTGCACGCCCTGACACCGGCTCAGCCGTTCCGGGATCGCAGCACCGCGTCGTAAAGCTGGCGTGAGCGCACCCCCGGGTGCGCCTCCGCCACCTCGCCGCAGGCATCCTTGACGCGGACGCCGTCCGCGGCGAGTTCCTCCACCCGGGCCACCAGCGCCGGCAGGTCCGCGCGCGGCGCCGCCCCGGCCAACACGACGGTGACCTCGCCGAGCACGCCGTCGGACGCCCACGCCGCCAACTCCTCGAGCGTTCCGCGCACCACCTCCTCGTGCACCTTCGTCAGCTCCCGGCACACCGCCACCCGTCGGGCACCGCCGAGTTCGTCGGCCGCGTCGCGCAAACACGCGGCCAGTCGACGCGGCGACTCGAAGAACACGCACGTGCGCCGCTCGTCGGCCAGCGACGCGAGCCAGGTCCGGCGCGCCGAGCCCTTGCGCGGCGCGAATCCCTCGAAGCAGAACCTGTCCGACGGCAGACCGGAGACCGCCAGCGCGGTGGTCACCGCCGACGGGCCCGGCAGGCACGTCACCGGCAGGCCCGCGTCGACGCACGCACCGACCAGTCGGTACCCCGGATCGCTGATCACCGGCATGCCCGCGTCGCTGACCACCAGCACGGTCGCGCCGGATTTAACCTCGTCGACCAGGGCCGGCACCCGGGTGACCTCGACCTGGTCGAAAAGGCTGACCACCCGGCCGGCGATGCCGACGCCGAGGGCCTTCGCCAATATCCGTACCCGGCGGGTGTCCTCGGCGGCCACCACGTCGGCGCGGGCCAGGGCGTCGATCAGCCGCGGCGACGCATCCGAGGGCTGCCCCAGCGGGGTCGCGCCGAGCAACAGCCGGCCGTGGGTCATGACCCACAGCCTACGATCGACACCGATGACCGCCCCGCCCCGCGAAACCTCCCTGGCCGCTCGGGAGCGTGTCGTACCCGTCGTCAGCCCGGGATGCCTGATCCCGGTCGCGGATTTCGGACCGACCGACCACGTCCGCGGCTGGGTCACGACGGGCGTCGTCACGCTGCTGGCGACGGTGAGTCGCTTCCTGAACCTGGGCTCGCCGACCGACGCCGGCACGCCCGTCTTCGACGAGAAGCACTACGCGCCCCAGGCCTGGCAGGTGCTGCACAACCACTGGGTGGAGGACAACCCCGGCTTCGGCCTGGTCGTCCATCCCCCCGTCGGCAAGCAGGTGATCGCGCTGGGCGAGGCCATTTTCGGCTACGACGGCGTGGGCTGGCGATTCAGCGGCGCGGTGCTCGGGGTGGCCCTGGTCGCGCTGGTGACGCGCATCGCGCGGCGGATCAGCCGCTCGACGCTGGTCGGCGGCATCGCGGGGGTGCTGCTCATCTGCGACGGCGTCAGCTTCGTTGCCGCCCGGACCGCGCTGCTCGACGGGATCCTCACCTTTTTCGTGGTGGCGGCTTTCGGCGCGCTCATCGTCGACCGCGACCAGGTGCGCCAACGGATGCACGTCGCGCTGCTGGAGGGCCGCACCACCGAAACCGAGTGGGGTCCGCGGCTCGGCGTGCGCTGGTGGCGCTTCGGCGCCGGGGTGCTGCTCGGGTTGGCGTGCGGGACGAAGTGGTCCGGTCTGTACTTCGTCGTGTTCTTCGGGGCGATGTCGTTGGCGTTCGACGTGGCCGCGCGGCGTTTGTACCAGGTCCGACGGCCCTGGCTCGGCGCGTTGCGCCGCGACGCGGCGCCCACCGGCTACGCGCTGGGCCTGATCCCGTTCGCCGTCTACCTGGCCGGCTACGCGCCCTGGTTCGCCTCGGAAACCGCGATCGACCGGCACGAGGTGGGCCAGGCGGTCGGGCCCCACTCGATGGTGCCGCTTCCCGACGCCGTGCGTTCGCTGTGGTACTACACCGCCAAGGCATTCCAGTTCCATGCCGGCCTGACGAACGCCGCCGGCAACCACCACCCGTGGGAGTCCAAGCCGTGGAGCTGGCCGATGTCGTTGCGGCCCGTGCTGTACGCCATCGACCAGCAGAACGTGCCCGGCTGCGGCGCGCAGTCGTGCGTCAAGGCCGAGATGCTGGTCGGCACGCCCGCCATGTGGTGGCTGGCGGTGCCGGTGCTGGTCTACGCGACGTGGCGCATGGTCGTGCGCCGGGACTGGCGTTATGCCGTGGTCTGGGTCGGCTACTGCGCGGGGTGGCTGCCGTGGTTTGCCGACATCGACCGGCAGATGTACTTCTTCTATGCGGCGACGATGGCGCCCTTTTTGGTGTTGGCGATCGCATTGATCTGCGGGGACATTCTCCATGCCCCGAAGCAGGGCCGGGAACGTCGCACCCTCGGGCTGATCCTGGTGAGTTGCTACGTGGCCGTGGTGGCGACCAATTTCGCCTGGCTCTTCCCGGTGCTCACCGGGCTGCCCATCTCCCAACAGACGTGGAACATGGAGATCTGGCTGCCCAGCTGGCGCTGAGTTCGCGGGGCGGCGAGACCGCCGTCTGCGCCGAGAGTGCCGTGCGGGCTGCGATCGGGCCCTCGGGCACGACCGTGGCGGCAATCTCGGCGCAGGAATCCCTAGACGGGATCGCGGGCGACGGGACAGGACATGCAGCGGGGGCCGCCGCGGCCGGTGCCCAGTTCGGACCCCGCGATGGTCAGCACCTCGATGCCGGCTTCCTGCAGCCGGGTGTTGGTCTGGACGTTGCGCTCGTAGGCGACGACGACGCCGGGCGCCAGCGCCAGCGTGTTGTTGCCGTCGTCCCACTGTTCGCGTTCGGCGACGACCGGATCCAGGCCGGTGTCGATGACCCGCAGCTTGTCGATGCCCATCGCCTTGGCCGCGGCCTCCAGGAACGGCGCCTCGTCGCTGATGGTCACGCCGTCGGGCGTGCGCTGGATGGTGAACGCCGACAGCGCGTCGACGATGTTGGCGTACATCACCACGGTGTCGGTGTCGACCATCGTGCACACCGTGTCCAGGTGCATCTGGGCGCGCCGCTGCACGATCGGCACGGCCAGCACGGTGGTCGCCAGGTCGTCGTCGAAAAGGCTGCGCGCCAACGCTTCCGCGCCGGCCGGTGAGGTGCGTTCCCCGACCCCGACCGCGAGCACACCGGGGGCGAGCAACAAGACGTCACCGCCCTCGACGGGCGCGGTGCGCGACTCGTAGGCCCGCCTCACCCCGGTGAAACGCGGGTGATGCGCGTAGATGAGGTCGGTCAAGGACGCCTCGCGCATTCGCGCCTGCAGCGCCAGCGTCGGGATCACCACCCGCGGCCCTATCCAAATCGACGAGTCACGGGTGAACACCAGGTTCGGCAGCGGGTCGATGACGAAGTCAGACCCGCGGTGCATGCGAAGCACCAGCGACACATCGGTGCGCGTGTCCGGCGGCAACTCGCTGAACGTCATGCCGGACATCAGCACGTGCGCCAGCGTGCCCGGTGCGAGGCTGCGCAGGTGGGCCGAAAGTTCTTGCGCCAAAGGAACTCCCAGTCTGCGCGCGTCGACCGCGGCGGCCACGCCCTGCATCCGGGCGGCCCCGCTGTGGTTGAGCGCCTCGGTCAGCAGGTCCGACATCAGCAGGACCTCCACGCCGCGGCTCCGCAGCAACTCGGCGAACTGGTCGTGCTCCTCCTGCGCTCGCGCCACCCACGGCAGCCCGTCGAACAGCAGCTGGTCGACGTTGCGCGGGCTGAGCCTGCCCAGCTCGGCACCCGGGCGGTGCAGGATGGCCACCCGTAAAGTGCCCACCTCGGAATCGGTGCCCAACTCGACAACGCCCACAGACCAACCGTAGCGGCGCCGCGCTCGGACCACACGTTCGCCGCGCCGCCACCGGTTCGAACGTGCGTGCGATAAACTGGGCGCCGTGGGGATCGCGGTCCAGGGCTCGCTTTTCGAGCACACCGAGCGCCGCCACCTCGGCGACGGCGCGTTCATCGAAATCCGCGCGGGCTGGCTCGCGGGTGACTCGCCCGACGAGGCAGGCCTGTTCGACACCCTGCTGGCCACCGTGCCGTGGCGGGCCGAACGCCGCCAGATGTACGACCGGGTGGTCGACGTGCCGCGGCTGGTGAGCTTTCACGACCTGAACCTCGAGGATCCCCCGCATCCCCTGCTGGGGCGGCTGCGGCGGCGGCTCAACGATATCTACGCCGGCGAGCTCGGTGAGCCGTTCACGACGGTGGGGCTGTGCTACTACCGCGACGGCTCCGACAGCGTGGCCTGGCACGGCGACACCATCGGCCGCAGCAGCGCCGAGGACACCATGGTGGCGATCGTCAGCCTCGGCGCCACCCGCACCTTCGCGTTGCGCCGCCGGGGCTCAGGTCCACGGGGCCCGTCGTTGCGGCTGCCGCAGGCGCACGGCGACCTGCTGGTGATGGGCGGAACATGCCAGCGCACCTGGGAACACGCGGTGCCCAAGACGTCGGCGCCCGCGGGTCCGCGGGTCAGCATCCAGTTCCGGCCGCGCGACGTCCGCTGACCGGTTCAACTCCGGACCGCGGCCACCGCCTTGACGAGCAGGTCGCGGGCACGATCGGTATCGACCGGCGCCACCGGCTGGTCGGGGATCACCAGCGGGTTGGCGATGACGATCACCTGGTAGTCGCCGAACTGGGCGGAATAGTCGTAGAGCTCGCCGGTGCGGGCCGCCCCGGCGACCACCGCCTGCAGGACGCGGTGCACGCCGAGCGTGTGCACCCCGGCGATGTGCGGTGCCTCGATCACCTCGATGCCGCCGCGCAGCTGGCCCCCGGAGAACGCCACCCTGGTGCAGTCCTTCCCCGGGTCCGCGAGTGGCACCTCCGCCGAGGTCTCCACGGCGATCACCACGAACCGGTTGCCCTTGCCCTCGGCGGAGACGGCGGCCATATTGCCTTTCAGGTCCGGCGGCATGTCCGGGCCCAACGCCACTTTCGCGCAGTTGGCGGGATCGAAACGCAGACCCTCGGGCAACTTCCGCGCGGCCAGTAGCTGGGGGTCGATCCCCCGCTCGCTGATGTCGGTGACCGCGAAGTCGGGCCCGAAGCTCGACTTCACGGCGGAGACCTTGCTGATGTCCCCCTTCACCGCCGAGGCATCCGTACCCGATGAGCAGCCGGCGAGCACGCACACACACGCGGCCGCGGCCAACAGCTTCAACATCGTGGCCAATCTACCCAAGGCGGATGCTCAGCCGCGCAGCGTGGACACCGTTGTGACGAGCAGGTCGGCGGCGAACTGCGGTGGCAGCGCCGGCAGGGCCGCACCAGGATCGGTGACGAGCGTGGTGAACGCGTAGTAGTCCCCCAGATAGGCGACGAACGTGTATGCGCGCGAATCGATCTGGGTCCCCGACTCGACCGACGACCGGAGGTCGGCCACCATGCCGAGGGTTTGCGCACCGTCGACGTGCGGCGCCGCGATGAGGTGCACGCCGGCCGTGGTGTGAGCCGCGCTCATCGTCCACTGAGCACAGGCCGCGACGAGATTCGCGTCGGGGTCCACCGGCCCGGACAGCGTCACCACGACCGCGTCGACGATGCCGCCCGCACCCGACCCGGAGACGCCCCGGGCGGACTGCTCACGCCCCGCGCCGGGGTCGGCGAGCGCGGCGCAGCGCGCGGGTGAGGCCCTGACCCCGGCCGCGTTCGCCGCCAGGCCCCAGGTCAAGTCGGGTGCGGCCCCCCTGTCGACACCGCTGTGCACCTCGTAACCGGGCGGAAAGTCGCCGGCGATCCGCTTGATGTGGGCGGGGTTGACGGCGGCGCCGCGCGGCGCCGGGGCCGACGGCGTGGCCGAGCGGCCCGGCGCCGGCGCAGTAGCGCACGCGGTCGCCAGCAGGGTGAGCACGGGAATCGCCGCCCGACCGAGCCAGAACGGCCGCATGCGGTGTTCCTATCACGAAAGTTCGCTTCTTTCGGGCATTCCGGGCCGCTAGCCGACCGCCTCGATCACCTGGCTGGCAACGCGGTTGATCCGATCGGCCATGTCGCGCTTGAGTCCCGCCTCGCGGCGGCTGGGCACGTCGATCACGGTAGCGATGACTCCGACGTCTTCGCGCTGCCAGACCGCACCGTAGTGGTCCATGATGGCACGCATCGCGACGTTGTCGGAAAGCATTCGCGCCGAGAACTTTTCGACTCCGTTGAGCCTTGCGGCGATGGACAGCGCGCCGATCAGAAAGGTGCCCACCCCCCGGCCCTGGTAGTCGTCGGCGACGGTGAACGCGATCTCGGCGACCGTCGGGTCGCTCTCTTCGCGCACGAAGCGCGCATCCGCCACGGGGTCGGTCCCGTCGGTCACCACCCAGACGAAGTGGTCGACGTAGTCGACCTCGGACAGGTAATGCATCAACGCCGGGCTCGGGAGGCGAGCCGTCATGAACCGCCGGTACAGCGTCTCGGCGGAAAAGTGGACATGCCCGTGCACGGTCCGTTCGCTGTCACCGGGCAGAACCGGGCGCATCAGCAGACGAGTGCCGTCGCGCAACCGGATCGGGATGGGCGTGATGAACGCGGCCAGCCGTTGGCGCACCATGCGCAGCAACCGGTCCATGACGCCGGGAATGTGCACCAACCGGGCGAATGCGTCGGCGTCACCGATCCATCCGGCCAGCGGTTCGACGGTGGTGACGGTCGCCGTCCGCGGGATGTCGCGCAGCAGCGCGATCTCCCCGACGATCATGCCCGGGAAGACCCGCTCGAGGATCGGCACGCCGTCGTGTCCGACGCGTTCGACTTCGGCGCTGCCCGACGAGATGAGCAGGAACGAGACCGCCTGCTCACCCTGCCGCATCAGCACCTGACCGGCGGTGGCGCGCAGCGGCTCGACGCCGGCCGCCAACGGCACCAGGTCCGCGACGGCGCATCCCGCGAAGATCTCCATGGTCACGAGCTCTTCGGCCCGCGCACCGGTCAGTTCGGCCACTGCGATGTCCTCGGGGTCGCAGAGTGCGGGCGCGCGACGAGTCCCCGCGCCGCCCGCACTGCTATGAACGTGCCGCTTGTCCTCGTGCCTCCCCGACCCTCACCCGCCCCGGTTCGCGGCGCGATCCCACTCAGGTTATGGCGTCTGCCTCCGATGCGGCAACAACCGGTGGCCGGGCATCCGCGAGCCGGTCCTTGAATTCGAAGACGTGTTCACGAAACTTTGGGCCCGATTTCGTCGCGGTCGACCCTTTGCCTGCCCACCCGCCGGCACATCGCCGCCGCCGGGGTCATTGGTCAATACATCCGCACAAAATGGTTTTGCCAGCCGAATCGGTGGCCGGCGGAAC
>Ga0078972_1001793_pt1 | contig 77086 bp, 70 predicted proteins | sample YelNatPaOPGAMG01_FD_67568 | JGI IMG/M metagenome (GOLD analysis project Ga0078972, IMG submission 67568) | Hot spring thermophilic microbial communities from Obsidian Pool, Yellowstone National Park, USA - OP-RAMG-01 (SPADES assembly) (version 2) | ecosystem: Environmental > Aquatic > Thermal... | reverse complement strand
ACTTTGCTCCCGTGGCGGCAGGACGTCACTGCCGCGCCGCCCGACTCTCTGGTGATGACCGGCAGCCCCACCCGACTTAGTCGGGTGGGGCTGCTGCACCTTAGATGGAGCAAGAATCTTCGAGGGGCAAAAGGTATTTCCCCGGATCCCATGCGATGCCCGGCGCGCACACCGGAGGGCCCCACCGCCGACCTTCGAAAGAGCGAATGGGGCCTACGAACCGATGCGCATGGGCGCCTTTCTCCCTCGCAGGTTTTCGCCTAGTAAAGCAAGCCGTCGCGCTTGATGGGCCTATAATCCTCCGGTGCCTAACGGAGTTCCTACGCCCGTCACGGCGTCCCATCCCGAGAGGCACGGGTACCCGTTATTCCCTACCGTGATGTCCCTGAAATTGCTGGTTCCGAGGTTCCCGTAAATCACCTGGAGTTCTGTATAGCTTGTGCTGGAAGACGTCACCTTTCCGCTCAAGTTCAGGATGCCGGCTAGGGACGGCGCGGACACGCTCGTTCCACCGAAGATATACCACGAGCCCTTCCACACAACGGTCACCCCGGTGTTGGGATCTGCATCGAACGAGATATCCGGCGTGCTGCGGGTACTGAAGGTATTGGTGACATTCGTTTGATAGAGCGGCTTGGGCTCATATGCGCTTGGGCCACCTCCGCTGCCGCTCCATCCGGTTTCGCTCACAAAGGTACCGTTCCTCATGTTGAGCGTCGTTCCGCCGGCGGACACTACCCAGGGCGATGCGCTGGGGTATATAACTTTTCCCCCGGTGTCTCCGCTAGCAGCAAAGAAGACGATGCCGGACTTCTGGAAGTAACCGTCATAGCTCGTCTCGCCGCTGAACTCGCTCCCACCCCAACTCATGGACACCTCTTGGACCCCGGGGATCGTAGTAGCCACCTTCACCGCCTTGAAGAGGTCCGTGTACCGGTTCGACGCGGCCTCCACAAGCACAATCTTTGCGCCGGGCGCCATGGCGTGAGCCCATTCGATGTCCAAGGACTCTTCCTGCGACCATCCCGAGTTGTATCGGGGCTTTGAACCGGAAGCGTAAACCACCTGGAACACTCGATTGGACGACGACGTGGCATTCGTGGACGGCTCCGTAGGCAGCCCATAATACTGCGAAAACTTGTTGAAGTCGCTAAGAGCGTACGGATCGTCATAGGCATCCACGATAGCGATGACGCCCGAACCCCCTGTAGCCGGCAAATTGTAGGCAGCTCGGATATCGGCGGGACCGATGCCGCCGCCGAAACCGGTGCCGCCCAGGGGTACGAGGTTGGTGAGCGCGGGAAGGAAAATCAGGTGGTTCGTATGCGCAAACCGCCCCCGCTCTGTGATCCCCTCGATAGTGCTTTCCGGCACCACAACCCAGCCCGGCCTCTGCGCCTGCGCGGCACCTGCCGCAAGAAACAGGCACAGCATTACAGCCACTAGGGATCCCCTCAGAATTCCATTCCGATTGTGCATAGCAACCCCTCCTGTACGAAACAAGAAGCAGCACCCTTTTCGCAACCGGAAGCCCGGCGCAGACGCACACAGGTGCTTATCCGCCTTCGTTCTGTTCCCGGCAGACGGCGTATTATACAGGAATTGTCCGGCAATAGCAACCTAGCAAAGAACGTGGTTCAAATAGTACGGCTGAAAGCGTCCTTGGCGACGCACATACGTTAAACGATCGCATTGGCGGACCGGGCATTGCGCGTGCCAGCACGACTCGCCATGCCTCGTCATATTTCGCCGTCCACAATCTCCGGCGCGGTCAGCGCCCGCGGCGTTTTCTCGACGGGTGCCAGCGTGGGTATCTCGCCGCCGGTGGCAGCTCCAAGGTCCTTGAACTTGCGTGCGGCGGGGAGGACGCGGGCCTCCATGGAGCCCACGGCGCTATTGTAGGCGGCATTCGCCTTTTCTAGTCCCTTGCCGATGTCGGCGATATGTTCCGCCATGGTGCGCATACGCTCATAGAGTTGCCGCCCCAGTTCGCTGATCTCCTGTGCATTCCTGGCGATCTGCTCTTGTCGCCAACCGTAGGCCACGGCGCGAAGGAGGGCGATCAGCGTGGTGGGCGTTGCCAGCACCACGTGTTGTTCGAGACCGTCTTCGATCAGGCGGCGATCGGCATCCACTGCTGCACCGAAAAACGACTCGCCGGGGATGAACATGACCACGAATTCAGGGGCCTTGGGGAACTGGGACCAGTACCGCTTGTCGGCCAGAGCAGTCATGTGCGCACGGACTTGCTCCGCGTGGCGCGCCATAGCCTCCTTGCGCGTCTCCTCCGACTCTGCTGCGACGGCATCCAGATAGGCTTCCAGAGAAACCTTTGCATCCACGACGATCTCACGTTCGGCCGGCAGTTTCACGATCAGGTCTGGCCGCAGCCGGCCTTCCTCCGAACTAGCTGTGACCTGCTCGGCAAAATCACAATGGGCCGACATCCCGGCCAATTCCACCACGCGGCGCAACGTCATCTCACCCCAGCGCCCACGCACTTGCGGCTTGCGCAGAGCCGTCACCAGATTGGCGGTCTCCTTTTGCAACTGCTCCTCCCTCAAAGAAAGGAGCTTCACTTGTTCCATAAGGCCCGCATACGCCTCCTGACGATCCTTTTCGATTGCACGAACGTGCTCCTCGAATTTGGCGATGGATTCCGCCAGCGGCTTGACCATGCCCTGAATGGCCTCCTGGCGTTTGCCCAGATCCCCTTTGGCCTCGGAAAGGGCTTTCTCGAGCGTCTCCTTGGCCAGTTTCAAGAACTCGGACGTGCTGTTGTTGAGGGTGTCGCCCGCAAGGGCCTTGAAGGTGTTCGAAAGCTCCGTCTTGGCAGCCTCCAGCAGTTTGCGCTCTTCTTCTAGGCGTTGCGTGGCTTCCGTCAGTTGGGTTTCGGCCTTCACCCTGGCGCTGCTTTCCGCATTGAGTTGGTCCCGAAGGCATGCCAAGTCTTCCGAGAGCTTCTGGCTTTGCGAACGCAATTCCGCAATGGTAGCTTCCAGGCCGGAAGCGCGTCCCTCTGCCACATTCGCGCGGCGCTCCGAGTCCTCGATCTTGGCCGATAGGGATTTCGTCGCGTGCGCGGAGGCAATCAGCCAGGCAGCAAGCCCTCCAATTGCCAGGCCCACAAACACGCAAAGGGCGTAGATCACGATACGACCTCCGTGAAGAAGTTGATCCCCATCTCCCCCAAAAGCGTTTGCTGATTGACGGAAGCCATCCGAATTGGCCGGGCATCGGCGCGTGGCAGACGCCGACGGATTTTGCCCGGGCCGCGCGACGCACCACCCCGACGATAAAAGGTTCCCCTTCGCCAGGACGGCTGCAGGTTGTGGGGAATCAAAAGTCCACCCCAGCAGGGTCCGCCGCCGGTTTAATCAGATGAGGTTTTATCGTCAGGATCGCCACTCTTAAGCCACTCTTCGTTCAATTCGGACCGTGCCTTCCGGAACTCCAGCAGGAACAATTCCCTCCGAACCAGCCGCCGCGCCCGCGTATCCGAGCTGCTCTTCTGATCCGCCGGAGGTTCTAAGAACTGCTCGTCTGCTATGCTCTCGAAGGCATTCACCCACGCACGATCCTCGTCTGTGAGTTTGTACTCCCCGCTCCTGGCGAGCAGACACCGCACGAGAAGAGGAAAGGCCATCGAAGCCAGAACGATATGCTCGAGAAGTTCCCACGCGTGGTCCTGTACCGTCCTGAGTTCGCCGTGAGCGAAACTCCCCCGTATCCGGTAGAATTCCTTCATCCAATTATAGCGAAGAGGCTTATCTACCTCCCATTTATAATCTGAATGAGCGGCGGGGCGTTTGGCGTCGCTCGTTTTTAACGGAGTAGACACGGCAAAGGCACGGGTGAAGCTTTCGGCAACGGCTTTAGCGTTGGAATACGCTTTGAGCAGCTGCTCGAAGGCCGCGCAAAGAAGCACCCATTCCATTTGTTCACTTACCGTAAGGCTATCCGTGTTCGCCTGGTTAAAACAGGAGATGGCGTTCAGCCATCGCCACCACTCATCACTCGACCTTTTTTCCTTACCATTCAGTGCCTTCGTGCGGAACGCGACGAGCCCTTTCAGAAGTTCTTCATCCAGCACCACTCGCTCAATGGCCGCTACGTGCGCCGGGACACTGATGACGGTCTTGTCAAGACGCCGAAACTGCACGGCCTGATCAGCTCGGCGACGGGAGAATATCTTCGGGAAGCCGGGCTCACGAATGCCTTGCCCATACATGGCGAAGCAATCCGCGTTGCAATAGGAGCCCCCTACGAAGTCTGCCCGTGTCGCCAGCGCGCAAAAACATGCAAGAGCCACGCACTCCCGCGCGAGTTGCACCGCGCTCTGCAACTGTTTGGTATTGAGCTCTGCCGGAAGTGGACGATCCGCAAATTGTATGAGGGCAGCTTCGCGCACAGGCCGCCCCGCCAAGTCTTTATAGCAGCCTAGAACTTCCGTAACCCGGCGGGTAACTTCCGCATCTACACCCTCCAAAGGCCCGTCGCGACGAAACGGGATGATGTTGACATCGCCTACAGCATAGGTCCTGTCAATGCGGCACCAGGGCATGAATAGGAGTATGGGTTCACGTTCGTTTTTCATACGGCAATGCCTCCTCGTATTGCGTCACGAGTAAATCGGACCATGCAGCGCTCGTTGCCTCACCAGAGAATGTGACTTTGGAGTACTGTACCAGATGCGGATTGACACGTTAGCAGCAGAGGGCTATAATGAGTTGTGGTCCTCCGCGCTGAGAGAAGCCTTCAGAGGGCTCTCTCGCGCAAAAGTCTTTCAACGCGTTCCAATCTCGACGCGAGGTCTCTTTTCGTGCGGGCGTTCAGTTGCTCGGCCGGCAGCTTTGGAAGCCGCGTTTAGCAATCTGGCGCACCGCGTCGCCCCTAGCGGGCGAACCCGAATGCACGCCAGCATGGCCGAAAACACATCCATCCCTACAGAGGTCCACCGATGCTTCGGCGGTTCCTGCGGCGACAAGCTGCCTACAGCCGAATATGGATCGTGCTTGCCGTCATCGGGCCGGGCATCATTGCGGCAAATGCAGACAACGACGCCACAGGCATCTTGGGCTATTCTCAGGCGGGGGCTCAGTACCAATATGCCATGCTGTGGGTGCTGGTGGCGTCCGGCCTGGCGCTGGGCATCTGTCAGGAAATCAACGCCCGCATGGGCGCCGTTACAGGCAAGGGGTTCGCTGACCTCATCCGCGAGAATTACGGCGTACGCATTACCGTATTCGCCATGGTGGCCCTCTTGGTGGCAAACTTCACCACCACCCTGGCTGAATTCGCCGGCATCTTAGCAGCCGTCCAGGTGTTCACCGGTCCATCCGCCCGGTACCTAGTGATACCGCTTACCGCTATGGCGGTTTGGTGGATGGTGGCACGCGGGACCTACCAGCGCGTCGAGCGCATCTTGTTGGCGGCCTCCGTAATCTACTTCAGTTATATTGGTAGCGCCCTGCTTGCTCATCCGCCCTGGGGCGAGGTCCTGAAGCAGACTGTGTGGCCGGATTTCGCTCACATTTTCCCCATCCGACCCTACGTGTTCATGGTGATCAATGTCATCGGCACCACCATCACACCTTGGGGACAGTTCTACATTCAGTCGTCCATCCGGGATAAGGGGCTTACGGTTCGCGATTACGCCATCACGCGTATGGAGGTCTATTTCAGTGCGTTCTGGACGCAATTCGTGGCGTACTTCATCATCGTGGCATGCGGCGCAACGCTCTACAAGGCGGGGGTGCGCAACATTGAGGATGCCGGGCAAGCGGCTCGGGCATTGGCTCCCCTTGCCGGCAAGTTCGCTTCCTTACTCTTCGCCGTAGGGCTGTTCAACGCGTCGGTCTTTGGAGCTATCATAGTTCCCCTCTCCACAGCCTATGCAGTGACCGAAGCGCTAGGATGGGAATCTGGGCTAGGGCGCCGCACGCGTGAGGCCCCCCTTTTTATCGGCACCTATACCTTCTTGATCGCCGCAGCCGCTCTGCTTGTGCTGCTCTTCCCCCATCGGCTTACATCGCTCATGATCCTGCCGAATATTGTGGGAGGCATCCTCCTGCCGATTGTGCTTGTCCTCATGCTCCGTCTCGTCAACGAGCGCCGTATCATGGGCGAGTACACCAACAGTTGGCGGTTCAACCTAGTTGCATGGACTACCACTGCAGTCATGATTGCCCTTTCCCTCATTCTCCTGGCTACAACACTGATCCCTGGATTGGCGGGCTGAATACATCGCCAGTATCTGCGGTGGGCCGGCAACGATTTGACAGCGCATGTGGTCGTCCGCTACAATCTCCACGTGAAGGCTACTCCTGCAGAACCCATCATCCAGATGGCCGGCATCTCCAAAACCTTCGCCACGGGCGTGAAGGCGAACGAGGATGTGTCCCTCACGGTATGGCCGGGAACCATCCACGCGGTCATCGGTGAGAACGGCGCCGGGAAATCTACGCTCATGGGGATTCTCTTCGGGCGCATCCGACCCGATGGCGGCCGCATCCGCATTCGAGGCAAAGACGTCCGGCTGACCAGGCCGGCAGAAGCCATCCGTTTAGGGCTCGGAATGGTTACCCAGCATACCACGATGATCCCAGCCCTCAGCGCCCTGGACAACGTGATCCTCGGTGCAGAGCCTACGGCGCGGGGGTTGATAGATCGGTCGGCCGCCCGTAGCCGCATAGCGCAAATCTGCTCCCGGCTCTCTATAAACCTGGATTGGGATGCACCAGCCGGAACCCTCTCTGTTGCCCTCCTCCAGAAGGCGGAAATCGTAAAAGCACTCTACCGAGGCGCTTCCATTCTTATCCTAGACGAGCCAACCGCCCTCCTCGCTCCCGAGGAAGCCGATGCCCTTTTCGCGTTGCTCCACAGCCTCGTGGCAGAGGGCGCTACCATCCTCTTTGTAACGCACAAGCTTCGAGAGGTCATGGAGCACAGTTCCCACGTTACCGTGCTTCGGGCAGGCCGCAACGCAGGCGATCGCGTAACGGCAACCACTACGCAGGATGAGCTTTTGGCCCTCATGATGGGCGCAAGAACCGGCGTGGAGCTGGCCCCAAGAAGCCAGGAACGCATCAGCTCGGTGTCTCCGCTTTCACCACCATTGCCTGTACTGGAGATCAAGGGTGTTACGGCCCGAAACGACCGCGGAGCCATCGCCCTCCGCGATATCCAGCTAGATGTGGCGCCTGGGGAGGTGTTGGGCGTGGCGGGTGTGGACGGCAGCGGGCAACGCGAGCTTGCCCAGGTGATCGTGGGATTGCGTCGCCCCGTTGCCGGATCCGTGCTCCTCGACGGTGTGGATATTACGCGGCGCTCGGTTGCCTGGCGCGTGCAACACGGCCTAGCCTTTGTTCCCGAGGATCGCACCCGTGAAGGTATCATTGCGGACTTCTCCGTAGCCGAAAACCTGCTCCTTGGCCGCCAAAGAGATCCCCGCACGGGTGGAGGCGTGCTCCTGGCCCTGGATGTTATCGAGGATCGAGCGGCACAGATCATTCACCGCCACAGCATTCGAGGCGCATTCCCCGGCACCCCGCTCCGCGCACTCTCGGGAGGCAATCAACAGAAAGTAGTGCTGGCCAGGGAGCTAGAAGTACAACCCAGGTTACTGGTGTGCATGCAGCCCACCCGGGGCCTGGATGTGGAAGCCACACGCCTTGTTTATGCGCGCTTGCGCGAATCCAAGGCACGAGGCATGGCTACACTCCTGTTCTCGCTGGATCTGGACGAGATCTTGGAGCTTTCAGACCGTGTAGCAGTATTGTTTAGCGGCACGGTTGCCGGGATTGTGAGTGCGGGCGAAGACGAGCGTGCCAGGATCGGCACAATGATGACGGTGGGGCACGCGTGATGGAGCGACTGCGTGCAATGGCGGGCACGGCCGCCGCCATCCTAGGATCGCTGGCCGTGGGAGCAGCGGTAATCGCAGCAACCGGGGGTGATCCGGCAGCCGCCTTCAGTGCAATGCTTCGCGGCGCGTTTGGGGACGAAAACGGTGTTTTAAGGACCCTCGCGAAAGCAACGCCGCTCCTCTTTACCGGCCTGGCCGTAGGGATCGGCCTACGTGCCGGGGTATTCAACATTGGTGCCGAAGGCCAACTCGTAGTGGGAGCTTTGGCCTCCGCCTGGGTCGGCTACGCTGTGAAAGGTCTCCCGGCCGCTATCCACCTGCCGCTAGCGCTCCTAGCGGGTATGGCAGCAGGCTCGGCATGGGCATTTGTACCGGGGCTCCTTAAGGCATGGCGCGGAACGCACGAAGTCATCGTCACGATCATGATGAACTACATCGCGTTCGAGCTTACGCACTACCTAGTCAACGGGCCCATGCGTGATCCGCACACCGGCGCAGTGGCTACGCCTATGATCCTCCCTAGTGCTCGGTTACTGGCCCTCTCCGATCTTACGCACATTCACCACGGCACGAACTTCTCCATTGGTTTCCTGCTGGCCCTGGCCGCAGCGGCAGCCTATTCTTTCTTTATCCGCCGCACTGCGCTGGGTTACGAGATCCGCGCCGTAGGTTTAGGGGCGGAAGCCGCGCGAACCGCAGGCATTCCCGTGGGGAAAGTCGTGGTGACCGCAATGGCCCTATCCGGCGCACTGGCGGGCTTAGCCGGGAGCGTAGAGGTGTTGGGAGTGCACCGGCGTTTCTTCGACATGTTCTCGCCCGGATACGGTTTCGACAGCATCGCCGTGGCTTTGTTGGGAGGGCTCCACAGTTTGGGCATTACCCTTTCTGCGATTTTGTTCGGCGCCCTCAACAGTGGCGCCATCGCCATGGAGTCGGCTACGGACACGCCGCGCCAAATTGCGGGCATTATTCAGGCAATCGTGATCCTGGGAGCTGCTGCTCGATATCTCCGTCAGAAGGCAAGGGCAGAATAATGCCGAGAGCATCTGCGGGCGTTGTACAAAGGGACCCACGGATGGATCGCTTGGTTCGTGCCTGGGAACCTCGGATTATAGGTAGTAAGCCGCTATGACTCTGGCCATCGCGATGCTTCCGGTGTTGCCTGTATGCGCGGCCGTTCTGCGGCAATCCACCCCCCTCATGTTGGCAGCCCAGGGCGGCATCCTCTCGGAACGCGTAGGTGTCATCAACATAGCGTTGGAGGGCATGATGACCGTTGGAGCGTTCACGGGAATGTGGGCGGCCCAGGGGTGGGGATCGTGGGCGGGGCTGGTCGTGGCTTTGTGTGCCGGAGGGTGCATGGGAGCACTGCACGTGTTCCTTACCCAGCGCCTGCGCATGGATCACGTGATTAGCGGAGTGGCCCTCAACATCCTGGCGGCCTCCGGTACCACTTACCTCATGCGGCGTGTGTTCAGCGTGCGCGAAGCCAATGTAGCCCATCCCATTTCCATGGCGTGGTTTCTGGCGGCGGCGTTTCTTTTACCGCCCCTCCTCCACTTTCTCATGAAGCGCTCACGGATCGGATTGCAGATGCGCGCCGTAGGTGAGGGCCCTGAAGGTGCCAGAATGGCAGGGGTAAACACTGCACTCCTGCGCGTTCTAGGAGTCATATTCTCGGGCATTGTGGCAGGGGGCGCCGGGGCCTATCTTTCCCTTTCTCAAGTAGGTCGGTTTAGCGACGGAATGGTAAGTGGCCGCGGCTTCATCGCTCTTGCCGCTGTAATCTGCGGCCGATGGCGTCCCCTAGGTGCGGCAGTAATCGCATTGATCTTCGGAGCCTTTGACTCGCTCCAGTACCAGCTCCAGGGCAATGTACAACTGCCTGGAGAATTGCTCCGAAGCTTACCCTATGTAGCCACAATCCTAGTAGCCATGCTCGTGCGAACGATGCCTCCGGCGGCACTCGGGAGGAGCGACGACGATGCATAAGAGCGAGAGGTGCAACTATGATTCGCAACAGGCACGTGACGGTTCGACTTACCCAATATGAATACGAGTGGCTTCGCCGCAAAGCATATTGGGAACGCACGACGATGGCGGACCTTCTGCGACGTCATATCCACTTCATGATCCGCGATGAGGGCTACCTTCGCCCACCGGACGATGAACCCCAGGATTTCGGCTTCGAGAAGGAGATGGTGGAGTTCGTGGTAGACCTATCGCGGGATTGAGGCTCTCCTTTAGCTAGCGATGAGCTCGGGCACGGGCCGCCCGTGATCGGTAATGGCGATAGGCCGGCCGATGGGTGTCATGTACGTACGCGCGGGATCCATCCCTAGCAGTGTAGCAACCGTAGCAAAGAAGTCGGGCACGCTCACCGGTTTATCCACCACTCGGCTCCCGGTCTCGTCCGTCTGTCCATACGCGATCCCGCCCCGAACGCCTCCGCCTGCCATGACTGCGTCCCATACTTGCGGCCAGTGATCGCGACCGTCATTCGTGTTGATTACAGGGGTACGCCCAAATTCCCCCATCCACAACACCAATGTAGATCGCAGCAGATCCCGTTCTCTTAGGTCCTTGAGGAGTGTCGCCATGGCAGGATCCAGCGTCCCCATCAGGCGCTGCGTACGCGTGAAATTGTCTTGATGCGTGTCCCAACCGTCCAACACTACCTCCACAAAACGCACACCGGCTTCAACCAACCGCCTTGCCAATAGGCAACCCCGTCCGAAATCTGTATCCCCGTAGGCGGCCTTCACTGCCGCAGGCTCTTCGGCAAGGTCGAAGGCGCGCAGCTTAGGCGATGTCATCAACCGAACCGCCTTTGCATAAACAGCCCGCCGACCCGCAACCTTAACGTCCCCCGTCTCCGCGGCAAAGCCCTTTTCCAGACTGTCCAGCGCCCTGCTCCTCTGCTGAAACCGCTCCTGTGAAACCCATTGGGGCAGGCGCACATTGTCCGGCGGCTGACCGGCCCGTGTCACAACAAAGGGATTGTATTGGACGCCGAGGAATCCCGCACCAATGGAAGGGCCATGAATGCTTACGAAGTTCGGAAGCTCCGCAGCGGTGTCTCCTAGTTCCTCACTAACCCAAGCCCCCAGGGACGGGTGTTGAATGGTACCCGTAGGAGCGTAGCCGGTATGCATTAGGTATTGGGCCCGCTGATGATTACCTTCGCGGCTGGTCATGCTCCGAATGATGGCCAAATGCCTGGCCTCTTCGGCAATCCGCGGTAGGTGTTCGCAAATGCGCACGCCTTCTGCAGATGTGTTGATGGCTTTGAAGGGGCCTCCCGTGGCTGCTCCCGGTTTGGGATCGAATGTGTCTAGGTGGCTTGGCCCTCCGTTCATCCAAAGCAAGATGCACGCTTTGGCCGCCGGCTTGCCTGCCGCATCTGCGGGTGTAGGATCCAGCCACTGCGCCATTAGGAAGCTAAGGAAACCGCCAACCCCCAAGCGGAGGAAGCCACGGCGATCCACATAGGCGCGGAAGGGATCCATGGGTCCGGGGCACCGGCCGGGCTCCAACCGCGCGGCCTCCTCTGGCATCTCGTCCGCATATTCCCGCCCGATCGTCTCGCGATGGACTTTAGTTGACATAGCAGCCTCCCTCACAAACGTATCCATATTCCTAGTGGTTGAACTGAAACTCGCTGCAATTGAGCAGTGCCCAAAAGAGATCCTCCCACGGTTGCACATTCGCGCCCGCTCCGCTCTGCCTCTCGAACAGAGCGACCTCAGCATTCCCACCTGCCGGATTCCTGCTCTGCCGGAAACGTGCGTCAAACGCAAGAGGCGCCGAGGGTTGGGGCGCCTGAGCCCTCTGCCCCATCTGTTGCGGCGGTGCGGATACGAAGGCCAGCCAATGCTTCATGTCGGCAGCCGATGGCTTTCGCCCCAGTGTGCGCAGGTACAAAGCCTCGATGCGTTGTTGCGGTGTAGGCAATTGCAGCACAGCGTCTAAGGCCGTACCAGGCATGGCGCGGCAGCCCTCATTCAGTAGCCGTCCATTGATGAGCATCAGCGCCTGGGGGATGGTCCCTTCATATTCCTTCTGCTCCGCTTCCATGTCCGTGTCAAAAAGGAAGGCAAATTGCCGGCGTAGGGCTATCTCCATGGCGGGCAGCCTGCGGCCCGCGCGTTGCTCCAGGATGCGTCCCAGTCCCGTCGCTTGAACGATGGACGTCAAAAGCTGCTCGGGCTCGAGTGGTTTGAGGCGGTACCTGGACCAGAGTTTGTTTTCAGGGTCTTGCCGCGCGGGCTTACCTGGCGCAAGGGCATAGACCTGCGTAGACGTGATCAGCCGAATGAGGTGTTTCAGGTCGTACCCGGACGCTACAAAGTCGGCAGCCAGGCGATCCAGCAAATCCGGCAGAACCGGCGGGTTGGTTGACCGAAAGTCGTCTACCGGATCCACAAATCCCCGCCCCACGAAATAGGCCCACAGCCTGTTCACGACCGCTCGGGCAAACCAAGGGTTCTCGGGAGACGTAATCCATTGTGCCAGGGCTATCCTACGGTTGACCGCGCCGGTGAAGTCTGTGCCGTCTAAGGCTGCAGGTGTCGCGGTAAGGTATTCCGCCACACCCGGGAGCGCGCGCTTCCCTAAGGTTCGAGGAGGCCGCGATGCATCGGTAAGCATCACTCTGCGCACGCCCATTACTTTGCCACGATCAATGGGCACTGCACGCATCTGCATGAAGCATGCGGTGAACCTTTGAAAGTCCCTTTGCTTCCAATGCCCCGTCTTGCTGTCGTGGCACTGGGCACACTGGATCTGTACACCCAGAAAAACCTTGCTCACCTTCCCGGCGAGTTCCGCTGGGTTCTGCGCATACTGGAGGTACCAGTTCACAGCGCCGTTCACGCGGCCGGCGCCTTCCGCAGCATCCCCAGAGGATTGGTCCGCCCCCACACGATCGAAACCGAGGAGCCGCGCCGCACCTCCTCCGGGGCTATTTTGGCCCGACGCAGTGAGAAGATCGTACACAAAGCGGTTCCATGGCACGTTCGCCTCAAATTGCCGATGGAGCCACCGACGCCACTCCAATCGGTCCAGCACTTGACTACGCGCTGTGAGCCCCATGAGGACGTCGTCCCAATAGTCGGTCCAATGGTCCGCATACGAGGAGGATGCCAATAGCTCATCCACGATCCGCGATCGCTTGTCCGGCCGGCGGTCGTTGAGGAAGGCAACGACAGTTTCAGGCGGCGGGATCACTCCCGCAATATCCAGATAAACGCGGCGGAGGAAACGGGCATCGTCTATAGGAGGGGACGGAACAAGCCCTGCTCGCCGCCACTCCAAGCGAATGCGGTGGTCAATCCACGCGGAAGTCAGGGGAGCCTGCGGTGACGGAGCCACCAAGGCCAGGACACTTAGAAGCGACCACATTGCGCCGAACCTCCCTTACCCACTCGGTATTGAGCGCGCAGAAGCTCATGCTACGGACTTTGACGTGGGAACACAGGAAAAGTTCGGCGTATTGTTTCTTTCGGAAAATGGAGTTCTGCACCAGCCAGGTGGTGCGCCAAACCACACCCGGGCCGAGGCAATACGGGCCGAGGTCTGGGCAATATCCCTTCCTACACGCAATGCACAAAACGAGATGTGCTGATCTAGAGCACTTCCTCGCCCCGCTCCTGCGTGCGGATGCGAACGGCGTCCTCCATCGGCAGGATGAAGATCTTGCCGTCACCGGGTTCGCCGGTTCGGGCGTGCTCTAGAACGGTGTTCACAACCTCGTCCAGGTCCTCATCCCGTACGATCATCTCGATTTTCACCTTGGTGGGGAGGTCTATGGCATATTCCGGCCCACGGAATGTTTCGCGATGCCCGCGCTGCCGTCCCATGCCCCGCACATCCGTCACCGTCATCCCTGTGACGCCGATCTCACCGAGGGCGATCTTCACCTCGTCCAACTTCATGGGCCGGATGATACATTCCACACGTTTCATTTCAGGTAACCATAGACCATTGAAAGGTATCGCCGAGAGTGTGGCCGGCCCGCTTCCTTGGCAGGCCGGCCGAGTTGACTGCGCGGATCCTCAGACGTCGTAGTAGAGGTAGAACTCGTGGGGATGCGGTCGGAGGGCTACCGCATCCACTTCGTTCAACCGTTTGTACTGTATGTACTCGTTGATCAGGTCCTTCGTGAAGACGCCGCCTCTCAAAAGGAATTCCTGATCTGCTTCAAGTGCATCTAGCGACTCCGCCAGGCTCCCTGGCGTCATCTTGATGCCGTGTCGCTCCTCCGGCTCCATCTCGTAGAGATCTCGGTCAATGGGATCCGGCGGCTGGATCTTGTTCTCGATGCCGTCCAATCCCGCCATGAGCATCGCAGCGAATGCCAGATAGGGATTGCAGCTTGGGTCTGGCGCACGGAACTCGATGCGTTTGGCTTTGGGCGACTTGGAATACATGGGGATGCGCACACATGCGGAACGGTTCCGCTGCGAATAGATGAGGTTGATCGGCGCTTCATAACCGGGCACGAGGCGACGATAGGAATTGGTAGACGGGGCAGCAAACGCGAGGATCGCCGGCGCATGCTTGAGAATGCCTCCGATGTAGTGGATGGCCAGCTCCGAAAGGCCCGCGTATCCGCGCTCGTCAAAGAACAGGTTCTGGCCCCCTTTCCAAAGCGACATATGCGTATGCATCCCCGAGCCGTTATCTTGGAAAAGCGGCTTGGGCATGAACGTTGCCGTGTACCCGTTCTGTACCGCCGTGTTCTTGATGATGTACTTGTACTTCATCAGATTGTCTGCAGTTCGAAGCAGCGGCCCGTACTTGATGTCCAGCTCCGATTGCCCTGCAGTTCCCACTTCGTGATGCTGCACCTCGCACTGTACCCCAGCTTCAATCAAGGTAAGCATCATCTCGGTCCGCAAATCCTGAAGAGAGTCCATGGGCGGTACCGGGAAATATCCTCCCTTGTATCGGATCTTGTAGCCTAGGTTCGGCTTTTCGTCCCTTCCCGAGTTCCAAATGCCTTCATCGCTGTCTAGGAAGTAATACGCGGAGTGGGGTGTAGTGTCGTAGCGCACATCATTAAAGATATAGAACTCGGCCTCGGGTCCGAAGTAGGCAACGTCGGCGATGCCGGACGACTTCAGGTAGGTCTGTGCTTTGCGGGCTACGTTGCGAGGGTCACGGCTGTAGCGCTCGCGCGTGATGGGATCCTCTACATCGCAGATGAGATTGAGGGTTGCCACATCGGTGAAGGGATCCATGAACGCCGTGTCGGGGTCGGGAATCAGCAGCATGTCGGATTCGTTGATCTTCTGGAAGCCGCGAATGGAAGATCCATCGAAGCCGATGCCCTCCTCGAACACCTCCTCCGTAAGCACGGAAGCAGGGATCGAGAAGTGCTGCCACTGACCGGGGAGGTCCACGAACCGCACATCAACGATCTTCGCCTCTCGCTCGGTGGCGAGGTCAATGACTTCACGGGGCGTCATTGTGTCGTCGTCTCCTTTTTGATTGTGTTGGGATGCGATCTATTCTGCGGAAGTTGGCAATGCCACCACTGCATGGGCAAGCGGAGCATGCATGCCCGCCCATAAAAAAACGCCCTCGCCTCCCGGGTGGGAGGTTCCAAGAGCGCTACCGGTGCGGGAGACCGCCTTGGTCCCGCGGACTGTAGGATTGCAAAGGCAAGTAATTCGGAAACATCCCCGTTTCCGGCATTTATGATACCGCGAACATTCTGTCAATGTCAAGCACCCGCGTTCCCTCACGGAAAACCTGACCGAGCTGCGGAGCTGTCTACGCGGATCGAAGGATAATGAGGCAACGCGGTTCCTTGACACACGCGTACCCATAGGAGTATAATGCACGTGATAATGCGGGGTGGAGCAGTCCGGTAGCTCGTCGGGCTCATAACCCGAAGGTCGCAGGTTCGAGTCCTGCCCCCGCTCCTCTTCCCTCTCCACCAGTAGGTGCGGACAAAGCGGCTCGATCTGCACCGTTCGACCAGCTAGTATGCGATCGGCCCAAATCGCGGGTGCCCTGCCTCGGTGGCGGTGCGGCTGCAACCAACGCACGCTCGCCCATAACCGCTGAAGAGCACAACACAACGTTCCCACGTAGCATTTCATCCATTAAAGCAATGCGGAAAGGCAGCGCCTCGTGGCACACATAGCAAGAGCAGCTCAAATCGCGATCGTTGCATTAGCGACCGGGGTAGCCGGACGGCACGTGGGCGCGACTTCGTTCGGTTCCCCTCTTCAGAACGCGGAAGACGTTCTCAAGCAGGTAGCAGATGTTCCGTTGCCGGGCGGCACCACTCGCTTCGATTACCAGAGCCTGGATGAAAAGACCGGCAAGCTCTTTATCTCCCATATGGGTGATGGGCGCCTTGTGGTTTTCGACACAAAAACCAACAAGGTCGTCGCGAATTTGCCCGGATTCAACACCGTAACCGGCGTGCGCTTCGTTCCCGAGTTGAACCGCGTGTACGCCTCCGCCGCCGGCAGTCATGAAGTTGTGGCGCTGGATGCAGCCAGCCTCAAGATTCTGGCGCGAGTCCACGGCGCAGACTTCCCTGATGGTCTGGCTTACGTCCCCGGCGTTCAGAAGTTGTACATATCCGATGAATCCGGGGGCGGCGACTTGGTGATTGACGCGCGGACGAACCGCAGGGTCACGATGATCAAGCTGGGCGGAGAAGCCGGCAACACCCAGTACGATCCCGTGTCTGGTCACGTTTTTGTAACCGATCAAACCCACAATCAGATGGTCGAGATCTCTCCAGAAACGGACAAGATCGTCGCTCGTCACGAGCTCCCCGGAAGCAGCCGCCCCCATGGATTCTATATCGATTCGGCGCGCCGACTAATGTTCGTCTCATGCGAGGGGAACGCAAAGCTTCTCGTCGTGGACATGCGCACGATGAAGGTCGTCGCCAGTGAGACCGTGGGGCGTGTACCCGATGTGCTTGCGTTCGACGCGGGCTTGAAGCGGCTTTATGTGGCATGTGAATCCGGCGTTGTAAACGTCTTCGATGAGCGCAATGGAAGGCTGGTAAGACGCGGAGAGATTAGAGCTCCTGACGCACATTCGGTCTCTGTGGATCCGCGAACGCGTCGGGTATATCTGCCGCTCAAGAACGTTGGCGGCCGCCCCGTGTTAAGAATCATGGAACCGGTAGCCGGCCGCTAGCGTGCGGTCGTGGCACAATGGATCCCGCTCGTCGTTCTGTAGCATCGAACCACACGCCTGCGAGCTGCTCACATGCCTAGAAAGGGGAAGCAGTTATGCCACACTTAGGATGTGGGAGCCGGCACGGCCATTGCGCCCGTAAACCCGTACCGGTGCGGAAAGCTGCATCCGGTGGACGAAGATGAGCCGTCAGCTCATAAGCTTAGCACATGCACAAATAGGTACATGCACCCATCCGAAGTCTGCCTTGGGTTCGGCCTCACCACGGACGGCGCCTCTGCCGCGGTGCTAATCTAGCCTTCGGCCGCTTCCATAGCGGCACGGTACACCTCCACGGTTCTACGCGCTACACGTTCCCAGGAATTGGCCTCTGCATAATCCGCAGCCGCGCGCTCCAACCGATTGCGGTATTCATCATCACCTAGAACCGCCCGAATGCGCTCGGCAAGGTGCACCGCATCGCCGGAATGAAACAGGTCCACGCAGTGTGCATTCCCGGCAAGCTCTGCGAAGCACGCAAGGTCGGAGGCCACCATGGCCTTGCCATGAGAAAGCGGTAGGGTTACGGAATACGAACCTGTGGCCAACGTATGAGGCAACAACACCAGATCGGAGGCAGCCATTGCCTGTGATGCTTCAGTTTCTGGAAGGTAACCTGTCATTACCACCCGCCCCTCCAATCCCTGTGCACGCACGCGTTCCTTCAAAGTTGCTACATACCCCTCGTCATCTGGAGTCCTAGCTCCACCGGCAATGACGAATACCACGTCCGGCGGAAGCATCTTGAGGGCTTCCAAAACGAGCTCATACCCTTTGAACGGGTTTACGTACCCGAACACCGAAATCACGCGCCCGCGCGGAATGTTGAAGCGCTCCCGAAATTGGCGATCCCCTCCCGGTGCCGGCAGCGCCTTTGGGACACCCGCGGGGATCACGTGGACGCGATTTGGCGAAATGCCTCGCTCAACGAGTGCCTCTGCAGCCTTTTGGGTATGGACAATCACTTCGTGCGCCCAGGCAAAGGGGGCCACCTCCACCCAGCGGCGATAGGGCCCGAACCGGCGCAAAAGCGGGAAGACCGCCTTCATTCGGCAGCGGCGGTAGAGGATCCGCGCGAGCGCCATACCTTTGGCACCAACCGGAACCTCCGGCAAAACGATGAGTTCTTCCAAAGAGGTGGTAGTGTGCGCCGTAAGCACCCGCGGACGCACGATTCTGCGGGCCACCTGAAAGAAACGGTTCTTGCCCGGCACAAAGCCACCCCAGAAACTGTACTCGTGCTGCACGTGCACCAAATCACAGCGATTGAGCCTTGCGGCCTGATCCACGTATTCCTCCGGGGGACGCAATCCCGGGGTAATCGCTACCACGTCCACATGGATGCCCGCATCCGCTTTTAGCGCGTCTACGAGGGCTTCCGTGTAGGCAGCGATGCCACAACGGATTTTCCAAGTTGTGAGCATGCCTACCTTCACCGCAATTAGCCCTTAGCGCCACCACGAAGGATACGGTCCCGTACGCGCACGGCGACGATGCGCCCGGTGCGGGTGGCAACCGTAACCGAGCTAAGAACTCGAAGCAACCATGCAGCGGCTAATCCGTGGTGCTTGCGAAAGTAGAGGAACTGGCTCCTGAAGAGCCTGCGCGTTGCGGCTATGTTGTCTTGCTTCACACTCTGCATCCAGTGGTGGTACACGCGGGCCTCCGGCACATAAAACACTTTCCAACCCGCTGCCTTCACCCGCCGGCAAAAATCCACCTCCTCAAAATACATAAAGAGCTGCTCGTCTAGCCCTCCGATTTGCCTGACGATAGATTGCCGTGTCATGAGGCAGGCTCCGCACACAACATCCACTTCGGCAATCTGACTGAAATCCTCGCGCCCATAGCCTTCCAAGTCATATGCGCGCTGATTGAATCTGTGTAGCCCGAATACCCCCATGAGTTCGCGGCGCAGCGTGGGGAAGCGGGTGCCGTTCGGCATGTGCAGGCCCTCAGGGCTAAGCAACATCGGGCCTACCACTCCCACATCCGGATGATCCCTAAGGAAGGCAACCAGGGTTTCCATTGCTCCGGGATACACTTCAGTATCTGGATTCAGCAAAACTACGAACTCGCCTCGCGCCACTTCCAACCCTTGGTTGTTTCCACGACAGAACCCGTTGTTGGCTTCATTGGCAATCAGTAGGACCTCGGGATACTTGCTCCGCACCATTTGGACGCTGTCGTCCTTCGATGCGTTATCTACCACGATCACCTCAAAGGTAAGGTCGCGCACGTGCTGACGCAAGGAAGCCAGGCAGCGATCCAGGAAATCCCTCACATTCCAATTGACGATGATGACGGATAGATCCACGCAAGCCGGCCTGTTCCCATCCGACGTCATCGTATCCATTCCTTTTCGCTCTCACGTCTCATGGGCTTCCTGGGGATGTGTAGCGTGCCAGTGCTTCTCCCAGATCTTGCATCGGAGCACCAGCAGGTAGAAGGTATTTAGAGCGCATACCATAAAACCATGGATGCCATCCCGGTAGCCGCGGCGCCGCACATAGTAATCGTAAAAGGTCTTTGCCAGCGCAACGACGGTCTTTCCGGGGTGGGGCAGGCGGAAGTTCGGAGCCGTTACGTCCATGCGTTCCACGTCGCGGTCGGTGTAATAGTTCATTTTGGCGATCCAACCCGACACCGAAGGGTGGGAGTAGTGATCGTAATAATTCTTGAGCCGTCCGTATTTGCCTGTGGTGGTGAGCGGCTCGTGCTCACTGCGGCACTCGTGGTGCGCTGTACCCTTCCGGAATAGCTTAGGAGCGTAGGGCGTTCCGCCGGTTGCGGGATCTAGGGCTACCCCATACCGAATGCGCTTGCCGAAAAAATAGACACGGCTTGGGATGAGGAAGCCGCTCTCCTCCAATTGCTCCCCACGCTCTAGTACATCGCGTTGGATCTCTTCCGCTAGTTCTGGCGTTACGACCTCGTCGCTATCTATCTTAAGAATCCAGTCGCCCTTAGCGATGCTCGCACCGTAATTGAAGTTTCCGAAGATGTAATCGCGCCGCTGTACGAACGTAACGTTTGGGTAGGCCCGGCAAATCTCCTCTGTGCGATCGGTGGAATACATGTCCACCACCACCACCTCATCTGCCCACCTAAGTGCATCCAAGCAGCGGGCGATGATGGCTTCTACATTGTAAACTGGGATCACGGCACTGAGGGATTGACGCGCCACCAGCCGCCTCCAGGGATACGTGCTATTGGGCGTATCATACCTCAGGGGCCGGCGAATGATGAAGCGAGCGTGCAGACGGCCACGCTCTAAGGCGCCCCGCACCGGGCGCCTTAGAGCGCGTTGGAGTCTTGCCTCAGCTACTTTAAAGTGGAGAGATAGGCGATTAAGGCCTTCATCTCGCCTGCGGGGATCTGCTGCGGACCAAAGGCGGGCATGATGCTGTTGGGGTTGCTCTTCTTCGGATTGCGGATCTTCGCCTCCATGGCTGCAGGCTTCATGAACTTAGCCACGTGCGTAAGCGCAGGACCTGGCTTGCCCGCCTTGGCCTCACTGGCGGTGGCCGCGTGACACCCTGCACACTTGGCAGCAAAGACCTTCTTGCCTGCCGCTACGGATGCAGCAGCCGCGGGCTTTGCGGCCTTCTTCGGCTTCGGCTTGCCCGGCGCCGCGAACGAGAGTCCTACCAGCGCAAGCGTGGCTACCCCGCACGCGGTGGCCGCAAGCACGGACGACCTAAACGTACTCATATCCCTCGAACTCCTTTCCTCGGAGACCCTGCCCACCCGGCCTATGCATCACAAATCAGCTCGACTGGGGGGATGGAAGGTTCTCCAGTACTCATGCCCCAGACTAGGGGCTAAGTTATGTACACCGTCTTTCGCGCGGTTTCCTGCCGGCCGGCTCGGCGCGGTACAATGATCGCCAGGAGGAGAACCGTTCATGCCGCTTACGCAAGCCCAGGCGTTCCAGATCTTCGTGTCGTCTGGCGCCTTGTTGGAGGGTCACTTTCAACTGTCGTCCGGCCTGCACAGTGATCAGTATCTTGAAAAGTTTCGCCTGGTGGAGAACCCACGCCTCTTTGAGCCCCTCTGCGAAGCACTTGCCGTTCGCTATGCAAAGGACGGCATTGAAATTGTGCTGGGTCCAACCACAGCCGGCATTATCCTTGCGTACACGGTCGCCCGCATCTTGGGCGTGGAGGCGCGATACGCCGAACGTGAGGGCGAGTCGCGCGTGTTGCGACGGGGGCAAACGCTCCCCAAAAACGCCCGGGTGCTCGTGGTGGATGACGTCCTCACAACCGGCGGAGCGGTACGCGAATGCATCCACCTTGTTCAAAGCGTAGGCGCTCACCTGGTAGGAGTGGGTTTACTGGCCGATCGCAGCGGCGGTACCGTGGATCTCGGGACGCGGGTGGAAGCCCTGCTCACCCTATCCATGCCGACCTACCGTCCGGAAGCATGTCCTCTGTGCATCTCCGGAATTCCCTTGGTCAAACCAGGTTCCACCCCTGGCTAGGAGGAGCCACAACAAAAATCGTCCGAACGGAGGCGTGTGATGACCGGCATCGGCATTCTACTCCTGGGCATTGCGAGTTTCGTTCCTCAGCCGCACCAGGCTCCTAATCTCATCTCGAACCCCGGGTTCGAAAGCGTGTCAAGCGGGCGTGCATCGGGCTGGGAGCCGTACGAACGCGGATACCAACTGGACACCGCGGTAAAGCACAGTGGGAACCAAGCCATCCGATGCGCGAACACGTCCCCATCCGATGGCAGCGGCGCATCCTTTGTGATCACCCTGAACCAGACCGTTCCGACGCCGATGGTCGTGACGGGCTGGAGCCGCGCAGAGAACGTGTCCGGCTCCAGCAATAGTGACTACTCCATCTACGTGGACCTCGAATACACCGACGGAACGCCACTCTGGGGGCAAGTTGCCCCCTTCCGAACGGGCACCCACGATTGGCAGCGCGCGCAAGTGCTCATCCTCCCCGCCAAACCGGTGAAGTCAGCAAGGGTGTACGCACTTTTCCGCAATCATACCGGCACCGTGTGGTTCGACGATATCCACGCATACCAGGTGAGCGGAGCGGGTATCTTTGACGGCCAGCCGATTTCGGCACCCATGCTGCCTGCCCATGCCGATTGGGGATGGTTCGCGCGGGATGTCGCCCGTGATGGCGCCGTCGAGCCCTTGTACATCGGAGGTCCGTCCTCTGGGGCTCGAGCACAAGCCGGAGTGCGAAGGTTGGGATTGGCAATCGTGCAAGTGAAGCACACACCGACCGGGTCCACACTTCGCGTTGCAGACACCACAGGCCAAACTCGGGCACTCACACTGTACTACGTAGAGCGAGCGCGCATTCCGAATCCCATCTGGTGGAACGATATCCGCAACAGCATGCGCGTGGGAGCACCCGGCGATTACTGGAACCTGGTTCGCGTAGCATCCGTGGGTGCGCTAGGCATGCAGTCCCTGTACCCCTTTGCATGCGTCACGAACGCCCGATCGGGCGTTATGCTCGGGATACCACCCGATCTTGGGCCACGGGTATATCGCCTGGGTTACCACGCCGCCACGGGGATAATGTTTGCGGCATTTGATATGGCGCTCACCAAAGAGAACTTAGCCAATCGCGACACGTTCGGGAGAGCTACATGCTCGGCGACCGTTGTGCGTGCGCGATTCGCCGGAGCGTGGGGCTTCCGCGCTGCCGTCGCCACGTACGTGCACATGTTTCCGCAAGCGTTCCGGCGACGCACGGATGCCCTTGGTCTATGGATCCCCTTTACAGACCCGGCAACGGTGCAGCACCCGGAAGACTTCCATTTTGCGTTCCACGAGGGCGACAATTCCGTGGCAACCGACCGAAAGCTCCACATTCTAAGCTTCCGCTACACGGAACCCATGACTTGGTGGATGGCCATGGATCCTGCCGTGCCTCGCACCTATGAGGAAGCCATCAAAATCGCGGAGCAGTACCGTAACGGTCCTAATCCAGAATTGAGGCACTGGGCTGAAGCGCTTTGGAACTCCGCAAGCATGGACGATACCGGCCGGTTTAACGTTCTCTTCGCCAATGCACCATGGACCAACGGCGCCATTTGGGTGCTCAACCCCAACCCCAAACTTCCCCACAGCCCCAACGAGTGGACCAAAGCGCGCCTCAGCTACGATCCTACCGCTCCGGCCCAGCCCAATGCGCCTGACGGGGAATATTTGGACTCGCTGGAAGGCTGGGCTGAAGTTCTAGATTACGCGCCTCGTAGCATCGCGTATTCTCAGGCTCCCGCCACCTTTACAACAGACACGCACCAACCTGTGATTCCAACCTGGTTCTCCGTGTGGGAACTTGCCGATTACATGAGCCGGCATCTGCATGCGCGCGGGCGCCTGCTTATGGCCAACGGCACCCCGTGGCGTTTCAGCATCTTCATGCCCCTGTTGGACGTGGCCGGAACCGAAACGAACTGGCTGCCCGGTGGCACCTGGCGCCCAGATAGCGACGCCGTTTTCAACCTGAGGCGCACGATGAGTTACCACAAGCCGTACCTTCTCCTACAGAATACGGATTTCGACCGTTTCGGCCATGATATGGTGGAGCGCTACTTCAACCGGTGCCTATTCTACGCCGTCTTCCCCTCCATGTTCAGTGCCGATGCATCTACGCACCCGTACTGGCAAGAACCGAAATGGTACAACCGAGATCGTGACCTATTTGTAAAGTACATCCCGGCCATACAGGAACTCGCCAAAGCCGGCTGGGAGCCCATCCCCTACGCCTCGTCTGCCCAGGCGTACGTCTACATCGAGCGGTATGGAAAGGACCACTTGGCAGTGTTGAACGCGTCCCAATCACCTGTCACGGCGCAAATAACCTTGGACATTCCTTCCTTCACCGGCAGACGAAAGGGAACGTGGACGCTGGTGGACATCCTTACCCATGAGCGCATCCCAGCTTCGGCTTCGGGCCGGTTTGCGCGCTTTGTGATCCCGCTGCAGGCGGAAGAGGCGCGAGCATTCCGCCTCGAACAAAACCCCTCGCACGCGGGGTCCTCACACCGCTCAGCGTACGGCCGATAGACCCATTTCTAAGTAGCCAGCTTGCCCATCGGGCCGCACGCTGCACGACATGTTCACGCGCCCTACGGAACCGGCCTCGGCGCTACTCCTCGTCCTCCTCGGACCATTCCTCGTCATCGTCCTCGAGCCAAATGACGTCCTCTGAGAGGACACGCCTGCGGCGTCCAGCGGCACCAGAAGGGGCGAGACCACCCACCCCAACAAGGTCTTGTGCGCGGGCGTCGAAAACTGCAGCATGAATTACCCGACCCCGGGCCACGAGCGCTCCACCCACGACACCGTCGTCGGTAAAGCGAACGTCTTCGCCCTCTCCAATCGCGGGAAAGGCCTCGCGCTTTGCCAACAACGCCTTTTGAAGGAATGCCTGGGCCTGGAGCGTGGTTACGGCGGCGGGGCTTGGAGCCACGCCGAGGGCATCCAGGGCGTAACTCCGAACCAATTTGGGTGCGAGCTTTCCGAACGTGCTGGGAGTGTCAAAGAGCTCCAGTCCTACAACGGTTCCCCCGATGGCAAAACAGGCGCCAATCTGTCCGCGCATGGGCTTGAACCCTTCCCCATACTCCTTGATCCGCTCCTCCATAACGTCAAAAACATCGTCCATGGCATAGGTATCCGATGGAACACCTAGTCGCTCGATGCGATCGGCGATGCTTTTCCATACGGCACCCTGATCGGATCTTCGGCTGCGCCCCCGGGTTGCATCGAGCGCAATGGACACGTCTCGGGCCTTTCTCGCCCGAGCAGCCGCGAAGACTACCGTTTGGGCGACGGCAAACTCATCCGACGTGTGGTGCCAGCGCCCCTCCTCCACACAGCTAACGGGTATCCGGATCTCCTTGCGCGCAGGGGAGAGAATCGTGAGATTGGCCACACGGTTCTGCTTTGCTCCTACCAGCTCCTCTCCATCGAGGATGAGCACGGGCAGATCCAGGCGGTTCACCACTTTAACCTCCGGAACGGAACCGCCACCACTTACCTCCGTAATCTTCAACTTACCCGTGCTCAATGCATCGTCCATCACCAGGTAACCCGGATCTGTAACGGCCGGACCAAACAGCGGAAACATCGTGAGGTTCCGCACCGTCACCGGCTCCCCTACCCTAACCTCTCGAAGCGTCGTTCCCAGAGCATCCATGGATCCACCTCCTGTAGCGCGTTTGCTCCCTCTCAGCGATCCTGCAACCGGCGCTATTTGGTTGGATAATCGCAGAAAGGCGCAAAAACCGGAAGCGGGAAGATAGGAGAAAATCAAACGGCTGAGAAGCCGGTGCAACGACACTCCGCGGAGCAAGAAAAAGCGCGGTGGTACGTTAAAGCGCCCACCGTTGCAGCCCATCTATGAGGTGGTGGGCTGTAAGATCCAGATGTACCGGCGTAACGGAGATGTACCCATTCAGTACGGCATGGACGTCGGAACCTGGGTCCGGATCGTCCTCCTTAAGATTGCCGCAGAGCCAATAGTAGGGGCGCCCCCAAGGATCTGTCCGGCGGTCAATGCGGTCCACGTACTGTGTACGGCCCTGGTGGGTTATGGCGACGCCGGCGATCCTCTCTTTAGGAATGGCAGGAACATTCACGTTGAGCAAAGTCCATGGCTCCAAACCGTGCTCTAGAATGGCACGCGTCAGCTTAACGGCAAATGCGGCAGCCGTGTCATATTCAAAAGGTGGCTGATCGCCCGCAATGGAAATGGCGACGGCAGGCACCCCAAGGATGGCGCCCTCCATCGCCGCCGATACCGTGCCGCTATACGTGAGGTCCCATCCAAGGTTCGGACCTGCGTTGATGCCGGAGAAGACGAGATCGGCACGCCCCTCCATCACTACGTCGAAGCCCAGGGTTACGCAATCGCTGGGCGTTCCGTTCGACGCCCATCCCGTTCCGCCTCCAATGAGATCTACTTGAGTGATGCGTAAGGGCTTATGCAACGTGATCGAATGGCCGGATGCGCTCCTCGGCCTGTCAGGAGCTACAACGATCACCTCGGCCACGGCCTCCAGAGCACGCTTCAACGCCAATAGGCCGGGTGCGTGCACTCCGTCATCATTGGTAAGCAGGATCCGCATAATCTCCTCTTCAAGTGGAACGGGAAACGCCTACAGGAACCTTTTCCCGCTCCCCGTAACCTCCCGCGCCGCATTCATACGGGTGCACCAACCGCATGGACACGACCTGCACGAGGAGTCCAACGCACATCATGGCAAAGGACACAAGGAACGCTCCATGGTAGCCCACGGCGTGCCTGAGTGCGATGGCACAACTTGGGGCAATCGTACCTCGGATGCCGAAGAAGCTGGAATGGAGGGCCTGATATTGTGCCGCCTTACCAGGCTCGGAGAAAAGCAAAATCGTATTGAGATATCCTATGTCAATTCCACTCATGCACAGCCCGGTTGCTGCGGCACCCCAGTAGAGCCACCAAAGACTCCCGGCAAACGCATACATAAAGGGTACGGTGAGGTTTATGGCCACGGACACTGCTACGGTGAACAGAGGCCCGCGACGGTCTAACAGGCCGCCCCAATAGAAAAAGCCTAGGATCGTGCACACCGACGTGATGTTCTGCAAGTTCGCCACATCGGTATTGCTCACGTGGAACCGGTCCACCTGATAGATAGGATAGAGCGTGGTGGCCATGAGATTACCGAAGCCGGAGATAAAGACGGAAGCGGTGAACCACCGATAACCGGGATTCCTTAAGAGGATTGCGAGCGTATCCCGAACGAATGCCATCGTGCCGATGGAAGCATCGTGAACATGCGTAGGCTTAGGAACCGGGATCCTGCTGAATGTGAACGCGCTCAGCGCCCCAAAGACGCCTCCAGCACAGAAGACCCAGCGGTAGTCGAGGCCTGCATCCATCCACCGGCCCACTACAAGGGCCGTAACCAGCGTTACGGTGTTCATTGCCACGCGCACAGCACTCATCAGGCGGCCGCGGTGGCGATCGGCGTAGATGTCCTTCATAATCGCCGTGTACGCAGGCGTGGACACCGAGAACAACAAGGGGGTAATACATACGAGTGCTACGTACTGTTCACGTGTACGCACGAGGGGCGTAAGCAGAAAAAGACCCCGCGCCACTAACCACGTCCAGTACACGAAGGGTAGCTTTGCGCGCCCCTCCATCTGCCGGGCCCAAACCGTCGCGAAGAGATAGCCTGCGGCCGGAGCCGCGGCGATCCACGCCATCTGCTCACTGGACACGCGCAGATCGGCCCGAGCAACCCGCATCACGAAGGTCCAGATGGCGCCTTGATATAGGCCCGCCAGGATACCCGTAGCCATATCCCACTGCCACGCTTTGCGGGTATCCTTGGGAAGAGCGCGCACGCGCGCACGCATCCCTGCCCATATTTCTGCAGGACGGATGGACACAAATGGCCTCTTCACGGGCTCGCCAGGCCCGGAGCTACGGCGCCCACGCCCGTGCGTGGCACCCAGTACCATTGTACCCGCCGGGCAGGAGAACGCTCGGAGGCCGCCGAACTGTAGCGTTGCGGGGAACTACACCGGACCCCGCACCCGCACGGAGCACCTCCCGTGCGAGCCACTTGGAGGGCAAGTGTGGCAGTAATGGATGACGCGGGCTGCAGCCCTGCCAACATCTACGAAGCACGAATGGTTCGCCGCCTGCGCAACGGCGATCGCGAGGCGCTGGATGGCCTCTTCGACCTTTACGTGGATCGTGTCTACGGATACGCACGCGCCATCCTCGGCAATCGTGAGGACGCAGAAGAGGTAGCTGCCGAAGCGTTCCTCCGCGCCTTTCAGAATGCGGCCTCGTACCGCTCCGACGCCCCCTTCCACATTTGGCTCTTCGCCATCGTGCGCAATCTGTGCCGAGACCGATTGCGCCAGCCTCGGCTTCTTACATGGACCTTGGACGAGGCGCCCGTTTCCTCTGCCGAAGAGGAAGAGCGCGCCGCCATTCATGCCGATGTGCGGGCCGCCCTAAACCGGCTTCCTCGGGAATACCGAGAGGTGTTGCTTCTTTGCGACGTTCAGGAGTGGAACGCTCCGGAGGCCGCAAACATCTTGGAGCGTTCGGTTCCGGCTACCAAGTCCCTCCTGTACCGGGCCCGTAGAGCCCTCCGCGCTCACCTTGCAGAGTGCTGGAGTGAGGAGTAATCATACCATGCGCTGCACAGAAATGGCTCCTCTCATTCAACTGATGATCGAAGGGAATCTCCCACAGGAGCTTTACGACCGCGTCCAAAAGCACTTGATGCGATGTCCTTCCTGCGCCCATGAAGCCTATTCCCTCCAACATGCCAGAGACGTCCTTCGCCAGGCATACGGCAAACTGGAGGCGCCGGCCAGTTTTCGGGAGCGGACTCTCGCAAAGCTGTACGACCATCTGGCCGAGCAGATTCCACAACAGCATCCGGCTGCCGAAAACCAACCTCCGCTCCCTAACGTTGATCTTGGCTAAGCAATGCTTCCCTCCTTGCCACGCATTGCTTGCAATCTACGTTGATGCACGAAGTGTCCATCATGGAGAATATCCTTTCCATCGTGGAACCGCGGGCGCGAGCAGTTGGGGCCAATCGCATCACGCGGATTACGGTGCGCGTAGGAGAGCTCTCGGGAGTGGCGCCGGAGGCTCTGGAATTCGCGTTCCAAGCGCTCACTCCCGGGACCTTGGCCGAGGGCGGAGACCTCGTGATCGAACGGATCCCCGTGCGCTGCTTCTGCAAAACGTGCCGGCGTCAATTTCAGCCGGACGGCCCTTTCTACATCTGCCCAGATTGCCACGAGCCTACGAACGAAATCCTCTCCGGCCGCGAATTAGAGATTGCCTCGGTGGAGATTCCTTGAACCATGTCATCCAACAACACCACGACCGTACCCATTGATGAGCCCGTTCACGCCCTCAATGACCGTATCGCAGCTCAGAATCGGCAGCTATTCAAGCAGCACGGCCTCTTGGTCCTCAACCTGCTCTCATCTCCAGGATCGGGTAAAACAGCCCTCCTGGAACGAACTCTCACGGATTTAAAAGACCACATGCGCATGGGCGTGATCGTAGGTGATCTGCAAACGGATAACGATGCCCAACGCTTATCGGGCAAAGGAGCCCCGGTCAAACAGATCATGACCCAAGACGTGTGCCACCTAGAAGCCTCTATGGTGGCGCGCGCAGCCGCGGACCTGCCGCTTCACGATCTGAATGTGCTCTTCATCGAGAATGTGGGTAACCTGGTATGCCCGGCTACCTATGACCTTGGGGAGGACCTACGGGTGGTGCTCGTGTCCGTTACCGAAGGTGAGGACAAACCGCTCAAATACCCGGTGATCTTCAAGAATGCCCACGTGGTCCTTGTCACCAAAGTAGATCTGGCGGCGGCCGTCGGCTTTGACCGCGACTCTGCCCTCAACAACATCCGCCGTATTGCGCCCCAAGCTACAGTGTTGGAAGTTTCTGCGCGCACAGGCACCGGCATGGAGGCTTGGTATCACTTGTTGAAGGTGCAGCGCCGGCAATGACGTTCCCACTGCGTACCCGCAAAGCGAACGACCTGTCTAACGGATTCCTCCTCAAATCGCCACAATACTTATGGCACAGTAAGGACACCATTACGCACGGACGGAGCGCACCGCCATGGATGTGTGGGATTTGCTGCAGAACGTACGATCGCGATATTCAGATGCAGACGCTAGAACCAAATCGGATGCGTCCCTTCGCAACGAACGCCGGAGCCATCCGCGACAGAAGGTCGAGCCTTTGCCTGCCTATCTCTACATCGGCGCCGATGATTTTCCGGTGCATATCCTGGATATCAGCCTTACAGGAGCGTGTGTCAAGGGGAGTCCCATTGACCTTGCGGAAGGAGATTGCGTGGTGTTGGCAACCACGCTCGGCGCCTACGGCCCCTTCGTCGTGGTATGCAATGTAAGCCGGGCCCACCTTACGGCCGATGAAGCCGAAATCGGCTTGCGCTTCATGGCGCTGGAACAAGAAGACACAAACGCGCTCTTCTTCTTCCTCTACGACCTCTGGCAAAAGGCTGAAGCGGTAAAAGGCACACACGAGCTCACCGGTGCAGACAGGTGGTAATTCCGTTTGCACCTGGGCGACACTTTTCGGTCCTCCCAAGCCGTCTCTCTTAGTGAAGCCAAATCACGGAGGATCTGTCATGTCTTCTACCCTCGTAAATGCACCCTACGCGCTGAAGGCCGTGTGCCCTAGAAAGGATCTGCTGGAGGCGGTTCAGGTGGTAGCACACGCCGTTTCGGGCCGCACTTCCCTCCCAATCCTGAGCCATATCCTCTTGGAGGCGCACGAAGACGGCTTGAGGCTCACCGCCAGTGATCTTGAGCTAGGCATCTCCACCACGGTGCCTCGGGCCACAATAGAGAATCCCGGCGCTATTACCGCCCCCGCCCGCCTGCTCAGCGAGCTGCTTAGCGAACTTCCCGAAGCGGATGTGTCGTTATCCGCAGATCTCACCCACGCCGTGCGCATCCGGTGCCTCAATTCCGACTACAAGGTCCTAGGCCTCCCAAGTGAGGATTACCCTCGATTACCCGAGGTGCCAGAGGACCTGCATCTCACGATTCCCCAGCGCACCTTGCGCGATATGATTCGCAAAACGCTTTTTGCCGCATCCCAAGAGGAAGCGCGCCCTATCCTTACCGGGATCCTCATGGTATTGAAAGAGGACCGGCTCTCCCTCGTTGCCACGGATACACACCGGTTGGCCGTCCGCACTACGCGCGTTCCTGCAGCGCACGGATCCAATCAAGCTTTGGTGCCCGCCCGCGCCATGAACGAAGTCCTGCGCCTGCTAGAGGATGCCGATGGCGACGTGCATGTGCGATTCTCAAACAACCAGGTCCTTTTCCTAACCCCGGACGGAATTACGCTCGTGTCGCGGCTGATCGAAGGGCAATTCCCCAGTTACGAACGCGTAATCCCAACGGAATGTGACAAGAAGCTCACACTGCCCACGCAATCCCTTCAGCGTGCCATCAAAAGGGCGGCGATTGTCGCCCGCAACGATGCCAACCGCGTGGTACTGCAGACGGTGAAGGATATGCTGGTGATCCGCGCGGAGTCTCAGCAGGATGGCACGGCTTATGAGGAACTAGAGGTAGCGCGCGAAGGCGAAGATATCGAGATTGCCTTCAACGCGAAGTACCTCTTGGATATCCTTGCCGTCACCGACACGGAGGGCTTTAGACTAGAACTTACCGAACCGCTTAAACCGGGCGTAGCCAAACCGGTTCCCGAGGACGAAGGCGACGATACCAACACGTACCTATGCGTCCTCATGCCGATGCATCTGGTATAGGGGAAAAGCCTCCTGCGCCGAACTCTCGCGTTCCAACGGGCCCGCCGGAACCGAACCAGACCGGCGGGCCCCTCTAGTTGGCCCGAGCTTGACGCCGTGACCGAGGGTGCAGGTATAATACCAGCGCCGGTGGGCGGTTGGCTCAGTGGTAGAGCGCCTCGTTCACACCGAGGAGGTCACTGGTTCGAATCCAGTATCGCCCACTCATCCCGGAGTACCTCTCTGCCTGTATCCCACGCCGTCGTTTGCGTTCCAAGATCGCCCGCGGCTCATGTCAAATTAGTGGCCCTCAGGAGCACAGCGCGGTGCTCCTGAGGGCCACGCGATCAATCGCCCGACGCGGCTACGTTGCCGCACATCCCGAGACGCTCATTCATTGGACGGCAGGTTGTCTATGTTATGCATCCCCCAATTGGTAACGTCGTTAGCCGCTTTGGCGCGGTCCAACGTGGACGAGAAACGCAGCCACTTCACATGCCCGTCCAAGAAGGCATAGTTGTCTCCTGAGCTGTGCCGACCCACATTGTTGGGGTCCGGCACCTGGCTATCCGATCCCAAGTCGCCGATCTGGTATCCGGAGCCGTCTAGAAAGCCTCGCTCCCAGTCACCGTTAGAAGCGCTCGGCCATGGGTGATAATCAAAGAACCCGATGCCGGAATGGCGCTCCGCCACAAGGATCTGCTCGGCAGGCCGTGAGAACATGCCGATGAACGCCCCATGAGCGAAGAAGCCATTGATCAGATAATCCGTGCGCAGGTTCTGCCAATCCGCCTGTGTCAACCAACTCGGCATAATGGACGGCGTGTCATTCAGAGAGGGGCAGTGGAAAATACCACCATTCTTAATGTACGCCTGCAGGGGCCAATACCACACGTAGAGGTTGGCAATGCTTTCGCCCTGGGCCAAATCATGGTGCGTCTTACAGGTATGCTCATCCCAATCCTGAGCATACATCAAAATAGCCAGCCCGATCTGCCGAAGGTTCGAAGCGCACGCACTGCTGCGCGCCTTCTCCCGAGCTTGTGCGAATACCGGGAAAAGGATCGCAGCCAGTATCGCGATAATCGCAATCACAACAAGCAACTCAATGAGCGTGAAGCCACGCCGTACTCCGTTCATGGATTTCTCCTCCTGTTCTACCGATGAGTCTGGTTCAATCGGCACCGCGCTGCATCCGTTGCTGAGCAGCGTGGGCGCCGATCCCCGTACCGCTAAACGCTGCGTTCTCGGCAAGGGGTAAGGGCGAACGCTGTCTAGGCGCGATTGCGCCCACATGGTTCGAGTTTCGCCCGATTGTTGAACACGGAAGCGCTACAGGAGAGGAGGAGCACGAGAGGAATAAACCGCGTGAGACGCCCGTGCGAACCCGGTGCGCATAGGCACCGCGAGCTCGGGCACGGCCGGCTGCAGCGGAATGCGCACCACGGCCAAGGCCGGAGACACGTTCACCCCCTGCCATTCGCAGGCCGCGCATTCCTGGGGTTGAGAACGGGACTTACCTGCCCGGTTGAAATGCTCAGGCAGATCGCCCTGCCTGGCCGGCGCCGAAGCCCCATACGCGGGGATGCTTTCTGGGGTCACAGGCACCAGAACGTCCGTGTGGCGCAACGCTACGACGGTGCTCATCCAAAGATAGCACGCCGCCGTCAGCGCCGCCCACACACGCCGCGCACCAGCAGTACCCAGGATGGCGCTTGTGTTAAACGCGTTTACGCGAACAGTCATGGCAGGTACTTGCCCGGCCGCCGATTAGCGCCGTGCCATAGTTCCGGCCGGTTCCGGTTCCTCAAGCATAAGCTTCGTTACTTTTACATCGGCAGGAACCGGTATAGGATATCGCCCGTCGAAGCAGGCGCGGCAAAACTTGTTCTTGCCCAGCCCCACGGCACGGATCACTCCATCAAGCGAAAGATACCCCAACGTCGTTGCGCCGATCAACTTGCGTATATCTTCCACACTGTGGCGCGCAGCTACAAGCTCGGATTGCGTCGCCATGTCAATTCCGTAGAAGCACGGATGGCGCACAGGGGGCGCGCTAATGCGCACATGAACTTCTACAGCCCCGGCATCCAGAAGCATTCGCACCAGTTTCCCGGTAGTGGTCCCTCGCACGATGGAATCATCCACCATAACAATGCGCTTGCCCGCCAACACGTCCCGCAGAGGTGTGTATTTCATGCGAGCGCCCAAGTCGCGCATGCGCTGATCGGGTTGAATGAACGTGCGTTGGATGTACCTGTTTTTGACCACGCCTTCCGCATAGGGGATGCGAGATGCCTCAGCAAACCCAAGCGCTGCAGGGATGGCCGAATCCGGAATCGGGATCACAAGATCTGCATTTGGGCAGGGATGTTCTCGGGCAAGCTCATGCCCCATGCGGCGCCGCGCCGAATGAAGGTTCTTACCGTAGATTTGGCTATCAGGTCTGGCGAAGTAGATGAATTCGAAAAGGCAGGTCGCGTGGCGCTCCATGGGAAGAGCTTGCTCCTCCCGAAGGCCGTGCGCATCCACCACAATCATCTCACCGGGCTCCACCTCACGCACAAAGTGAGCACCGACCACGTTGAGAGCGCACGTTTCCGAAGCGAATACGTAGTTTCCCCCGTTCAGCACGCCCAGGCAAAGAGGCCGAACACCATGGGGATCCCGCACGGCAACGAGCTGATCGCGCCCCATAATCACCAGGGAATAGGCCCCGTGTAACTTGGGCAGTACCTCGCGGAGCGCCGCCTCCAACCCCTCGCCGGGGTGCCGGCTAAGCAGCAGGGCGATCACCTCGCTGTCATTGGTACTTGTAAAATCCACCCCTTGCGCTTGTAACTCGGCACGAAGCGCGGCAGTGTTGATAAGATTGCCGTTATGCGCTACCGCTAACTGGCGCGATGCGAAGGTGCAGCAAATGGGCTGGGCATTGCGAACTACGCTAGAGCCTGTGGTGGAGTATCGCGTGTGGCCGATGGCAATAGATCCGCGGAGTGCCCGAAGAGTCGCCTCATCGAACACCTGCGTAACGAGGCCCATCTCCTTGTGAACAATGATCTCACGTCCATTTGAGACTGCGATGCCTGCGGATTCCTGCCCGCGATGTTGGAGGGCAAAAAGACCGAAATACGTAATCCGAGCCACATCCTCTCCTGGGGCGAAGATGCCAAAAATGCCGCACTCTTCCTTCGGCCCCTCGTGGCCCGCTAAACCATCGCACCCATGGGGCATCTTACAGCCACCGATCGGGTTCATTCCCTCGTCCCTTGTTCGGCATCCGGCCGGCTCACTCCCACAGCGGGCTCCTCCCAGAGCTATCCTTTGATGTGCAGGCGTTGCTCAAGAGGCCCTCTTCTTCTACCGTACACCGTGCACACTTAGTGCCTGCTCCAAGAGGCGGCGCACAGCCGGGCGCGCCAGATCTTTCTCTGGAACGGCACTACCATTGATGGATAGGGAGCTGATCCTGAGCACCTCTAGCTCCGCGCGTTCACCAGAAAGCGAACTATCCACCAGTCTCTGGCGAATCCGTGGATTTGCATACTGCCCGCCGCCGGGGTTCAAGTATTGATACACACACCGTGCCAGATCCTCGGCTTCTCCAACCAATGCTTCCCGCACAGCCCCATCGCTGCCCCGAAACACCCATCGGTACACTGCCGGCCCAGCCCATTGTTCGCGCAATTCCGGGCTCAGCCGTTCGGGAAAACGATATGTTTGCCCGCTTGGCGTCATCGCCGGCTCCCAAGAGTATTCTACCTGTATCGTCAATGATGCCATCCCGGCCTCCCGTTCTGCCAGTGATCGCTACACCCCAGTCCGTGCCATCATCGTGTCAATGGCATGATCATACACGCCACAAAGATCGTCCAAGCGTTCCTGGATCAAGGTTTCGCCATCCAAAGCAATACGAAGAGTGGCACCTCCCACCGTGCCAATCCAAAGTGCGGGCACATTGTGCGTCTCTGCAAGCCGCTCGAGCTGCTTGAGCTGTTTCTCAGTACGTACGGACACCAGAATGCGGCCCTGAGCTTCGCCAAAGAAGATCGCACTGGGAGGAAGGTCTGCAAAATCTCGATACCGTAGCAACACCGCTGCCCCTACCCCGCCCTGCATGGCGCACTCCGCCAGACACACTGCCAGCCCGCCGTCGGAACAATCGTGGGCGGAAGCCAAAAGTCCCTGCTGAATAGCATCCACCACACAATCATGGAGCCGTTTCTCCGCTGCCAGGTCTACGCGGGGAGGTGCGCCGGCCTCCTTATTGTGTATGGTTGCCAAGTACTCGCTTCCGCCCAAACCACCGGCTGGGTCGGCCGGAACACCCAATAACACAAGGATGTCGCCCTCCTCCCGAAAGGCCGAACCACATCTTCGGTTCACATCGTCCAGGATCCCAAGCATTCCTATGACCGGCGTGGGAAAGATAGCCGCATCGGGTGTCTCATTGTAAAAGGACACGTTTCCCGACACGACCGGGGTACCCAACGCTTCAGTTGCTGCCGCGATACCTTCCACTGCTTTTTGGAATTGCCAAAAGCCGGCGGGCTTTTCGGGATTGGCGAAATTGAGGCAATCCGTAACAGCCACGGGCCGGGCGCCAACGCATGCCACATTCCGCGCGGCTTCCGCTACGGCTATCTGACCTCCTACAAACGGGTCTAAAGCACAATAGCGGCCGTTTCCATCCGTCTTGAGCGCGATGCCCTTGCGCGTGCCTCGAATGCGCAAGACGGCTGCATCGCCCTGGCCGGGCCCAATCACCGTCTGCGTTTGGACCATCGAGTCGTACTGCTGCGTTACCCATCTTTTGGAGGCGATAGTGGGTACGCCTAGAAGGATCTTGAGTGTTTCGCCATAGTTGCCCGGTTCCGGGAGCGTCAAAGGATCGAAGGACTGCACCCGGGCGACGTACGAAGGTTCCCGAGCTTCCAGCCGATAGGTCGGACAGAGATCTGTAAGGGCCTTTGCGGGGATCTCCGCGGCCACACGATCTCCTTCCTTCACCCGAACCATTCCGTCTGAAGTTACATGCCCTATCACGACGGCATTAAGCCCCCACTTGCGGAAGATTGCGGCCACGCGCTCATCTGCGCCCTTCCGAACGACGGCGAGCATCCGTTCTTGGGACTCGGAAAGCATCACTTCGTAGGGCGTCATGCCTTGCTGCCTACGAGGCACCAGCAATACGTCTATCTCCATTCCGGTGCCGGCTTTGGATGCCATTTCGCACGTGGAACACGTAAGGCCGGCAGCACCCATGTCCTGAATGCCCACGATGTCCCCGGTTGCCAGCGCCTCCAGCGTCGCTTCGATCAGGAGTTTCTCCATAAACGGATCGCCCATCTGGACATTGGGTCGGCGCGCTTCCGTATCCGGCCCAAGCTCCACAGAGGCAAACGTAGCACCGTGAATGCCATCGCGCCCGGTGCTGGACCCTACATAGAGAACCGCGTTGCCAATGCCTTCCGCACGCGCATGGGCTACACGATTTAGCTCCACAACACCAACGGCCATGGCATTAACCAGCGGATTGCCGCTGTAACACCGGTGGAATGCCACCTCCCCTGCCACCGTGGGCACTCCTACGCAGTTACCGTAATGGGCAATGCCTTCTACCACATTCTCGAACAGGTAGCGATTGCGTGCTGCTTCCCGCACGCCCGTGAGAGGGCCAAAGCGAAGGCTATTAAGGCAAGCGATGGGGCGGGCCCCCATCGTGAATATATCACGCAAGATGCCACCTACGCCGGTTGCAGCCCCTTGGAACGGTTCAACAGCCGAGGGATGGTTGTGGCTCTCCATTTTGAAGACCACTCCCAGGCGATCATCCAGAGGCACGACACCTGCGTTCTCAAGTTCTCCGTGCTCTTGCGCCTCGCGGTACGTTTTGAACAGGCTCAGCACGGGCCGCGAGTACTTGTAACCGCAATGCTCGGACCACATAACCGCGAACATGCCCAGTTCGGTTTCCGTAGGTTCACGTTGGAGGATGCCCTCCACCTGCTGGTATTCCAGGTCATTCAGACCCATGCGCCGATATATTTCGGGATCCATGCCGTGCGCTCTTTCCGTTCCCCGTATTCCCAAAGAATAAGGAAGAAGGACTCCCTCAAGGGCTGCAGAGGTCCTTCTCCCTCTGCGGCTTAGTATATCCCGCCGGATTACAGCGGGTCAATGGCAAGAGGGATGGCCGGGCTCCCGGCCATCCCTCCATCGCGCTCCTAACGCCCGCCGGCTAGAATGCTTGGTGCTCGCCGAACCGCTCGTGCCCTGCAAAAGGCGCCCGTGTTTGCTCAAAGCGCCGCCATTTTGCATGGCCATCCGCATAGGCAAAATTGCTTCCGCCATGGTGGCGCACGGCAGCAATGCCGATTGGATTTGCGGTATCTGACGGCGATGTCGGAATTTCCGCCTCGCCCATCCATGGGTGATAGTGCACATCGCAGAACTCCGTCCGCCGCTCAGCTATGTAGATGGTCCGGGCCGGTTCCCCAATCTGGGCAAGCGTCGCACCGAACAGAAAATAGGCATTCAACACGTAGCTGCTCAATCCGCCGGGGGGCGCCTCACCGGTATCCCGGCAATTCCCCGCTGCATCCAGCAAGCGCATCCCCGCAGGATCGGGATCCGAAGGGCAACGATAGATGCCTGTAGCCGGCGTGGAAGTGCTGCCCACGTACGGCAGAATCTTATCGAATGGGGAACCGTAGTCCTCTACTTCTAACTGCCCGTCCGCGTCATCCACTACCGGGTTAAAGGTTGTTGGGTGCTCCTGAGGGTACTTTTCGTCCCAGTCCTGCAGATAGAGCATGAGCGCAGTGCCGATCTGGCGGCTATTTGAGAGGCAGGACGCGCTTCTGGCTGCCTCTCTAGCCTGGGCAAAGACAGGAAACAGAATGGCCGCCAGTATTGCGACTATCGCGATTACTACCAGCAGTTCGATCAACGTGAAAGCGTCGTGTTTACGACGAAGGTACATGTTCACTTGGAACCTCCTGATTTTGAAAGGATAGGCAATCAAACGCGCACAAGTGCGTTCGTGCGCGGAGGAGGCTCCATGGAATCCAACATCACGGAGAATGCGCGGTCATTGTGCGCAGGAATGCCTGTACTCCCACGCTGTCCAACGACCATCCCCCATGAGCCTGCGGGGATTACCTGTGGGGGAAACCAAAGCGCACCCGCCGGATACTTAGGTGAAGAACCCCGCAGCGAACACGTACAGTGGGCCTGGCCCGCCTTTGCGCCGTGGATGCGACAGCAGGCCATGGTGCACGTTCCAGGAGGGCAGCAGCAACAATGGGCACGAGGAGCTTTGAACTCGTTTCCGGGAGGCGTAGCAGCGCGCTGGAGGAACCCCGGCATCGGCATCCCAACAGCAAGCACGAACCAAACTGCAACCAGCCGGCATTTGACGCGCATATTCCTTATTAATATAGCGCAGATCGGCCGGATTACAGTTCCATTGCAAGCGGTACTAGGGAATTGTAGAGTGTGTTCCTCCCGCCGAGTTCAGAGGCCTCAGCGGCCGTGGGACACGACGGGCAAAACCACACACGAAGGGTGGCTACTCTCCACAACGATGGTGTTGTGGGCGATCCTGGTATCCGTACTGCTGCGAAACGGTGCGCCTGTGTTGGGATTGGGATCGTACCCCGGCACACTGGCCGAAGCAATATCCACACGCAGGCGATGGCCGCGATTGAAGATGATGCTGGTGGACCACAGATCCACGTTCAGCCGGTAGAGACGCCCTGGTGTGAGTAGATGCTCCTTATCGAAGCCATCCCGAAAGCGCGCCCGCAATTGGCCCTCGCACACATTGTACGATGTACCGTCGGGATACACATCACAAAGCCGCACGAAAAAGTCCGTGTCCGGAGCATCACTGCGCACCCACAGTTCTGCCTTCACGCGGCCGGTGACCTCCAGTGGATCGGTAAGCACGGCGCTGGTGAAACTTAGCACATCCGGTCGCGCCTCTATGGCGTTCTGCTTCTGAGGACCCGCCGGAATGGTGAGCTGCGGGCCGCCGATCCCCGGTGTGGGATCCTTTGGGTCGTACGTGTATGTAAGGGCTGCCGCTCGTTCCGATGGTCGCGCCGTACTCACCGAGCGATCCTCATGCAGGTAATAGCGTGTCGCCGTAGAGGGAACAGGCCAGTCGGAAGCGGTACGCCATTCGTTGCCCGGAGCATGGGGGTCCGTCACATCGCCCATCACGTAGTACACCACGGGCGCATCGTGCCCCACGCCGTTTGCCTTCCCCAAAAGGTAATGATCGAACCATCGCCAGGCATCATCTGCATGGTCGGGCGGAGCCGAGGCATTGGGCGGATACGTGAGCGCCCCCGCCGTGCGGCTGCCCACTCCATGGGTCCAGGGGCCCATCACCAACCGCTGTTTACCCCGAGCACCGGGCCCTCCCTTGTGTTGGTAGCCCATGAAGGCATCCAATGTGCCCTGAGTGAAGATGTCGTACCAACCTCCTATGTGCAGCGCAGGAACGTTCACCCACGACCAGCGTCTGCTGAGGTCGCGCGATTTCCAATAGTCGTCGTACGTGGAATGTGCAACCCAAGTTTGTAGGGCTTGCGGTTCGAAGCGCGTGGCCCGAAGCCAATCTTCGATCATGGCGCGTTTGAAAACGCCGCCCGGATACGTGGCATCTTTGTAAAAGCTGGGGCTACCTACGATGATTACCTGGCAGGTGAGGTGGGGCGGATTCGTGCCTGCCATTAAAAGCTGCGTAATCCCGAGGGCCGAGGGGCCCCAAGTGCCAATCTTGCCCGAGCACCACGGCTGACGCGCCACCCACTCCACGGTGTCGTACCCATCTGCAGTTCCGTCGTTCCAACCATCCGCCTCGAACGGGAGGTTAGCGCCCTCTGAAGCGAACCTGCCTCGCGTGTCTTGTACCACCAACGCCAGACCGTGGGCGGCGGCAACGGACGCGAGGGCTGCACCCATCCCTTTGCCGTAGGGCGTGCGCACCACTACAGCCGGGAACGGCCCTGAGCCACTAGGGAGGTAGATATCCGTCGCGAGCTTCACGCCATCTCGCATGGGCACCATCACGGTCTGCGGCCCTGCCGCCCATGCGCAAGATGCCGCCGCAAGGGATGCCATCCATCCAAGAATGCAAGCGCGCATTCGTACGGATACGCTACGGAACATTCCGCACCGTCCTTTCATACGGCACCCGCAGACTGATGATAGACGGATTGGATGATCTCATTCGCTCGCAACCCGTCCTCGCCGGTAACCAAGAGAGGTTGAAGGCCTCTCACAGCATCGGCAAAATGCCATATCTCTCGCTGAAACCGATCCGGTCCTTCCGGTTCCTTCGTTTCCCAGGCGGCCATATCTGCGGTTTTGTAGTGCACACGGTTTGTGTCGTAGTCCACGATGCAAGCTCCGGCTGTGCCGTATACCTCAACAACATTGCGGCCCCCTGGGGTTGACCACGAAGCCTCCACCACACCCATCGCCCCACTTTCGGCCAACAGCGTCACGACGACACTATCCTCCACGCGCAGGTTCGGATTGTAGGTAGCAACCCAACCGTGCACCTGCTGCACCTCACCTACCAGATACCGAAAGAGATCTATGGAGTGAACGGCCGTGTCCAACAGGGCTCCTCCGCCGGCAATGGCAGGATCGGAGAACCATCGCTTCTCCACGCCGATGAACTGGCCGCTGAAGCGATTGCGAAACATCACCACCTTACCCAGGTCATCATTTGTGATCATCTCATGCGCGAGGAGGATCGGTGGATGGAAGCGGTGGCAGAACGCCGGCATGAGCAGCTTGCCGCACTCACGAGCAACATCTACCATGGCTCGCGCTTCTTGGGGCGTGCGTGCCAGCGGCTTTTCACACAGCACGTGAGCCCCGGCCTTCAGTGCTTTTACGGCGATCACCTCATGAAGGTGCGGAGGCGTGCAGATATCCACAACATCTAGGCCGCCGTCACCCACTAATGCTTCCCAGTCGGTGTGTGCTTCGGCGCCGAATTCGGTTGCCACGCGATATGCCAACGCTGCGTCCGCGTCACACACCGCCACAACCTTCGCGCCGGACACCGCAGCCCACCGATTCAGATGGACGGCTCCCATCCCACCGCACCCGATCACTGCAATACTCAATTCGCTCATGCGGCGATCCTCTCTTCCGTTTGGGCCAGAACCTCCAGGACTTCCGAATGCTCGTGGCAAAGCCGGGCTACCAGCGTGCGCAGAGTGTCCCCAGGCTGCAGCCCACCTCCACGTTGCACTGCCATCCTTTGGATCGCGTCGGACGGTTTTACCTCGCCCCGGGCGCACTGCACCATCAGATCCGCGGCTTCTCTCCCTGTGATTGCCAGGTCGTACCCATTGGCCGCAAGGAACGTAGCCACAACCAGGAATGTGGTGGCCAGATTGCCTTCCGCGAAGGGGGGTTTACGGAGCATCGTTTTGAGGAGATAAGCAGCCTGCCTCAGTGGATCGGTACTCGTGCCGTACGCGTACTGCGCCGCCATCGCCTGTTCCAGGGCAACCGGATCATAGGGAACTTGAACACCGGTAACAACGGTGTTGATCCACACAAAATCATGGATCGCTAAGTAGTGCATCAGCGCTAATCCTTCCGAGGGAATGGAGGGCACGAGCCGACGAAGCTTCATCCTGAAGACCGGGTACATGCCACAGATCCCCAGGATCGCAATGCCGTATGTCTTTAAGCTGCATTCGCCGGCGTGTTACGTGCGCGGGAATGATACCTTACGTGCAACTACCCGTCAATCGGGCATAACCGCGCGGGAGGCTTTCACCTGCCGTGAGGATTCAAGTACCGGTACGGCAGCAGCTTTGCCGGCGCTGTTCACGATGGAGGTTCCAGCCCGATCGCCCAGCCGCACCCAAGGAGCGGGATACACGCCGATTGCCAGTGTCGCCGCCACACATGCCGCGATTGCCAAGGCCAAGGGGCGAGCCGCAGGCATTCTGCGATCGTCCTCCGGGTCACGGATGTAAACCTGCAGAGCCACCATCAGATAGTAGTACAGGGCAGCTACACTGATGAGGGCGCCCAGCACCACCAATCCTGCCTGCCCCCCCTTCCATGCAGCCGCAAACAAGTACACTTTGCCTACAAAGCCTGCCAATGGCGGTATGCCGCCCAGCGAAAAGAGGATGATCAGCATCGCAAACGCAAGGCCTGGAGATCGCTTATGCAATCCCCGTAGCGCGATCACCTGATCCGACCCGGTAGCATCGTAGACTGCTTGCGCCACAAGAAACCCGCCCACATTGGTAAACGCGTAGAGGAATAAGTACATGAGCACGGCGCTCGTGGCGAGAGAAGGATCCACGGCCGCACCCGACACGCCCACCAGAACGTACCCGGCCTGAGCGATGCCAGAATAGGCAAGAAGCCGCTTGAGATTCGTCTGTGAAAGGGCTACGAGGTTCCCCAGCGTCATAGAGAGGGCCGCCAACAGAACGATGATCATGGACCACCGATCCCCCATGGCAGGCAGTGCCACTAAAAGCACGCGCATGAGGGCAGCAAAGCCCCCCGTCTTAGACGCCGTAGAGAGATACGCGGACACCGTGGCCGGGGCCCCCTCATACACATCGGGCGCCCACAAATGGAATGGAACCGCCGCGATCTTAAACGCGAGCCCGGCCAGCACAAGCACGATGCCCAACCAGAGCGCCGCCGAATACCCGCCCTGGGCCGTCGCTAACGCAGCGGCAATCACACTCAACTCCGTGGAGCCCCGCCCGCCCATAGAAGATGCCATGACCCCGTACAGAATGGAGGTCCCATAGAGAATGACGGCCGAGGCCACCGAACCCAAGATGAACATCTTGAGCGCCGCCTCGGCCGAGCGCTTCTCCCGTTTGGCAAATCCTACCAGGGCGAACAGAGACAGGGTGGAGAGCTCAAGGCCAAGGTACAGGATAAGGAGACTGTTTCCGGCGGCCATCAGCATGAGGCCCATCGTTGAGAAGATAAGCAGGGCGTAGTATTCCCCGGCGAACCTCATCCTCAATTCGCCGCCCACCGATCCAACAGCCACCACGCACAGCGTGGCCAGAAACACGGCATCAAATGCCTTGCTGAAGCCTCCAAAGTCCAGAAGGCCCTGCCAAGGCCGCGAGGCCGGCGCGTGCCAATCCAACCAAAGAGCCCCTAACGCTACCGCACCGGTCGCCCAACCCAGCCATGGAGCACGCTTGCGGCCGGTAAATGCATCCACAAGGGCGATCACCAGGGCAGCAGTCGTCAGCAAAATGTACGGATAGAGCGGCCGATAGTCAGAGATCATTGTGCATTCGTGTCCTATGACCTGCCTGCGCCTGCATGAACACTGCTTCAAGGCCTCGGTTCGGCGCATGGTGGACCGGAGCAGCAGCCATCCGCTCTACACCGGGCACGGTCTTCAATCCCAAATCTATCAGGCGTACTAGGGGCATGGGGGCCATCCCCACAATCAGCAGCACCATCGCTAGAGCACTGATGGCCACCCACTCAGTGGTGCGCGCGTCCGGAAGGTCAGGATAGCGATCCTCCCGAAACGGCCCCAAGAAGATCTTCTGCAGCACGCGCAGAACGTAGATCGCCGTAAGCACAATTCCCGTGACGGCAACGATCGTAAGCGCGGGGTAGCGCTGCCAAATTCCGTAGAAGCAAAGGAACTCGGCGATGAAACCGCTGGTGGCCGGAAGACCGAAGGACGCCAATCCGCCAATCGTCATTGCCACTGCAATGCCGGGCATGCGCCGCGCGAAGCCGCCCATTTCGAGAATGTTGCGGGTATGTGATTTCTCGTACACCAAACCCACAACAGCGAAGAACAGGCCCGTCATGATGCCATGGGAAAACATCTGCATCACCGAACCGTTCACACCTACCGGGTTCAATGACGCCAATCCCAGCATGACCACTCCCATGTGCGACACGCTGGAATACGCCACAACGTACTTGAAGTCCGTTTGGCCCATGGCCGAAAACGCACCATACACAATGTTGATTGTTGCGATGGCCGCCATTAGGAGCGTCCATTCCTGAGCACCGTGCGGGAGCAAACCCACCCCTACTCTCAGAATGCCGTACGCCCCGAGCTTCATGAGGACGCCTGCGTGCAACATGGAGACTGCCGTAGGCGCCGAGGCATGGCCATCCGGGGACCATGTATGGATCGGCCAAATGCCGGCCAGCACGCCGAAACCCACGTACACGGCTAGGAAGGTCCATCGGGCGAACTCACCGGTAAAGGTAAGCTTGCCCAAATCTGCCAGGTCGAAGGTAGGCACAGGCGCACTGAAATAGATTGCAAGGATCGCCACAAGAATGAACGCACTACCTGCCAAGAGCATGAGCGTAAGCTTCATGGCAGAGTATTCCTTCGTCCGTTCCTTCGTGGATGTACCCCACACTCCGATGAGCAAGTACATGGGGAGCACGGCAATCTCATAGAACAGGAAAAAGAAGAACAGGTCTCGCGCTACGAAGACGCCAAATACTCCCGACACAAGCAGAAGGAGAAGGGCCAGGAACTCCTTGGTGCGCACTCTGCTGGTCCAGGATGCGAACACTCCTCCGGTGATAATCAGGGAGGTAAGGAGCACCAGAACGAGGCTTGTTCCGTCGGCGCCCACATGGTATCCCACTCCGATGCTCGGGATCCAGGGCACCCTCCACTCGAACTGAAAACCGCCTCGGGCGCGGTCATACGCGATGCACGCCCAGATGGAGGCGGGCAGAGTGAGCCCGGCCCCTGCTAAGGCGGTAAGGCGCACCAACAATCCATGGCGGGCCGGAATCAGGAGGCACAGAACCGAAGCGGTGAGCGGACACAGCACGATAAACGTAAGGACCAGGTGGTTCATCGCGCTACCCCCTTGGTTATGCCGGCCATATTTAGCGCCGCGCCGATCACCCGCGCTGCTGCCTGGCCGGTGGGAGATTGCGCGGCTTGCTGCTCGTACAAGAGCGCCAACGCCACCAATGCCACCACCGCGGTTACAAACACCGCTGCGTACGACTGGGCTTGGCCATTCGCCGTGCGCCTAAGGGTCAGGCCTGCTCGCGCACATAACCATGCAGGGGAATGGGCTACGTACCGATCCACCACATTCCGATCCATCCACGCCACCGTGCGACCCATCGCCAGGGTCCAACCTGCACCTACGCGGTTCCAGAATGCATCCATGCCCCAAAGGTTCACGAAGGTCCGGTACATAAGCGCCGGCATCCGTGTCACCGGCTCAGCAGACACATCCAGGGAGCCAACAGCATAAAGGCGAGCAGCCCAAACCATGCCCACTATAGCGACCACAGTCGAAACTGCTGCCAGGCCCCAGTTGATGGCCTCACCGGGTGCGCCGCCCCCCAAATAGGCTGTGAAACGCCCACCCCATTCCAGATAGGCGCCAAGCCCCAGCGAAGCTCCCGCTAACACCCACAGCGGCACGGTCATCACGGCTGAAGGCTCATGGGCGTGCCTGGCATCCTCGGAACGTGGCTCTCCCCAGAAGGTCATGAGCCACATGCGGGTGGCATAAAAGGCCGTAACGCCGGCTACTGCGATGCCCAACACCAAGGCAAGCAGCGCGCCTGGGTTTGCGTTGCTCCGCTCTAGAGCGGCGCCTAGTATGGCGTCTTTGCTCCAGAAGCCTGCAAAGGGTGGAATACCCGCCAACGCAAGCACACCAACGGCGCATGTGATCGCCGTCGCGGGCATTCTGCGGGCCAATCCGCCCATCAGCCGCATATCGTTGGGATCACGGCTTGCGTGCAGCGCATGGATTACCGAACCCGCAGTAAGAAACAGAAGTGCTTTGAACATGGCGTGGGTGGCCAGATGGAAGATACCCGCCGTGCGGCTTCCCACACCAAGCCCCATCATCATATAACCCAATTGGCTGATGGTGGAATACGCCATCACCTTCTTAATATCAACCTGTGTGAGCGCGATCGTGGCCGCCATAAACGCCGTCACCGTTCCGATGCCCAACACCACGCCCATAGCGATGGAGGATGCCTGGAAAATCGGGAATAGGCGCGCAACCATATACACGCCGGCCGCTACCATGGTAGCAGCGTGGATTAGGGCGCTCACCGGGGTTGGCCCCTCCATGGCGTCTGGAAGCCATACATGCAAGGGGAACTGCGCCGATTTGCCGATGGCCCCGCAAAAGAGCAGTACGGGTACCAACCACACGAATGTGGACGCGGCAACCAACGAACCGGCTCCTATGTGCCCCGCCGCAGCCGATTGCACGGCACGTGTGGCTTCCTCAAACCGGAAGGAACCTGCCGCCGACGCAAGTAGAAGAACTCCAAGCAGGAAGCCCACATCACCAAACCGCGTCACAACAAATGCTTTCTTGGCCGCGTTTGCCGCGGACGGTTTGTTCCACCAAAAGCCGATGAGCAGGTACGAGCAAATGCCTACCAGTTCCCAGCAGACATAGAGCTGGAACAGATTGTCCGCCACCACCAGCCCGAGCATGGATGCTGTAAAGAGCGCAAGGTATGCAAAATAGCGTGCGTAGCCAACCTCTCCGGCCATATACCCGATGGAGTACACCTGCACCAGAAGGCTTACTACACACACCACGCACAGCATCACCCAGGTGAGGGCATCTACGTGCACACCTAAACTGATGGCGAATGCCGGCGGAATCCTCAGCCAGGTGAAGCTCTGCGCCAGGGTGCCTGTAGCACCTGGTTGTGCCGACACACTCACCCACCCGGCCACAAGTGTTGCCAGAATGCTGATGTAAGGCGCCGCCTTGTTGCTCGGGCGCACAAGCGCCACGATGCCATTGACCAGGGCGGCTGCGGCAGGAGCTAGCGGTATCAAGTAGAGTGGCACGTTGTTCATAGCGTTGTGCAGCTCATGCACCTACGGGCCTTGCATTGTTCCCACCCGCGCGCATGTGTTTCCGGCGTTATCCCTTAAGTTCGTTGATGCGCTCCACTGCAATGGTGCCGAAGTCCCGATACACATTCAGGATCACGGCTAGGCCCACGGCAGCTTCTGCGGCCGCCACCGTGATTCCCACCAGCACAAATACCTGTGCTTCCATCCCTGCCGGGGCTAGATAGCGCCAAAAGGCAAGGAAGTTGAGGTTCGCCGCATTGAGCATGAGTTCAACGCCCATGAGGACGGCGATGGCATTCCGCCGTGAAATAACGGCGAAGGCCCCCAAGGCAAAGAGAACTGCGCCCAGAACAAGATATGGTACGAGCATTCCAGGAACACTCCTATCGCCTGTTAGTGGACACCTACGGTGTTCGTTTGCACCGTTGCCGCTTCTACGGCCGCCTCGTCCTCAACGAAGGCCAGGGGCGGTGCCTCCGGCAAATCCTCGCGCTCGGACTTTGCCAACACAACGGCCCCCATTAAGGCTGCAAGCAAAATTAACGAAGACACCTCGAACGGTACTGCATAGAGGCCGATCAATGCGGCGCCCAACGCAGCAGTCTGTTGTGAGGCGCCCGCCGGAGTAGCGGAGGTGATCCGCCAATCGTAACGCGCCGCTATCCAGCTGATGCCCACGAGCATAACAACACAAACGAGCGCAGCCCATGGAGCCAGGGTGTTCGTTTGGGCCCTCCTAGGATGCATCACATTTCGGGTAAGCATCACCGCGAAAATGAACAGCACCAAAATGGCCCCCGCGTAGATCAGAAGCTGCACCACGAAGAAGAAATGCGCTGCCAGCAATGCAAATAGACCGGCTATCCCTGCGAAACACGGCAAGAGCCAATATCCTGCATGAAGGATATTGCGCGTGGTAACCACCATGAACCCCGACACCACGGTGAGGAGGGCAAGAGTATAGAACGCTAACTCCTGTCCAAGGCCGTTCATTTCTCCACCTTCTCTATCGCGTGCCCTGCCTCTGGACGCCCGGATTTGCGAGCCGCCTCCTCAGCCAGCGCAGCCTCGATCGTACGGCGATTGTGCTCTACCGCCCACGCGCCCCCCTGGGCCAGATCCTGAATACGAAACACGCTGGCATTGCGGTCGAAGGACGCCAGTTCAAAGGCAGGCCCCATATAAATCGCTTCAAAGGGGCACGCCTCGATGCAAAGGTTACAAAACATGCAGCGCCCCAAATCCATGTTGAACTCACTGACGCCCGCGTGTTTGCCCGCGCCCAATTTCGTCATGGTGATGACATTGGTGGGACATGCCTGGGCGCACAACGTGCAGCCCACACACTTAAGACGATCGGCCTCGTCATCGAAGGGCAAATAGAAGAGCCCACGGTACCGCGGAGATACCGGGAGCCGCTCGTACGGATATTGAACGGTGATCTTCTCGCGACCCACCAGATTGCGAAAGGTCACGGCCATACCCGCGAAGATGCTTTGAAACCCGCTGAGGAAATCCAACAGCGCGTTCGATCGCCTGCGCACCGGTACCGCACCAGTCGTCTTCGCGTCCACACGTTCCATGATCGCCTCGTTAAGGAAGGGACACCGCCCAAAGCGCCGCTACGCAGAGTACCGCAAGGGAAGCAGGCACAAGGAGCTTCCAGCAGAACCCCATCATCTGATCAATCCTAAGGCGAGGCAGCGTCCACCGTATCCACATCATGATTGTGATGTAAATGAGTGCCTTGAGGGTGAACCACACCGGGCCGGGCAACACGGGCCCTAGCCATCCGCCAAAGAAGAGAATAACCGCAAAACCGGCCGTGAAGAAGTTGTTGGCGAACTCGGCCAAGAAGAAGAAGGCGAAGCGCATGCCCGAATACTCTGTATGAAAGCCGCTCACCAGCTCCGACTCCGCCTCGGGCAAATCGAAGGGAGCCCGGTTCACCTCGGCCATGGAGCATACGAGATAGATCAAGAAAGCCGGGATCAAGATGGGATACCGAACGATATTCCACAGCCCCTCCTGCCTGGTGACGATTTGCGTGAGCGACATGGTATTCACCATGCACACAACCGTAAGCACTACCACCACCATGGGGATTTCGTAGGAGATGAGCTGCGCAACGGCACGCATACCCCCAAGAAGGGCATATTTATTGTTACCGCCCCACCCGGCTGCAAGAATGCCTAAAGCAGCAATCGTGGACACAGCCAGAGCATAGAGGGCTCCCAGCGGGTAATCACAACCCACCCACGTGAGGCTAAACGGGAGCACCATGAACGTCATCAACGTGGGGATGAAGGCAAGGTAGGGAGCTAGAGCAAAGAGGGGATAATCCGCCTTCGCAGGCACGATATCCTCTTTCAGCAAGAGCTTCACGGCATCTGCTACTGTTTGGGCAAGCCCTTTCCAGCCCGTGTGCATCGGACCAAGCCTGGCCTGGAGCCACCCGGCGAACTTCCGCTCCCACCAGATGAGGAAGAGAACATGGACGGCTACGAAGTTCGCCACGATGAACGCTTTAACGAAAGCGTTCAGCAACGGTCGCTCGCCGATAAAAGACACAATCGGCTGTGCCCATCCCCAGGGCAGGTGCGCCACTACTATCGAAAGGATAAGGATGATCGCCACAATCGCCAGACCGGCCAGAAGCTGACCCGCCTTATACGCCTTACTTACTCCCATGGGCGTAGTGGCCACACTCATCTATCTACCTCGCCGAGGACCGTGTCTAAGCTCCCCAGGATGGCAATGACGTCCGCCACCTTTACCCCCTTGAGCAGCTCGGGGAGGAGGCTCAAATGCACAAACGAGGGGGCCCGCACATGTACTCTCAGCGGATTTTGCCCCCCGTCGCTCACCATAAAGAAGCTCAGTTCACCGCGAGGCGATTCCGTACGTGAATACGCTTCGCCTGCCGGAGGTTTAAAGATCTTGGGCAGCTTCGTGCTCACCTCTCCATCGGGCATATCGCGCAAACATTGTTCGATGATGCGCACACTCTGGCGCATCTCCTCGATCCGCACGCGATAGCGCGCCATGCAGTCCCCCTCTGGGAAAACGGGCACGTCGAACTCCAGGCGGTCATAGACGTCGTAAGGCTCGCGTTTGCGAATATCGAAGTCGAGACCCGAACCCCGGGCCACCGGCCCCGAAGCACCATAGGCAATGGCCATCTCCCGCGGAATTACGCCGATCCCCTCGCATCGTGCCCGAAACACCCGGTTGCGCGTAAGAAGGCGATCGTTATCATTGAGCGCCGGCAAGAACGTTTTGAGGAACGCGCGCGTCCGATCGGCAAAACCCTCTGGAAGGTCCGCCGCCACACCACCCGGACGGATCCAATTATAGGTGAGGCGGGCGCCTGTCATAGCCTCCAGCAAATCTAGAATTAGCTCGCGCTCGCGGAACGCGTACAGGAATACCGTGGTAGCCCCCACGTCTGTGGCAAACGTCCCAAGAAATACCAAGTGACTCGCCAAGCGATTCAGTTCACAGAGCAGCACTCGGATGTATTGGGCTCGCTCGGGGACCTCTAATCCGCCGATCCTCTCGATGGCTTGAGAGATTGCGAGATTGCAATTGAGGGACGAAAGGTAATCCAGCCGATCTGTAAACGGCACATTCTGCACGTACCGCCGTGCCTCCATCATCTTCTCGAGACCGCGATGGAGGTAGCCGATCATCGGACGGCAGTTCACCACCACCTCGCCATCCAACTGCACCACCAGCCTCAGCACGCCGTGCGTCGAAGGGTGCTGGGGGCCCATATTCACCGTCATGCCGGGGCTGGATATCTCGGTAGTGGTAATCTGCATTAATTGCGCTCCTGGGGCCCATGCAAGGGGTTTCCGCTGAACACCGGCTGGTAATCCTTACGGAAGGGATGGCCCTCCCAATCCTCGGGAAGGAGGATGCGCAGAACTGCAGGGTCCTCGCCATCGGGGTGGCCCGGGAAGCGCACGCCATAAAGATCAAAGCACTCTCTCTCGTGCCAGTTGAGGCCGGGCCAAACCGGGGTTAGACTGGGCACCCACGGATCGTTGCGATCAAGTGTAACGCGCATTACCGCGCTGCGATTGCGCTCCATCGAATAGAGGCGATACCAAAGAACAAAGCTAGTTCCTGTGTCGTAACACGTAAGATCTGCGGGGTAATCAAATCGCAGACCGGGATCGTCGCGCAAGCGTTCCGCAACCCTGGCCAAATCCTCACGTGGCACTTCCAACACCGGAACATCGCCGCGCATGGACACCTCCACACCCAGCAATTCCTTCAAGTCCCTAGCTTCATCCTTCGGTTCCATCTGGGATGCCCCAACGCCTCCGGTGTAAGGAACGGATCAGCCCTCAATCACGATGGGTTCGCGTCGCGGAATGGGCTGGCCGGCACGTGTGAGCGCGCGCTCCGCCATGATCTTCTCTTGAAGCTTGAGGATCCCGTTGATTAGGTTCTCGGGCCGAGGCGGGCAGCCATAAACGTAAACATCCACAGGTACGAAGCGGTCCACCCCCTTCACGATGGTGATACTATCGCGGTAAGGACCGCCGGCGGAGGCACATCCTCCCATGGCGATTACGTATTTAGGCTCCGGCATCTGGTCGTAAAGCCGCTTGATGAACGGAGCCATCTTCACAGACACCCAACCCGCCACGATCATTACGTCCGCCTGGCGAGGAGTGGCGCGAAAAATCATCCCGAAGCGGTCAAGATCAAAGCGAGGTGCCGCCGTCGCCATCATCTCGATGGCGCAGCACGAGAGCCCGAAGGTGAGGGACCAAAGCGAAGACTTGCGCGCCCATTGTGCAAGGCGGTCTACGGGAGCCATCAGAAGGGCCCCTCCGGGGATCGGTACGCGCCACGTATCCACTTCCTGCTGGGTGAGTTCGCCGCTCGTCACTCCCATTCCAGCGCTCCCCTCCTCCACGCAACTACAAGACCCGCAGCCAGCAGGGCAACGAACAGGATCATCTCGGCCACAGCATACGCGCCCAACGCCTTAAATGCGAGTGCCCATGGGTATAGGAAGGCGGCCTCCACATCGAACACCACGAATAGAAGAGCGAACAGGTAGTAGTGCATGTTGAACTGCTGCCACGCCTCGCCGAATGGCAGTGGTCCGCATTCGTAGGTCTCAAGCTTCTCGGGATTAGGTGCGGCGGGGCTCAGCAGGCGGGCAGCAACCAGGGACACGCCCACGAATGCAGCCCCCACCACAGCAAATACGAGGATTGTGAGGTAATTCTCCATACCCAGGGAACAGCTCCATCGGTGTCCGGCAAAAGATCCGGTGCAAGACCGCACTCGCCAAACATTATACCCTTGTGTCCATAGGAACATACCCGGGACACCGGCATGGTGTCGAGAAAGGCGTAGGAATATGGTCACGGTCCGTCATTCTCTAGTACTGCCCTAAGTACCTGAACTCTTATTCCAAAGGGAGAACAAGATACCCGCCGATATCCACCCTAGCCGCCCTGGCTAGTACTGGCGGTCCCTAGCGCACATTGCGAAGCGCGGTGCCTTCAACCGTGCTGCGTGTGCCACCCTGCTCTTTGTGTGTACACCTTCCCTGCAGCAGGGAGTGCAGCCCCGGGTGGCGCAACAGCGACGTGTTTTGTGAGGAGTACGCGAGGATGCGCCTAACAGCTATCCGGCGAAGATGATGCCACCGCCATGCCCCGCCTACTGCGCAAGCTTGATACATTGCCGACTGCGGCTGGCTTCCGCTGCACCATGGCATCCTCCCTTCCCGCTGCACCAGGGTGCGGTGTGCATCAACGTACATTACGTGTGCGCTTATGGAGGAGCCGCTCCAATCGGATCGTTCGCGGCGTGCCCTCTACATGCCGCAGAGGATAATCAAATGCGAGTGGGCAGGTACGGTTGACGGGCGGGTTGGGGTGTATTAGAATGGATGGCGTCGCAACGGTGCGAGCTTCCCGCCCGGAGCGCTGCTTCGAATCGCTGCCCGGGAGACGCTCACTCTCGCACCCCGAGGTACAAACGATGCCGATGCTCATACTCGCTGTGCTCCTTCACTCCGTGCCGCTAGGCGTCCAGGAATGGCGTAACGGGCCTCCATTCGGGCCCCAATACTTCCCCATCGCCGTATGGCTTCAAGACCCGTCCAACGCTCCACGGTATAAGGCCGCCGGCTTCAATCTGTACGTAGGACTGTGGCAAGGCCCCACGCAACTGCAACTCGACACCCTTTCCAAAGCAGGGATGCCCGTAATCTGCGAACAGAATGAGGTGGGCCTGCGCAATATCCGCAATCCCATTATCGTAGGCTGGATGCATCAAGACGAACCAGACAACGCACAACCCGTGACAGATCCCAAGACCGGTGCACAGGGCTGGGGACCGTGCGTACCTCCACAGAAGGTGGTGGACGAGTACCTTGCCATGCGCCGGCGAGACCCCTCGCGGCCCATCCTCCTGAATTTGGGCCAGGGTGTCATTAACGAGCAATGGATTGGGCGGGGACCTGGCGCATCGCTTAAGGATTACGCAACCTATGTCAAAGGGGCGGACGTGGTGTCGTTTGACATTTACCCCATCGCCGGCCTGGATCGGCCGAATCCGGCCGACTACCTTTGGTATGTAGGTGCCGGGGTATCGCGCCTGGTGCATTGGACCCAAGGCCGGAAGATCGTATGGAACTGCCTGGAATGTACACGCATCTCCAACGGCGTTCGGAAGGCCACGCCCGAGCAAGTCCGTGCCGAGGCATGGATGGCGATCATTCACGGATCGCGGGGCCTGATCTATTTCGTCCATGAGTTCAAGCCCCGGTTCAACGAACACGCCTTGCTTGACGATCCGCCCATGCTTGCGGCTGTCACGAACCTCAACGCCGAAATCCACAGGCTGGCGCCCATCATCAACAGCCCGGATCTCGCGCCGCCCGTGAAGCCCGAGCACGCTTCGGAACGCGCTTCAGTTGCTGCAGTGGCCAAGCGGTATAACGGCAGCGTCTACATCTTTGCGGTTGGGATGCAAAACCGAAACACGCAAGCCACGTTTAGCGTTCCGGGACGCGCCATAGACGGCACTGCCGAGGTCTTGGGCGAAGGACGAACGATTGCGGTGAAACATGGTACCTTCCGCGACGCGTTTGGACCTTATCAAGTGCACCTGTACCGGATTCCGGAACGCCGATCTTGACGCGTCCCTTGAAAATGCGCAGATCCGCTCGCTCGCACCCCAGTTCTGGCAGCGGAATGGGCGATGCGCGGAACATGGGCGCGTTCGTTGACCTTTTGCCGTGCAGCGCGGTATACTAGCCCGGTCTGCACGGACGCGTCAACGGCGCGTCGGGCCAACACAGGAATGCACCCAAGCATCGGAGGATGGACGTCGGAGCGTACACCCGTTCCCTCGTTTGTCGTCCGATCTCGGTGCATCGGACCACGATCGGCACATTATGTTCGATAGCCTCTCCGACAAACTTTCGGCGATCTTTACCCGGTTACGCGGACGCGGCCGCCTTACGGAGGCCGATGTTGCCGAAGCGCTGCGTGAGGTGCGGCTTGCTTTACTGGAAGCCGATGTGAACTTCCGGGTTGTGAAGGACTTCATCGCGCGCGTCCGAGAGCGCGCCGTGGGTCAGGAAGTGCTGGAGAGCCTTACGCCCGCGCAGATGGTGGTCAAAATCCTCCACGAGGAACTCATCGCCCTTCTTGGCCCAGGCGAGACCATCCGATTCGCTCCAAATCCGCCCACCGTCATCATGCTCTGTGGTTTGCAGGGTTCCGGCAAAACTACCACTGCCGGAAAGCTGGCTCTTTGGGTGCGCAAACGAGGCCGCAATCCGTTGCTTGTAGCATGCGACATCTATCGCCCTGCAGCAATACGACAACTGCAGGTGCTGGGAGGCCAGCTCAATGTCCCAGTGTACAAAGCCGCCGAAGGTGTAGCCCCACCAGCCATCGCGAGCGATGCCGTAGCGCATGCAGGACGATCCGGCTTCGACGTCGTGATCCTAGACACCGCCGGGCGCCTCCATATTAACGACGAGATGATGGCCGAGCTTGAGCAAGTGCAGGCGGCAGTCCATCCCGCAGAAACGCTCCTTGTGGTAGATGCCATGACGGGCCAAGACGCCGTGAACTTCGCCCAGGAATTCCACGCGCGCCTTGCCGTAGACGGCTTCATCATGACCAAGCTCGATGGCGATGCTCGTGGGGGAGCGGCCCTCTCCATCCGAGCAGTTACGGGCGTCCCGATCAAGTTCGTGGGCCTGGGTGAGAAGATGGATGCCCTCGACGTGTTCCATCCGGATCGCATGGCCTCACGCATTCTGGGAATGGGAGACGTCCTTTCCCTAATTGAAAAGGCGGAACAGGCGCTGGATCAAAAGAAGGCCGCAGAACTGGAGCGCCGCCTTCGCGAGAACCGTTTCGACCTGAATGACTTTCTGGAGCAGCTCCAACAGATGCGGAGGATGGGCCCCATGGACCAAATCCTCGGCATGATACCGGGAATGAACCGCCTGAAGGGCGTGCAGGTGGATGAGCGGCAGTTAGCCAGGCACGAAGCCATGGTTCGTGCCATGACCCCTGAGGAACGCAGCGACCCCAGCATCCTCAACGGCAGCCGCAAGCGGCGCATTGCTTTGGGGAGCGGGGTCACCGTGCAGGAAGTCAACCAATTCCTGCGCCAATTCGAGTTGATGCGCCAGCTCGTGCATCAGATTGCAGGCAGCGGGGGCAAGCGCTCCCGGCGAAAACGATACTTGCCGTTCTAGGGCACAGCATTTGTTCATACACAAGGGGGCCGCAAAGTACGCGCGGCACCCATACAATCCAAGCGAGGAGGATAGCACTTGCCAGTAAAGATACGATTGAGGCGAATGGGCGCTAAGAAGCGTCCCTTCTATCGTGTAGTGGTGGCGAACAGCACGAGCCCCAGGGATGGGCGCTTTATAGACATGCTGGGTCATTATGATCCCAACACGGACCCGCCCACCGTAAAGATAGATGCAGAAAAAGCCCTTAAGTGGCTCAGGAACGGTGCCCAACCTACAGATATCGCTCGGGCCCTCCTGAAGCGTGAAGGCATTCTCTCGATGCTTCAAGGGCAGAGTGAGGCGTCTCAAGAATAGGAATCGCGAATACCATGGCCGTAGAAGAGCAGCCGTCCCTCCTGGCGTTCATCCGGTTCATCGTTCGGGAACTTGTGGACGAACCGGAACAAGTACACATTACCGAGGTACCCGGAGATGGGGTGGTTACCTACGAGATTCGCGTAGCATCCCAAGATCTGGGCAAGGTGATCGGCAAACAAGGCCGCATTGCCAACGCACTCCGCACCGTAGCGAAGGCAGTGGCCATGAAGGAGAAGCGCAAGGTTTACGTGGAGATTATTCCCTAACCGGCAGACCCTTCCTATGCATGCATGATGCTCGACGAATGGAATTGGACGATCGGTACAGTTCTGGCGCCCTTCGGCCGAATTGGGGAAGTACGCATTCGTTATGAGACCGATTTCCCCGAGCGCTTCGCACGCGTTACGCGCGTGTGCCTTCGCACGGCCCAAGGGATGGCGCGGCTCTTCACCGTGGAGAGCGTTCGCCCGCATAAAACTGGAGCCGTGCTCAAACTGGCCGGATTGGAGAGCATCAGCCAAGCCGAGGAATGGCGGGGCGCCCGCATTCAGGTGATGCGCACCGAGGCGGAACCCTTGGGGGCGGACGAATATTACATTTCGGATCTGGTGGGGATGGAGGTGGTTACCGCAGGGGGAAAGCGTCTGGGGCTTCTGGAGGAAGTATTGCCATATCCTGCGCAGGATCTGTTCCGTGTGGGCGAGATCCTCATCCCCGCGGTGAAGGAGTTCATCCTGGAGGTGAATCTTAGCGAGCGAAGGATCGTGGTGGCCCCGCCGAAGGGCCTATTGCCCGAGGATATCGCGGAGCCCACGGATGCGGATTGATATCGTCACGATCTTTCCACAAATGGTGGAGGGCGTCCTGGAGCATGGCATCGTGGGCCGCGCTCGGGAGGCAGGCATCGTTCATGTGCGCGTGGTGAACCTGCGCGATTATACTACCGATCGGCATCGCACCACCGATGATAAGCCGTGCGGTGGAGGCGGAGGTATGATTATGAAACCCGAGCCGCTCTTCCGCGCGGTGGAGTGCTTGCGCGACGCAGAAAACCCAGCCCGTGTGATCCTCACGGATCCCCAGGGGCAAGTGTTTAGCCAAGCCAAGGCCCAGGAACTTGCACAGGAAGCGCACCTCATCTTTCTTTGTGGCCGTTATGAAGGAGTAGACGAACGCGTTCGCCTGCACTTGGCAACAGATGAACTATCCATCGGGGATTACGTGCTCACCGGAGGGGAGCTTCCCGCCCTCGTAATGATGGACGCGATCGTGCGCCTTCTGCCCGGTGCGCTGGGAAATGAGCAAGCAGCTTGCCAGGACAGCTTCAGTGACGGGTTGCTTGAGCATCCCCAATACACGCTCCCGCGGGAATTCCGGGGATGGAGAGTTCCGGATATCCTTCTTAGCGGGCATCACGAACAGATTCGAAAGTGGCGGCGATGGCACCGGCTGATGCGCACGAAAGAGCGGCGCCCAGACTTGTGGCAGCAGTTTCAGCCCACGCCCGAGGACCTGGAATTGCTTCAGCAGGAGGAACCTCACTACGAGGCAGAACCCTGAATACGCATTTTTGACCAACATGAATGAACAACCGACGCATCCTTACGGTATAGGAACGAGAAAGGGGTAGCAAGCATGGCTGATGTGATATCTGATCTGGAACGGGCCCAAATGAAGCCGGACGTTCCCGCGTTTCGCGCAGGGGACACCGTGCGGGTATACGCCAAGGTGGTAGAAGGGGGCAAGGAACGCATCCAAATGTTTGAGGGGGTGGTTATCGCCATGGGCGGCACCCTCAGCCGCACGCGATTCACAGTGCGCAAAGTGTCCCACCAAGTGGGCGTGGAGCGAACCTATCTCCTCCATTCGCCACGGATTGACCGCATTGAAGTGGTGCGCCACGGCAAGGTGCGCCGTGCCAAGCTCTATTACCTGCGCGATGTGGTAGGCAAGAAGGCGCGCATCAAGGAAGACCGGTCGGGCAGGCAATAACAGGAAGGACCTGGGTACTCTATGCATCCGCAGGAAGTGGGCGCCACCGAATGGCTGGCGAACCTGAGCATTGGATATGTGGTACTTGCGGCCTTCGTGCTGACACTGGTCCGACTGGCACTGGTGCCCAGCGACGGGCAGTTTGCGCGCTCCATCGCAGAGCTTGCGGAGTCCCTCATCATAGCGGCCGTATTGGTGTTTCTCATCGTACGGCCCTTCTTCGTACAAGCCTTCTACATTCCGTCAGAATCGATGGAGCCCACGCTCATGGGGCATGACGCCGGGTATAACCCGGCCACGAATACCGATTACCCCTCTTCCATTCACGACCATATCTTCGTGAATAAGCTGATCTACCGTTTGCGGGATCCACGCCGCGGCGAGATCATTGTGTTCCGGGCCGAAAAGAAGGCAGATACGATGGGGGGCGGTCAGAATGAGAACGTACTCATCAAGCGCCTCATTGCCATACCCGGCGACACAGTAGAGATTAAGAAAGCCCCCGACGGCCAAATGCGGGTATTCCTCAACGGCCGGCCCTTGATCGAGAAAGTGGCCAATCCGGATGGCAGTTGCACCGGCGCACCGTATTGCATCAAGGCGCCCATGGACGATCCCCAACCCGAGCAGGCGCATTATGCCGAGGGTACGCCCTTGCACCTAGGCCCCAACCAGCTCTTCGTGATGGGTGATAACCGCAACAATTCCAACGATAGCCGCTTCTGGGGTACTTTGCCGCGCAACCGCGTTATAGGGAAGGCTGAGGTCATTTTCTGGCCCCTCAGCCGGATACGCATCATCCACTAGGCCACGCCGCATGCTGCATCCGGGGCGGCTGGTTGGCACACGGGGAGAGCAACCGTGCTTCGGAAGGTTCCGGATCTTTGGGCCGAGGAGCGGGCCGCCCGCCGGCAGGGCATCTCCTTGATCGCCGGCGTAGACGAGGCGGGGCGTGGACCTCTGGCCGGACCGGTAGTTGCCGCATGTGTCATTCTGCCGTTCGATGCCGTTCTGCCTCTCCTCGCCGATTCCAAGTCCCTTTCCCCGCGGCAGAGGGATTGTGCATACCAGTCCATCGTTGAGGCAGCCCTCGCAATCGGCGTGGGGATCGCCGATGTGGACGAGATTGACCGCTTCAACATCCTGAGGGCTACTCACCTGGCCATGAGGAGATCCGTGGAACAGTGCCCCCAAAAACCTCAGTTGGCCCTCGTGGATGGACTGCCCGTGAACCCGTTTCCGGTTGCGCACCGGGCGATCGTAAAGGGCGACGCATCCTGCGCCTCCATCGCAGCAGCCTCCATCATCGCGAAAGTAACCCGAGACCGCATGATGGATGATCTCGATCGCATGTATCCAGGCTACGGGTTCGGTGTGCACAGGGGATACGCTACCGCACAGCATCTAGAAGCACTCGCCAAACTTGGCCCATGCCCGGCCCACCGTCGCTCCTTTGCTCCCGTAGCCCAAGCAGGAGGTCCATGCCTGAACCTGCATCCGCCGGAGGGTCACGTTACGGGCCTTAATGGTGAGGACATCGCCGCCGCCCATCTGCGCAGGTTGGGATGGAAGATCCTCGAGCGGCGTTACCGATGCCATAGAGGCGAGATTGATATCGTAGCCGAAAACGGACCAACCTTAGTATTTGTAGAAGTGAAGACGCTGCGGTCCAGGGAAAACCATCCGGCGGGAGCTGTAGACCATCGGAAACGGGCGCGGCTGGCTGCAGCAGCGGAGCACTATCTGGCCACACAAGGGGTTATAGACTGCCCGTGCCGTTTCGATGTGGTCGAGGTATATATGCTGCCCGACGGAACGGCCCGAGTGGAGCTGATCAATAACGCCTTTACGGCGGGGGAATAGAGGGCAAGCACATGGCGCTGGACGCAGAGGGCACATCGGGCGATGGGATCACGATGACGGATGAGGTTGCAGCAGGCTCGGCAGAGGCGATACGCGCCGACGAAGGCTCCGCTCAGGATGCGGCGCGCCGGCGAATGCCACCACGGCTCCGCAAGTATCTGGTGCAGGTTCAAGGTGGCAAGCTCTATTTGCCCGCGGCCTACCGCATTGTATGGTTTCGCGATGAATGCCCGGATTGGGGTGTGACTACCCAGATTGTGGAGGGCGGCCAAAAGGAAGGCTACGCAACCGTGTTGGCCACCATCCGAAACGCCGAGGGACGCATCATTGCCACAGGCCACAAAACCGAAACGCAACAAGATTTCCCGGCAGGCTGGGTGGAAAAGGCGGAATGCGTTCCGCTCAGTACGCGCATCCTCACGGCCGAAGGTTGGAAGGAGTACACCGAGCTCAGGATCGGCGAGCCGGTGCTCGGTTACAACATTGCGACGGATCAATTGGAATGGGTGCCGCTGTTGGATCTGCGCACATATTCGATGGCCCCAGTTGTTCGAATGTGGAACGGCAAAGGTTTCGATGTGCGATGCACACCGGATCATAAGTGGGCGGTCACCCGTCCGAGGTGTCCCGGCGAACATCGTGCGGGTGATCGCCGCCTCACAGAAACGCAAGGTTTGACCGCTGCGGACGCGATCATCACAAGTGCTGCTGCTCCGGGAGGGCGATTGCCGGTGACTGCCACGCAAGCGTTCGTAATGGGAATGCTGATTACGAATGGCTGTATCCGGTACGACGGCAAAGGGATCCGCGGATACTTCTGGCACGAGCAGCCGGGCGTGGTAGCAACCATCCGAGAGCGCCTGCAGAACGTTCCTCATCGAGAGGAGATTGTCGCTGCCCATACGCGCACGTTCCCGACGGGCCGCACCTCCGAATGCCGCCAAGCGTATCGGTGGCATCCCGCAGCCGCCTATCTGCACGAGTTGCATGACGCGTTTGGAATCGTGCACGAGACGGAATTGCCGAAGGTGGTGTGTGGGTTGACCTGCGAAGCCCGAAGCGCCATGATGGAGGCGATGATGCTTGCACATGGCGACAAGAAGGGTAACTTCGCCCAGATGCCGGGTCGAAACGATTGGGTGATTGACCTGTGGACGCAACTTTGCGCCCTTGAAGGCAGCACAGTCTGTGCGGCAACGGTCCGGCACGCTGTTGGCCGACTTTGGAGCGCTAGGAAGAAGCGAACGCGGCAAGTCTGGGCAAGCGATATCGTCGTGGAAGACGCCGGCTTTGAGGAGGTGTGGTGTCCCCACACGCCGCTCGGCACGTGGGTAGCTCGGTTTGACACCGATGTTGTTTGCATCACGGGGAATACCGGGGCCATCGCCCGCGCCCTGGCATTGGCCGGCTTCGGCACGCAATTCTCCCCGGAATTGGACGAGGACGGACGCTTAGCCGACAGCCCCCTCCCCATAAGCACTGAAGCCCAGATCGTTTCGGAGCGTAGGATCCGCCGCGAGGGCCATGCAAAAGGCGAGCGCAAGGCCGAAGCAGCTCGCCCGGTGCACGAACCGACATCCGTGCCCGCCGAGGAGGTGTGGCCGGGGCCAGGCCAGTGTCCGCGCTGTCACGCCCCCGCAGGAAAACCCCACGGCAAGCCATGCCACAGCTAGGAGCCCGCGGCGCTTAGGCATCGGAATACGAACAACCCTCTGCCCCGTCGGGGATGATACGCACGACGGTACGGTATCCATCGCCACTCTGAATGCGACAAATACGGACCGTTCCGGATATGGGAGCTGCTATTACGCTCCCGCCATCGGGTGATAGCCCTAATACTTCGCCACACTGCACGGTGTCCCCATCGTAGGGGATGGGCCCATAGACGGGATGGACTTCAAGGTCGAGCGAATTCATTTTCGCATCCTCACCGTAGACGCCGGCGCGCACACGGGCATCTTGCGCCATGCTCTTGGTATCCACGAGGGAGCTTATCCCATGCATATGACGGCTCGCCGAGCCATTATGTTCACTCGGAATGAGGCGGCAAAAACCGGTATTAACGGGCTGTGAGGATTTCGGAAACGAGGATGGTCTGGTGGCGGTGCGGCCCTACGGACACACTCACCACGGGGACACCCACGAGTTCTTCAACGCGACGAATGTACGCCCGAGCGTTCGCAGGTAGATCGTTTAGGGATTGTGCGCTGCTAATATCCTCATCCCATCCGGGCAGCTCCTCATAGATCGGCACCAGGTCATCGCGGCTGCCCAGATCTACCGGGAGTTCCGTGAGCACCTCTCCGCCCAATTGATAGGCTACGGCGATCTTCAGCGTGCTCAGGCCCGTGAGCACGTCCAACAAGCCCAGGCACAAACCCGTAAGACCGTTCACTCGCGCGGAGTACCGAAGGATTACGGCATCCAGCCAACCGCAACGGCGCGCCCGGCCGGTGGTTGTGCCGTATTCATGGCCCCGTTCGCGGATGTAGTCGCCCGTGGCATCCGTGAGTTCGGTAGGGAAGGCGCCGGAGCCTACGCGGGTAGTGTAGCTCTTGGCCACACCGAGAACAGCGTGGATCGCCGTAGGACCAATCCCCGTGCCGACACACGCCCCACCGGCCACGGGATGGGAGGATGTTACAAAGGGATAGGTACCCATGTCCAGATCCAACAATGTCCCTTGGGCGCCTTCGAAAACTACACCCCCCTCTGAAGCTGCAGCGCGCGCCACCAATATGGAGGTGTTCGTAACATAGGGCTTGAGGCGTTCCCCGTACCCTGCATATTCCGCCACAATGGCATCGGCGTCGAGAGGCTCCTCATCATAGATGCGGGTGAATGCGAGGTTATTCTCGCGGATGCGTTCTCGGGCGTGCTCGGCAAAGCGCTGGGGATCCACAAGCTCGTGCATTCGAATGCCCACCCTGGCAGCCTTGTCCGCATATGCAGGGCCGATGCCCCGACCTGTGGTACCGATGGCAGCCGATCCTCTACGCTTTTCCGCGATGTCATCCAGGCGGTGGTGGTAGGGCATCACCACATGGGCGTTTGCAGAGATCCTGAGGCATTCCACGGAATGTCCCCGAGCCTGGAGGCTATCAAGCTCCTGCACCAAAACCTTGGGGTCCACCACTACACCGTCTGCAATAACGCACGTCACTCCCGGGTGCAGTATCCCACAGGGCACCAGGTGAAACTTATAGGTGGCGCCGTCCACAACTACCGTATGGCCGGCGTTGCTTCCGCCCCCGTAGCGAACCACCATCGTCGCGTGCTGGGCGAGATAGTCTACAACCTTCCCCTTTGCCTCATCGCCCCATTGCGCGCCCACCACAACCGTATTGGCCATGTACGATACCCCTTCTTCAAAGCAACAATGGATAGCGCGGGGCTATCCATTGCGGCCATCGGTGTTCACCTGCCGTATTATAGCTTCCGGGCCCCTCTGCGGTCAACCGCGAGATGGCCGGCGGCATCCAGCGATTGCTGCGGGAGACCATGTGCTGGGTGATAGCCGGTAAACGAGGGTCCGGAACGCTCGCAGGCGGCCTCCGGGCCGGCACGGCTGCGTCCGTGCGCAACGCCCCGAGCATCCGCCCGCCCTAGTCTTTCCGTATCTTGATTCGGATATTCTTAAATTGCACCTTCATCGGTGGTCCCGGGTGCATTTGAAGAGCAATGATGCCGTGGCGGGACGCTTCGCTTGCCTCGAGATCGGTGATGCTGCTCATGAGCACACCGTTCACGTAGAGAACGATCTCCGGTCCACGACAGACCACGCGATAGGTATTCCAATCGTTCTTCCGGAAATGCTCCACAAGCTTTGCGGGGTCGCCAATCGCCTCGACTCGTTTTGTGCCGTCGGCGGCAATTACCACGCGTTGGCCGCGTCCGGCAATGAGTCCCCGGCTATGGTGGTATACGAATCCCACCAGCGCTCCATCTCCCGTCATATCCGCTTGGTACCCAAACGTATCCCAGTTGGGGCGTTCCTCAGAACGGATCTGGATCCCGGAATTGGCTTCCAAGCTCAGTTTGAAACTGGCGCGGAGTTCGAAATCTGCGGGCTTCCCTCCGCGCCAGATCAGATACGTCGGTTCTGTGCATATCTTCTGTGGAGTGCTTTCCGAGGTAATCGCCCCGTCCTCCACTGTCCACCAGCCAGGCTTGCCGTCCCAGCCGGAAAGGTCCTTTCCGTTGAAAATGCGGGTAAACCCCTCCTCAACGGCATCCTCAGGCACGCGTGCCAGTAGTTGCCGAACCCGCTCGGCCACCTGCCGGTCCCCTGTGCGCGCCAGCCCAAGCACTTCGGCCACTTCAGCAGGATGGGCGCCCACGATCCGCTCACCAATGGTCACAGCGGTAAGAGCGGCTTCCTCGCCCACTTGGCTATCCGTGAGATAAGGCTCAGCCAGCGTGAGAGCTTCCAAGGAAGGAATGCCGTTCAGGGCGGCGAGTACAAGCAGCTTTTCTTCCCTTCGCTCCGCGAGGGGCAACACATGCTCCAGTTCGGCGATTTTGCGGCTTTCGGGTGCCGGCTGCACAGGAATCATCCGAAGTGCGCTCTGAAGCGCAAGGATGCGCTCCGTACCTCCGGGCGCCGTCTCCGCAATGCGCACCAGATCGGGCAGCGCATCGGCAGTGGGCCAGTGACACACAACCTGAAACGCAGTTTCGCGAACCTGCTCATCGGCATCGGCGAGGGCTCCACGCAATGCCTCCAAGGCACGTGGTCCCGCGCTAACGCCGAGCAGCCGGATAAGGGCGAGCTTGGCAGCTCCTTGCGATGCAGGCAGGTGCGCCAGCAAAGTGGCTGTGCAAACCGAGGGATCGGGTTGCCGAGCACAGACCGCCTCGATTGCCTCCTCGGCCTGCGCCACGTACTGGGTGCGGCAGAGCGTATCCACCATCGCCGCGACGTCGCCAGGTCCGGCCAGCTCACCCAGTGCTCGGAAGCATGCCTGGGCAACGCGTGCATCGGCATCGGTAGCACCTCGCAAAAGCTGAGGCACAGCCGCCACAGCACCCCGTTCCACTGCAACGTCGGCCATTGCGGCGCGAACGGTTGGATCCGGATCCCGAAGAAGGCGCAGGACCGCCGCATCGCCGCCGGCTCCGGGAAACCCCGCCAGCGCCGCCCTGGCCGCATTCCCTATTGCCGCGTCACGGTCCTTGGCCATGGCCACAAGCGGTGAAAGAACAGATGGGCCCCCAATTTCGGCCAGGCCGCGGATCGCCGCCACGCGGAGGTCCTCGGGTCCTCCCCGCGCAACGGACACGAGCGCCGGCACGGCAGCAGGGTCGCGGCGATGGCCAAGCGTTTCTACAATCAGTCGCCGGATCGGCGGAGAAGCCCGCCCTAGCTCACGAGAAAGCGCGCGGGTGCATGCCACGCCCTTCAGCTCCACCGCCACATGAAGCGCCCCCGCTGCTGCAGCGACGGAGCCCGTACGTAGAGTCTGAATGAGCAATGGCACGCCTTCCGCACCGCGGCTGCGAATGGCATTCCAAAGCGCTGCGAGCCTGATGTGCTCCGGAAGGTCCCGGCGCATCCGAATGCGATCGTAAATCGCGATTGCGGACGCGCGGGCCGAGGACCCCGCACAGCGGAAAAGCCCCTCGCAAACTGCCGGGCGATCGGCACGAGGGACGGACGAAAGTGCATTCAAAAGCACCTGCGCCAATTCGGGACCGAGGCTGCCCAGAGCACGTGCAGCAGCCTGCGCTACAATGGGATCGGGGTTCGCAAGAAGGCGGGTGAGCGGTGCGATGGCACGTTTGTCCCTCCGCGCAGCAATGCTGGAAATCACCCCAACAAGCAATCGGCCATGGAGGGTGCGCAGCGCGGCACGTAGTGCGGTGTCGGCGGATGGATCCGGAATGGCCTCAAGTGCATACCTAGCCATGTGGGAGAGGCGCTCGTCCGCCAGAAGGCCGGCTAATACAGGTACAGATCGCTTTGTACCCACACGGGCCAATTCGCGGCAGGCGTCGGCCTTTTGCTGCACAGATGCGCCGGATTTCAACGTGGCTATCCAAGCCCCTTCCTGCCCGATGGAGGAGTGGGCAAGGAGCAAAAGTGTAAGGGCGAGGAATCTCATGGCGTGGCTCACTCCGAAGGTCGTCAAAATGTGTGCGGAGCACGCATGGCACGGGAACGCAGGCGGTTGGCTTCCGCATCGCCCACAAATTCGGCGCGGGTAAGGTCGAACTTGAGCGGGCGCTTCAATTGCTCGCAGATGTCCGCGGCGAGGCAAATGCACATGGATCGGTACATTACGTCTGGCCCGGCCACGGGCGTGCGGCGTGATCGGACGCAGTCAAGGAAGTCACGCACATGGTTCAGCGGGCGCTGCGTCCGAGCTGTGTACTCTGCCAGCACTCTCTTATAGTTACGGAGAAGGGACGGGGAAGACACATCGGGATGGCTATACCCGTCCGCTGCGGCCACCCATCCGCCGGGACCATCGAAACGCTCGCCGCACGAGCCATGCCAGTATCGGCACGGCTCCCAAACCGAGCCCGGCGCCCGATAGAGGATGATCTTGACGCCGTTGGACAAGCGTGTGGGGATGCTCGCATCCGGCCCCGCATAATCGAATTCGATCGTAGACACATGCCGCATATCCAGCCCCGCGAGCACCTGGGCCACGGTATGCGCGCCCCACATGGCAACATCGGTGGCGAAGTCGTAAAAGTGATACCAGCCACCACCGTTGACGTATGCCGAATTGTACGGCCGGGCCGGCGACGGACCCAGCCAAGCATCCCAATCCAACTCATCTCTTGGGGGCTCCGGCTCGGCGGGCAGCCAATCATACCGATTGCCATCACGCCATCGGATATCGGCGTATGCCGTGTGTATGGGGCCCAGCCGCCCAGACCGGGCCATCTCAATGGCAAACACGTGATTGGGCTCGCTCAATCGTTGGGCGCCCGTTTGGTAGACCCGGCCATATCGCCGTGCAGTTTCGACGACCATCTTGCCCTGGGCCATCGTAAGGCAGGAGGGCTTCTCACAATAAACATCCTTACCGGCGCGCATCGCCAACACCGACGCAAGCGCATGCCATCGGTCACCCGTGGCAATCAGTACCGCCTCCACATCGGCCCGTTCTGCCAGAAGCTGGGCCATGTCGCGATACGCCACACAGTCCTTGGTGCCATAGGTGCTATCCACTACGTTTTTGGCAGCCTCGCGTCGGCCACGATGAACGTCGCATACCGCAACCCATTGCACGTCCGGCTGCGTGAGCATCCACGCCAGGTCCGCGGAGCCCCTGCCTCCCATACCTATGCCCGCCATCACGATGCGCTCGCTGGGCGCGGCTCGGCCACCACGCCCTAGTGCGGACGCGGGCACAATCTGGGGCAAAACCATGGTGGCCATGGCCGCTCCCCGCTTTAGTAATTGCCTGCGTGTAAGGATATTCATGTAAGGCCCGTCCATAGCGCTAGTCGCACGCCCCCTACTACTCCCTCATCCAGATCCAACATGCCTTGAGTGTTGCTACAGATCCCGTTTTTGAAGCACGCAATCACCGGGCAGCCTGTGAGCGCGCCCAGCGGGGTCGGCGGAACGGAAACCGATTCCGCACTTCCCACGATGCCAATCGGATACCGGGATAGAGTTCGCGCGGCGCGCAGAGGAAACCTCCCCAAAGCGCCCCACTACTTGCCACATCTATAGCTGCGTGCCCCTTAGCCATCCCTCCATCCGCGCAAGGAGGACCCAAATACCCGAGTATCGAACTCTTGCGTGAACGTTACACATTGGGAAGGTGGTGCCTCGTGATGATTGTCCCCGTGATCCGCGCCTATGTTGCGCCCCTCGCCATCGGTGTGTTTTCTGCAGTTCTGGCCCTCGCCTTATTCGACGCAGCGTCGGCACAAGTGGTTGAGGGTTCCCCCCGGCAGGAACATGTGGGCGGCTACCTTATCCTGCCTCACAGCGGCAGGGCGGATGCCAAGTACAATGCCGGCTACTCCATGTATGTGACGGTTTGGCCGCTGCTCAACTACTACCCCGGCCATCGGTTTCAATCGGGGCTGCCGGGCACCTGGATGTTCGCTCAATACGAAGGCGCGGCCCCGAAGAACCTCTATTCGGATGTCGAAGGGGGGCTCGGGTGGTGGACAGACACGCGCTTCCCCACCATTACTCCGAAATTCGTAATGGGAGGAGTGGCTCCCAATTTCTCCGAGATTGCCAATGGCCCCGCACACGGCTGGGGTACTTGGGTTCAGCCTCGAGGACTTTATGGGGTTGCCCAGCTCAGCTCGCACCTCCTCTTCCCCATAGATGGCTTGAACATTAAGCAAGGCGAATGCGGCAGCTTGTTCGGATACGGCTACCTCAATCTCCCATTGCTCGATCCCAAGCCACAGACCGAGGGCAAGGACATCCCAACCGGCGGCAATTGCTGGACCCTGTTTATCAATGCCGGCAATTTCAAGGGCCCCGTGGCCTTCTTCCTTCCCACTTTCTGGTCCCACGCCGCCGTGCGGGAACCGCGGCTTGCCGGCCTCCTTCTGGATAGCCGGCCTTCCGAACCGAACCGCGCCGTACAGATGGAGACGCAATACATTCCCGCGCGCATGGCCGCAGACGCCAACGGCCAATGGTACGCGAGGATCCCGCCCGTCAACTTTCCCCTATCCGGCCGGGACGTTTCGATACTGGTGCATCAGGACACCGTTTACGACCATACGGCACTGTATGACTCGGTAGCCGCCTGGTTCGCCGGAGGAAAGCCCAGCAGCGGGGCAATCAACCCCCAGGGGGCGTATACACGCGTGTTCGGCGAGAAGGGCTATGCCACCTGGGAAATCTGGTGGGAAGACGCCCACGGCACCGAGAAAAAGGTGCCCATCGCGTGGGACGCATTCGGCCAACCTGCCGCCATGGACGCACATACGTTCGGGGTGCGCTGGAACTCCGATGAGGTGCGCGAGGCCGGGCGGCTGGTGACCCTTCCTGAATACTATCGCCTTGAAAACGCGCAGGATGAAAAGCATGCCCGATGGCGGCCGGTGCCTCCAGATCAGGTTCCCGCGGAAACCGGCCTGCGAAGCATCCGATGGGAACGGCCCAAGGAAGGCACGCCAGAACCGTACACCACACCCACGGATCCTGCGAGCTGCTGGAAGACGCCCGGGCCCGTCGCCGGCCCCTTCCAGGCACACCTCGGTGACGGAAGCGTAGTGACGTACTATTGGTACCGCTTTGCAGACCAGCCGGCTCTGCTGAAGGCCGGACTTACGCCGGAAGAACGCGAGCGCCTGCAGGCAAAGGTAGAGAAGCTGCACCGCTTCTGGACGGCAAACCGAAACTATCTTCCGCCCCCTGCACGCGGAACGCTGGCCAATGTGGATCCAGCCCTCATCGTGAAGCCGCCCAAAGGGCTCGAGGTGGGATACGTACCTATCGCCACCAAACAAGAACTGGAACAATCGCGCCGACCTGCGCGATCGGCGCGGCGTGCGTCTGCGGCGGCCTCACCCAGAAAATAACATTCCCGATCCAGGGGAACCCGGCCCGGGAGCACCAGCGCGCCGGTACGACAATGACCGGTAAATTCGCAGGCTAGCCCTTTATGCCGGTCATGGTGATGCCCTGGATAAAGGTGCGCTGGGTGAAGAAGAACAGCACGATAATCGGGGCCGTCATCACCGTGGAAACTGCCATAAGCTGGCCCCAGAAGGAACCATATTGGCTAGAGAACATGGCCAATCCCAGCGAAAGCGTAAACTTGCGGTCATCATACAGATAGATGAGGGGCCCCAGGAAGTCGTTCCAGGTGTTGAGGAAGGTAAAGAGCGCTACGGTCGCCAGGGCAGGTGTTGCCAACGGGAGGATCACGCGACGGAATATGTCGAATTCCGTACAGCCGTCTAACCGAGCAGCATCCGTGAGATCCCCCGGTATGGTGAGGAAGAACTGCCGCAGAAGGAAAATAAAGAAGGCATTCCCCAGGAATGCAGGCACGGTCAGCGGAAGGAACGTGTCTATCCAGCCGAGCCACTTGAATACGGCAAACAGCGGCACCATCGTTACCTGCGCCGGCAGCATCATCGTTGAAAGGATGATGGCAAACAGCGGTCCCCTCCCCTTCCACGGGATGCGCGCCAGTCCGTAGGCCACGAGAGCACTGGAGAACGTAACCCCCACCACATTGGCCGCACAAATCACCAGGGTATTGCGCAGATAGAGGCCGAATGGAAAGTGCGTTAGTCCCTGGGAATAGTTCAGGAGCGTCCAGTGGCGCGGCCATCCTGTTCGGAAGATCTCGCTCTCGGGCTTAAGGGAAGTAATCACAAGCCAAACGAACGGCGCAAAAAAGAGCGCGCTCAACGCTACAAGGAGCAGCATTACAACGCCCGTCCGAAGCCGCCGGACGACTGCCGCGCCAGATTCCGAGGACCCCCGGAGCCCAGCCGTGCCAAATCGGGACGGTTCCCGCATAACGTGGCTCATGTCCCCTCCAAAACCCACTTCCACATTCCGCATGATAACGGCCGCCGGTGGCTGCGTTGGGCACCGGGAACCTGACCACATTGTACCAGCTCAACGCAATGCCTGCGGGCTTATCCACCTTAGAAGGCCCGCGCCTCGCAACCGGAATACACTGCCCCAGAGGACATCAGCTCGGCGCTGCTTTGCCCAGGTCTTAAGCCGATTGACACGCGAAACAGAGCCCCGGGAATGCCTGGCAACCCCGGGGCTCTGTGGGAGATGTGGCGCTGCTACTTCGGATTTGATGCCGGCGGAGCCTGAGGTGCGCCGCCGGGGAGCGCGCCGGGATTGGCGTACGGATTATACGTGTGGGGCGGTGGCTGCATCTTGGTGGGATCAATGTGCATCTGAGGCCGCGGAGCCAGGAACATCTTGTAGGCCCCTCCCAGTACGATGACCGCGACGACAATGATGATAATGATCGCCGCCACGGGACTTATGCTCTTGTTCATCGTCCTTAACCCTCCTGCGTGGGAGTAGCCTTCGGTACAACACTGCGCCCGAAAAGCTACTCCCCGCGCTGCGAATGGAGCACCCTTTCCTATTGCTGGCAGAAGTAATACCAGTACTCCGGGTGATCCACATCGTTCATAGCGCTGTCCTTACCCCATTTGCTGTGGCCATCTGCAAAGAGGAAGTTCCGCCCGCCTTGGTGCGGCGCTACCCAATCCGGCCAGCACCAGGGGCACGCCCAGCCATCGTCCGGCCGCCAATCCGGCTTGCAGTTCCACCCGTTCCCGTTCCATCCTTGGATCTCTACAACAAACGTGTCCTTGCCGGTATCCCAAAAGACGACCTCAAGGGCCGGCTGAGGAATCTCGCTCATTTTGAGCGCAGGGGAATAGGCGCCCCGGCGCCAGTTGCCATCCCCCACGTCGCTGTTGTACGCATAGGATGAAGCGTCATTGTCTGTAGCCGGGTTCCACCAAGTTGGCGCAGTGCTGGGGCAGTACATGAGCTGCCGGTTCTTCTCATACGGCTGCAAGAGGTACGCCCAATTAAGGCCGTACTTGATGGGATCCTTCGCCGGCGCCGTGTACCATCCCAACGTGTTGGGTGGAGTAGTTCCATAGAACGTACCGAATTGGCACGGCCACCATGTGTCACAGCCGTCGTTGTTGTAGTTCTGATATTCGGCCATCCAGCGCTCGTCGTAATCCTGCAGATACATGTGTGAAGCAAGCCCCAACTGCTTCACATTACTTAGGCAGGAGATGGTGCGGGCCTTTTCCCGGGCCTGGGCGAACACCGGAAAGAGAATTGCCGCTAGGATCGCAATAATTGCAATCACTACGAGCAATTCGATGAGGGTAAACGCATGCTGATACCTTTTCATTTCTTGACCTCCCGCATTGGGTCTAGCTCGCCGAAAGCGCCCGCAAGTGCCTACTCCCGACACGACCGGAACGCCTTGGCGTGTTGGAGTTTGCTGTGCCTAGGTGGGCTTCTTCTGCGCGGCCGATCACCGGAAACAACGCGCCGCTCTACAGGGAGGAATTTCGATAGGTGATTCTAATCATATTAACATTAGCAGACCTTCCTCCTTGCGTTTTGTTCACCTCCTTTCTTGCATGTGCACCACCGGGCCTTTTTCCTTATATCACTGCGCACGCGGCTTGTCAAGTAGGAGGTACGTTAAATTTCATTTAGATTCGTAAGCGATCTTTCCACATCACCAATCCTCTGTAATCCCTATGGTGCCACGTGTGGAGATGTCCATGGCGAGGCGTACTGAGCCCTTCGGCATCCCGCGCCCCGGCTGCCGGCCGAACATCCCGGGTGGATTCCGGCACCATGCAGGGAACACGTCTCACGTTACAAAGGTGGCGCACAAGGGCGTAACCGTGATAGAATGGCGATAGGAAAAAACGACCGTCCCGCAGATGGCCGGAATATCAGGGGATTGAAACCGACTCGTGTCGGCTAGAAGGAGGTTCCGTGGTTCGGCGCCTTCTGATCCGATCTGTGTGGTTGGCAGGGATCCTTACCCTACTCGCTTTAGCCCCCGTGCCAACCGGCGTGTGCCCCGTAGGCGCCCATCATGCCGCCTTAGTCTTCGTGGCAATTGCAGGGATGGGTAAGATCCTCTACGACACGCTCTTTTACGACCACTATTGGCCGTGATGCGCCTACTGCGTGCGCCAGGATGGCATGAGATGGGCCCAGCGCCGGGGTAGCCACACCCGCCATCGGCACGGGCGAGCAGGATGCATTCCGGCGCCCTCATTTCCACGTGTCCCTACGCCGAGCCGCCGGGGAGCAGGTGAAGATAGCGCCTGCGCACCAGCATCTTCGCTCGGCGGCTGTAATGGCATCGCCCGCCGTCAAAAACGGAAGAAAACGCCTGGGAGCATGGTACGTGCGGAACCACGAGCACGCCCGACCTCTGGAAAAAGCCGAGGCGCAAACGTGCTGTGTCAGAAAAGCCCGCGTCACTCGCCCAATTATCAATCACGCGCGCTTGAATTGGCGGTCAATCTCATGGAGCGGAATCGTTACGATGGCCGGGCGGCCGTGGGGGCAGAAGTGCGGGTTCTGCGTATCCGCCAACTGCGCAATCAAGCCCTCCATCTCTTCCAGCGTCAATGGATCGCCTGCCTTTACCGCCATTTTGCAGGCGTTGGTAATGGTTACATGGTCCCGCTGAACCACCAATCGGCGCGCAACAGATTGGTGGACCAACTCGTCTACCATATCGCGCAGAAGTGCTTCCCAAGCCCGTCGGGACGCGTACACGGGAACGGATCGCACCAAAAAGGCATCTCGGCCGAATGCCTCGATCTCCCAACCTAGCGCAGCGAAGTCCTCCAACCGCTGGCGAAGAAGCGCTGCCTCGGCCGCCCCCAGTGATAGTGAAAACGGCTCTGTAAGCCGTTGACAGGCGCGCGGCTGGGATTGCCTCATCTGCGTGAGGCGCTCGTACAGAACACGTTCGTGCGCCACATGTTGGTCTATAATGGCGAGGCCTTGATCCGTAACCGCTATGATGTAGGTATTCGCCATCTGCCCCAGAATGCGGTATCCCCGAAGCTCCTCCCGCGTGCTGACCTCTGCCGGCTCCCGCGAGGTGCCCACCTCCTCGGTCCCCACAGCAAAATTCGGCGCCCCATCGGCCGGCCTGAAGGCCTCGACGGCGGCCCGAAACATTTCTGGGGCTGCAGGCCCGGGATGGGAGCCCGCCATCGCCCTAGATCCCCTGCCGGCTACGGCCGATGGACCGAGGGACAAAGCAGGAACCACGCCGCCTGATTGCAGCGCCCTCTTCACCGCCTGGTTGACGGCATGATGAACTTCGTGATCTCGCTCAAACTTCACCTCGCTCTTGGTGGGATGTACATTTACATCAACGAGGCGCGGATCCATTTCGATAAAGACCGCCGCTACAGGGAAGCGCCCGTCCGGCGTAAAGGCGCGTACCCCATCCTCCAGAGCATGGGCAAGCAAGCGGCTGCGGATAGGGCGCCGGTTCACGAAGAAGAGCTCGTGGGTGCGGCCCGGCCGGTTGAAATCCGGCGAACACACATAACCGCGCACCGTCACCGGCCCAAATGATCCTTCCAACGGGATCGCCTTCCGCGCGGCGTCCCGCCCCCATACCGTAGCAAGGCACGCAAGAAGATCGCCGTTGCCGGGAGTAGCCAAAACGACCTGGTCCTCGTGCGTCAAGCGTACAGCGATGTGTGGGTGGGCAAGAGCCAGATGGGACACCACCTCCACACATCGCGCTGCTTCCGTGGCAGTGGTCTTGAGGAACTTCAGTCGCGCCGGCGTATTGTAGAACAGGTTCTCTACGCTCACCGTGGTGCCTTCGGCGGCCCCGGCGGCCTCCACTCCTTCGATGACGCCACCGCGAACATATACGCGCGTTGCGGCATCTGCGTCGGGTGATTTGGTCGTGAGTGTGAGGAGTGACACGGACGCGATGGAGGGAAGCGCCTCTCCCCGAAAGCCCAACGTCTTCACCGCGAAAAGGTCTTCTGCCGATTGGATCTTGGAGGTGGCATGCCGCTGAAGGGAGAGGACGGCATCTTCCGCATCCATGCCCCAGCCATTATCCGACACCTCGATGAGGCGCTTCCCGCCATCCGCCAACCGTACCCCGATGCGGGTCGCCTGGGCATCTATGGCATTCTCCACAAGTTCCTTTACGGCAGAGGCAGGCCGCTCCACTACCTCTCCCGCCGCAATACGGTTGGCGGTCTGGTCGTCCAACAGCACGATGCGCTGCGCCACGAGCACTCTCCCAATCGGCCGTCCCCGGCGCCGTCGTCTGTGCCTACGGGGTGTCGCCCCGTTCCTACAATTCGGGGCTTCGGCCTTCCGTCTCGCCAATCAAAAAGATCATGAACCCTGCCATGCCTATCTGCACGAGGGCCATGAGCATACCTAGAGTACCCGACCAACCGCCCTCTAGAAAGGACATACCAAGGCTTAAGAGACCGCCCAGGATGCTGAGGAAGCAGATCACATTGGTGATACCCCGCACGAGTTCGATGCGCGCGAGAAGGCCTATGCCGATGAGGGCCGAAAGACCGTTGATGACCAGATCTACGGTCCCACCGCGAACCACCAGGACATGCACCACACCTTGGAGGATCCACCAGATGGCCACGCCATAATATGCGGGCCATACCCAACGTGGCGGGCCCCATGTATCGGAATGTGCATCGGCCGGGCGAGACGCAGGGCCGGGTGCAGCAAGGGATGCTCCGCAGAACTGGCACCGCACCGCACCATCGGGGAGCGTTGCATTGCACGCAGGGCACTTAATCATGGCACCGTACCTTTCCGGCAGATTAGGACTGCCGTTTCAAGGCGCGCTGAAGCTGATCCAGCTTCATCAAGGCTTCGACAGGGGTCATTTCGGCCAGTTCCAGCGCCTCTAATTCCTCCAAAACGGGATGAGGCTGGGCCTCAAAGAGCGTAAGCTGCATTTGCTGCTTGCGTACGGCTACTTGCGGAACCTGGGCATTCTCCGCCGGCATACCCGCGCCATTCCGCTCAAGGCCTTTCAAGATCTCTTGGGCCCGCGCCACCACCTCGCGCGGAATCCCTGCCATTCGCGCTACCTGGATGCCATAGCTACGATCGGTGCCTCCGGGTACCAGCTTATGCAGCCATACAATGCGCTCACCTTGCTCCTTTACCGCCATCCGGAAATTCTTGACCGATGGAAAGCGGCGCGCCAGGTCATTGAGGTAATGGTAGTGCGTTGCGAAGAGCGTGCGGCAGCCTATTTGGACAAGATGTTCCGCCACCGCCCATGCGATGGAGAGGCCATCGTACGTAGAGGTTCCCCGGCCGATCTCATCCAAGATGACAAGGCTGCGGGGTGTAGCATTGTTCAGGATGTTCGCCGTTTCGGACATCTCCACCATGAACGTGGATTGGCCCGTAGCCAACTCATCATGAGCCCCCACGCGGGTGAAGATGCGGTCTACCACGCCAATCTCGGCTTCGTCGGCAGGTACGAAGCTCCCCATCTGCGCCATTAGGACGATGAGGGCAACTTGGCGCAGAGCTGTGGACTTGCCGGACATATTCGGCCCGGTAATGATGTGGATTTGGTTCTCGGTACAATCCAACAGGCAGTCATTGGGTACGAAGGGTGCCAGGCCCGGGATACGTTCGATTACCGGGTGGCGTCCCGCTCGAATGCGGATCACGTCCCCATCGGTGACCTTGGGCCGTACATAATGGAAGCGTACGGCGACTTCCGCCAAAGCCGCCGTCACATCGAGCTCCGCGATGGCCCGGGCACATTCCAGCAGCACACTGGATGCTTCCGCAACCCGCTCCCGTACGGCCACAAAGAGGGAGTATTCCAATTCCACCGATTTCTCGTCGGCTCGAAGGACCTTATCCTCGTACTCTTTGAGGGCCTCGGTAATGAAGCGCTCCCCGGATGCTGTGGTTTGCTTCCGGCGATAATCGGGCGGGACCTTGCTCAGGTTCGGTTTCGTTACTTCGATAAAGTATCCGAACACGGCGTTATACCCAACCTTAAGCGAAGCAATGCCGGTGCGTTCCCGTTCTTTGCGTTCCAGTTCGGCAATCCACGTGCGCCCTTCCGCGGAAAGGGAGCGCAAGGCATCCAGTTCCGCAGAATAGCCGGGCTTGATTATGCCGCCTTCCCGCAGTCCCGCCGGCGGATCGGGTTGGATGGCGCGTTCGATGAGTTCGGCCACGTCCGCAGGCGTAGCAGCGTAGGCCACGCGTTGTTCCGCCAGGATGGGCACTTCCCCCCGAGGACGCTGCGTAGCGCCAAGCCTTCGCGCGATTTCCTGCAATACGTCGGAC